>Ga0194058_10000982_pt1 | contig 14256 bp, 13 predicted proteins | sample SepL4417m_MetaG_FD_155490 | JGI IMG/M metagenome (GOLD analysis project Ga0194058, IMG submission 155490) | Anoxic zone freshwater microbial communities from boreal shield lake in IISD Experimental Lakes Area, Ontario, Canada - Sep2016-L442-17m | ecosystem: Environmental > Aquatic > Freshwater... | reverse complement strand
GTCAATTGAACTAAGTCTCTGTAACAAAATAATTCATACATTTCGCACCCATCTTCACGCCATCTTTGCTCAAAAAAATCTTCAAGTTATCTCGATAGCTTTACAGTTTTTTTTGAACAAATCTGACGCAAATCTGAGCACGAACTGCACAACTTATTTTATTACAGAGTCTAAGCGCTAAAGAAGTTTTTTGAGTCCACATTATCTTCATGATGACATGCGTGTGGCATATTTTTTTATTTGGAGTATAATATTTTTTAGAAGAAACATTTTAGAAAAAAACAAAAGAGGTATTGATACCCCAGGGCAATCCCTGAACCCTGTGGGTTCACGCGGCAAGACATGTCGCTGCGAACGAGTGTGTCTTGCCTTGAGGTGTTAACCCTTTTGCTGCGTCGCTTCCGCCAAAGGCGGACAGGCTGCTCGGAAATGAATTCGCCAGCTGGCGAATTCATTTCACTCACTTCGCTAGATAATAAAAAATAAAAAATAAAAAATAAAAAAAGCTACAAAATACCAAAACACCAGCGGTCGTATGTTTTGTGGTTTTTTCTTAAAAATACTTTTACTATGCGCAAAAAAATTAAGAGTCCAATTAAGCAAAAAATTCTTTTATTGTTGGGGGCTGGAGTTGCCCTTGGCTTGGCTGGCTCACCAAGGCAATATTTTCGGGTGCTGAAAATTGCTAAGCGCGATTGGAAAGCAATTGATGAAGATTATCTTCGTCGCACAGTGCGCGAATTTTATCAAGAAAGATTAGTTAGGGGTATCAAAAATGCTGATGGTACGGTGAAAATTGTGATCACTGAAAAAGGCAAAAAGAAAATCTTGGATTTTCATATTCATCAAATTAAAATAAAGAAGCCAGCTCATTGGGATGGGAAGTGGCGACTCGTTATGTTTGATGTCCCAGAAAAAATGAAATACAGGCGGGATGTGCTAAGAGAAAAACTGAAAGAATTGAAATTTTTTGAACTGCAAAAATCTGTTTTCGTGCATCCCTATCCTTGTTTGGATGAAATAAATTTCATTATTGAATTTTATGAAATTCGTAAATTTGTCAAATGTGGTGAAATTGAAAAACTCACTAATGAGGCGGAATTACGATTGCACTTTAAATTAAAATAAATATAAAAGTTAAAAAGCTACAAAATACCAAAACACCAGCGGTCGTATGTTTTGTGGTTTTTTATAGAGGCTTGTTTTCGCTTGTTGAAAAACAAAAATCACCACGATTTAAATTGGTAATTTTATCTTGGTGTGATAAAAGATAAAATACCGAAACACCAGCGGTCGTATGTTTTGTGGTTTTTTCTGCTTTTAATTTTATAAAATTAAAGCAATTCAGCTGTTCCCCCCGCGATAATGGCTTTGATTTCTTCGAGCAAACTCGGGTGATGCTCAATGGAAAAGGGGGTTTCAAGCTTGTTGGACTGGTGATGGAGGAAAACTTTGCAGGGGCCTGCGGTGGCTGTTTGGAAAATTTTGGAAAGTTGGTGGAGCATTTCCGAATTGGCATCTTGCGGTAGAGTGACGATTAGCTTATTAGGCATTAGCTTCTCAGTAATTATCTTTTCAGGCATTAACTGCTCAGCTTGGTTGTTAATTACTGATGACCTGTCTGCCGATGAGGCAGGCTGATGACTGATTACTGACTGTTGATCATTAATCACCCCTGCTCCGCCGAGCGGGTCATTTTTGTCATCCCTAGCTTTGTCCTCATTGTAATACAATTTTTTGGTAGCTTCGACGCGGAGATAGTTTTCAATTTCCATTTTGTTGAGCTCTTTGACTTCATCGCAAATCAACTTGTAGGCGCCATCTTTGTCGGAGAGCTTGCCTTCGGCGATGACCATTTTTTCAGCTTCCCAAACGCTACCCATTTTTTCCAACATCCGCGGGAAAACCAAAATTTCAATTTTGCCTTTCATATCTTCCAGCATCACAAAAAGCATGGTTTCTTGGCGTTTGGTGAGAATTTTTTGCACTTTTTGAATCACGCCGCCGACCGCAATTTTTTGACCAACCAGTTCGGGCGAAAGTTTGTCCAAAGGCACGGCCACTTTTTCGATGTAGCTTTGATATTGGCTGGCGGGGTGACCGCTGACATAAAGTCCGAGCAGTTCTTTTTCCCATTGCAATTGTTGGCGCTTGCTGGCGGGTTGAGTTTCAAGCAAAGGCACGACGGGAGTTTCCAAAATCGACTCGCCGAACAAGCTGACTTGGTTGGAGTTTTTTTGTTTTTGAATATTCTTCATGAACAACAAAATGTGTTCGATGCTTTCGACGATTTGATTGCGTTCGCCGAGTTTATCGAGGGCGCCAACTTTGGCCAGCGCATCGATGGATTTTTTGTTGAGGTCTTTGGTCTCTACGCGCTCCAGAAAATCAGCCAACGATTTGAATTTGCCACCGCGTTTGCGTTCGGCCACAATTTCACTTGCAATCACATGACCCACATTTTTGATGGCATTGAAGCCAAAGCGGATTCTCTGGGAGCCATCATCAGCAGTGATCACAGCGAAATCTGCAAAACTTTCATTGACATCGGGCGCCAAAACTTCGATGCCCATTTCGCGACATTCACTGGCTTCAATGGCGATGCGATCGATGTTGTCTTGATCGGAGGTGAGGAGCGCTGCCATAAAGGCGGCAGGGTAGTGCGCTTTCAGATAGGCAGTTTGATAGCCGATGATGCCATAACAAGCGGCGTGGGAGCGATTGAAACCATAGCCTGCGAAAGGTTCAATGAAAGAAAAAACTTTTTCGGCAATTTCTTTGGTGCTCCCATGCGTGATGCAACCTTCCACGAATTTGATTTTTTGTTCCTGAATTAATTCCAAAATTTTCTTGCCCATGGCTTTGCGAAGCACATCCGCTTCGCCCATAGTGAAACCTGCCAAATCGCGCGCGATTTGCATCACTTGTTCTTGATAAACTGCCACGCCATATGTGTTGGCCAAAATTGGTTCCAATTTTGGGTGCACATATTTGACCTTGCGTCCGTGTTTGCCAGCGATGAAATCTGGAATCCAATCCATCGGGCCAGGGCGATAAAGCGCGACCATTGCAATGATGTCTTCAATCACCGTGGGTTTGAGCAATTTCAAATAGCGCTTCATGCCAGAACTTTCAAATTGAAAAACTCCTGTGGTTTGGGCTTGTTGCAAAAGCTTGAAAGCCTCAGGATCATCAATCGGGATGGTATCGATATCAATTTCCACGCCGTGAATTTTTTTAGCAATCCGCAAAGTATTTTGAATAATAGTGAGATTTTTGAGTCCCAAAAAGTCCATTTTGAGCAAACCAATTTTTTCCACATAGGAAGATTTGGTGGAAGATGAATATTGCGTCACAGTGCCTTCGCGCGAGCCGGTGATGTTTTGAATCGGAGAATAATAAGTCACAGGTTCTTTGGTGATTACCACCCCGCAAGCGTGCATGCCCGCGTGCCGGATCACCCCTTCCAAACGCATCGCGCTGTCAATGAGTTTTTTTGCACTAGCGTCAGTATTGTATAACTCTTTGAATTCGGGCACTTCCTGCGTGGCTTTTTTGATGGAAGTAAACATCGGAATCATCTGGGAAGTTTTGTTGCAAAAATCATAAGGATAACCCAAGGCGCGTCCAGTGTCACGAATAGCGCCACGGGCAGCCATCGTTCCGAAAGTGATGATTTGCGAAACATGATCATTGCCATATTTTTGACGCACATAATTGAGCACATCGTCACGGCGGTTGTCCGCAAAATCCATGTCGACATCGGGCATCGACACGCGTTCGGGATTCAGGAAGCGTTCAAATAGTAAGTTATATTCAATCGGGTCAACATTGGTGATGCCAGTCAGATAGGAAATGAAACTGCCAGCGGCACTACCACGGCCAGGGCCAACCACAATGCCATTGTCTTTCGCCCAATTGACGAAATCCTGCACAATCAAAAAATAAGATGCATAGCCACATTTTTCAATCACTGAAAGTTCATAAGCCATGCGGTCGCGATGAACCTGGGTTATTTCTTCGTCTTTGTATTTTTTGTGGAGTCCTTTTTCACAAAGTTCGACCAGATAAGTTGTCGCGGTGTGACCTTCCGGCACATCAAAATGGGGCAGTTGCGTTTCGCCAAGTTTGAGTTTGAAGTCGCATTGATCCACCACCAACTGCGTGTTGCTCAGCACTTCTGGGTTGTTGGGAAAGCCTGCCAAAATTTCGGCCGGCGAGCGAAGCGACAAATCGAAAGCCATCATATTCATCCGGTCAGTTTCCTCCACTTTGCGATTGGTTTGCACGCACAGCAAAATGTCTTGCGCGCTGGCATCTTCTTTGCGCACATAATGCACATCGCAAGTAGCCACCACAGGAATGTTCAATTCTGCCCCTAATTTAAAAATTCCGTCGTTGGCAATTTGCTGGTTGGGAAATTTGGGATGACTTTCCACTTCCAAGAAGAAACCATTTTCATCAAAAATGTCTTTATATTCCAAAGCTAGCTCGCGGGCTTTGTCATATTTGCCCATAATAATATTGGCAGGAATTTCACCTTCCACGCAAGCGGAAAGCCCGATGAGACCTTTGGCATATTGGCGCAGCACTTTGCGGTCAATGCGGGGTTTGTAGTAGAAGCCTTCCAAATGGGCAATGGAAACGAGCTTCATCAAATTGTGATAGCCTTCTTCATTTTTCACCAACAAAATCAAATGATGGCGTTTGCGGTCTTCGGCAATTGGATTTTTGCTGTGCAAATCATTGGGCGTGATATACATTTCGCAACCGATAATCGGCTTGATCCCTTTTTCCTTGGCTTTGATGAAAAGTTCCACCGCGCCATACATCACCCCATGGTCAGTCAGGGCAATGGATTCCATCCCCAAATCCTTGGCGCGATCCAGCAAATCATCAACCTTCCCCAAGCCGTCAAGCAGGGAATAGTGGGAGTGGACATGTAAATGTGTATATTTTGGCGTGCTCATAAAAGATTTGTAAAATAAATAAAGTTTTTAATTTCGAATTTCCAATTTTGAATTTTGAATAAATTTTTAATTTATTAATGTTTTAAACATTCTGTCATTCAGATTTCATTCAAAATTCAGAATTCAAAATTAAAAATTATTGGCAAAATAAAAAACCACTGTTAAAGTAGTTTAAAAAATATAATTAAAAAATATAATATTGTCATATGTTTGTATCTTCATCTCCCAGGGACTTGGCCATTGGGTTTTGCAAGATATTTTAGTATTTTGATTGTAGCACACTTTTGAGGAATGGGGAATTTTGAAAAATATTTGCATTTTTGCCCCATAAAAAGGTTAAAGGGGCTCGTATATATTATACAAGTCCCTTTGGGTTTGTGGTTTTTGAGTTGAGCATTATGATTGCTCAGCTTTTTTTTGATTTTCTTTTAGCGTTCGAATCCATTGCCTCATGTGGACAAAAGACAGAATGCAACCTAAAAGAAGGGCAATTTCAGCAGGGATAAGTGCCCAGCTATCACTAAGCGAAACAAAATTTGCAGAGATTACAAAACAATGAAATGCTACTGAGAAGCAAAAGAGGGAAAAACAGGCAAGAGCGAATGTTTTATTGTGTTGGATGCTCTGTTTTGCGAGCATATTAATCAAATCTTTGATTTCTGAAGTCGTCATTGTTAATCCTTCTTGGTTTTTTTGTGGTTGAAAATGGTTAAGGGCTCGCATCGTTAGATTTGAGCCCTTTTTTGTTGCATGCTGTGCTACTTACTTTCGTTTTTTTTGGGGATGGTAATTTTGATTTTTCGCGTCGTATCTATTACGAGCTTGAACTTAATAGGCTTGTTGTCAGCACGATGCCATTCTCCCTTGTCATCTTCCTTGACAACAAATGGCCAACAACTGACATGGTGCTCGGAATACATAGGAAATACATTACCACTTTCGAGGTCAACAAACAAAACCCAGGTCGCGTTAGTGTTTTTTGAGCTGAAGAGACCATTGGGTTCAGATTGCTCAATTGCCACACTTCCGCTACTGTGATAAGCAGGTTGTAAAGGATTAGTGAGTTGCATATCTGCTGGAATAGGAAAGCCGATCGATGGACCACGATATTTAATACGTCCATCAATTGTTTCCACAACAGAATATGTAGCCAGTGCTTGTGTGGTAGTGATGTCGTAAATCTGCTGATAGATGTCTCTCGGAATCGAATAATCATAGATATGTACTGGTTGCTCATCTCCATAAATCTTCTGCTGTGAGTCTACTATCTTGCGGTCATTTTCTTCAGCGCTATTACTGCATCCAGTCAGGCTACCTATAAATAGTAGTGCAAAGATAAATACCGCTGCCACACTGAAAGTTTTTTTCATTTTATGATACTCCTTAAATCGGGTTAATGTTATTGGATAAGTATCTTGATTTCTGCTGGTATCTGGTCGTGAGGGATGTTTGTCGCTTCACGCTTCATTTGCAATACCAACGCTTTCTGCTGGGCCTGCTTTGCTTCTGCAACGTCAGTCAAACTGTTTGCTTCAGCTTCGACGATTCCGGTCTGTAGACTTGCATACTGTGAATACAAATTCTGTAATATTGCTTGTTTTGATTCCGTATACTGCCGGCTATGCTGGGTGATTTCACGATCTATATTTTTGTCGATAATTTCAGAGGAGTGAAGTCCCCATCCAATTACCACAAGAATAATGATACCTAGAATCCCCCATGGTAGCAATTTTCTAAGCGTCCATGCACCTTCACGGATGCCTTCGTTTACTGCGTCCCTGTATTCATTGTTGCTCATAATAACTCCTTCTCGTTATTTTTATTGTTGTTTGTAATTCTGCAATCACCATGACCGCATTTTCCCGGGAACGAATTTCGTTCCAATGAAAATACGGTCAGCAAAAAGCAGAGTTTTGAACAACCTGATTGTCAAATAACTTACACTTGAGCATTGCACACTTTTCAAATTTTGTCAAGTTTTCACACCCAAAAACACCGAAAAATGCCTAAAACAAGCCAAAATTATTTTTTAAATTTGCCGTGAAAAACAGAAATTTCGTCAAACATTGCAAATTGAGCCATATGAGCATGAATGCAATGTGGTTGCAATGTTTTTTATTCTAGCATTGGTCAATTTTTGGCAATTGCGATTTTTTGACCAAGGTTTCGCAAAATAAAAAATCAATCGGCATGATATTTTGCAAGTAGGCTCTTGAAAATTTTGAAAAATTCAACTTGCTTGGGTGGATTTTGCATGCTATAATTAAAGCATATGAAACTTAGACAAGCCTTGTTTTGGGATACCAATCCTGCCAAAATTGATTTGCAAAAAAACGCTCAATATGTCATCGAGCGAGTTTTGGATTTGGGCAATGACAAAGAAGTCAAATGGTTGTGGAAATTTTATGACAAAAAACTGCTGAAAAAAGTCGTGACCAATTCGCGTTCACTTCGCCCTAAAGCAAAAAACCTATGGACACTTGTACTGGATCAAAAATAGCTTGGCACTTCGAAACCATGCCAAAGGCAACCAAAAAAGCTTTTGATTTTTTGTCGAAGCAAGCTTGGCTAGAAAAATCGCAGTGGTATCTGGCAGGTGGCACCGCCTTGGCGATCCACACAGGCAATCGAAAATCAGTTGACTTGGATTTTTTTCTGCCCCAGAAAGATTTCAATGCAAATCAATTGTTGGCAAATTTTTTGGGAAACAAAAACTGGAAAACTACCATTCAAGAAGAGGGGACAATTTATGGCGAGCTTTTCGGGGCAAAAATAAGCTTTATCGCTTATCCGTTTTTTGTTCCTAAGCAAAAAACTGCTCAATATGGCTGTGTGAAAGTTTTGGCTCCGTTGGATATTGCGGTGATGAAAGTTATTGCCATCTCCCAGCGTGGACGCAAGCGGGATTTCTTTGATCTTTTCTGGTGCACGAAGAATTTGGAACCATTGGAGAAAACTATTCAAAGACTCAAAGTCCAATATCCAAGTGTGGCGCACGATTTTAATCATATTCTGAAAAGTTTGGCTTATTTCACGGATGCCCAAGCCGATCCTGCTCCAGAAATTTTTTTCAAGGCAACCTGGAAAGAAGTGCAAACTTTTTTTGAAAAAGAGGTGCCACTTTTGGCGAATAAATTGATTGATTTATGAAATAGTTCTTGCAGGTGGTTAATTTTTGGCAATTGCGATTTCTTGACCAAGGTTTCGAACAACAAAAAACCAATCTTTTGCAGGATTGGTTTTTGCTGTAACACTTTTTTAAATCAACCCACTCAAAAATTTATCGATACTCATCACACGGACATCTTTTTGCAGAAAATCAAGGTCGGGCAAATTGACAAGTTGATATTTAAAAGGAATGTTTAGTTTCCTGCCAAAATAGAGCAAGTTTTTGGAAACTTTCTGGTCAGAGTTTTTCACCTCAACTGCCAGCCAAGGCTTCTTGTCAACTGTCACCAAAAAATCAACTTCGCGTTGCTCATTATCTCTCAAATAAAAAAGTTCCGCCTTGTGGCCATTTGCATCATGAAGAAAATGGCAAAGCTTGAGCAAGTGGGAAGCAACAATGTTTTCTAGTTTGGCGTTCTCATCTGGCACTTGCGACCAATCCCAAAGATACATTTTTGATTCCTTACGAAGCGACTTGATAGTGCTGGCAGAAAAAGGATAAATTCTGAAATGATAATAAAATTTTTCCAAAATATCCATCCACAGGGTGATTGTGCCATGTGCAACCAACAAATCTTCGCGAAGAGAGTTGAGTGACAAAAGTGAGCCAACTTTTGCTGGCAGCAGGTCAACGAGAATTTGCAGGGCTGACAAATCGCGAATTGTTTCGATGTCTCGAATATCATCTTTGACAAGGCGTTCCATTCTTTGATTGTGCCAACGGCGAAGAGTTTCGGCGTCTTGGCTGAAAAATGGTTCCGGAAATCCTCCGAAGGCTAAAAGTTTTTTGAATTCGGTTTGGGATTTTTTTTGTGAATCGAAAATCAATTTTTGGAAAGGTTCAATCTTATTTTTGACTCCCAAAACTTCAGCTTGAGAAAATGGGTGCAAGCGAAAATAGTAATATCTGCCCATCAAGGAATCGCCACCTTTTTGATAGATATCCAAACGGGCACTACCTGTAACTAGGATAGCGAAAGCTTCCTTGAATTTGTCGAATTGTCCCTTGGTGTAATTTTTCCATTTTCGATATTTGTGAATTTCATCAAAAATAATCAATTGCGTGTCAGGTTCAAATTTGCTAGCCAATATTTCCTTGCGGTCTTTGGGATTGTCCCAGTTTAGATAGGAAAAATTACGATAAGCCTCTTTGCCGATTAAGCGAGAAAGAGTGGTCTTGCCGACCTGGCGTGGTCCTCCAACAAAGACCATTTTTTGCTTCAAATCTTTTTCAATTTTTTCCTGCAGATAGCGTTTTTTTAACATAAATTTAATCAAAATAACTTAGCTATTTATATCCTACATTTTACACCCAACTGGAAAAAAAAGTCAAGTTTTTTCCAGTTGGCTCTAAAAAACACGGACAAAAAACAGCTTTAAAGGGTTAATTTAGCCATTTTTATGTTTTAATATGCTAATTCTGGCATATGCGGGATTTAGCATATTTTTATGCTTTTCATATCTATACTTTATACATTCTACAAAATACATTATACTTAACAAATGGAAACCTCAACCTTTATTTTGGAAAAAGATTTTGCCTCACAGGGCTTTACGCATATCATTGGCACGGACGAAGTTGGGCGTGGGCCACTTTGCGGGCCGGTGGTGGCGTGTGCGGCGATGCACCGAGGCGCCAGCTTTCCGGAGCTGAGCTCCGAATCGGAGCTCAGCTCCGAGGAGCGCAAAAAATGGGATTTGATTCGCGACTCCAAAAAGCTTTCTGAAAAACAACGCGAAGAGATCTTTGATTTCATCAATGAACATTTTTTCATTGGGCTGGGGCTTTGTGACCATGAAACCATTGATCGCATCAACATCCTGGAAGCGAGCTTTCTGGCGATGAAAAAAGCGGTGCAAGAGTTGCTTCGCAAGAGTAATCAGTCATCAGTAACTAGTAATCAGAAAAATCTGAAATCTATTATTCTCGTCGATGGCAACAAGAAGATTCCAAATCTGTCGATGGAGCAATATGCGGTGATTGGGGGCGACAAGTTGGTCAAATCCATTTCGGCAGCTTCGATTGTGGCGAAAGTGACAAGGGATCGAATGATGAAAGAATTTGCCAAACAGTATCCGCAGTATGGGATGGAAAAGCATATGGGCTATGGCACCAAAATGCATCTGGAAGCGTTGCTGGCGCACGGACCTTGCCCAATTCACCGCAAATCCTTCGCTCCGGTCAAGCGACTTGTCAAAATAGATAAAAGATGATAAGGTAGATGGGAAGTTTAATATTAAAGAAGTTGAGGATAGGGCGAAGTTTTCAATTTTCAATTCACAACCTTGCCTACCGGCAGGCAGGTTTTCAATCAATTTTCAATTTTCAATTTAAAAATTTGAAATTTAGAACATTGGAAATTGTTTAGAAATTAGAAATTAAAAATTAGAAATTTAAAACCTTGCAATGGAAGAAATTTTGAGTAATTTCTTGAAAATAGTTGTAATGGATAGCGCTTTATTTTTCAGTTAAGACTATGTCAGTACCAAAACAGAGACACACCAAACAACGCCGAGATGCCAAGCGTGATCGCTTTGCGATTGCTCCAATCAAGACTCAGACTTGTCCAAAATGTGGCGCAGCCAAATTGGCACACCGTGTTTGCGCAACTTGCGGAACTTACAAAGGTAACGAAGTGGTGGATACTTTGAAGAAAACTGTTAAAAAATAAAAATAAAAACGCGATACGAAACAACGAATAACATTCGAATCTACGAACAAATGCAAAGAAAACATTTCGTAGATTCGTGTTAGTTTCGTAGTTTCGAATCGGCAGACAAACATGGCGAATCGACATCTTCAACGATCAGTGGCAATGCAGGTTCTTTTTGAGTGGGATTTTCAGGGGCGCAAGGATGAAAATATGGAAGAAATCATCACGCACAATGTGGCGGAGTTTGCCCCAGGGATGGAGGACTGCGAGTTTACAAAAAATTTGATCACCGGCACGCTCAAAAATCGCGCCAGCATTGATGCGTTGATTGAAAAGTGTGCGCCAGAATGGCCACTTGATCAGGTGACAATTGTGGATCGCAACATTTTGCGTTTGGGAATTTTTGAATTGATTTACGGTAAATATGAAGAAGTGCCACCAAAAGTTGCCATCAATGAAGCAATTGAACTGGCAAAGGCTTTTGGCGGTGAGAGCAGTGCGCGTTTTGTCAACGGCGTGCTTGGCACGATTTATCGCGAAATGGGCGAACCAATGAAAGATGACACGACGAAGAAAAATAAAGAAGTTGATAAAGTTGTTGAAAATGTAGAAGATAAAATAATTGAGGAAAATGAAATAATTGAGGAAAAAAATTAAATTATTTTAAAATCTCAATTCCAAATGTCTAATGTCAAATAAATGACTTAATTTCAAAGTTCAAAAAGGCGATTTTTGGATTTTGAGTTTTGGATTTTGTTTGTGATTTGATTTTTGGATTTTGGATTTTCAAAAATTATGGTTGAAGCTTTGGCGAAAGAGATTGGGGTTGAGTTTGAAAATATTTCTTTTTTAAAACAAGCGGTGACACATCGCAGTTTTTTGAATGAGAATCGCAGTTATGAATTGGATCACAATGAACGCTTGGAATTTCTGGGCGACGCAGTTTTGGAATTGATTGTGACCGAATATCTTTACAAAAAATTCAAGAATCCCGAGGGCGAACTGACAAGTTGGCGCAGTGCGCTGGTCAATGGGGAAATGCTGGCCAAAGTGGCGCAAGGATTGGGCGTGGAAAAATTTTTGTTGATGAGTCGGGGAGAAGCCAAGGATGTGGGACGCGCGCGACAATATTTGTTGGCCAACGCTTTGGAAGCAATTATCGGGGCAGTTTATCTTGACCAGGGTTATGACAGTGCCAAGAAGTTTGTGTTGGAGCGCGTGGTGGTGAATTTGAAAGAGATTTTGGAAAAGAAACTTTATCTTGATCCGAAAAGTTATTTCCAAGAACGCGCGCAGGAAAGTGAAAAATTGACGCCATCTTATCGCGTGCTGAAAGAATGGGGGCCAGATCATGACAAGCAATTCGTGGTGGGAATTTTCTTGGGCGCTGACTTGGTGGCTGAAGGAGAAGGAAATTCCAAACAAGAAGCGCAACGCGAAGCTGCCAGAATCGGGTTGGAAACCAAAGGCTGGGTTTAGATTTTATTGCAATATAAAACATATAAAAAACTCACTGCGGTGGGTTTTTTGATTTTCAAACTTGAGGGCAGGTTAATCTTAAAAAAGTTGCATTTGAAATAATAAGGTGATACAATAGCACTATAAAAAAGTAATTTTTAAAGTGCTAAAAAATATGAAAAAAGAAATCGTGCAAAAATTGCACAAAAATTTCAATGACTATGCGCAAGAAACTGAGAATGGTTTCGAGTTTTGGTTTGCCAGGGATTTGCAGTTCTTGTTGGGATATGACCAATGGAAAAATTTTCAAAAAGTTATTGAAAAGGCCAAAATTGCTTGTCAAAACAGTAAGCTCACAATCGATGACCATTTTTCCGAGGTCGGCAAAATGGTTGGGGTTGGTTCTGGTGCGAAAAGAAAAATTGATGATGTTGCGCTCACTCGGCATGCTTGCTATTTGATTGCGCAAAATGGTGACCCACGCAAAGAAGCGATTGCTTTTGCAATGGCATATTTTGCTGTGCAGACCAGAAAGCAAGAAATTATTGAAAAAAGAATTTCCGAAATTGAAAGATTGACTTTTCGCGAAAAATTGACCAATTCAGAAAAAGAATTGTCCGGCATTATTTACGAAAGAGGGGTTGATGGAACTGGTTTTGCTCGAATCAGAAGCAAGGGCGATCAGGCGCTTTTTGGTGGCAGTACAACCCAAGAAATGAAGAGAAAATTAGGTGTGAAAAACAGTCGCGCCTTGGCTGATTTTTTGCCAGCCATCACGATCAAGGCTAAAGATTTCGCCAATGAAATCACAAATTTCACCTTAAAACGAGACACTCAATTGCAAGGAGAGCAGCCTATTTCATTGGAGCATATGAAAAACAACAAGAGTGTGCGAAAAATTCTCACAGAGCAGGGAATTTTTCCTGAGAATTTGCCAGCAGAAGAGGATGTGAAAAAAGTGGAAAGAAAAATAAACACTGAGGGTAAGAAATTGGTCAAAGTTATTGGCAAAAAAAGAAAATAGTTTTTCAAAAGAAGCATCCGCAGGGGTGCTTTTTTGCTGGTAAAAATAGCGTCAGCATGCTTTTTGAAAGAATTGAAATTTTTTGCGGTCGCAATTATTTTCAATTATATTTTTTTCCATGGGAGCATGAGGGTGGTCGGGTTGCTTTTTGGGCGGATTGGTGGTATTTTTGTAATGCAACCACATTTAAATAAAATATCGAAAAACAACAAGCAGATTGTCCCAATCGCGCCCTTTATGGGTGATTCCGATGCACACGATTGGGACATTTCGATGTTTTTTTGAGTGTGGTTGCCGTCGGAGCACCCATCAAGCGGAATTACTTTTGGAATGCTCGGCGACTTATCTTTAAAGAAGTCGTCTTTTTTATGTCTTTGAAAATCACTGAAAATGAAAAGAGGGATATTTTGAGGTATCTCGAAAAAAACAAGCCACTGCCAGAAAAATATCGCTTTTTGCTTTTTGATAATGCCAAAGAAGTTGAGCTTTTGTGGAATGGAAAAACTGATGAAGTGGAAAACACGGTTTTGCCATTTCAAACCATTGAGCAGATTGATGAACCGAGAAGCGAGGAAAAAATTGAAAGACAACGCACGCTTTTGGATATGTCTGGCAGACAAAAAGCCGGCTGGACGAACAAGTTGATTTGGGGCGACAACAAGTTGATTTTGTCATCACTCAAAAATGGTCCGCTTCGCAAACAAATCGAAGCTGAGGGCGGACTGAAATTGATTTATATTGATCCGCCTTTTGATGTGGGGGCGGATTTTTCGATGAACATTGAAATTGGTGAAGATTCTTTCACCAAGAAGCCATCCGTGATTGAGGAAATTGCTTATCGTGACACTTGGGGCAAAGGTGCCGACAGTTTCATTGCGATGATTTATGAGCGCTTGAAATTGATGCACGGACTTTTGGCGGATGATGGCAGTATCTATGTACATTGCGATTGGAGAGTAAGTGCATATATGAAACTAATATT
>Ga0194058_10000978_pt1 | contig 14281 bp, 13 predicted proteins | sample SepL4417m_MetaG_FD_155490 | JGI IMG/M metagenome (GOLD analysis project Ga0194058, IMG submission 155490) | Anoxic zone freshwater microbial communities from boreal shield lake in IISD Experimental Lakes Area, Ontario, Canada - Sep2016-L442-17m | ecosystem: Environmental > Aquatic > Freshwater... | reverse complement strand
AATTATATATTTAATAAGCTAAAGTGTTTTGGGAGAGGGGAATAAAGAAAAATCCAACGCAAATCAACGATAAATACTTCAATATTTTTTACAAGACCGAAAGAGTCAACGCAAAAACAAAGGCAATAATCAAAAAAATAGTAAATATCCCTTTTTTGGAAAGCCCTGCTTTTATCTGATTTAGTTCGTCCTTTAACGCTTGCTTGCTATCATCGGCGTTAAGTATTCGTTTGCATCGCCCACGAAACGAATGCTTTTCTTCATTAGCCTCCTCTTCCGCAATAAGCTCTGCCAGGGTCGAATAAAAATTGCCGCATTCGGGACACCTTATATCAAAGTCTTTACGTTCATAACCACAGGCCTGACATGGGTTCATTTTGTACTCCTTAAATTATTTTTTGAATAAGCAGAAATTTTATACTTAACCCATCCACAAGATAAGCACTTCTGTGTGATTTTTTAAAATCAGTGCTTAAAGATGTTGAATAACACCATTTTTTGTCGGTACATCCTGCGTGCTGCTGTAGTTGACGCAGTTGATCACGTCGTATCTAATGACCGCAGGTACAAAATCCTCTGTTATTAGCACGTATTTTTACAAGTGGATTTACTCCGCTATATTTGTTTTTTATAAAACCATAAGCCGTTTACTGTTAAGACAATTTTGCATGAAAACACGGTTTTGTTAATCGTATTAACCGATAAGGCATTCATTTTTTAACACGGTTTGATTATTTTGCTATCATGGTAACCGGTTTTTTGATTTTAGTACCCTATTACAGTCTTTGTACTAAAGGGCTGAATAGAATTTTCAAGTCTTAATGGTGGGACTTATTTTCCCCAAAAAACTATCGAACATGTGAAGACAACGATTAAAGAGAACATTTTTAATGCGCACAAGGCTATGTATCGCCAATTTTCCGATTTTATATCGTTAATTAGGGCGCTCAATAAAGCCTGTTCACTCTACAAGTTACCCATTTTAAATAATCTCTAAGGAGTTAGTCATGCTAGAACAATACCGCAAACATGTTGAAGAACGCGCCGCTGAAGGCGTTGTGCCTAAACCACTTGATGCAGGGCAAATGGCTGCTTTGGTTGATTTGCTTAAAAATCCGCCCAAAGGCGAAGAAGAATTTATTCTTAATCTGTTGGCTAATCGGGTTCCTGCCGGTGTTGATGAAGCGGCTTACATTAAAGCAGGCTTTCTGGCGGCCATTGCCAAAGGTGAAGTGAGTTCACCTATTTTAACCGCCGCTGATGCGACAGAATTATTGGGCACCATGCTGGGCGGTTATAACATTACCCCCTTGATAGACTTGCTCGACACCCCTGCCCTGGCTCCTATTGCCGTTAAAGGTTTGTCTCATACCTTATTGGTATTTGATGCGTTTCATGATGTTCAGGAAAAAGCCGATGCCGGCAATGACTTTGCCAAACAAGTGATTCAATCCTGGGCAGATGCAGAATGGTTTACCAGCAAACCACGCACGCCCGAAAAATTAACGGTGACCGTTTTTAAAGTCACCGGCGAAACCAATACTGACGATTTGTCGCCTGCACCGGATGCATGGTCCAGACCGGATATTCCGTTACATGCCAAAGCCATGTTAAAAATGCCAAGAGAAGGCATTACCAATGCGGAGCTTCAAATTGAAGAACTGCAAACCAAAGGCTTTCCCGTTGCTTATGTGGGGGATGTGGTAGGTACTGGATCATCCCGCAAATCAGCGACCAACTCCGTATTATGGTTTATCGGTAATGACATTCCTTTTATACCCAATAAACGTGATGGCGGCGTTTGTATCGGCAGCAAAATTGCACCCATCTTCTTTAACACAATGGAAGATTCAGGTGCCTTACCGTTTGAATGTGATGTGACTCATCTGGCGATGGGTGATGTTATTGATATTTATGTCTATGAAGGCGTTATTAAACGCCATGCTTGTCCTGAGCTTGCCGAACGGGATAGTGATGAAGTGATCTGCACCTTTGCCTTAAAAACGGATGTTATTCTTGATGAAGTCCGTGCCGGTGGACGTATTCCGTTAATTATTGGACGGGGATTGACTGATCGTGCACGCAAAGCCTTGGGTCTGGAGGCGTCTACGGTGTTCCTGCGTCCGGTTGATGAAAAAGACAGCGGCAAGGGTTTTACCCTGGCGCAAAAGATCGTGGGCAAAGCCTGTGGCGTTGTCGGCGTTCGCCCCAATACTTACTGCGAACCGCACATGACTACAGTTGGCTCGCAAGATACGACCGGCCCCATGACTCGTGACGAATTGAAAGATTTGGCCTGTTTAGGTTTTTCAGCGGATCTGGTATTGCAATCCTTCTGTCATACCGCCGCTTACCCCAAGCCGGTTGATGTCGTTATGCAACATACCCTGCCGGATTTTATAATGAATCGCGGCGGCGTATCTTTGCGCCCTGGCGACGGTATTATTCATTCCTGGTTAAACCGGATGTTATTGCCTGATACCGTCGGCACCGGCGGTGATTCGCATACCCGCTTTCCCTTGGGTATTTCTTTTCCGGCCGGCTCGGGTTTGGTGGCTTTTGCAGCCGCTACCGGGGTTATGCCGCTGGATATGCCGGAATCGGTATTGGTTCGTTTTACCGGTGAAATGCAGCCAGGTATTACGCTGCGTGATATGGTTAATGCCATTCCCTATGCCGCCATACAGCGCGGTTTGCTGACGATTGATAAAACCGGCAAGAAAAATGTGTTTTCCGGACGTATTTTGGAAATTGAAGGCTTGCCCAATTTAAAGGTCGAGCAAGCGTTTGAATTATCTGATGCTTCAGCGGAACGTTCAGCGGGTGGTTGTACGATTCGTTTAAGTGAAGCGCCGATACGGGAATATCTAAATTCCAATATTACCTTGTTGAAATGGATGATTGCTGAAGGTTATGGCGATGTACGCACCCTTGAGCTGCGCATTAAAAGTATGAAAGAATGGCTGGCTAATCCGGTATTACTGGAACCGGATGCTGATGCGGAATACTTTGAAATCATCGAAATTAACATGAGTGACATCAAGGAGCCGCTGTTGGCGTGTCCTAATGATCCCGATGATATAAAAACCCTTTCCGCTGTCGCCGGAACCAAGATTGACGAAGTTTTCTTGGGTTCTTGTATGACCAACATTGGGCATTTCCGCGCCGCCGGCAAGTTGCTTGAGAAACAGAAAGGTGAACTGCCTACGCGTTTGTGGGTTGCACCGCCGACTAAAATGGATCAAACCCAATTAACCGAAGAAGGTTATTACAGTACCTTTGGTAAAGCGGGCGCGAGAATGGAAATGCCGGGTTGTTCATTATGTATGGGTAATCAGGCACGGGTGGCAGAAAATTCTACGGTAGTATCGACCTCGACAAGAAACTTCCCCAACCGTCTGGGTAATGGTGCCAATGTCTATCTGTCTTCAGCTGAATTGGCGGCTGTATGTTCAATTATGGGTAAAATACCCACGTTTGAAGAATATATGCACTACGCCGAACAAATCAGTGAAACAGCGGAAGATACTTATCGGTATTTAAATTTTAATCAAATGGAAGCTTATACAGCCTAAGCCGTTTTAAAAGCAGGGCATAACGCCTTTATTTAGTAATCATTCAGTCCCCCTCTTTAACAAAGAGGGGTTAGGGGAGATTTTATTAGATAACTTCCCCTCTGCCCCCTCGTTTTGCTCTCCCCCTTTTGTCAAAGGGGGACGTGAATAACTACAATAAGCGTTATGCCCTATATCGTAGTAACGTATTGATAACGTAAAACATCATTCCCTTTAACCTACATACCTGGAGCTGACTATGTCTATTTCAATGTACCAATCTTCTATTCCGGTCTTTATCCATCAACTGGAAAATCTTTCAAAAATTCTCGAAAAAGCCAGCTTACATGCCGAGTCCAAAAAAATTGATCCGGCCGTATTTATCAACGCACGTTTGGCAGCTGATATGTATCCGCTGTCCCGTCAGGTGCAAATTGCCTCGGATGTTGTAAAAGGCTGTGCTGCACGCCTTTCCGGGATTGAAGTACCCAGCTATAAAGATGATGAAACTACTTTTTCAGACTTGCAGGCGCGTATTGCCAAAACCATCGACTTTTTAAAAAGCGTCAATGCAGAGCAAATTGATGGCAGTGAAGAACGCACTGTTACCCTGAAAATGCATGATAAAGACACCCACTTTGCCGGACAACCTTATCTGCTTTATTTTGTGCTGCCTAATTTTTATTTTCATATCAGTATGGCTTATGCGATTTTGCGGCATAACGGTGTTGAAATAGGCAAAACGGATTTTATTGGGAATCAGTAAGGAACACCCCGTTGGGATGAAGCCAAAGATTGGAAAGGTCTGCATCGTCTCCACACGCTTAACTTAACGGCAGTAGCGTGTCCGACACCTTGTAAATTTGGATTACAAACCTAGGTTTGTATTCCGGCCTTTAGGCAACTTGCAATAAATAACCCTTCACTTTATAGTCTCCACATGCTTTGTAAACTGCATTGCAGGATTGAGTCATGCAATGATTGGGGGTGTATTTATTGCGATTTACCTAACCAGAGGCTGTGAATAAGTCATGTCGTTCCCAGATCAATAGCCATAGAACCAACAACTTAAACGTTAAGCACTAACAGCTTAACTCTCTGTTTTCGTGAGTTTTGATGAGGGTGATATTTTTAATTCAACACCGATAATCGCTGTGTTTAATAGACCCAGATTTTTTTCTTCACTGATTTGCATACCCATCACATAAAAAATGGGCATCCAAAACGGATTGATTAAAATCCCGCCCATCACACTTTTCCAGGTTCGCTTCAAATTTTTTAGGGGATTAAAAGAATCGGCAAGCGAATCCATGGGATTATTGACAAAAACAGCGACAATCGGCTGCAACACCGCTTTTTCACGCATGTCAAGCTGAGCCATGGATGCTAAGAGCTTGCTCTCCATTTTGTGATAATTTATTCGTGCGAAGCTTGCAGAAACGGCAAACACAAGCGCGACTAAAGGTAAAATAACAGTGGGCGGCGCTATAGGTGCAAAAATTGAAGACAACATAACCACACCCAGACCTAGCATAAGCGCGTCTTCGCCTCTCTCTACATCCCGATCAATACCCTTTAAAATATCTGCGATAGTATTTTCAAACGGATGGTTTAAGTAACCTTTATTTTTTATCATGGCAATCAATTCACTTCTGTATATACTTTATTTATATATCCTCGTACTAAAAAATGTCAAGTTTGCGAATGAATAATGAGGGGCTAAAAAACCACAAGATTTAAATTGAATTACTTTTGTTTTAGTTTACTTGATTTTGTTTTCATTTTATAGCCTAAAACGACTAAGCATAACCCCAAACCCACAATCCATGAAGTAGGTGGAACCGCATCATTTTCCGAAGTAAATTGGGCGGTCTTTGGAAATTTGGAGAATGTTGCCAAGTTGATTTCTGTATTACTTATATCAAGCAGATAAACTGATGCCCCACGGGAGCCGAACGAAACATCACCTTGTTCTACCGTAATAGCCTGTGAACTACTGATTGATAGAACGTACATCAATAACAAAATAGATAACCTGTTCATGAATTTTTCCTGATTTTTTCTTTCTTGTCAAACAATTAAGGTAGTTTCTTGGAAATAACCGACCCGCCAGACGAATCCAATCACTTGCGTGATTACGACAATACCGGTTTTTAAATCGGGCAAATTATTTTTCGTAAGCTACTAATTTAAAAAAGTAAAATATTGCGTCTTAATGTTGGATAAAAAAACAATAAGTCATTAGAATCTTAGTAAATCAAATTATTTATGCTATAGGTATAAATACCTATAAGGTGAAATGACTCATCTGAAAGTATGTCGATATGTTGGCGCAGAATGGTTAAAAGCTCTATTGAAATTGACTGCTTTTAATCTTTTGTAGCGTCAGATAAACTTGCTCGATACACGCGCATCAACGCGACAAAAGCGAGAAAATCATAAAATCCGTGAATAATAACAGGAATTAATAAATTTCTGTCGCCGCTATAATCCAAAGATAAGCCTAAATAAATCCCGACCAGAGCCGCCAATACGGCATAAAGTGGCGTTACTGCGTGTACCAATCCAAAAACGATGTTACTGGCGATTAAGCCTGTCGTTATGCCCCATGAATTCTCTATCCAAGGCTGAATGACGCCGCGAAACAAAAGTTCTTCTGCTATTCCAGCTATGGCGGCCAGTATCAATAGATCGCTCCAGTGATAGCTATGTAATCCGGGGCCCAAGGTATTTAGCAGTAATTTCCTGATCTTGACTACCGATTCTCCCTGCAATTTTTCCAACGACAGAAACATTAAGAACAACGGCAGGGTGCCTATCACGCCGTAAGCAATGGCAGTTTCGGAAAAATAAAGATGTTCGAACGGGTCAATATTGGCAATCCACCCCAAAAATATTGCCACTAAAATCAAAGAAGCCTCAAAATAACAGGCTGATTTAAAGAATTCATCAAGTTTGAGCAGTGATTTAGCCATTGCGTGTAGTTGTAAAATTAAGGATGAGGCATTCTAAACAAAAATGGTTAAAATAGCTGTTTTGATTCATTATTATTTAATCTCATGCAGTGTTTTATCTATAAAAGCCTGAAAAAAGACTACCTTTATTTGTATATTGTTAACAAAGATGATTTTTCAAAAGTACCGGAGGCGCTGCTTGACAGTTTTGGAAAAATGGAATTTGTGATGGCTATAGAGCTATCGCAAGAACTGAAATTAGCGAGGGAAGATGCCGGAAAGGTCATGGATAGCCTTAAGGATCAAGGTTTTTTTGTACAATTGCCACCGCAAAGAGAGACGGCATAAATACCGTCAATCTCTGACCTGGAGGCTGTCTTTATGCTTTGGGTAACGTAACCCCTGTCTGCCCCTGATACTTACCGGCTCTGTCTTTATAAGAGGTCTCACACACTTCATCGCTACCAAAAAAGAGCATTTGAGCCACGCCTTCATTGGCATATATTTTTGCGGGAAGTGTTGTGGTATTGGAAAATTCCAAGGTGACGTGACCTTCCCATTCGGGTTCCAAAGGCGTGACGTTAACAATAATGCCACAGCGGGCATACGTTGACTTGCCTAAACAAATAGTCAGTACATCACGCGGAATCCGAAAATACTCAACAGTACGCGCCAATGCAAACGAATTGGGCGGAATAATGCAAACATCGGATTTAACATCGACGAAGCTGTTTGAATCAAAGTTTTTGGGATCAACAATGGCCGAATTGATATTGGTAAAGATTTTAAACTCATCCGAGCACCGCACATCATAACCATAGCTTGAAGTGCCGTAGGAAATAACCCGACCCTGTTCAGAATCCCTGACTTGACCACTTTCAAACGGCTCTATCATGCCGTGCTGTTGCGCCATGCGGCGAATCCACTTGTCCGACTTTATACTCATAAAATACTAATTAGGTTAAAGGTTAATCTCAATCTTCAAGTTTTTAATTCTTGATTCTTGATTCTGGTGAGGCATCTATATCAAGCAATTGGCGTAGGCCGGAATAAGACCACCCAAGCGTAGCGCGTGGTGGCGTTTCCGGCATATCTTACAAACTGCCGGAAACGCTTATTCTCGCTTGCGCTCAAAAAGCCTTATTCCGGCCTACGCCTAATTAGGTTAAAGGTTAATTATAGCTTGTCCTTACCCCTACTGAACTTTGAAGCTCAAGTATTTTGCACCACAATGTTAGGAAATCGGGTGCTGAAATCCTTGCTTTTTAATGCCAGCTTTGCGGCTGTTTTACGTGCAATTTCTTTGTAAATCTGTGCCGCACGTCCATCAGGTTCCGCTACTACAGTCGGCATTCCTGAATCAGCTTGTTGTCGAATGGTAATGTCCAGCGGCAGAGATCCCAGAAAATCAACCTTGTTTATATCGGCCATGGCAGCACCGCCACCTTCACCAAAAATAGCCTCGGCGTGACCACACTCGCTGCAAATATGCATACTCATGTTTTCAACAATGCCCAGTACCGGCACGTTAACTTTTGCAAACATTCCCAATCCGCGCTGGGCGTCAATCAAGGCAATATCTTGGGGTGTTGTGACGATGACAGCACCACTAACCGGAATTTGTTGCGCCAAGGTCAATTGAATATCACCCGTACCTGGCGGTAAATCAATGATTAAATAATCCACATCAACCCAGTTGGTATCCCTTAATAATTGCTGCAAGGTGTTGGTTGCCATAGGGCCACGCCAAATCATTGGCTGACCGGCATCAATCAAATAACCAATCGACATGGTTTGTACGCCGTAAGCCATCTTAGGCGTCATGGTTTTGTTGTCTACACTTTCTGGATATCCCGACAATCCCAACATGGTGGGAATGCTGGGACCATAAATATCGGCATCCAGTATGCCGACCGTCGCCCCTTCTGCTGCCAATGCCAGCGCCAGATTAACCGCTGTCGTTGACTTGCCGACACCGCCTTTGCCGGAGGCTACGGCAATAATATTTTTTATATTAGGCTGAGGTTTTAATGCTTGTTGTACCGCATGAGACAGAATTTTTACCGTCACATCAACCGTCACACTTTCTACTCCGTCCAGCGTTGCCAGTAAATCTTCAACAGACGCTTTTAATTGATCAATAGTACTTTTTGCAGGATAGCCCAACTCCAGCTTAACGCTGACATTGGCACCCTCGATATTAATTGCTTTAACTGATTTTGCGGTAACCAAATCGATGCCATGATTGGGATCGATAAAGGTTCTCAGCCGGTCTTCTACCGCCGTTTTTTCCAGGTATGCCATGATTATTCCCAGTAATTTTAGTCACTACGTTGTGTCAGTAAATTCAATTTTAACCGCTGAACTTACTTAAGATAGGGTGTATTCTACAGTTTTTTTAATAAAATTTATTTTTTAGCGGTGTTCTATTCTGTAGCAGCGTTAATTTTATGCGATAATCACTTAATTGTTTGTTTTCATATCCCTTAATTCTTTGCATCATGTCAGATAGAAAAATTCTCGTCACCAGCGCCCTCCCCTATGCCAACGGCCCCATACATTTAGGTCATTTGGTTGAATATATTCAAACCGATATTTGGGTGCGCTTCCAAAAACAACGTGGCAACCCCTGCTATTTCGTTTGTGCGGATGATACCCACGGCACGCCTATCATGCTAAAAGCTGATCGGGAAGGTATTACACCGGAACAACTGATCGCTCAAGTTGGCATAGAGCACTTGGCCGATTTTACTGAATTTGGTGTCGCGTTTGATAATTATCACAGCACGCATTCTGAAGAAAACAGGCTCTTTTCATCATTGATTTATGAACGATTGCGTGATGCCGGACATATCAGTTCACGCACGATTACCCAAGCCTTCGATCCGGTTAAAAACATGTTTTTGTCCGACCGTTTTATTAAAGGCGAATGCCCAAAATGCGGCGCACACGATCAATACGGTGACAGTTGTGAGGCCTGTGGTGCAACTTATGCGCCCACCGAACTGAAAAACGCGGTGTCCACCATTTCAGGTGCAAAACCTGTTGACAAAGATTCTGTCCATTATTTCTTTAATCTGGCTGATTTTACCGAGATGCTCAGCGATTGGACCAGCGCCGGCCATTTACAACCCGAAGTGCGCAATAAATTAGCTGAATGGTTAGAGAGCGGTTTACAGCAATGGGATATTTCTCGCGATGCACCTTATTTTGGCTTTGAAATTCCGGATGCTCCCGGAAAATATTTTTATGTATGGCTGGATGCGCCTATCGGTTATATGGCCAGTTTTAAAAATCTATGCGCTAAAAATGCGCTGGATTTTGATGAGTACTGGGCACAAGACAGCACGACGGAGCTTTACCATTTTATAGGTAAAGACATTATTTATTTCCATGCCTTATTCTGGCCTGCCATGTTAAGCGGCGCTCAATTTAGAACACCTACCGCTATTTTTGCACACGGCTTTTTAACCGTTAATGGCGAAAAAATGTCCAAATCCCGAGGCACTTTTATTACCGCAAGAACCTATCTGGATCATTTGAACCCGGAATATCTGCGCTATTATTTTGCCGCCAAACTGAGTGCCGGCGTTGATGATATAGACCTGAACTTTGATGATTTCAGTCAGCGGGTCAACTCTGACCTGGTCGGTAAAGTCGTTAATATCGCCAGCCGTTGTAGCGGCTTTATCAACAAGCGCTTTGCCAATACATTATCGGCTACCTGTTCTGAACCGCTGTTATTTCAAGACTTTATCAACGCCAACAAACAAATCGCAGAGTTTTATGAAACCCGTGAATTTGGCAAAGCCATGCGTGAAATTATGGCGCTGGCAGATAAAGCCAATCAATATATTGATGAAAAAAAGCCCTGGTTAATTGCCAAACAGGAAGGTAACGATACCGAGTTACACGAAGTTTGTTCAATGGGAATCAACCTGTTTCGTTTACTGACTGTTTTTCTAAAACCGGTCATTCCAGCGTTGGTGAAAGAAGCCGAACACTTTTTAAACATCGATTCACAAGCGTGGCCAGTCGCTGCACAGCCCTTGTTAAACCATACCATTAATGACTTTAAACCGTTAATGACTCGCGTTGAAGCCGATAAAATTGCTGCGATTGTTGAAGCATCCAAAGAAAATCTGGAAAAAACCGCCAATCAACATACCCACATTGCGCCCGAGAAAAAATTTGAACCCATAGCGGACACGATTGAATTTGATGACTTTGCCAAACTGGATTTACGTATTGCCAAAATTATCAAAGCCGAATCAATAGAAGGCTCTGATAAACTATTACAACTGACTGTTGATATAGGCGACGAAACCCGCAATATATTGGCAGGCATTAAATCTGCTTATGCGCCGGAAGATCTTGAAGGCAAATTGACTCTCGTTATCGCTAATCTGGCACCCAGAAAAATGCGCTTTGGCAACTCTGAAGGCATGGTATTAGCCGCTGGCCCAGGTGGTAAAGATATTTGGATTTTAAGCCCGGATGAAGGGGCTATTGCGGGAATGCGGGTAAAATAAACGTCATTATTTAGTCTCCCTTCTTTGAAAAAGAGGGGTTAGGAGAGATTTTTTAAATAAATCCCCCTCAGCCCCTCGCTTTGCTTTCCCCCTTTTTCAAAGTGGGAGGTGAATACTATTCAAGGATTCAGTCTCATTGCCCAGCGTGGCCTAACGTTATCTTTTTGCTTGATTGCCAACTCTTCCAGAGCCAATTTTTTAACAAGAACGGCAATAAAAACTAAATGATAAAGTAAATCCCAATAAGAAAGCCCCAAAAATGCGGTACCAACCATATAACAAATAAGTGATGCACGCAACATAAAGCAATAAGTAGTTACCCATTCCATACCTTCAAGCTGTTGCGTTTTTTTTGGCAAACTAGTCAAACTTATTAACGTACCCAATATTAAAGACAACCAGAGTCCAAAGGCGATAAAGCCGTGCTCAGAGAACATCTCGACGTAAGAGCTATGCCAATCCATCTGTGCCACCTCCATCCAGCCGTCAAAGCCGGCTCCCAAAATCGGATGCTCAAGGGTATGGTTCCAACCGGCTGTCCAGGCCCCAATTCTGCCCATCGCAGAATTATCTTCCTGATAAGTCTCAAGCGTATTCATGCGACCGAACCATTCTTGAGGCAAATAATCCTTGACAAAAAAAGCCCCAATAAAAACCAACGGAATAACCAGAAACTTATGCTTGCTCTTCCAAACCAACATCAGAGTCAGAACAACCATGGTAATTAATGCTCCACGTGACCAGGAAGACAGGGAAGCTGCATAAATAAACGGTATCGCTATGAGTATCCCTCTTTTTAACCAAGGGTTTACTGTTTCTTTTTGCCAAATTAATAATAACGGAACAGCGATTAACATCGCCACGGCAAAGGCGTTGTTTTCTGAAAACTGAGTATTAGGTGGGCCATATACCCGCGAAGAAAATCCATGCAAGATTGCGAAAACACCACCTTTTACAGCCACAATACCAATTGAGGCTCCGATTGTGACAATTAAACAGTAGAGCTTGTAACGGGTATTAATCATTACCAACGTAAAATAAAATGGTATATATATTTTTGTTACAAACCAAAATCGCTCCCAAGCAACATCAGGAAAATAGGCTTGTGATGAGGTAATCGCGAAATACATCCAAAGCAAAACAAAAACCGGTATACGCCAGTCTTTAGGAAGGGGGTTTCTGTCTTTCGCAGTAAATGTTCGAAACAGAACGACCAAGAAAAGCACATAATAAATGGGTAACGATCGCACAAATCCCCAAGCAAAAGCATGAGGATTTAAATAGCTAAAAATAGCCAGTGATAAAACACCCAGCCAAGGCTTTTTAATAGCCGCTATAATACAACCGACCAAGAATATAAGTACAACATAATCACGCATGATAACAGATTAAATTTGATGTCTTGATTGAACGATTCCAACTATTTGACCTAGTATAGTGGCCATTTTAATCAAATAGAACCGAATCCGTCGCGTGTTAAAACTGAATAATACCCCCGCCGCATATTGACCCAGCTTAAGCCATAAATAATTGGGAACCTGATTATACCCATACTGACTAATTGCGCTAAATGACCGATTACGTTGAAAGTTCATTAGGATAAGGTAATGCAATTTAAAACGCAAAAGATCGACATAGTGATATTGAATGATGGCCGGAATATATCTCAGTTTTTCATGACTATTTAAAGCCCTTAATATTAAATCGGTATCTTCACTACCGACTAAATTATGGCCTGTAGGCCCCAGTTTTTCAGAAAAATTACCAATCTTATCAAATACATTTTGATTAATAATAATGTTGCCACCGCTGGGTATAAAATCTTTTTCTGAAAGAATTAACTGATTATTTCCCAAGTCAAAATCCGGAATAGGGATTGGGGTGATCTGATAGACTCCTTTTTCATGAATCCAGCCGGGTTCATGCCCAGTCCACTCGGGAATGAGTTTTCCACAAAAAAGCATGGTATCCGGATAATTATTTATAGCGTCAACAACCGCTTTATAATAATTTGTATCGACCCTCTGATCATCGTCTATAAAAGTTATCCAGCCACCGGAGATAAGTGTTAACGCTTTATTTAAAGCATAGGATTTACCCGTTCTTGGCTCTTCCATAAATTCAATTGGCAATAAATTATTGTCTATTTGCCACTTCTGATGTTCCTGCAATTTTTTTACTGTACCATCTGTGCAAGCATTGGCAATAACTAAAATGACAATATCAACCTGAGGTGGAATTGTGGCATTATCAATAGATTCCAAAGTTTTTAACAGGAGCGTTGAACGGTTATGTGTGCAAATAACAATCGTAAGCTTCATTTTTGATAATCTTATAAGTACATTATTTTGATTGAGTTCAGTTTAATTGGCCATTAACAAACTGGCGCTTTAAGTTTAATGATAGTCCATCAAAAAAAATTTATTATGATTTATCAAAAAAATGAAAATACTTGAGAGTTTTTTTGATGGTAAAGCATGTGTCTATTAATCGGGAAAAAGGCCGTACTGAACTTTTACTGGAATGGGCTTGAAAAAAATAAATACTCAGAGAACATGCAACTACTTGAATTTAATACTATAAAAATCCATTTAGACAAAAAAAACAATTGCTGTTTTAAGTTTATGCTAAATGGATTTTGTTGTCTTGTTAGTTAGCCATCAGAAAAGAAATTTAATCGTGTTAACCCTCTTCCAGCCTTTATTTGTTTTCTTTTGCGGCTTTTTCAGATTCCGATATCACTGCCGAATAACATTCCATTAAGCTTTCAGTATAGTTAGAACGCGCTTCCAAAAGATCTTTTGCCGAACCAAAATCAGTACGTAATTCTTCGAGTGTTTTTTTAGGATCGGTAGCTTGGGTTAACGTCAGCATTTTTGCATAGTTACGATAAGCCGTCAGACGAGTGGGGTCAAGCGCAAAAATACCAGGCATATTTTGTGAAGTAGTATCTACCACGCACTTGGTCATGTACTCAGGTGTTATTTTGTAGTCTTTAATATCGGCTTCTTTCTGCATTTGTTCTAATACAGCTTGTTCGTATTGATTTTTATCTGCGCAAGCCGGGAGCAATAATGCGGATAAAGAAATGAGTAATATTTTTTTCATGAAGGGTTACCATTATTGAGTGTAGTGTTATTTGGTAACTATTCAGTCCCCCTCTTTGAAAAAGAGGGGTTAGGGGAGATTTTATTAGATAAATCCCCCTCAATCCCCCTTTTTCAAAGGGGGAGGTGAATAC
>Ga0194058_10000971_pt1 | contig 14294 bp, 11 predicted proteins | sample SepL4417m_MetaG_FD_155490 | JGI IMG/M metagenome (GOLD analysis project Ga0194058, IMG submission 155490) | Anoxic zone freshwater microbial communities from boreal shield lake in IISD Experimental Lakes Area, Ontario, Canada - Sep2016-L442-17m | ecosystem: Environmental > Aquatic > Freshwater... | reverse complement strand
CTGATCGGCATTACAAGATCGCGTTTGGTGAGGTTGGACATGGCGGGGAATGTAGTGCGGAGAAGGATAGACAGGCCGTTGAGGATTTGAAAACCGGAATCATCGGCGAACTCCAAGCCCTGTTCGCCCGCCACAACGCCGGGGCAGCACTCAGCGCGAAGGCGGTGTTCAAGCCCACCAAGGAATTCCACACTGCCCGCCATACGCTGTATTCAGCAGAGGAGAACATGGAGATCGACAAGGTGGTGCCGGTGGCGGCGAGCGTGAAGACGAAGCTCGGGAGGGGCGGATCAGCGGAAGATTGAAAAAATGCCCCGCCGGCCCCCCAAGAACCGACGGGGCGCTTATGGAACCGGCAGCATGAAAACGACTGCTGGTTCCTACCCCCAATATTGGCACATCCCTCCCCAGGGGCGTGCCAAATTCACAAAATTTCCGTTACCTGCCGAGTACGACTTCTTCGAGAGTCATGAATGGTTCGGATTGAATCGACGCCGGCCTCAGATCGGCTCTTCGTAGGTGAAATGTTTCGGGATCCCGAAGTGAGGGGCAAGTTCGCGGAACATCGCGAGATGGCCTTGCTCATTGAGGTGCAGGGTGTCGGCGTAGCGGCAGCAGAGCCCCTGATAGCTGTGGGTCGGCTGCAGCGCGGGAAACTCCTGTTTCATCCAGGCGGCATAGTGGTCGCAGACGACGCTGCCGGATTCGCGCCCGAGCCCGACGATGGCATCGATGAAGGCGCCGATCACGCCGCCTTCGCCCGCCCAAGGTTCGCCCTGCTTCGCGTCCGGCGGCAAAGGCGGTAGTTCTCACGGAACTCCCCGATTCGATCGAGACCCATGCCCTGGTCATTGATGCCGAACGATGCGATCACGAGATCGGGCTTGAATCGTAGGATGTCCTGTTCCATGCGCGTGAGTTGATTGATCACCGTGTTGCCGCAGACGGCGGAGTTGATCATGTAGATGAAGCCATCGCCGAAGGTCTCGCAGAGGCCGAGGTGCAGGTGATGAAACCAGTTGAAGCGGCCCTTGGTGTGACCGCAGATCACATTGTTCGAGTCGCCGACGGCGACGATGGTGACCGGGGACTTGGCCCGGAGTTTTTCGAGGGTCCTGAGCATAGGTGTTATTCGAGTTTGCTGAGGATTAGGAAGGGAGCGTGAAAAGGCCGAAGGAGATACCCTTCATTTCGAATTTCACACCCGATGTGGTGCGCTGGATGGTGATGCCCTTTGAGAGCAGTTCGGTCGGCAGGGATCGCAGTTTTTTCTGGTTATGGGCATATAGGAAATCTCACACGCAGCCGGTATTCCGGGATGGCCTCGATGCTCTCGATTCCGATGTTCTTGAAGTCACCTCCGTTGACGGCGCCGGCTCCCATGGCATCCTGCGTGCAGGAGCCGCCTTCGGCCGAATTGGGCAGCGGCCGGCTGCGTCCGGGCGATCAGATCTCGGAACTCGCCCTGGCCAATAAAATCGGCATGGCCACGGTATCGATACGGGAAGCCCTTCTGGAAATGATGCCGCTTGGCTTGCTCACAAAAAGGGAGCGGCAGAAGTGGGTGGTGGCGACATTCAGCGCCGAACGCACCAGGGAGTTGCGAGAATTTCGAGAAATGATCGAGGTTTTTTCCCTGAGAAAACTTCTTGTCGGCGGACTGTCCGAAGAACATCGAGGGGCCTTCGTATCCAGCGAGACCGAGACCAGGCAGTTCGTCGGGCAGCAGCGTCCATTGATCTCAAAAATCCTGGACGTCGATCTTGGCTTCCACCGACTCCTGATCGAGTCGGCTGGCAACTCGTTCCTCAAGGAGCGCGCCGGATTTATCTACCTCATCATCGAGTTCCAGCTCATCAGCCCGTTTTACACGCTCGCCCAAGGCCGGCTTGGGTTGGGCCAGCATCTCCGGATCATCCGCGCGATTCTGCGCGGAGACTTGGCGTCCGCCGAACGCGCCTTGATAGAGCATCTGCGATCCGCCGAGGACTTTATCTCCTCGATGGCCAACCAGCTCCGGTAGGCCAGCTGAATCTGATATCCGTTGATTTTGTGCCGTTGCCCAAAATTTGTGATAGTCCCAGCTTTGTGAGAATCCGCCGCAGAGCTTTGTCCGGAAACGTTCAAACGGCCAATACCAGGCACGGTCCCAGTGGGTGTGTGGAAAAACGAACGCTTCTTTGCGGGATTCTGAATTCATTCCAGATAGATGTTTACCAGGCATCCCAGTTTGTCCATAAACAGGAATCATTTTTACCAGCCATCCCGGGGCCAAATTCGCCATCTTTTTATCCTGCCCTCTCCAGAGTGAACCGATTCACGTTTTCTCATGTTGAGCGCAATATGTGTGATGTCACTGTATGCGCATGAGCCCCTACAACCGCCTAGCTCTTTTCCGGCTTCCAGTTGCGCTCCTGAGCCGCAACCGGAACAAGTCGGCAGAAGCTTTGCAGCGCTTCCAAGTTGGAGCCCGGGCAGGGTTTACCCTGGTGGAAGTCGCGATGGCTTTGGGGATCTTTGCCTTTGCGATCATTCCCGTGATCGGGTTGATGGGAACTGGGCTGAAGGCGAGCAAGGAATCCATCGATGCCTCGACAACCACGCAGATTTTTCGCCAGGCCGAGGCCGTGCTGGCCACCAATGCGTCCGTGACAGACATCTATTTTTCCAACGAGGGAGAAAAGCTGGCGAATGCCTCGGGGGCGGTTTACCAGGCGGTGATGTCCGCCGTAACCCCGAATGACGCCGCTCAGGGATTGCTGGTCCGGAAAATGTGGCGGGTCAAGATCGTGAGGGCGTCGGCGCCCAGCGCGATCTTCAGCACCCGCGCGATCCAAGTCTCGCAGGACATCAGCACAAGTGACTTCCAGTGAGGACAGTTTCGATTGGCGATTGGCGATTGCCGATTTTTGATTTGCGATTGGATCGCACGGAGGGGCGGCTCTTTTCGATTTTCGATTTTCGATTGGCGATTGCTGAAAACTCGGCTGGGCGTTTTCGCCGACCAAAGAAAGCTCCCTTTACCCAGGAAACGCAGCCGGAGAACAAATCGCCAATCGCCAATCGAAAATCGCCAATCACCAACCCCTCCGCCTTCACGCTGATCGAGCTTCTTGTTTCCATGGCCGTGCTCGCTTTGATGGCTGCCATGATGCTCTCGGTGACTTCCTCCGCACAAAAGATCGCCAGGCAGACGACATCGCGCACCGAGCAATTCCGAGAGAGCCGACGCGCCTTTGAGAGGATGAACCAGCGGCTTTCCCAAGCCACGCTGAACACGTATTGGGACTACGTGGATTCCACCGGCCAACCGCGCACCGCAGGCACCGCCACGACATTCACACCCAACAAATATTGCCGGATCAGCGAGCTGCGCTATCTTCAGACGAACGCCTCCTCCCTTGCCGCTCCGCGCGGAGGAACGATGGTAGGGAATGCCGTCTTTTTTCAAGCGCCTCTGGGAAAGTCCGACACCAGCGCGGTCGCGGGTTTGAACTCTCTGCTCAACACCACCGGATTTTTTATCGAGAGAGGCAACGACTCAACACTCCGCCCCACAACCGTCTCAGCTTCCAAGACCCGCTACCGCTTGTATGAACTCACGGAGCCCACGGAGAACTTGACGATCTACAGCCTTACGTCCGGAAATGCGTCCTATAAGCTTGCCGCATGGTTGACGACACCGCTGGCCGTGCCCGGAAATTCGCACCGCTTGGCCGACAACATCGTGGCTTTGCTTTTTCAAGCGCAATATTCCATCCCCGGTCCGAACGGCACTTCAACCCCAACTTCTTCTTTCCTTTATTCAAGCACCCCCATTTCCGCAGGCACCTCCGGGAACCAGACAATCACCGAAAACAACCTGCCGCCCAATGTCCGTGTCACGATGATTGCCCTGGACGAGCCCTCCGCCCGGCGGGTTGCGGATGGGAGCATCACGCTCACCGACGCCACGGACGACACCACGCTCGCCCAACTGGAGAAGGACCTCACAGACAACCGGCTCAACTACCGGAAATTTGAGTCCACCGTCAGGATCGGCCCTGCAAAATGGAGCGCGAAATGAATACCCCCGAAGCAATCTCGGAGGCATTTGGAGGGACAGGCGCCGGCCGGTCCGCTGCATTCTACGGACGACACGGCGGTCGTCCCTCCAGCAAGAAAGCCGAGGCTGGCTTCAGAGGAGCATATTCAACGGGAAAGAAGCATGCCTTTTCCCTGATCGAGCTCCTCGTTGTCATAGCGATCATCGGGCTTCTTGCCTCCCTCGCGACGCCCGCTCTGACCGGCATTCTGGGCGGATCGAAGATCAACCTTGGCATCGAATCCGTAAGCGGCGCGCTGTCAACCGCCCGGCAGTTTGCCGTGACAAAAAATCGAGACGTCGAGTTTCGCCTCATCGAGATGACTGACCCCACGTTTCCCGGCACCAGTAATGCGATCCGCGCGGTGCAAATCCTGGAGATCCGCGAGAACGCCACGAACCCCATCGGCAAGCCGCGCTCGTTTCCCTCCGGCATCATCATCGGTGTCACCCCCGTCATGTCCAGCCTCGGCGCACTCACAAACACCGCTGCATCAGCATCGGATCCCTCGATCCCCGGCGTCGGAACCACTTACAAATACCGCAGCTTCCGCTTCCGCCCCGACGGGTCGATCAACCTCAAGTCCAAAGCCGAGTTGTCTGGAACCACAAACTACTTCGTCACCCTCTACGACGAAAAATTCCAATCCAAAATCTCCGGCAACACCCCGCCGCCGAATTTCGCCACCATCCAGCTCGAGCCCGCAACCGGTGACGCCACCCTCTACAGACCATGAAAAAAAGTATGAAGGAGGAAGGAGGCACTCTGAAGTTTCACGCGATGGAGTTAATGAAATTGCGCTCCGCTCTCCAAACTCCGAAATCCAAAATCCAAAATTCCGAGCGCGCTGCTGCGTTGGTCATCACTCTCGCCATTCTAGTGCTGGTCACAGTGCTCGTGCTTTCGCTCTTTCTTTCGGTGACGAGCGAAAGAACGGAGTCCGCGGCGGCGGCAAACCAGGGAGATGCCGAGCGGCTTGCCGCGGGCGTTGTAGATCTTGTGAAGTCCACGATCACCCAAGCCACGACCGGCTATAAATCCGACGCCACCACCGGTGCTCCCGACACGTCCAGTCCTGTCGCATGGGCCTCGCAGCCCGGACTCATCCGCACATGGGACACGTCCGGCAATCCCTACCGCAGCTACCGCCTTTACTCCTCGGGCAATCTCACTGTCACCGCGCAGGGTGACCTTGTGACCGATACAACCAATCTAGCCAGCTGGAAGTCCGGGTCCACCTCCTACAATGCCCTTTGGTGCGACCTGAATGCTCCGGCCCCAAACGCCGCAAACGGCCTCACCTACCCGATCGTGACTCCTCCTGCCGACACCAACTCCGGTTCCACTGCGACCGATGCTACAAACGGGGTGCCTACCGATGATCCCTCGTCCGCATTGCAAGAGGGAGTCCAAGGATTTTCAATCAAAAACCCGCCAGGCTACACCGCCGGCAACGCGACCGCCATCAACAACCCGGCCCCGATGCCCGTAAAGTGGCTCTACGTCCTCCAAGACGGCTCTTATGTTTCACCAACGGGAACGGGAAGCGTCGCCACCGTCGCCGGGGCCTCCCAAGCCAACCCCATCATCGGCCGCGTCGCCTACTGGACCGATGACGACACCTGCAAGGTCAATATCAATACGGCCAGCGAGGGGGAATTCTGGCAATATCCACGCACTTTTGGTGGACAGTATCCGGCCCAAACAACGCCGGCGTATAATGCCATGGCGCTTTCGCAATATCAGCCTGCCAGGAACGAATTCCAGCGCTACCCGGGCCATCCCGCGATGACAAGCCTCAGCGCCGTCTTGAATAACCTGACCCCGAATCAGATTTTCAGCCTCGTGCCGCGCGTCCAACAAGGCGGATCGCTCTCAGGCACCCGCTCGCCTTTTAATAATGCAATCAACCTGTCTGGCGCCGTCAACCGTCTCTACGCCACCACCGATGAACTGCTCTATGATCCAAGCCGAACCGCGAACGTGCCTCTGACTCCTGGCGACGTTTCGAAGCGCAACTTTTTCCTCACTGCCAACAGTCGTGCGCCGGAAACCACCCTCTTCGAGACCCCACGTGTCAGCCTTTGGCCGGCGACGTTGCCCCTGGCGACCAAGCAGGACTCTTTTGACAAGTTGCTCGCATTTTGCGCGACTCTCCAGCCGGGAGGCGTGCCCACCCCGTTCTATTTCCAGAGGCAGGATGCGCGGAGTGCGACATTCGATTGGACGAACTTCCCACGCAACCAGCAGCTCTACGCTTATTTGCAAAGCATGACGTCCGCCGCCAGGCCGATTCCTGGATTTGGCGGCAGCTTTGCAACAAAATTCGGAGCCGAACGCGATCAGATTCTCACGGAGATGTTCGACTACATCCGCAGCGGCCCGAACCTCATGGGCGCCGGGCATGCGCTGACGGCGGGAAACAATTATATCCAAAACAGCTATGCTTCCTTTGATGGCTTTTTCAACACCGCCCTGGTTGTGCCTATTCAGATCGGCACGACGAAGGGATTCGGTAATTCCTGGGTGATCCAGCAAGTCGGCATCGGATTCTTTTGCGAAGGCATGCAGCTTATTCCCGCAGCAGGCGGCCCCGGCAGCAAAATCCGCTACACCGTGCGGGCGGCTCCTATGGTCCAGCTTTACAGGCCCGCTGCCATGTGGGACGGGAACAGCCCCGGTCCGGATGCAAAAAGCAGCGAGTATGCAGGCAAGGGAATCTGGATAAGAATTAAGGACCAGACAGCCTCCACGATCACAGCGGGCGGAAATGGAACGACCGTCTCTGGATCCGCAATCAACTTTCCGGTCAACGATCTGTTGCTGATCTCGCGCCAGGATGAAAAGGTCCCAATCTCGCCGACTTTCGCCTTCAGCACCAAGATTGCGCCCGAAGGACGCATTCAGAACACTTTATCCGGTGGAAACTTCACCTCGTCAACTCAAGCAGTCCTCGAGTTTGACACGCCCAAAGATCCGGCAACCGGAGTCCCCTTTGTCACGGATCCCAACTCGTGGTCGGGCAGCGGCACGCTGCCTAATGTAACCGCCGCCTACGAAACGTCGCTCGATCCAAATCTCCGCATGGCTTTTTCGGGCGTCACACTGACATTGGAAATGCTTGCCTCGGACAAAACAACGGTGACGCAGACCGTCAAGGTTACCATTCCAGACGGAACTTATGCGGTGCCTCACTGGAATTTTAATGCCACGGGCCCCTTTGGAACCTGGCCAGTCATACAAACCCAAGCCAAGTTCAATTCCATCAAAGCGGATTTCAAAGATCGCGCGTCCGGTTCAGGGTTTGACATGGCCAATTCGGGCTTTGCTGGGATGGATGGAGATGTCTTGCTCAGCGCGGAGATCAAGGCTGCCACCGGGCTGCGCGGGGACGGGCGTCTGGCTGCAATCCGTGGTTTGGACGCGACTGATCTTGAAATGTCCACCCTCTCAACGAGGTTGCCTCTGAAGCACGCTCACGCATTTGCCGGGTGTGCGGACAGCAATATTCTGGACCCCACGAAAGGACTGGTCGTCGCTGGCATCCCTGCGGCATCGCAGTTCAGCACGCGGTATCCGGGAACCAATTGGAATGAAACCCCAGCTCTCAGCAGCGCGGTGAATGGTGTGCTCAAGGCCGATGGAAATCGGGGTGACTGGGATAATGCACCTGGCAAGGGTCCAGACGGACCCTTCATCAATATTCCGGATACGGGTGCGATCGGGCAAGGCGCCGGTGAAACCATTGGAACGGACGCAGTCCCGTATTTTACCCCCTTGGCCTCTGGTGACCCTGCGCAAAACGTAGCGCAGTTTTCTTCCGTCTATTCTCCAAACCGCCAGATGTATTCTGCCTTCCAAATGGGCTCTCTCCCATCGCGGGCGGTCGCGGGCGATCCTTGGGAGACGCTGCTTTTCTGTCCGAATCCGGCCGCCACTCGCGCGAATCATCGCGGCTACACCGTGGGCCCCAAGGATTACCTGCTGGGCGATCTCTTTTGGATGCCGATCGTTGATCCCTATCCGATCAGCGAACCGTTTTCTACGGCTGGAAAGATAAACTTAAACTACCAGATCGCGCCGTTTGGAAGTTACATGGAGCGCAAGACACCACTCTGGGCACTGCTGAAAGCTTCCAAAATCACTGCCATCGACACCTCGCTTTCGGGGGGTAGAGCCGCCTATAAGATGAGCAACACCAACCCGATCAACACACCGAACGTCTCCTATGTCAATGACCTCGACATCGTGGAAACCCTGAAAGGGACCGACGCACGTTTTGCCGGCAACGATCTCTTCAAATCCCCCACCGAAATCGCCGAGATCTTCCTCGTGCCCAAAGGCCGAACACTTAGCAATGTCGAGTCGTGGTGGACCTCTCAGAAATTCACTGGGGACAATACCCGTGAACAGCCCTACGCCTACCTTCTTCCCCGTCTGACCACCAAATCCAACACCTACACCGTCCACCTCCGCGTGCAGGCCCTCAAGCAGTTGCCCGGCTGGAGAACCACCGCGGCCCAGTGGGGCACGTGGGACGAGACCAGGGACCAGGTCGTCTCCGAATACCGCGGCAGTGCCACGATCGAGCGCTACGTCGATCCGAATGACACATCGATGCCGGATTTTGCACAGGCGTCGAATTACACAAAGAACCTTTCCGCGTATTACCGCTGGCGCACGGTTTCCGAGCGGCGGTTTATCCCATAGCTCAGATGCCCCTGTTGGCGCGAATGAGCGCGAGCCGCTGTTGGACGCTGGCGGCAGAGCGGAGCCCGTCCGCAGGTGTGTTCTTCACGTAGTCGAGCAGGTGGTCGATGGTGCTGGTGGCCACGTGCAGGCGGGTGTCCGAGGAGGCGTAGTAGATGAGCACGGCGCCGTCCTTTTTGGCGACCCAGCCATTGGAGAAGACGACGTTCGAGACGTCGCCGCCGCGCTCGTCTCCGACCGGAGCGAGGAAGTAGCCCTGCGGTTTGGCGATGGTTTTTTTCGGGTTTTTCAGTTCGGTGAGAAAGAGGTAGAGGACGTAGCGCAGGCCGGAGGCTGTGTTGCGGACCCCGTGTGCGAGGTGCAGCCAGCCCTCCCGTGTTTTGATCGGGGCCGGTCCTTGGCCGTTTTTGAGTTCGTTGATCGTGTGGTACACTCGCCGGTCGATGATGCTTTCCTTGCCGGTGTTTGCTTTTTCCATGGTATCGCAGAGCGCCCAGCCGATGCCGCCGCCGGAGCCGGTGTCAATGAAGCCGTCTTGGGGCCGCGTGTAGAGCGCGTATTTTCCACCGACGAATTCCGGATGGAGCACGACGTTGCGCTGCTGGGCGGAGGGGGTCTTGATATCGGGCAGGCGCTCCCAATTTTTCAAATCCTTCGTGCGCACCAGGCCGCACTGGGCCACGGCGCTGGATTGATCGGCGGGCTTGGCCTTCGGGTCGCGCCGCTCGGTGCAAAAGAGGCCGTACACCCAGCCGTCCTCGTGCTTCACGAGGCGCATGTCGTAGATGTTCGTGTCTGGATTCCTCGTCTCGGGAATCACGCACGGCTCATCCCAGAAACGGAAATTGTCGATGCCGTTTTTCGATTCGGCAATCGCGAAGAAACTTTTCCTGTCCCAGCCCTCGACCCGGACGCACACCACAATTTTCCCGTTCCACTCAATGGCCCCGGCATTGAAAGCCGCATTGACGCCAAGACGTTCCATCAGGAACGGATTGGTCTTCGGGTTCAGGTCGTAGCGCCATTCAAGCGGTACGTGGGCGTGGGTCACGACCGGGTTGAGATAGCGTTCATAGACGCCGTTATCCCAGGTGGGATCCACGGAGTTTTTGCGCTTAATGAGGGCTTCATGGTTGCGGCGAAGGGTGGCCAGGCGTTTGGTTATGGATGTGTTTTTCATATGATTTTTAGGTTCTGATGTTAGAAGTTGGCTCCGTTGGCGGCGATGACGTCTCGATGCCAATAAGCGGAATCTTTCGGGGTGGGCTTGAGCGTGTCGTAATCCACATGCACCAATCCGAACCGGAGCTTGTAGCCCTCGGCCCACTCGAAGTTGCCAACCAGCGATCGCGCCACAAGCGGCGCAAGAAACCGATTGATGAGGGGACCGGGGCGGAGGAGGCCGTGTTGTTCTGGCCGCCCGGAGCCGCGTGAAAATCTAGCAGGACGAAAACGCCGATTTCATCGCACCAGTCCATGAGCCGGTCAATTCTCCGGAATGCATCCTCTCTGTACACGAAAGGCTCGTCATCGCTCTCGAAATAGCGGTAATTGAACGGCAACCGCACCAGGTTGCATCCCGCATCGCGCACGAACCGGATATCCCGCTCGGTGATAAATGCGTCAGCGTAAGCTTCAAAAAAACGATGCGCGGTTTCCGCTCCAAGGACATCCCGAAAGGCGGCCCGAAGCTGCCCGCCCGGCCCGGAAAGGCCGATCATGAAGTCCTCGATGTTCAACCACGAGCCGAGGTTGAATCCCTTCAACACCAGTGGCGCCCCGCCCAGGGTGAACTTGCCGTTCGATACCTGAACCGGATCGCCCATCGGTTTGAGCCCGTCGGCCACCCTCATCAGCGGCGGCCCGGATGGCTCGGCGGGCGCTGGAGTTTGGAGTGTCTCGATTCGCGTTGGGTTTAGCCTAGGATTATTCAAAATGGAATTGGCGGCTGTTTTTTTCTTTCCCTCGTCCGCAACGTTACTTTTTAGACCCGCCCTTCCCGGACACATGCAGGAAAAAGAGTCGGCTGGAACGAGGTTCCGGCAGCTCCACGCGGATTCCCCTCTGCATGAGCGTTTCCCCGGTTTCGCTCCAACGGCGCTTGGAGTCGAAGTCCTGGATTGTGTAACTCGTCGCCGGCTCCAGACCCTGGAGCCGGATGGAGGCAGACAAATAGTCTGCTTCCGGCCGGCGGAAGACAAACACGGCACCCCGACCGAGATCCGGCCGGTAATATTCCGAACTGCTCCAGACCTTGGGAGAAAGAGAGACCTCCCCGGAGAGCTGGTAGAAATCACCGGACATGCAGTCTTTGACCGTATGAAATTCCTCCAGCCTGTCTCGTAACCATGCATCGGGATAATCGACGGCAGCCACTGGACCCGTGTCCATGTGGTAATGGACGGTGATTCCGGCGGCCATGGTGCTTCGGAAATTATAGGTGTCGCCCCCTTTTTCATTCAGGGTTCCAAAGGCGAAGAACGGAATCCAATGAGAGAGCCCGGAGACATGCGTCTGGTTATAGTCCGGATTGAATTCGCCGCATTGCATGTCGCTGGCCCAGAGCGGAACGCTCAGGCGCAACAGTTCGATGTCGATCCGCCGCCCACCGCTGGCGCAGTCATCGATGATCAGCTTCGGGAAGCGCCTCCGCAGTTCGCCCCAAAACTGATAAAGCCCCTCGATGTGCTTGATCTCGGTGATCCCCTGCCGGTCGGGGGCGTCGTTGGCGTGCCAGTAGGGAAGCGGTTCCAGGTTGAAATCCTGACGATACACGTCGAGCCGCTCTTTTTCGATCATCCCGGAGACAAACTGGATCGCCCAGTCGCGCGCCTCGGGATTGCCGAGATTGAGGAGCAGCGTCGCGCCCGGCTTCTTCTCACCGAGATACCACTCCGGATGTTCCTCGGGCAGTCGGGTGCCGAAGATGGCGCGCTCGGGTTCCATCCAGAGCAACAGCTTCATCCGCGTCTGGTGCACCGCCTCGGAAACTTTGCCCAATCCGTTGGGCCAGCGTTTGGGATGAAAATTCCAGTTCCCCGCATTGGGTCCCCAGTCGGTCATCACGTTCTCCGGTTTGCCCGGTTCCTCGACACCGAACCAGCCGGCATCAATCCAATAGACGTCCAAAGGCATTTTCTTTTTAACAATGTTCGCGACGCGTTCGAGATGCATCGGTTCGGCCATGCCGCCCCAATATCCGACCGAAGCCGGCATCACGATCGGCTTGCCGTCGTATTGCGGGGCGATCCGCTCCCGCAAAAAACGGCGCAGGATATTGTTGCCCCGCATCAGGTCGCCGCCGGCATACCGGAGCATGGTGATGGAGGGAAGCGTGATGCTTTCACCCGGCAGAAGCCTGGCGTTCAACCGCTCCAGACCGGCCTCGATGCCGGTATGCGTCACCCTCGCCCGCCATTGACCTGACCAGCCCACCGCAAAGACAAATCCGCCGTCACCCGGCAATTTGTAGTTGAAAAATGGCAGCCAGGAATCCGAACTGCGGCCGCCACTGGAGCCGAATACGATATCACTGCTCCTGACCACTTCATCCCGGACCGGAAGAAAGCTGTACCGGAAAATTTCGCCGACAAACGGATAGGTATCCAAATTATAGGAACCCCGTCCCCGAAGAAGGATCGGATCGCCCCGGTTTTCGCGGCCGAGGGAAAGCGATTTGACATCGTGAAGGAGCGGCGTCGGCGTCTGGCCTTCATTCTTGAAACGAATGCGCCATTCGCAAACGGGAAAATCCTGCTCCTTTTTCAAGGTGAATTCCAGCGCCAGTCCCGTTTGGGGATCGCGGAAAATGAAGAGCTCTTCCCCTCTGTTTTTGCGCCGCTCCAGTCCGCAGCGCAGGATGAAATCCTGCATGGATTCATCGCCCAGCTTGAAGTCCATGGGGAGAAAACCGGACATGAAAAGTTCGCTTGCGCCCCCGATCCGCACCTGCTCCCCATCCATCGTTTCGGCGCAGAGTTCCCCCCAGTTGATATGCCCCTGCTTCTCGGGAGTGTCCGCGACGGCACGCAGCGTCAACTCCTTCTGACCGTCCAGCGCAATATCAAATTTCTGCGCGGACGAGTTGAGATCGAGCGGTTCGCTGGTCCAAAGCGTTCCCGAGGCGGTGACAATCGAAAAGACGGCTTTCGTTTTGGCCTGGTGTTGCAGCGTGTCCGGGTTGGATTCGATGCCGACGAAGCCAGAAATCCGTTTCAAGGGAACGGTCGAACTCAGCCGGATCTCACTGTCGGAGTGCCCCGCCAGCCCCCAGCCGAAAACCCGCTCCTTGATTTTGATCGAGTCGCCTACGAGACCCTTGCCCTGGACCACGTGCCCCCAACCCTGCTTGATGTCACGGACGCTGATCTTTCCGCTGTTGCCGATCGTCTCCACGAACCGGTCAATGTCATTGGTCTCCGATGACTGAAGGTTATAGCCGCTTGCGTTCATGGTTGTATCTGGGTTCGGGTTGTGAAAATCGTCGGCCATGACAGCCGGACCGGCCAGCACCAGCACGCACAAAACAACGCCATGCAAACAGGTTTGAATCTGATCCAAACACGGGCAGCGGCATGACAAGGAATTAAGCATACGATGAACGGATGGGGCTGGTCTGAAATGGTGTCATCATCATCTTGGTCGGTGGTTCGGCCTTGAATGCCCGTGATCATTTCACCAATTCCGGTTGGAAGAGTTCGGGCAACTCCGCCCAGACGGCGGCCGGATCGGCGTTGAACCGGTCCAGTTTGTCCGAGAAACTTTGCCAGTCGTCCTCGGTCACCAGCTCGTAGCTGTGTCCCCAGAAATAGAAGACACTCGAACCGGCCGCCTTCGCCCTCGCGTACCGCTCCCAAAAATCCGGTTCGGCGAAATGACAATCAGCGGCGAACTGCATCGGATCGGCAGGTGGAAAACAGGGCGTGGCATATTTGACATCCCGGGCATAGACATGGCCCGCGTCGCGGACCACACCGCAGATTTCCGGACTGGTGACGGAATAGGGATAGGCAAAGCCGAGGGCTTCCTGTCCAAAAATGTCCTGCAATGCCTTGCGCCCGTCCACCACCTCCTTTTTCCATTCCTCGATGGGGATTTGGTTCGCCCAGGGATGCGAGAAGGAGTGGTTGGCGATGGTAAACCCGTCATAGACCGCCCGCAGTTCCGGTTTCGCCAGGCGCAGCACGTCCTTGCAATCGTTGTAACGCCAGCGACAGCCGCGCTGCCCGCCATGCATCCCCGCATTGAGATTGAAGGAAGCCTTCGCCCCTTTTTCCCGCAGCAATTCACAAAGACGGATGTCGTCTTCGACTCCGTCGTCCCAGCATTGAACGATTTTAATCATAGTTTTGTATCTTTTCATGATCCATTCGCAGTGGAAATTGTTCGAGCCCTTCAACCTCCGCGAGCATGACCGGCCGCTGCGTCAGTCCGGACTGGTAGCCTGCCATGATCACCGCCTGCACGGTGAGGGTGCGCTGGCCGTCCAGCGGATGAGGC
>Ga0194058_10000966_pt1 | contig 14355 bp, 12 predicted proteins | sample SepL4417m_MetaG_FD_155490 | JGI IMG/M metagenome (GOLD analysis project Ga0194058, IMG submission 155490) | Anoxic zone freshwater microbial communities from boreal shield lake in IISD Experimental Lakes Area, Ontario, Canada - Sep2016-L442-17m | ecosystem: Environmental > Aquatic > Freshwater... | reverse complement strand
CTTCCGCCACCCGGAGACCGGCCATCGATTTATCTACCAACTCGTCTGATCTCCTAAAATAAACCGCAAACGTCACAAACGTGCCAAATCACTTTCCGGCGAGATCAGGACCTCTGAAGTTCGTCGATTCGCGTGCGCAAACCTTGGGTGATGGTCTGGGGAATAATGTCGCGCGGGATCGAATCGTATTTGCCGGAATTGGCGGCTGACCGAGGCGAGTGCCCTTCGGAGGGTGGTCGCCACCATCTCTTGCTGGATCCACCTGACCGCAGATCCCGGCTATCTTGAGTTCAGCTCTGCGAGGTCCGCGTCCACCATGATCCGAACCAGCTCCTTAAACTTCGTTTTCGGCTCCCATCCGATCTGGCGTTTGGCTTTGGAGGGGTCCCCGACGAGCAGCTCGACCTCTGCGGGGCGCTCGTAGCGGGAATCGTGCTTGACGAATTCTTTCCAATCCAGCCCGAGGTGGGCAAATGCTTCCTCCACGAACTCCCGCACGGTGTGGGTCTCGTTTGTCGCGAGCACGTAGTCGTCGGGGGTATCCTGCTGGACCATCATCCACATGCCTTCGACGTATTCGGGCGCATATCCCCAGTCGCGCTTGGCGTCGAGGTTGCCGAGGAATAGCTCCTTTTGGCGGCCGCATTTGATCGCGGCCGCCGCGCGGGTGATCTTGCGCGTCACGAAGGTTTCCCCCCTGCGCGGGCTCTCGTGGTTGAAAAGGATCCCGTTCGTGGCGTGCATCCCGTAGCTTTCGCGGTAGTTGACTGTTGCCCAGTAAGAAAAGACCTTTGCCACGCCATACGGGCTCCGCGGCCAGAAAGGGGTCGTCTCGGACTGGGGCACCTCCTGCACCTTTCCGAACATCTCGCTGCTCGAGGCCTGGTAAAACCGGCTTTTCACCCCGGATTCGCGCATCGCTTCAAGGATCCGGATCGTGCCGACCCCGGTGACATCCGCCGTATATTCCGGGATGTCGAAGCTCACCCGCACGTGGCTCTGCGCCCCGAGGTGGAAAATCTCGTCCGGCTTCAGCTCGTAGATCAGCTTGACGAGGTTGACCGAGTCGGCAAGGTCGCCGTAGTGGAGGAAAAGGCGCACTCCGTTGACATGGGGATCCTGGTAGAGGTGGTCGATCCGGCTCGTGTTGAACGTGCTGGCCCGGCGGATGATGCCGTGGACCTCATAATCTTTTGCAAGAAGGAAGTCCGCGAGGTAGGAGCCGTCCTGCCCGGTAATTCCTGTGATGAGAGCTTTTTTCATAGGGTTGAAAGGGCAGAGTTCTGTATCTCAAGGAGCTTGGCAATGCCGGTTTTTGCAGCGGCGACCATCGCTTCGAGCTGCGCCTGGCTGAAGACGGTCTCCTCGCCGGACCCCTGCACTTCAACAAAATCCCCCTTGCCGGTCATCACCACATTCATGTCCACTTCGGCATCCTTATCCTCGACGTAGTCCAGATCCACCAGAACTTCGCCGGCAACCATTCCGACGCTCACGGCCGCCACGCGGTTCCTGAGCGGCAGAGCCCGCAGCTTGCCGGCCTCCACCAGCGAGCGGCAGGCGATCTCGATGGCCACCGAGGCTCCCGTAATCGCCGCCGTTCGGGTTCCTCCGTCGGCCTGGAGCACATCGCAGTCGACCCAGAGCGTCCGCTGCCCAAGCTTTTCGAGATCCACCACCGCACGGAGAGATCTCCCGATCAGCCGCTGGATCTCCGTGCCGCGCCCATCGGGCTTGCCTCGTGACGAGTCGCGAGGCTTCCGGCTGAGAGTCGAGTAGGGGAGCATCGAGTATTCCGCAGTCAGCCATCCGCCGATCACCCCTTGATCTTTCATCCAGCGCGGCACGCCTTCCTCGATCATCGCGGCGCAGATCACCCGAGTGTTGCCAAACCCGACCAGCACGGACCCCTGAGCGTGCGGCGCAATCCCGGTCTGGATTTCAATTTTTCGTAGCTCGCCGGATCCCCGGCCATCGTGTCTTGTCATGGATCGAGACATTGCCTGCGCCAGCATCCTGTGCGCAACTCATTTCTAGCTTCCTTCGCCTGCCGAAGGAGTTTGAGCCTGGAGGCTTGCCAGCAGCTCGGAGGCATCCTCCACCTCGTCCCAAACAACGCGGCTCACATAAATCGGAGCTTTTTGCTGGGCCGCCATCGCCATGCAGTCGCTCGGACGGGCGTCGAGCTCGATGATCTTTTTCTGTTGGAGCTCGTTCTCTGCGGTGAGGATGAGCCTTCCGAAATACGTGCCGCCCTTGAAGTCGTTGATGATCACTCGCTCGACGTGCGCCCCCACCGCAGCCAGGACATGCGCCAGAAGATCATGCGTCAGCGGGCGCTCCTTATCCGCGCCGCTCAGGAACATCCCGATCGCAGCTCCAACCCCTTGGTCCACGTAAATGACAAACACTTTCTCCTCGTTGCCGAGAAAAACAGCGCAGCCAACCCCGGTAGGAACCAATCCGCGAATATGAACCGGAATGACCGACTTTTCCATTTTGCTACACTGGACGAATTTTTCGCAGGATGCGAGCAGGATCATGCAAAGACCGCGCGCGGGAGGCGTTAGAAACGTGATCCAGATCAAGGATTGTTGGCTTCTCCCTCTTTAAATAGAACCAGCAGGGCTTCTGCTCTTGAAGAATCGCGCGCTGACGGGTGTTCTATCGCCAGCTTTCTCATGTGTCTTCTCGCCACCGCTTCCTCCGACCCCACATTTGTCACCTACGCTTTTCTCGTTCTGGCAATTCTGCTGGCGCTGGCCTTCGAGTTCGTCAACGGGTTCCATGATACGGCGAATGCCGTGGCGACAGTGATTTACACGAATACCCTGAAAGCAACTCCGGCCGTTGTGTGGTCCGGGCTCTGGAATCTTCTCGGCGTCCTCTTCTCCTCCGGGCTGGTGGCGTTCGGGATTGTTGCCCTGCTCCCGGTGGAGCTGGTCGTGAACATCGGCTCCGCCTCCGGCTTCGCAATGGTCTTTTCCCTGCTCATCTCCGCCATCCTCTGGAATTTGGGAACCTGGTATTTCGGGTTTCCTGCATCCAGCTCGCATACCTTGATCGGCTCGATTATCGGTGTCGGCCTCGCGAGCTCGCTCATGGGGCCCGCCCACTCGATTTCGGAAGGGGTCAATTGGGCGAAAGCTCAGGATGTCGGGCTCGGCCTCCTGATTTCTCCGATCGTAGGGTTCTGCGCCTCTGCCCTGCTCCTCCTCCTCTGCAAGGCTCTCGTGAAAGCCCCGGCGCTTTACTGCGCTCCAGCAGGCAACGCCCCCCCGCCGCTTTGGATCCGATCCATCCTGATGCTGACCTGCACCGGGGTGAGCTTCGCCCACGGATCCAACGACGGACAAAAAGGGATGGGCTTGATCGTCTTGATTCTTGTCGGCATCCTCCCCGGGAGCTACGCGCTGAAAATGTCTGCCGACCAGCCGGCAGTTTCCAACGTTGCGGTTTCCGCAAAAGCACTCGGCTCCGACTTTGAAAAATCGGCCGGGGGAATCCATCTCAACGAGCAGGAGTCGGACGCCGCGCTCACGAATTATATCAAGTCCTCAGGCAAGCTCTCCCCAAAGGTTTTTGCCGCCATGGCGGACAAGTGTGAGGCCTTGAGCCAAAGGCTGGGGGCAGCGAAAGACCTCCATGGCATCCCAGCCAACGTCTGCGCAACCGTCCGCACCGACCTCTACCTCATCTCGAAAACCATCACAAAATTGCAGAAAGCCGGCATCCTCACCGATCCTGCCGTGGTGGCGGAAGCCGCCAAGCTGAAAAAGAGTGGCGAGGTGCTCACCAATTTCATCCCCGCCTGGGTCAAATATGCGGTAGCCCTCGCCCTCGGCCTCGGAACGATGATCGGATATAAGAGAATCGTTGTGACCGTCGGAGAAAAGATCGGGAAGCAACACATGACGTATACGCAGGGCGGAACGGCTGAGCTCATCGCCATGTCGACCATTCTCGGCGCAGACCATTTCGGACTGCCCGTCAGCACGACCCATGTCCTCACCTCGGGCGTTGCCGGAACCATGTGCGCCAATAACTCCGGCCTCCAAATCACCACCTTGCGAAATATCGTCCTGGCCTGGATCCTCACCCTTCCCGTCTGCATCTTCCTCGGCGCGCTTCTCTTCGCCTTCGGACTGAACATCATCGCGATCCTCGGCATGAATTGAATTTGCGCGCTTTTTTCTTGCGTTTTTCCTCCGGTTGCCTCAGGCTCCCCAATCCGCTACGACCCTATCGTCCAGTGGCCTAGGACACTGCCCTTTCACGGCGGCGACACGGGTTCGAATCCCGTTAGGGTCGCTATTTTTTACTCTGAAAAATGGAGCTCTCCTCTGTAGAGCGAGTTCGTTTGTGGCCGTTGGTGATCAAAAAGCGCCATTGGATCCCGTTTTCCGCTAGGGAAAATTAGGGAAAGAAAAACAGGAAAAGTGCAGGGAAAGATTCCAAAAAGAGATATGTGGTCGCCCTGCTCACAATCCCTGAAGCTGCTGAACGACTCCGAATCGGCGTCAGCACTCTTCGTCGTTATCTGAGGCGGCGACTTTTACCCCGGGTGATTTTGCCCGGCGGCGACCAGCGGATCCGCGAGCAGGACCTCGAGTTCTTCGTGGAAGCCCGCACCATCAAATCGAAAAACAATCCATGAATACCCTCACCGTCAACGTTTGCGCCATCGAAGGCCCAAGCCCCGGGTGGCGTGATCGGAGTGTCAGGATTCTTTCCTTTCGTTCACCTCGATTTTTGTGACATTCGCCGAACCTCTGGTGCTGAGCTCAGCGAGGGTCATGTTCTGTATTTTTTCTAGGATTTTTTCTAAACCGCTTCCATCGATCAAAACGGAATGGACAGCAAATCGCATCGCGATCCCCTGTTTGATGCCGTCGGGGGTGCCTCCTCCGATGAACTCGACATGAATCAGGTGCCCATACGGCAACAGGTGCGTATGGCCATCGGATGCGACAACGCGTAGGAAAGCCTGCTGGGATTCATTTTTGGGATCTTTTGTTGTGCTCATATTCTTGCCTGGGGTTGTTTGGTCAATTGGGGGTGATCTCGATGGCTGGAAGAGCTTTTTGGCGGGCTTTCGACCGGCTTGCAGCGGATCTTTTCATCAAATTTGCCTGATTCATAAATAATAGTCGCCACAAAAATGAAAAGGGGGCGATCGCTGGAGGTTGTATGCGTTTGAGTTCCTCCATTTTTGTCTGTCGATTTCTGGGTTTGGGAATCAGCGCAGTGGTCGGTCCGGGAATCGGCGCTGTGATCACAGGATCAATCACGGAGGCCACAGGTCGGGTGGGGCGCGACTGCGGCACTGGCTGCTTGGGTGCAACGGCTGCCGGAGATTCCTTGCAGAACCCGGCCAGCGAACTGAAATCAACAGGTTCGTGTTGGTTTTTTATCAGTGCGGCGAAAACGTTGCGAGGGGGGAGGAAGAAGGCGGGATCCTCTGGATCATCAGCCAATTTCTGAGAAAGAGCCGAACCAACAACCGCCCGATGCCTGCGTTGATTCTGCTTCTCGATTTCCTCACGGATGGTAGACTCTACGACAGCGGGTGAATGCGAAAGCACGACTGCCGAGTTGCATTTTGGAATGGCTGCAAGCAGGCGAATGATGTCTTCATCGGGAGCCAGTCCCATAACGATCCGGGCCAAGGTGCCTTGTTTGGGCGCAAACTCGTTGACGACCAGCGCAGGGCGCAACACACATGTGCGGGGCGACCATTTTGTTCGGTTGGACATGATTATCGTCCCGTCCTTCCTCATCCTCTCTACATAAGCAATCTCTCCGGGATTGAGCTTCTTAAAACGGGCCATGCTCGCCAGCGGCACGCCAGGGACCAAAAAAACTTTTCTGGTAGATACCAGATGGATCCGGTCGCGGAATTCTGGAAATGAGGCGATGGCTTTGTAAACGGGAAGCGAAAACCACCGAGGGCGTTTCAGGCTCCGAGCCATGAACACGTTTGCGACCGGTGCTTCAACAAATTCCCAGAGGTCGCCGTAACGAAGTGTCTGTTCTTCCTCAAAACCGTAACTCCTGAGGAAAGGCGTCAATTCTTTTTTTGTTATGCTGGCAGTCAGGAAGATTCCCTTCCCCTCCCAACGGTGAGCCACGAAAAGTTCGTCCCACGGCACCACTTCACGGAGTGCGACCTCTTGCCGTTTATTGCTGCCTGCTGTTATCTCGGCCAACCGGTGCCAGCTCGCCTCTTGGCATTGGTGTGCTGCGAGCCGCTGATTGAAAATGATCGGCAACTTCGAGGATCGAACCGGCTTCTTTTTGCTCTTCCACAACGCGCCCAGCTTTTGCTGGATCGTCTGCCAGAACCTCTTCTTCCCCGCCAGCACATTTTCCATCGTCTCGTTGAGGACAGAGACTTGCGCACCGCGCCATCTCGGCTTCGGCAGCTCGGATCCCGACGATTTTTTCCGTGGGATCAAGCGTGCAATACGCTCGAGAAAATCGCCTTTATGCAGGACATCCCGCGCGACAACAACAGCGTATCCTGGGCTGCGCCTGCGGATCTCCGACAAAGCGACGAATGGGTCCCACTGATCGAGTGCGATTATCGCCGTGGAAATGTCGTTTCCTTTTGGGTCAGCCGCTTTGGTTCCTCTTGGCAGGATCTCTCCAAAAAGGCTGGCGAGGCGGACGCGGTCCGATGGCTCCCCGATCTCCAATAGCCTCTTCGCGAGAAAGACCGTCGAGCCTCCAGGTGGCAACTTGAAGATTATCGGCTCTCGCCGATCATATCCGTCGGCCAACTGCGCAAGGATTTCGGCCTCGGCTTGAAATACTTTCGGCAGACACAGTCCCCGGTCTTTCTCGACAACCTCCCCTTGCCGGAGCCTCATGTCGCGGATCCGGTCTGCGGCATCTAACGCCGTTGTCACGGATACCGGTGCACCAAGCCACTGCGCGAGGTGAGTCGCGGTGAACTGCCACCGCGAGATGACCGACCCCCGGCGAAACATGGTATCCAACGGGACGGGCAGCCAGTCGGATTGCCCTGTTTCACTCGCACTCGTCGCAGCCACACACTTGCGGGCAGGAATCTTCTTCTCCCATAATTTCCGCGCCGTTGCCAACGTGGCCCCGGACTCGGTTTTGGGCAGCGCTCTGCGAGTGCTTGCTGCCGCAATCCTGGTTTCAACCATTCGGGAAAAGTAGCCCTCCCTGCGGTGATCGCGAACATGCTGGGCAATGCCAGCAGAGCGTTCTGCGAATGCGCGGAGCACCGCTGGTTTGATTCCGTCGAGCTCCCAAGCAAGGGATCCGGGTTCGCCGAGCCGGAGGCGGTAGCCCGCTTGCCGCAGCCGGCTGGCCAGCGCAAAATGATATACCGCCCGCAGGGCGCGCTGCAGCAGATAAAGCGGGTAAGCGTAAATCGCCCGGCTTGCGGGTGATACCACGCGGTGCAGCAACACGTGCGAATGTAGTTGCGGCTCGCGTTTATAATTCCAAGGGTGCGTAAAACGGATCAGGCCGACCGCGGCGGGAAGGAACCGCAGATCCCCCTTCTTCATGCGCCGGTCCAACATGACGGGTGCAAGGAAGACCAGAGAATCGTTCACCGATTCCATGTGGTGGCGGATGATTTCCTCGCACACGCTTTGGCCGGCCAGGGCAGCAACCGAGACAGACTTGGGCGGCGAAAAGTCCAACTCAAAGGCGAGGATGCCACCTTGCGCCAACTTCTCCAACCCTGCGACAATATCCCCGAATGAAGTTTCATCTATCTTGGTCCAGTCAGGACATCTGCGATAGCTCGGCCTCAACAGTGTTCTCGTTGGTTCCAGTTCCGTTCCCAACGAGCGCCCAACAACATCCCACTTTGAGGACACAAAGTCGTCTGCGAAGTATTTTCGCAATTGGTCTGCATTGGTGCGTTTGACGAGGTTGATCACGGTTATACTGGATAGAACATTTTTTGCTATACTACTTCCAAACTCGGTTTGTGCAGTTAGTTTTCTGCAAAATCACACCGGAAAATCCTGTCCTGAGGCCAGTTCGTAATCCCTGCATTGACGAGGCATCTCCAGCACCCGCTTACCAGACAACGGGAACCATTCCATGCTCCACGGTGTGCATTCTTCGTCTCCAGCATTTTCGTTCTGTCCCACGCCGACGGACGCGCGGTAAACTGTCGGCATAACCACCGAACAGATCCACGGGCATGAAATCATCGAACTTGTTGCCAAATATGATGCGCTTACCAAGCTGGATGCCGATCAGAACGGATTGATTTCCGGCAAGGAGCTCAAAGAGGTCTTCGTCTGGAAAGACACGAACCTTAATGCGTGGATTGATGCTGGGGAAGCGGTGCCTGCCTCCAGCGTCTTAGAGGAGATTTCCACCAAGTTCGACACCGTCGGAGGTGGGGATGTCTATAACCCGAAGGGAGCCAAGCTGCGCAATGGGATTCGGGTTCCCGTCTGGGACTGGTGGTCGCAGACGTTCCCGAACGTTGTCGGGGGGAAGGGCGCTGTCATTCCAGGGCGGGTTTACCCGACCTATCTGAGCCCTGAGCGGTTAAAGGCGGCTGCGAAACCTGTGGTTTATATGTGGGAGAGCACCGATACGGAAGGCCCCACTAAGGGTTCCTATGGGATGCTCCGGTTTTTCCGGGATGGGGAGCGGTTGATGGTTCTCTCCCTCGGGCCGGATTTCAAGGGAACGTCTCCGGTTTCGCAGGTGAATGTCAATGGGAACCAGCTCGAATGGGTGTTTTTCAACGGGGAGGGCGACCTGCGAACCCAGGCCACGATAGAGGGAAATACGATTGTTGGCGTTTCCACTTACTCTGGTGGGGAGGAGGCTCGCTGGAAGGCGATTGCCGGGCCACCTCAGGGAGGGATTCCCTCCCAGATTATTTCCGTCTTTTCCGTCTTTGACAAGGATTTGGTGGCCGCCATCGAATCGGGGCCTGCTATGATTACTTTCCCATTCGGGTATCGCGGGATTCCCGGCGGGCCGGAAATGAAGCTCGCTGATCTGATTGGGAAAGGGGAAAGGTGACCGGGATTGCAAATGCCCGTTGGTTGAGGTTGCTGGCGCTTCCAGCAATTTTATCTCCGCGAATTCTGTGCTTGTTCCAAAGAAGGGTTTTGATACATGCGGACATGGCTTTTCCCTGGCTTTTTTCTTTTTTGGCGTGGCTGGTGCGACTGTTTTGGGCTTGCGTGAGCTGGGTCGTGTTTGTGGCGGTGTTTGTCAAAAGCCTGTCTGTTAACGTGTTTGGGGGATTATCTGGGATTGCAGCTTGAACATGAAAAAAGCCCCGCATTTCTGCGGGGCTTTTTTGTTTGTCTGCTGGTTTGTTCTTATTCGAGAGCCAAGCTGACGAGGCTCGGCTGGTAGTAGATGTTCACGTCGTATGCGGGAAAGTAAGCGTAGCCATTGTCGGCGTAGTCGCTGCCCCAGTTGCCACGGATTTCCCAGAAGAGGTCAATCTCCTGCTTCCATTTCATCTGATTGTAGATGACATAATAGCCTGTGATCAGCTGGGCGTGGTAAACTGTTTTGGTAGAGGTTTTGGGATAGCTGTAGCCTGGAGATTTGTCATCCCGCATGGTTTGGATCTTGGCTGATTTGCTAATCGTGGGCAGCGGGACTGTTCCTGTCCAAAGGATGACCCGCCCCTGTTCAAGCTCGTCAACGACGAGCGCATCCAGATATGTCGGCTGCCAAATGCCTTTGATATCGAATGTGGCGAGGACAAGGTTTCTGGCCACGAGCTTGGGAAGGTTCGCCGCTGGAATCTTGGCTTTGGAGGCAGCGGTGAGGACATCGTAGCCGCCGTTTTCGTGCAGCTGAGCTAAGATGGCGGATGGGTTGGAATCATTGGTAATCGACTTTTTGTGCTGAGCGTTCCACAGCTCGTAGGCTTGCCGGATCAGGGTTGCATCGGCTTTCACCGGGAATCCCATCTTTTTGGACCAGAGAAATTCGAGGGCGTCCTGAGTGGAAAGCACCCCGCAGGTGAGGTTCCCGGGCGTGCCGTGTTTGATGCTGACCTCCCCTTTGGTGAATTCGGACCGAAGAGATGTTTGGGCGATGATCTCCACAGGGGGCTTGTTCTCCTTCCGCCATTCCTGATCTTTTTTGCGTGTCTCTTCATCAATAAGCACGGGGCGTGTGAGCCAAGCTGGGAGTTTTGACTCGTCGTAGTCCTGGATCATTTTCCAAACCGGGATTTCCAGCCGTGTGTTGTAGGAGCCAACCAGCTTTTCGAGCCGGCTGTCGCGGTAACCGCGCATGCGTTCGGCTTTCTCCCATTCCACTTCCGGATGCTTTTGATGGATATCCTTGATGATTTGAGAATCTGGAAGCCAGGCAACTTCGTAGAGGTCGGCGTCATCTAAGTAGGGTTTCAAAGCGGTTTTATTCGTTAGATAAGTTTTTCCTTTAACCTGAATAAGCAGGTCATTGGTTCCTTCGCTTAATAATGTTACTTCTGTGTTAGGAGGGTAGGATGTCTTTTTTGAGCCTGATGCGACAACTCTACCATTAACGACGGTATCAACCCGCGTGTCGGTGTGAAATGGCTGCTTTAGGATGATCGTCTTTGCCTCTTCCCCAAGGCCCAGCATGGCTGCTGCAATAAGCCCTGCGATGGCAAAGCTTGCGATGCTGGCTGTGAGAGGTCGTTGTGCGATCATGCCTGCAATATGGCGCAACTGTGTGCCAAAAGCGAGCAATTTGAGTGAGAGAGGATTCATATTCATAAAAGAAATGTGTTTTGATGAAGGAACGGGGCCGAAAGGCCACGGGACGGTTGGAAAAAAGAAAACCCGCTATATAGCGGGTTTTCTTCCTATTGCTTTGGGAGGTAAAGCTCAGCTTATTTCTAGGTGAGGAGGGCTTGGTTTAACTTTTTTCTGGTTGGTATCCGAGAGTTTTTGGACAGAGGTCTCTGACAACGTGATCTGCTTGGATTCCCACGGCACAATTTTCTCCGCCGCCTACGTTTGAGAACCTTTTGAGGCGGGTTTCCGTTTGGCAGATGAGAACGAGTTCGCCAAGCATATTGCACTGCTTTTTCGATGTGTGGATTGTGCTCGAATGCCGGGCGTCTCATTGTTTTCCCTGACTGCGAACCGAAAATGTTCTTCACTGTGCGCACGTTTCATCCCATGCGCAGACGGGCCGAAAGCCAATATCGTAAAAGCGGTGAGCCGGGGGGATGTCTCGACGGCAGGAAAGGGCGCAGGTATCGGCAGAGTCAGCCCAACCGCCGCCACGAATCATGCGAGATGATCCCCATGCGTCTCGGCACCACTCCCAGACGTTTCCTGTCATATCGTACAATCCCAACTCGTTCGCCGCTTTTTGCGCGACAGGCCACGTTCCGTGGCCTTTTGACATGTCTACGGCCGCGCCGATGGACGTTGCGGAATACCATGCCACTTCCCCGATCTTGTTGCTTCCGCTATACGCGAACCCCTTGCTTTGCCTTCCGCCACTCGCCGCCCACTCCCACTCGGTCTGAGTCGGCAAACGAAATCCGTTTGCGCTTCCGACCACTGCCGGCACCTTCTCTCCTCTACGGTAGGGTATTCCTTTAGTCGCGTAAACCGGCGTCAGCCCAAGCATCTCGCTTTTCGCGTTGCACCACTTCAACGCGTCGTGCCAATTTACAGAGTGGACAGGGTGATCTTCCGCGCTGCCTGTTGCGCGCTTGCCGATATCATATCCATTTTCCTTCATTGATGCGCACACCGATTTCCATTCTCCCAGCGTCACCGCATACTTGCTGATAGCAAACGATGCTACGCACACTCCTTCATGTTGCCCTGATAAGAAACAAGTTCCGCCTGGCACGGGAACCATCCCTTTGGGTACATGACTTACGAAGCACAAAACCTCAGGAGTTGTCATATGCGTGTGCGCTTACGGTTCCTCATTGCGTCTGCTGCTTCGTAGCAAGCTGGATCAATCTGATGAATTCGTTGTGGGAGAGATTTTGGCCGAGGATAAAATGTCCTTTTCCTGAGAGCGTTGCGGTTGCCGGACTTTTATTCTTTTCTATCCAATTCTTATTTTCAGGATTTTTGAGAAAGACGTCGGCATTTTCGTTGGCGACGAGCACGGTGCGCTTCAAATCCTGCAACGACGAAACATTTGGCATGAATACTTCGGTTGGGGAAATCAGAAGGAAGCTGATATCTGGGGTTCCCTTGAGCGAGTTGTAGTCCCACAGAATGATTCCTCCACCAAGCGAGTCGCCGACCAGAAGGAACGACTGCAGGGCTGATTTCTTCCTTATGCCATCAACTACTCCTCTTGCGATTCCGGAAAAATCCACTGTCTGCGTACTGCCACCCACAAAGGAGTCGATTGCTGCAGGAACACGATCGAAAGGCGAAGCCGAAGGATAGTCCCAAAGGAAGAGGGAGTAGCCTTTCTCGATTAATGGGTCGTAATCGCGCATCGAGGCTCGGATCATGTCTGCCATGGGACCCGAGTGGTTGAAGAAAATAATTCCTTTCGATCCAGTCCCCCAGCGCTCAATTTTGACTGTGGAATTCAGCAGCGCGATCTCGAACCGCTCCGGTGCAATTTGCGTTCGTTTCGCCGGCTCCTCGATTTGATACCCTGTGACGCTTTGCGATCCCGACCGTTTCAAGTTGGTCGGGGACGGATCTTCTGCGAAAGAGGGTGAACCAAGTGACAGGAGGCCAAAAATCAGTCGAGCGAGAGGGATTCGGGAAAACATCATGGCAATTTATGATTTCCTGATGTCGTTACTGTGCGATTTCCACATTTTTCGCTCCTGAAGCTTTTCCCAGCCATACGAGTGCTTCAGCAGGATTCTTCTCTACTCCGATGCCATCGGAATAGCACATTCCGAGGTAATACTGCCCGAGCGGCCCCGCTTTTTCAGCGGCAGTTTTTGCAAATCTGAAAATGTCGGACGAATCAGTTGATGCGTAGGGTTTAAGTCCCTGCAAGCCGTCGGCATCGGTTCGATTGTGGATTCGAAAGAACATTTTCAAGATGACAAGTTGGGATTTTAGATCACCCTGATCAGCGGCCGCGCGATAGTATTGCGACGACTTTGTGAAATCCACTGGCACTCCCCTGCCGGTTGCAAACATTTTTCCGAGCGCGTATTGAGCTTCTGACTCACCGCTTTCTGCAGCCTTCATGTAAAGTTCGACGGCCTTGCCATCGTTTTTGGAGTATTTTGCCACCTCAAAGATGGCAGCTGGGTGCTTTTGGTCGGCAGCTTTTTTGAAATACTCGAACGCACGGTCTGAGCTCTTTTTCACAGCATCTCCTGTCGCATACATTTTTCCGAGGGCATACTGCGCGGCGGCATTGTTCTGATTCGCGGACAACTTATACCATTTTATGGCCTCTTCCTGGCTCTTTCCGACCCCGTGGCCAAATTCGAACATGGTGCCATACTCATATTGCGCCTGCGGGTGCCCTCCCTCGGCGGCCGAGCGAATCAGGTCAACCATGGCTTGATCTGAATTTCCCTCAAGGAGTTTCGCCACGGGCCGCTCTATTTCAAATCTGGCCAGCGGATAGTTTTGGTCCGCAGCTTCCTTGATCAACCTTTCTGCCTCTGCCTTGTTCGCCACAACTCCTTTTCCTGATGCAAAGAGACGCCCAAGTTGATACAGTGCTGCAGCGGCAGGTTCGTTTTTGTCTTTATTGACATCGGCATAAACCTTTGCCGCCTTGACATAAAGTGCTTTTGCTTTAACGGGATCGGGTTCAGCTTCGGCTTGGCTTCTGTAAATGTCTGCAAAGATCAAGTCGCTGGTCCCGATTTGTATTACGCCCCACGATTTCTCTGCATAGGAGATCGCTTTAGCGAGATTTTTTGGAACGCCTTCGCCAATGGCATACATTTTCGCGAGTTTTGCTTGCACTACCCCTTTTGTCCCTGGACACCCGATTCCTTCATCTGCAGCAATCCGATAATATTCAGCCGCTTTGAGCAGGTTTTTCTCTACGCCTTCGCCCTTCTGGTAGATCTCCCCTAAATCTTCAAGTGCCGCCAACTCTTTTCTCGATGCAGCTTTTTTGTAATACTCGATTGCTTTGGAAATATTTCGTTCTACTCCTTCCAAACGGCGTCGATAATAGATGTTTCCCAATCGATAATATGCGAAAGCGTATCCTGCTGCCCCCGCTTTTTCATAGCACTCAATGGCTTCAGGTTTCTGCTGATAGTAAAGTAGTTCTCCCATCTGAAACAGCGCTTTTGGACCGAAGCTCGTCTCTTCGGATTCGATGGATCCAGCGAGAGGAAGTGCCTTTTTATCAACCTCCGTTGGAGTGCCACGTGAAATCACCAGCGGATTATCAGACTGTTCCTTC
>Ga0194058_10000961_pt1 | contig 14383 bp, 8 predicted proteins | sample SepL4417m_MetaG_FD_155490 | JGI IMG/M metagenome (GOLD analysis project Ga0194058, IMG submission 155490) | Anoxic zone freshwater microbial communities from boreal shield lake in IISD Experimental Lakes Area, Ontario, Canada - Sep2016-L442-17m | ecosystem: Environmental > Aquatic > Freshwater >... | reverse complement strand
ATGCGAATGTATCTTTCTCCGGTTTCGTCGATCAGAGACATCCGAGCCGCGCGATCGTCATCTCCCACGTACTGCGCTCGAACCTTTTCCAGAAATCGATGATTAATCTCAAGAATGATCTCCACATGCCTGGGAAAAAGCGAGCGGAACAATGGTAGAGGCCATCTTTCCAAGGCTTCGGGCAGCAGCGTGTGATTGGTATACCCGAACGTCTTCTGCGTGACCTCCCATGCCTCATCCCATTCGATGCCGTGTTCGTCGATTAGGAGGCGCATCAGTTCAGGTACGGCCAGTGCGGGATGCGTGTCATTTAACTGGACTGAAAAAACTTCATGAAATCTTGTCGGCGGCAAATCCCCCATTGAGCATATGCGTAGCATGTCCTGTAATGAGCACGACACAAAGAAATACTGTTGTTCCAGGCGGAGTTGCTTGCCTTGCGCAGGTTCGTCGTTCGGATAGAGCACTTTCGTAATGTTTTCCGAATAGACTTTCTCATCAACAGCGCCGTAGTAGTCTCCTACATTGAATGCCTGAAAGTCGAAAGATTCTGCTGCCTCGGCCTTCCAAAGTCGCAAGGTGTTACAGGTATTCACCCTGTAACCAAGTACAGGAGTGTCGTACGCCACTCCTCTCACCACTCGATTCGGAACCCATCGAACCTGAAGACACCCGTCGACGCCTCGAACGTGCTCTGTATGACCCCCGAGCTTTACATCGTAGGCAATCTCCGGTCTGTGGCTTTCCCAGGGATTCCCCAAATACAGCCACTTATCGGTGGTCTCGATCTGCTCGCCGCCCAGAATGCTCTGCCGGAAGATCCCGAATTCGTAGCGTATCCCATATCCTATGGCGGGAATCTGGAGAGTGGCAAGGGAATCCAGGAAGCATGCTGCGAGGCGACCAAGACCGCCGTTCCCTAACCCGGGGTCTGGCTCGTGATCCAGGAGAGCATTCCAATCACCGCCGGATGATTCGAAGGCTTCGCGTACCTCTTCATAAATCCCCAAGTTGATCAAATTGTTGGCAAGCTGTGGACCAAGAAGGAATTCTGCGGAAAGATAGCTGACTGCGCGATGGTCGCCTTTCAGGTACGTCTCTCCACTTAGGATCCAACGATGAAGCAACCGGTCTTTCACAGTGTAAGCGAGAGCCATGTAGTAGTCGTTCAGGGTGGCTATTCCTGGGATTCGTCCTTGCGTGTATCTCAGGTGGTCCTGAAAACCACGATTGAGAGCACCGAGACTCAAGCCCCTCCGACTTCCCCACACATCTTGTGTCTGTTCCTGTTTGTCGCTTTTTTTGCCCATCACAAGCCCCTCAATTTCTTTAGAAACCAAACTCGTTCTTCTCCGGGGAGTAAGTTCGTGCGACGCTGCTCACGAACTCTGAACGCTTTGCCCTGACTCTGCCAATTTGCGGACAGCGTTTTGGTAGTCGGCTGCAACCGAGTCCATGAAGACCTTGTCAATAGCGCCTTTCCATGTAGTGACTTCTTCAAATCTCTTTGGAATCGAGATATCCTTGGGGTTGTACCCGGTCATGTACTTTAACTGCCAACGTTTTGCCTGAACATCCTTTGAGCGGGCCACTACGGATTGAGCGAGTCGAGACAGTCCCAGGGATGAAAGGCACTCCTGGAGACGTTCCTCGGAATAGATGTTCCGGGCGAAGAGGCACGAAACCATGCAGGTCAGTTGCACCCGTCGCCGCTCCTCAAGGGCGACGCCGGCGCTCATGACGTCCAGTCCCTGACGTTCCATTTCCTCGAGGAGCGTGAGTACGCCGCCCGCATTGGTGACGCCAAGCATGGAGCCTGCAGCGAAAACGGGTTCATGATCGTACGAGACCTGACGATACTGGAACTCGTTCTGTTCCGCGAACTTCTCCCGTAGGAGTCCCACGTGGATGCATCCGACCGGGCAGCCCTGTTTCCGAATCCATGTACACCGCATTTACGGGACAGGCCCGGAAACATTCGCCGCAGCGAATGCATGAATCCCGTTTCACCCGGACTCCGCCGCCCTTTCGCTGGCGGAACGCGTCAGTGGGACAAGCTTCCGCACAGGGAGCAGGGTCGCAGCCGAGACAGACCTGGGCTTCGAATCCAGTGCTCAAACCGCCGGCAGAGCGTATGCGAATCCCACTGCGATGCCATGATAGGCTCTGGTGCAACAGTCTTGCGCATGCGAGGGAGCAAGAATAGCACCCAATGCAGCTTTCCATTCTGGCCGCGCGAAGTATTTTCATGAGGACCTGCCGTAGAACGAGCTAGAAAGCTTCATGTTGGTTTTTAGAACGTGCTATATCATCGGATGCGGCTGACCTGTGCACGAAAGCACATTACTCCAGAGCCTTCCTTCAGGCTCTATCTTCCTCCGAGCCGCGACGGCCATGGCAATGGGCACATGCGTGAACTGACGTTGCCAGTTGCCAACTACCATGTTTGTCCTGCCCGCCATTGCTGCATGAACCGCGTTATGTCCCAGCATCAAGCAAAAGGCAGAGTCGTACGGACTTGCAGGTGTACTTCGAATAGTGTAGCTCGGGTCAATGTATTTCAGGTTGAGTTCCGTACCGATTTTCTTGAAGTGCTGAACAATGTGGTCCTTTAGATATAGTCCCACGTCGGTGAACCGAACGTTTCCCGATGCGTCTCTCTCTCCTGTGACCTGAACGAGATCTTGCCCCGCTCCTTCAGCCACGACGACCACCGCATGGCCGCGATGCTTCAGCCTGTTGTCCAGTGCTCCTAGGAATGCATCCAAGGTGAATCTAACCTCGGGAACCAGGCAGAAGTTGACGTGATTCGTGGCGAGAGATGCGTAGGCTGAAATAAAGCCGGACTCCCTCCCCATAAGCTTTACAAGCCCGACCCCATTTCTCGCTCCGAGGGCTTCGGTATGAGCGGCATAGATGGACCCTCTCGCTTCGCTAACAGCCGTGACAAAACCGAAGGACATGTCCACACAGGAGATATCATTGTCGATGGTCTTCGGGACGCCGATAACAGAGATGGTCAAATTGCGTCGGCCGATCTCTTGTGCAATGGCTCCCGCCCCCCGGAGTGTTCCGTCTCCACCCACAGCGAACAGCATGCCCACATTCATGCGTTCGAGCGTGTCAACCATCTCTCCAACATCCTGCGGCCCGCGGGAAGATCCGAGAATAGTGCCGCCCTTCTCCTGAATCTCAGCAACGAGGTCGGGAGTCAGTTCAATAGGTTCGTGCCCGTGCCTGTACGTGAGTCCTTCATAGCCATAGGGGAATCCGAAGACGGTTCGAACTCCGTAATGGTGGTACAAGCCGAGCACGATGGACCGTATCACGTCGTTAAGGCCTGGGCACAATCCCCCACAGGTAACGATTCCGCACTTGAGTTTGGAGGGATGAAAGAAGATTCGCTGCCTAGGGCCCGCCATTTCGAAAGCAGGTGGCTGCTCGCCGGAACCGAGGAATCCCTGAATTTCTGCAAGCGTCGCATGATAGAGGACCCGTTCGTCATCACCCACGAAGTTGGCGGGTTGCATGGGAGACGGAACCCTGCATTCGCCGAGCCTTTGTATTTCGAAATCAGAACTCTTCAATTCCATTAAACGGTAACCCCCTCATCTGATGTTAATTCCAAGGCTCGAAATCGACACTTTCCAACCATCCTTCCACCCTGGCCCAAATCTCTACAAACTCGAGGGCAGGAATTGTTCCGGGAAACTCCAGGAACTCGGTCACCTTCTTTTCAACGGATGGCTTACAATGACCTCGGGAAGTGTTGGCACCTCCGGTTGCGGCACTCTCCCGCACCCCAGCAGTCCGATAAGGGGCCAAAATCCAACCAAAAGAATGGCCGACAGTCTCTGACAACTCACGTATGACATCAGGCGGCTCCCACAATCGTTGAATTTGCACTGGTCCGGTTTCTTTAGACAAAGGAAAGAGATTTATAAGTGGTAAACTGGTTGTTCATGCTGTTACGTGCTTCCGGGCCAATGTGTTCGAGTAAACCTCATCGGGGGTTCTTCTGTCAAGGCATGGTGCATTTGTTCAATAACGTCTGCCGACTCCGAAGCCGGGCCGATGGTGCAGATGATTTTGGTCTTGTTAACCGGTAGAGTCATTCTATTTCCTTTCGCAGATGAATCGACCGACACGATTTCGAACCTGTAATGTTGACTTCGAACATACCATGTACAGGAAAGAATGGTTGATTGAAAAGTGTTCCCCATATCAGGCACTATGGGGGCACCATCGAGGGTCTCGATGGTCAGTGCATTCCTTTGTGCATTCTTTTGGTTACGTTTTTTCGATTTTTGTGGCACAATAAAATGGACTGAATTTGACTTGTACAATGAGGCAATAATGAGAGCACTATTAGTGAACCCAGGGTATCCCGAGACCTTCTGGTCTATGAATCGCGTCTTGAAGAGACTCGGCAAGAAACTCCTTGAGCCACCACTGGGTTTGATTACCATGGCAGCCTTGCTTCCCAAAGACTGGGATTTGAGACTTGTGGAATTGACCGTACGTGAAATTTCAGAAGAGGAGTGGAACCACTGCGACCTTGTCATGATCTCCGGAATGGGTGTCCAGTCTCCAGGAATACTTGCAGCCATCAAGGAGGGTAAGAGGAGGGGAAAAATTGTCGTCGTGGGTGGCCCATGGGTGTTTCATCTTCCCGAATACGCTATTGAGGCCGGAGCCGACATAGTCGTCAGAGGGGAGGGAGAATTGTCTATCCCGCTTCTTCTGGAGGCTCTCGGACGAGGAGATTCCGGTATTGTTATCGAGGCGACGGAAAGGCCTAACCTCGAGGATTTTCCTACACCCAGATATGACCTATTAGACTTCGATCTTTACGCTCAACTTGACATCCAGTTTTCCAGGGGCTGTCCATTCCGATGCGAGTTTTGCGATATAACGCTCATGTTCGGACGGCATGTGAGGACGAAGTCTTCCCGGCAGGTCATCGAGGAGTTGCAGATTATCTACGATATGGGGTGGAGAAGGTTCATCTTTTTTGTCGATGACAACTTCATCGGAAACCCTGTGAAAGCAAAAGCACTTCTCAAGGAAATGATTCCCTGGATGGAAGAGCGTGGCCATCCGTTTGAACTTTGCTTCCAATCATCGGTGAATCTCGCCGGGCAGCCCGAATTGTTGGATCTTCTGGTTAAGGCAGGTTTCTACAAGGTATTCCTGGGCATAGAGACCCCGGACAAAGAGAGTCTCAAGCTCACAAAGAAATTCCAGAATTCATCGGTCGATCTGGATGACGTGTGCCTTACCATAAACCGGGGAGGGTTAGTCATTGTTGCAGGCTTCGTGATAGGCTTCGACAATGAAGAACCCGGCGCTGACCAGCGTTTGATCGATTTTGCAGTGCGAAACCAGATTCCCGAGATGTTCATTAACCTCCTCCAGGTAGGTCCGGGAACAGACCTGTATCACCGCCTGAAAAAGGAAGGTCGTCTCCTTTCCACGGCCTACGATGAGGAAATCGGCAATCAGACGGCTATGATCAATTTCGTTCCTACTCGTCCTGCGAGTCAGATTGTGGAAGAGTTCATACGATTGTACGAGATTCTCTATCAACCTGAATTCTATCTCGAACGAAGTTACCAGCACTTCTTGCGAATCGAGAGGCCACCTGTGAAGAGAGGTTTTTTCCCACCGTACCCCAGAGAACTGCATACAGTGGGAATAACCATACTCAAACAAGGATTACTTTCCTCTTCCCGATGGAAATTCTGGAACCTGTTTTTCAAAGCGTTGATAAAGTTTCCACGAAGATTCCCCAATTACATCTCCCTGTGTGTCATGGCGGAGCACTATTATGAATTTCGTGACATAATTAAGTCGAAATTACGTGCCAAATTACTCCAAAACGACCACATGTCAGCCGCCGATGCCGCTCTCGTGAACAGGGCACGTGATTTGGCAGCGGTGAACGTTGCAAAAGCGGCTGAATTGTGACTCATCAATCATATTCTTAAGGTATGCCACGGATTTCTCGATTTTTCGTGCCACGCTTTGTCAGCAATTGCTGGATGCCGCCCAGGTACGTGTAAACCACCGGTGTCAAGTACAGTGTGACAACTTGTGACAACAACAAGCCTCCGACCACCGCGAGTCCAAGAGGCTGCCGGGATTCCCCACCCGCACCGAAACCGACGGCAATCGGTATCATCCCCGCTATTGCTGCTATGGTTGTCATCATGATTGGTCGAAAACGAACGATTGAACCCTCAATCGCGGCTTCCAGAGGGGACTTCCCAGCGATTTCTGCCTCCAGGGCAAAGTCCACCACCATGATGGCATTCTTCTTCACTATGCCGATCAACATGAACAGGCCCACAAACCCATACAAATCCAGTTGCAAGCCGAATGCCCACAACGTCACCAATCCTCCGAAAGCAGCCGACGGCAGTCCCGCAATGATGGTGAGCGGATGCAGGAAACTCTCGTACAAACAGGCAAGAATCATGAAAATAATTGCAATCGCCACAATAAACAGGATCGTAAGGCTTCGGATGGATTCCTCAAAAGCTTCAGCAGTACCTCCGAATTTGAACTGAATCGAATCGGGCAGCAAGTGCCCGGCCAAACCTCTTAACGCGTCAGTGGCTTGCCCAAGAGAGTACCCCGGCGCGGTATTAAACGATATGGTCACTGATGGAAACTGCCCGTAATGGTTAACGGTCAGCGGACCTGCTTGGGGGACCACGTCCGCCACCTCATCCAGCCGAACCATCTCAGCATTCCTGTTTTTCAAGTACAGGGAAGAAAGCTGATCCGGGTAACGCTGGAAATTCTTCTCAACTCCCAGGATCACCTTGTAAGTGTCCGTTGTCCCATAGATATTCGAGATTTCACGTGATCCATACGAAGAGAACGCCGCCTGTTCCACCTCTTCCGCGGTTATCCCGAGCGAACTGGACTTATCTCGCTGAATATTGATAAAAGCCTCGGGGTTTTTGATGTAGAGATTGGAATTGACCCCCGTAATCTCCGGAACACCATACATGGCGTACGTAAATTTCTCCGCATTCTTAAATAGGGTCCTCGTGTCGGCAGATTGCAAAATAAAGAGATACGGGCTTGCCGAAATCTCAGTGCTGATCTCTATGAGAGGAGGAACCGAATAGAAGGTGAGCAGGCCGGGAATGGAGTTGACCAAGGGAAAAAGCTCAGCCATCACTTGCTGCGCCGAGACCTTGCGGGGTGGCCTCTCCTCGAGAAAAGCGATTGCGAATCCCTGATTGCGTTGGGGGTGTCCAGAAACATTCAGAACCGATTTAACGTGGGAATTGGCTTGCACCCGGGGACCGAGTTCCTTCAGTTTGCCTTCCATGGCATCGGGTGAAATTCCTTGCTCGCTTATGCAGAAACCGATGAGGTAATTCATGTCCATAGGTGGAATGAATCCCTTGGGCAGAGAGATGAACAAATAAATGGTTGCTGCCAGAATAGCCACAGAGAGCATTAAGGTTGCAATTCGGTGATGCACGGCAAGAGTGAGAGACCACCGGTAGAATTTCAGCATGGCCCCGAATACAGGATCCGATTCGGCCAACCTGCTTTGCGGACGCAAGAGACGGCTGCACAACATGGGAGTTACCATCAACGCAACGACGCCTGACACGATGATCGCCACGGTTATCGTGACGGCAAACTCGTTCAATACACGGCCGTAGATACCGGACATCAACATGATGGGCACAAAGACGATGGCCAGACTGGATGTCATGGAGATGATCGTAAAAACGATCTGTTTTGCTCCATCCACTGCAGCTTGGAATGGCTTCTTGCCCATCTCCAGGTGCCTGACCACGTTCTCCAACACGACGATGGCATCATCCACCACGAAACCAACGGATAACATCAAAGCCATGAGCGAAAGGTTGTCCAATGAAAAACCTAAGATGTACATAACAGCAAAAGTGAACACGATGGACAACGGAATTGCTATGCTTGCGATAAAAGTTGCGGACACATTTCGGAGAAAGATGAAAACCACTAAGACGACCAGTATGATGGCAAGGACAAGCGTGAGCTTCACGTCATCAATCGATGAGCGTATTGACTGCGACATGTCGTAGACCACTTCGAGAGAGACGGTGGGCGGCAAAGAGGCCCGAATTGTCGGCATTAACTTCTCTATGTCGTTCACAATGCTGATCGTATTTGAACCAGGCTGCCGTTGAACGGCCAAGGCTACACATCTCTTTCCGTTGTAGAAACAGGAAACCTTGTCTGCGTAGACACTGTTCTCTATGGTGGCAATCTCGTCCAATCTGACAGGCTGGCCCTCAAGATAAGATACAATGATCGGCTCGTATGCCTTGGCGTCCATGAGCTGTCCGGAAGCTTTGAGCGTCCGTGTTTGCAGTTTCCCGTCCAACGTTCCCAGTGGGAGGTTCACGTTCTGCGAGGTGATCGCGTTCTTGACCTCGTTAATGCCAATTTGCTTGGCTGCAAGGAGGTCCGGGTTTATGTACACCCGTACGGTGAACTTCTGTTGGCTGTAATTCATCACCTGCGCCACACCCGGTATCATTGAGAGCGCATTGGAAACGTAGGTTTCTGCGTAATCATTCACCTTGTACAGGGGCATCGCGTCGGAGTGCATGACCATGTAATAAATCGGCCTCTCCGCAGGGTTTACTTTGGAAAAGGTGGGAGGACTCGGCATATTGGGAGGAAGAAGGCCGCTCGCCCTGGTAATGGCAGCTTGAACATCCATGCCCGCGGCGTCTATCTTGCGGGAAAGATCGAACTGGAGATTGATGGTGGTCTTACCCTGGTAGCTGTTTGAGTTCATTGTTCTCAAACCCTCAATGGATGAGAACTGCTTTTCCAGAGGCGTGGCCACACTGGAGGCCATGGTTTCGGGGTCGGCTCCCGGCAACAAAGCGGACACGGATATCGTTGGGAAATCAACCTGCGGCAATGCGGAAACCGGTAGTTTCAGGTACCCGATGGTGCCGAAGAAGATCATGGCCGCCATGATGGTAGAAGTCATGACAGGACGGCGTATGAACAACTCCGTGAGATTCATGGCTCTTGAGTTCTGCTTTCGCCCCTTTTGGGCCCGCCGTTCTTGCCTGGTTTCTCAGGACCTGCCGATTGTTTCATCTTTTGCAGTTGTTCCCGGGTCACAATCTGAGCCCCGGGGTGCAGCAAGAGTTGTCCGTCCGTAACCACTCTCTCCCCCGCTTGCAGCCCTTCGGACACCACCTGCATGTTCCCGTCTCTGCGGTTGGCCTTGATCGGTCGCATGGCCACGGTCTGATCCTGGTTTACCGCCCACACGTACTGGCCTTGGGGTCCGTCATTGACAGCCCTTTGTGGGACCAACACTGCGTCACGAGTGACCGTAAGCTTCAGGCGGACTTCGACAAACTGTCCAGGCCACAGTCTGGATTCAGGATTGTGAAAAGTTCCTTCCAGCATGATCATTCCGGTTTTCGGGTTGATGTAGTTGTCTATCAGTGTCAAGGAGCCGGTCTCCGGCTGATCGTTCCCGAGAATCGATACTTGAACTTCCAATGGGCCATTGGTGTTATATTTCATTATCTGCTTCAGGAATTTTCCGGGAACGGAAAACTTTACTCTGATGGGTCGTATCTGCTTGATGGTGACCAGCTTGTCCTGGTTGGCTGTGACGATGTTAAAAACATCTATGTATCTCTCGCCCGATTCACCATCCAGCGGCGACTTGATGAAACAATACCCCAGGTTGAGCCTGGCGGTCTCAAGTTCAGCCTGGTTCAGCTCTCCCTGGTAGAGCTTCGAATTCATGTCCACTTCTTTAGTCTCTAACTGCTCCTGGCTGACAGCTTTTTCAGCGTACAGGGTCTGGAACCGCAGGAACTCTCTTTTGGCCTGTTCGTACTGGACTCTGGATTGTTTGAGTTTTGCCTCGCTCTCTTTGACTTTGGCTTGAAACGGTTCTGGATCAATGGTAAAAAGATCTTCACCCGCGGTCAGTGGGTCACCTGCCTTGAAGAAGGTTTTGATGATTTCTCCCGTGACCCGGGATTTCACGTCCACGGTGTTGAATGCTGCGACATTACCGATCGCATCAATGAAGACCGGCGAGTCCTTGAGAAGAACCTCGACTATTTCAACTGGTATGGGCGCATTCTGCTTCTTGACCTCTTTTTTTGTTTTTCCGCAACCGCTCAATGCGAGACACAACACGCACAACGGCACGAGCAATTTTATCAGGCAGGTCTCGAAGCTGCCCGCATCTTTCGATTTATTCTTCATATTGTCTACCCTGTCGGCCAAACGAGGTTGCCCAGATCAGGTATTCCCTGACGAACCATCTGGTACTTCTATCACCTCGACTCAACGCTTTCAAGAGACTCTCCTGCGTTCCAGCGATGAAGAATGAAGAGTGCTCCGGTGGTAAATTGCCTGCCCTCAAACTTAAGAATTTTGTGGCGAATCGGTGGGAGAACGCAAATTGACTTCCTTTCAGCTATACTATTTCTCCCGCTCAATGTAGCTTTTCAGATTGAGAGTGAGTATACTTATAGATCTAAGGTTCTTTCAAGGCGGCTACAGAAGCAATGAAACGATTCTTCGTTTTTTCGGTAATTTATCTCTGTTTGGCGCTGGTGCACCTTGCGTGTGCGGCACAGATCAAGGATACTGAATCGGCGACCCACGACGGCGACTCGTCTTCCCACAGCATTGTGGACACGTACACCTTCCCAGGATTCAAGGTGATCCAGTTTACTCTTCCCGTACTATCAATTTACTCCTACATGTTGATCAGCGACGGGGAAGCACTTTTGATAGACCCGGTTCGAGACATTTCCTTCTATCTGGAAATAGCCAAGAAGGAAGGCGTAACGATTAAAGGGGTCTATTTGACCCATTCTCACGCTGATTTTGTGGCGGGCCATTCGGAAATAGTAAAGGCTATCGATTGCCCGATCTATCAAAGTCACAAATCCGGAGTCCTCTATCCGATCAAGACGCTCGATGAGAATTCGGTCATTCACGTCGGCCAAGCCACCTTGAAATTTTTGGATACACCTGGCCACACCCCCGATGGCATGTGCTGTGTTGTTTACGGCAAAGACCAACCCGATGTGCCCAAGTTACTGTTTACCGGAGACGTGCTGTTTGTCGGAAGCGTCGGCCGCCCGGACCTGATGGAAGGCACGATTTCCGCTGCCTGGCTGGCTGGAGCCATGTACGATTCATGGACGCAAAAGCTGGCCAAGCTCCCAGACAGCGTGAAGGTTTTCCCAGCCCACGGGGCAGGTTCTCTGTGTGGCGCCCACCTCAGCGACAAACCCAGCTCCACTATAGGAGAAGAAAGGACGTCCAATCCGTATCTGAAACACACCAAGAGAAGTGAGTTTATCGCTGCTGTACTCGAAGGACTCCCCGAAGCGCCCCAATATTTCAAGCACAATGCCAAGATGAATAGCGAGGGGCCGCCAACAGTAAACTGGACCGCAGCAATGCCACATGAAATAAAGCCTTCGCTCGAACTTATTGACCCTGAAAAATATTACGTGGTGGATCTGAGGGACGCCCAATCCTACGCCAAAGGCCACATTCCCAATTCGGTCAACATTGCCGTTAGGGGCCGCTTGGAGACCTGGGTAGGTACGATCGTACCATGGGATTCCAAATTGTTCCTTGTGGGCACTTTGGAAGAACTCAAGGAAGGCCTTTTGCGACTTCACCGGGTGGGATACACAGCGGCTGTCATCCGCATGGAATCGTGGGAAAAAGCTCATCTTCCGGTTACAGTTGGTGCGCCCATCGCCCCAAGTGAGCTTTACGGTCTCATGGAAAAGGGAGAGGCGCCGCTCATAGTGGACGTTCGTCTTCCTTCAGAATGGATGGCTGTTCGCATCGGAACGGTCCTGAACCTTCCACTGAACCGGCTGGCCACGCTTTCAGGACAGCTTGACCAACAAGAACCTGTGGTGCTCGTCTGCAACTCCGCCTACCGTTCCAGCATGGCTGTCGGGATACTGGAACGCAAAGGATTCAATAAGGCAAGAAGCCTGGAAGGGGGAAGCGAGGCCTGGATCAACGCAGGCCTTCCCGTATTCGAGGCCGTCAAACCATGCCCGGACGCGGCGACGGAAACCGCCCCCAAAGTGCAGGAACCGACGGTTCAATCTACACTGCCTGCCTTGAAGGAGACCGAGACGCCCGCATCGATCCCGGCCAAAACCATGCGAACAAAACCCAAAGTACCGGAAGTGGGATGCTGAAGGATCTCAAACTCAACGGGGCAATTATGATACGATCAGTTATTGACGCAACGAGCCGGTAGGGAATTACAGCACGAGGAAAAGAGATATGAGGGTGTTCATAACCGGTGGTACCGGCTTTGTTGGGACCAATCTGGCAAAGTTTCTGATTGATCGAGGGGACCAGGTAACCATCATGGCCCGGAATTTCAAGTCCCAGGGAACGGACCAGAAAAACCTGGACTTTGTGGCTGGAGATGGAATGAAGCCGGGCAAATGGCAAGAGGTCGTCCCTCAACATGACCTACTGGTCAACCTCGCTGGTGTGTCCGTTTTTAAGAGATGGGATGACTCTTACAAGAAACTCCTGAGGGACAGTCGCATTCTCACTACACGTAATCTTGTGGACGCCATTCCTTTAGAACCACGATCTCCCATTACTCTCTTGAGCACATCAGGAACCGGCTATTACGGATTCACCGGAGATGAAGAATTGGCGGAAGAGACTCCTCCCGGCAATGACTTCTTGGCCAACCTCGCCCAGGATTGGGAGGCTGAGGCTCGAAAGGCAGAGACCAAGGGGGTGAGAGTTGTAATAGCCCGCTTCGGAATAGTCCTCGGAAAGGATGGCGGCGCATTGACTCAGATGGCACTCCCATTCCGATTTTTCGTCGGCGGTCCGGTAGGGAATGGGAAGCAATGGGTTCCTTGGATCCACATTGAGGACCTTTGTCGAGCAATGCTGTTCTTAGCCCAAAAACAGGACATCCAGGGTCCAGTGAATTTCACGGCGCCTGAACCAGTGAAAAACAAGGATCTCGCCAAAGCCATTGGGAAAGCAATACACCGCCCATCTTTTATGCCTGCGCCTTCTTTCATGATCAAATTGGTCCTGGGTGAGTTTGGATCAGTGATCCTAAAAGGCCAGAGGGCAGTTCCCAGAGTTCTTCAAAGATGCGGGTTTACTTTCAGATATCCTGGAATCCAGGAAGCGGTGAGTAGTCTTCTGGCTGCTTGATCATTTGATGCCAGCCATAACAGCTTCTCGCGTCAAGAGCTTCAAACCTTGAGGTTCAATCGGCGGAAGCTGGTTGTGAGCCGGCGTATTTTTTGGCCGGAGCTTCATGAACCCGGCCTGCAATCCTACATACGTTACAGAGGTGATCCATGAATATGAGTGAGTATTTTGAGAAGACCGAGGGCTACGGTGTGCTTGCCACAGCCGACTCCTCCGGCAAAGTAAATGCTGCCGTATATGCGCGTCCCCATTTCATCGATGAGACCACGGTAGCATTCATCATGGGGGAACGGCTCACCCACGGCAACCTCGAGACGAATCCCAACGCAGCTTATCTCTTCATTCAATCTGGGAAGGGATACTCGGGCAAGCGACTCTACCTCACCAAGATACGAGAGGAATTGAACGATGAACTCGTCGCGAGCATTTGCCGACGTTGCGACTACTCCATGCACAAGGGACAGATGACGCGGCATGTCGTTTTCTTCACCGTGGAGAAAGTATTACCACTCATTGGCGCGGGCGCTTGATCTTGTCCTGGATCAGGACCGTGGTAATGAGGGAGATACGATCAATTTCTCATGAAAATCTAGGCTTTTAGTATGAAGCCGTTCAGTATCCATAATAAAGGCTCGCGAGCATATGGCAGAGGATAATCAATCGATTGAGGCCCAAGCCCGCTCCAGTCGCTTCATGCGCCAATCGACTGGTTATCGAGCCTTTATTCCGGCCCCATCAGATGGGCCTTATGATTCTTTTTAGATCCTTGCGTTCTGTGACCGAGACAATCAGTAATCGGTTACGACTACACCAACTCAATTATGCATGCTCTCATTCTTCTTTGGCCACGTCTTCTTTTCTGAACACCCAGTTTGATCGTTTTTTCAACCGGCTATAGCCAGTGGCAAAATTATTGTCTATTTGGTTTGCATCACTCCTGAACTCGACCGATGCGGTTCCAGTTTGTCACCGCACCTTGTGGGTTCTGTAATTTCAAGCGTTGTTGCTCAGGGAGCTGATCGACGGTTCACCAAGTATATCCCTGCAGCGACTAGCCCCAGGCCGATGCACAGCAACAACGTGATCGATTCCCGAAGGACTAGGCCGCTCAACAGCACCCCGAACAACGGAGTAAGAA
>Ga0194058_10000960_pt1 | contig 14385 bp, 12 predicted proteins | sample SepL4417m_MetaG_FD_155490 | JGI IMG/M metagenome (GOLD analysis project Ga0194058, IMG submission 155490) | Anoxic zone freshwater microbial communities from boreal shield lake in IISD Experimental Lakes Area, Ontario, Canada - Sep2016-L442-17m | ecosystem: Environmental > Aquatic > Freshwater... | reverse complement strand
CTGGTTCGAGCACCGCATCGTCGCCACCTGGCCGCGCTGCGCTCCCGGCCCAGAGGTCCGGGGGCCGCAGCTCAACGGGGTCGAGGGCATGGCCGCCGTCTTCTGGTCGCTCCCCTACGCAGAGTCAGAGCTGCGCGTAGGGGACGGCGTCGCCCTGCACGCGCAGCATCCGGAGGTCGTCGTAGACGCGGGCTGCGTCACCGTGCGCTTCTTGACCTATCGCCCGCCGACCGCGGTCGCCGAGGGCGTGTGGTTGCACGAGGATCGCTATGAAGCTGGGAGCTACGACCCCGTCTTGTCGCGGGAGCTGGTCGAGCAGGGACAGGCGAGAAGGTGGTACTACTGAGGGCCGGTTGAGAGTCAGCACCAGCTCCTCGCCGAGCACGGCGCTTCGGCGCGAGCGCGCCCAAGCCGTTTCGGTGCCTCTCGGCCGATTGATGCCCGTTCCTGCAGGCGCCACGGCCGCAGGCCTCTCCGTTCAAGGTCGCTCAACGCGCCCCTTGATATAGTGACAGTAGAGTGTTACATTGACTGTCACATGGGGAATGACCCGGACATGAACGCGCAGCGCTACTCGATCGGCGAGCTGGCCGAGCTCACGGAGGTGAGCCGGCGCACGGTGCACTTCTACGTGCAGCGCCGGCTCATCGACGCGCCGCTCGGCCGCGGCCGCGGCCGTCACTACGACGACGGCCACGTGCGGCGGATCCGCGAGGTCCGGGCGCTGCAGCGGCTGGGCGTGCCGCTGGCCGCCATGAGCGGCGGGGCGCGGCCCGCGAGTGCGGTGAACGCAGAGGTATCGGGGGCGGCGGGGCCGCAGGCGCCCGCCGCCGCTTCGGCCACGCCCGTCGTGCGCGTGCGCGTCGCCGACGATGTGACGGTGGAGCTGGGGCTGGGCGGCGCGCCCATCACGCCGGCGTTGGTCGCCGACCTCGCGGCCGCCGTGGCCGCCGTTCTGAGCAGGCATCGCTAGGTCGATCAAGAGGAGGAGCCATGAACGAATCGCGAGGTGGCCTGGTCGCCACCGTGGCGGGCAGCGGGCAGCCCCTGGGCGTGGAGAGCGTGCCGCTCACCGGGGTCAGGATCGACGTCGTCGCGCGCGGCACGGCGAGCGCCGTGACCGTGGCGCAGCGCTACGTGAACCGCGAGAAGGTGCCGGTGGAGGCCGTCTACAGCTTCCCCCTCGAGGAGCAGGCGGCCGTCTGCGGCTTCGAGGCGCTGATCGGTGAGAAGCGCGTCAGCGGCCACGTCGTCGAGAAGGAGAAGGCCTTCGAGGAATACGATCAGGCGCTGGCCGACGGCCACGGCGCCTACCTGCTCGACGAGGACCGCGCCAACCTGTTCACAGCCAGCATCGGCAACATTCTCCCTGGTCAGCAGGCGGTCGTCACCGTGCAGTACGTAGCCCCGCTCGAACGGGCCGGCGAGCAGATCCGCCTCAAGATCCCGACCACGGTGGCGCCGCGCTACGTCCCCGCGGAGCAGCTGCGGCAGATGGACCCGGCGGAGCTCGATCACCTGACTCCGCCGACCGTCGCCGGAGGCGTGCCCTATGGTCTCGCCCTCACCGTGGAATTCGAGGGCTCCAGTGACGTGCTCGGCGTGGAGTGCCCCTCGCACCCGGTCAAGGTCAGCATCGCCGGGAGGAAGGCGACGGTGGAGCTGAGCGGCGCCGACGTGCAGCTCGACCGGGACGTCGTCGTCTCCTTCACGCTGGCCGAGGCCGGCGCCACGGCGCTCCAGGCGGTGCGCGACGAGCAGGGCGACTACGTCCTCATGCTCGACCTGCTGCCGCCGCTCGCCGCGGCGCGCCGGCCGGTCGAGGCCGTCTTTCTCATCGACCGCTCCGGCTCGATGGACGGCTCCAGCATCGGGCAAGCCCGCAACGCGCTGCTGCTCGCCCTGGGCTCACTGCGCGCGGGCGACAGCTTCAACGTCTACGGCTTCGGCAGCACGTTCGAGAGCATCTTCGCCGCGCCGGCGGGCTACGACGACGCCAACCTGAACCGCGCGAGGGACGCCGTGCGGCGCTGGGACGCCGACCTCGGCGGCACCGAGCTGATGGGGCCGCTGCGCGCGATCCTCGAGCGGCCGGCGGGCGAGCTGCCGCGCCGCGTGCTGCTGGTCACCGACGGCGAGGTGGGCAACGAGAGCGAGTGCCTCGAGCTCGTGCGCGCGCACGCCTCCGGGACGGCCGTGTTCACGATCGGCGTCGGCTACGGGGCCAGCGATCTCCTTGTGAACGGCGTCGCGAGAGCCGGCGGCGGGCACGCGGAGCTCGTGCACCCGGGCGAGCGCATCGAGGCGGCCGTCATGCGCCAGATGAGCCGCCTCACGACGGAGGGCCTGCGCGACGTGCGCGTGGACTGGGCCGGCCTGCCGGTCGACCTCGTCGCCCCGGCTGTGCTGCCGCCGCTCTTTCCGGGCACGCCGCTGACCGTGTACGGCCGTGTGCCGGCGGCGCGGCTTGCCGCGGAGACGGGCGTCGTTGGGCCGCTCGAGGTCGCGCTTCTCGCGACCGGCCCCGACGGCGGCGAGGTGCGCTTCGCGGCCAGCGCCGACCTCGCCGCCGCGCCGCCCGACGCGGCCATCCCGAGACTGTTCGCGCGTGAGGCGATCCGCGACCTCGAGGAGGGCCGCTCCGCGGCCGCCGGGCGCGGCTCGCGGCAGCGCGCCCGCAAGGAGCGCCACGTCAAGGACGCGATCGTCGCGCTCGCCACGCGCTACAGGCTGATGTCCTCCGCGACGAGCTTCGTGGCCGTCGAGGAGCGTGAGGGTGCGGCGGCGGACCTGCCTGCGGCCGAGCTGCGCCGCATCCCCGTGGCCTTGCTCAAGGACTGGCACGGGTCGGCGCGCATGCAGATGAGCAGCGCGATGATGATGCCCGCTCCCGGGATGATCTCCGCCGCTCCAATGGACCGCAGGGACCGCAGCATGGACATCCTCCACGAGATGGCGTTCGACATGGACGCACCCGCAGCGAGCGATGCGAGGTTCACGCCCATGAGCGCCGGCGGTCAGCGGGACGACATCCTGGATATGTCTGACGAGATCCCCCTGGCGGACACGATAATGCGCGAGCTGGTGCGCACTCAGCGCGCCGACGGCAGCTGGGCGTGGAGCGACGAGGTTCTTGCGCACCTGGGCCTCGAACGCGCCGACTGCGAGCCCATGTTCGCCGACCTCGGCCTGGAGGCCGCCTCCGCCGACCTCGTCGGGCCTACGCTGCTGGCCCTGGGCATCCTGTGGCGTGACTTCGCCGAGCTCGCGGAGCAGTGGAGGCCGCTGGCCGACAAGGCCCTCGAGTGGCTCGCCGCGCAGGGCGTGACGGCGCCGCGCGCACCTCTTTCCCTTGACGCGTGGATGGCGGCGTGGCTGCTCACCGTCCAGACGAACCGCTCCCGTGACACGCCGTAGGCCTCCGCGACTGCAGAGTCGCCGGCGGGTGCAGCGCGCCGGGCCGATGCCATCGAGACAGGGAGCGGAAGCGAGCATCGCATCTTCGTCGAGGAGTTCAGGAAGGCGCCGGCCTGCGTCCTCGCCTCGACGCGACCCCGTGGCTACGCGGATTCGGTGGTGCCGCGCACGGGGCGGTTCCGCGCTGGCCAGAGGTCGAGAGAGCGTGCAGCCGCGGCGAATCCGGCACGCAGAAGCGTCAGGAAGACCTGTTGGCGCTGCTGACCGCGCGACGCCGCTGTCGCGCGGCACAGTCATGATCGCGTCCTCGGTGGCGATACTTTGAGGAATCGGCGGTCCAAGCACAGAGCTCTGGCGAGGGCCGCTCGGCTGGCCAAATCCCTGAGCTCGACCTTTCTTGAGGTAACATCCATGCAAGCCCAAGACAAGAAAGCGCCGAAGCGCAAGGCATCGAGCCCTCCCACGGAGCCAGGCCGCGCTCACACGGCCGCAGTCGCTGGCAAGAAGCGGGCCGTCGTCTCCGCGACGCGCGAGACAGCAGGTGCCAAGTCTGCGACTCGGGGCACGAAAGCTTCGACGCGGATTGCGGAGCGGCCGGCACAGAAGGCCGCGCCGGTGTGCGAGCGGGCTCGCGGAGAACGGCCCAAGACCGGCGCCGCAAAGGCGAGCACGGCCATCACCGCTGCGCACGCCCACGGCTCGCGCCATGCCTTCCTCAGAACGCTCACCCTGTTCGCACGCGGGTCAACCCAGGGGAGGGCCGTCGCTGTTCGCGACGACCGCACGCCGGGCAATCCCACTGTAGCGGCTCCCAATCGACCGCCCAACACGCACGTGCAGGGCGCGCCCACGAAGCGCCGGACGGCGCTCCCGGGCGGCTTGCTGCAGGCCTTGGTGGCGCGGGTGGCGACGGTGCCTCGACTCTGGCCTCAAGCGGCTCCTCGATCGGCAGACGAGGAACGCCGGGAGCTGCAGCGGGAGCGGTGGCGCAACGAGGCGGCACAACGTCGTCGGCGGGAGGCCGCCGCTGAGGGGACGCACTCGAGACACGACCGTGGCCGCCTCTACGAGGAGCAGAAAGGCAGGTGTTACTACCTGGATGAGCCTCTCGGCAGTGACGCCCAGCTGGATCACTTCATACCGCTGGCCCGCGGCGGCTCCGACGGTCCCGACAACCTCGTCCTGTCCTGTCCGCTGTGCAACCGGCGCAAGGCCGCGAAGATGCCCTGGGAGTTCATGCCCGAGAGGTTTGCACCGCGAGCGGCGTCGCTCAACGTGCGGGCAGGCCCGGCAGCGACCACTCATGAGGACGGGGCGGAGCGCGATGCACCACCGAGATGACGGTGATGGTTCGGATCGCGTAGATCGGCGGGCGGCAGCCTCCCTTTTCGGCCGTCCAGCGTAATCCCTCGGGTCAGGCAGGTGCCCATCACGCGCTTCGGTCTACTCCCAGAAGAGGTAGAGCTCGTCAGGTTCGAGGCGCGGCTCGACGACCTCGAGGATGAGCTCATTGAGAGGGAGCTCGAATGCGCAACGCTGCGCCGCGAGCTCCACGTCTTCCAGGCCAACTACCTCGTCGTGGTGGGCAGGCGCATCGCCGAGCTCGACCGGATCGAGGCCGAGATCGCCGTGATCATCGCCCGCGACGACCCCTCGCCGCGGGCGCAACGCGAGATGCGGGAGGCGCTCGCGCGCGCGCAGCAGTCGCTGGATGCGCTCGGCGTCGACCCGTCCTACCTGGCCGGGCTCGACGAGCTCGAGGTCGTGATTTCCGCGGACCTTCGGAAGCTGTTCCGCCGGGTCGCCAAGGCGATGCACCCGGACCTTGCAGCCGACGAGGCCGAGCGCCGGCTGCGCGAGCGTTTCATGGCCAAGGCGAACCGCGCCTACGAGCGCGGCGACCTCGATGGCCTGCAGGCCCTCCTGGACGAGTGGAACGCCCTGCCGGAGATGGTCATCGGCGTCGACATCGGAGCCGCCCTCGTGCGCGTCATCCGCGGCATCGCAGCTGTCCAGCGGCGGCTCGCTGAGCTTGCCGACGAGATCGCCGTGCTCAGCGCCGAGGATCTCTTCGCCCTCTTCGAACAGGCCCGCCGGGCCCGCGAGGAGGGCCGTGACCTACTCCACGAAATGGCCGACGAGCTCGACCTGAGGACCGCGGTCGCCCTCGACAGGCTCGCCGGCCTCGAGCTCTGAAGGGAGGGTAGCCCATGGCCGACGAAGACGACCGCCGCGAGGAAGCCGCCATTGGTCCGGCGGCTTCGCCCGGCCGCGCCCTGCAGCGCCGCCAGGTCGGCCTTGAGCAGGCCGGCGGGCTCATCGGGCGCGGCCTCGATCTTGCCGCGGAGCTTGCCGCGGGCGGCGGCCTCGTCCCGAACGGGCGCCCGCGCTTCGGGGCGGTGTCGTGCGGCTGGATGCACGCCCTCGCGATCGGCGACGACGGCAGCCTCTGGGCGTGGGGTGACAACGGGTTCGCTCAACTCGGTCTCGGCGGGTGCGACAGGACCCTCACGCCGGCCCGCGTCGACGCCTCCGGCTGGGCCGCAGTGGGCGCCGACGGCGAATGCAGCATCGGCCTGAAGAAGGACGGCAGCCTCTGGTACTGGGGGGCGGGGATTGAGCACCCCGCGACCGACATCCCGCGCATCTACCAGACGACTCTCACGCAGCTCGGCATCGAGCGCGACTGGCTCGCCATGTCCGCCGGACGCGGGCATTCGCTGGCGCTCAAGGAGGACGGTAGCCTCTGGAGCTGGGGGTCACGCAACTACTACGGCGAGCTCGGCGACGACGGCCTCATCGACCACGACCTGATCACGGACGCCGAGCTGATCGCCCTCTTCGCGGCGAGGGGCGCGGCGGAGCAACTTGGGATCGGCAACTTCTGGCGGGTCGGCGTGGCCTCCGACTGGACTGCGGTGAACGCCGGCGACTCTCACAGCCTCGCGCTCAAGAGGGACGGCGGCCTCTGGACCTGGGGAGGCAACAAGAGCGGTCAGCTCGGCCTCGGCGATAGGACAGAGAGGCGAAGGCCCACGCGCGTCGGCGAGGAGGGCGAGTGGGCGGCGGTCAGCACCTTCGGTGCCCACAACCTCGCCCTGAAGAACGACGGCAGCCTGTGGGCCTGGGGCGCGAACGGGGGCCGTCAGCTCGGCTTGGGGGACCAGGTCGACAGGCTTGAGCCCACCCGGGTCGGCGAGGCCACCGACTGGGCGGCGGTCAGCGCCGGCGTCAGTCACAACCTCGCCCTGAAGAGCGACGGCAGCCTCTGGGCGTGGGGTGACAATCGCTACGGTCAGCTCGGCCTTGGCGACGCGGCCGAGAGGCGCACGTTGACCCGGATCGGTGGTGACCCCGACTGGGTGGCGATCAGCTCGGGCTGGGACTCTTCGCTCGCGCTGAAGGGCGATGGCAGCCTCTGGGCCTGGGGGCGGAACCATTGGGGAGAGCTCGGCGTCGGTGACCGAGCCGCCAGACTGGTGCCCACCCGGGTATGCGTCCTCACTGAAAGCAACAGTCACAGCACCCCCGATGCTCCCGGGTCTCCAGCGACCGGCGCTGCGCCAGCAGGCCGTCTCGGGAGCAGCGACAGTGACTGACGGGGGCAGCGAGCACGGCCTCGACATCGCGCGACGCAGCGTCGGCCTCGAACGCGCCGCCGGCCTGGTCCAGCGTGGGCTGGAGCTGGCGAGGGCAATCTCTGGGGGCGCCTTCGTCAGTGTCGCGGCCGGACACGCCCACAGCCTCGCCCTTGGGCGCGACGGCTCGCTCTGGGCGTGGGGTAACAATGAGCGAGGTCAGCTCGGGCTCGGCGACAAGAAGCACCGCGACCGCCCTGCGCGCGTGGGTGGTGACAGCGACTGGGCGGCGGTGGCAGCCCACTATGAACATACCTTGGCCCTCAGGCGTGACGGTTCGCTCTGGGGCTGGGGTTTGAACTGGCGCGGTCAGCTCGGCCTCGGCGACAGGGATCCCCGCGACCGCCCCGCGCGCATCGGCAGGGACGGCGACTGGGCGGCAGTCGCTGCCGGACATGAACACACCCTCGCTCTCAAGCGCGACGGCACGCTCTGGGCATGGGGAGACAACTATCACCCCAGGCTGTGGCTCGGCGATAGGCATGACCGCGACCGCCCCGCGCGCTTCGGCGGCGACAGCGACTGGGCGGCCGTCGCGGCCGGATTCAGTAGCACCTTCGTCGTCAAGCGCGACGGCTCGCTCTGGGTGTGCGAAGACAACCTCTATGGCCCGCTCGGCACCGGTGACGCCGAGCATGGCGGCTTGCCAATACGCATCAGCCGCGACAGCGACTGGGCGACCGTGGCGGCCGGTCTCGTCAGCAGGTTCGCTCTCAAGCGCGACGGCTCGCTGTGGGGGTGGGGAGACAATCGCTACGGTCAGCTCGGCTCGGGCGACAAAGATGACCGCCGCAGCCCCACGCGCATCGGCGGCGACAGAGGCTGGGCGGCGGTCGCGATCGACATGTTTGTGACCCTCGCCTTGAAGCGCGACGGCTCGCTTTGGGGGTGGGGAGAGAACAATCACGGTCAGCTCGGCCTTGGCGACACCAGCCTCCGGCTTCGCCCCACGCGCATCGGCGGCGACAGCGACTGGACGGCAGTCGCGGTCGGAGCCGCCCACGCCCTCGCCCTGAAGCGCGACGGCTCGCTCTGGGGGTGGGGCTTCAACTACAACGGTCAGCTCGGCCTCGGTGACGCTGAGGACCGTCGGAAGCCGACGCGCGTTCCACCGCCCAATTCCCGATAGCCCCGAGTAGAGGTGCGCGCGGCCAGGTGGGCCGATTCACCGCCGACGTCTTGCCGAGCTCATGGAGGACGTTCGCGAATGGCCGCGCTGCCTGACCTGCGTTCCGCAGCTAGTCGCCCTTCTGGCCCACATCCTGAAGAGAAACCCCTGCTCAGAGGCTTTTCGCATAGTGAAAATCCCCAAAACGCATAGATACACGTTTCTGGGAATCGTACTTGCTCTTCTCGTTGATCCGTGAGAATGTCTAGTCCGTGCTGAGGCGAGTGACGCTCCAACACACCACATGCGGCAAGCTGAGACTCGATGAGCCGCCGCACATCCAGGAGCCTGCGCCGTGGCCGGCGCCTTCTGAACCCCGAACGCCCTCCGCAGGCATAGATACACGCCGTGTCTGCCCGCAATCTTGCTTTTTCCCTGCTCGTAACCTACGTTTCGTGGACTATCGAGCTGATCAGCTGCGGAACCCAGGCCTGAGCACGCAGAGCTTCTCCGATCCCGCCGAGCTGCACGCGAGGGATACGCGCTGGCTCCACGACTACGCTCTGCGGCAAGCCGCCACCCCCAGCGATGCCGAAACGCTTCGATCTCGAGCGCTCGCTGAGATCCCCGATCGCTCCTCGACTTGATTGCCCCGACGTGACCGTGAGGGCATCGCGCCGCGTGACGCAAGGGGTCTACGGCGGCCCCCGGGTGCGCCTCGCCAAGAACCTCTCGTTCAACCTGGGCGCCTTCCGCGCCGCGCCGCACGAGGAGCTGCACGACGTCGACCGCGGCGCCCTCGTGCTCACCAACAAGCGCTACGCGCTCATGGGCGAGAAGCGCACGGTCAGCGCCAACCTCGGCCAGATCGTGGGCATCGAGCCCTACCGGGACGCCGTCGCCATCCACCGCGCCAACAAGCAGCGCCTGGAGATGTGCTGCGACCTCGACCGCGGCGGCTTCCCCTTCGCATGGGAAGGGCGCACGCACGAGGCGATCCTCACCGGCCGCGTCGTGGCCTGCGCCTTCGCGGGCCTGATCGCGGAGAGCGAGGCGACGCCTCCCGCCCGCAGACCCGCCTGCGCGGCTCGCACCAAGGCTGTTGACCTGCGCAACACACGCAGCACCGTGGATGAGCTCGAGAGGCCGGCGAAGCTGCGCGCCAGCGGGGCGCTCAGCGACGAGGAGCTCGCCAAGCTCAAGGCTGAGATCAGCGGCTGAGACGGCGAGCCGGGCGAGCGCCTATGTGGAGTTCAGGCGGGCACGTGCTCTTTCTGGAACTCGACCAGGCGGTTGCAACGTGGCGGGCTTCGTCGGCCCCGAATGTGCTGTGTTCAACCGCGGGAACTCGAACACCGCTACCGGGAGGGGCGTGGCAGAGAGCCGGCATCGGACCGAGCAAGTCGGCATCCGTCACTTCGTGGTTGGCTAGGCTATTCTGGACGCGAAGTTCCTGCGGAGCCTGCGATGGGGGGAGTTAACAGTGTCGTCCATGAAACAGAGAATCTTCCCGCTGGCGATCAAGATCCTTGGCGCGTACCCGGACGGTGTCGACTACGCAGATCTTACCATCAAAGTGCTCGACGCCGACGAGTCTTTGAACCCCAACACCGTCGCCTACTACCTGCGCGCACTCGCAGAGGAGGAACCGGCCATCGTCCATGAGCCGTCCCGATTTCGTTTTCGACTCGAGACCTTCCGCGACACGACAGCGCCCTCTTCGACGACGCCGCCGCGGAGGAGCGGCGTGCACGAGGCGAATGGTATGGAGGTCGAGATCAGCGACAGGGACAAGTACGTTCGCGCGCTGTGCGCGCTCGTCCAGGTTGCCGAGAGTGGAGAGACGACCAGATATGCGAAGCTGGCCGCGATCATGGGGATCACCTACGGCGGACAGGCCATGGGAAGCAAGGTAGGTAGCCTCCTGAACAAGATCTGCCAGGCTGAGGTTGCACCGGGGCGGCCCATGCTCAGCGCCGTCGTCGTAGGCTACAGAGGCAGGCCTGGCGCCGGCTTCTACACCATCGCCCGGCGCCTTGACCGAATGAAGCCCGGCGAGAACGAAATCGGTTTCTGGAGGGATGAGGTCGGAGCCGTGTACGCAGCATGGCATCGACCGGCGTCGGAAGCGTAGCAGGTGGACTGGCGCGAGCCTCCCGAGGAGCCTCACGGGGAATCCCAATGACGTATGACCACGGCACGAAGGCGGGTAACCGAGGCGATGTGTGGAAACATGCCGTGCTCGTATCCGTCGCCGACCGCCTCACCCCCGCGACGACATTGAGATACATGGAGTCGCACTCGGGTGCTCCGCTCCACGCCCCGGCCCGCACGGGAGAATGGAAGCGCGGCATTTGCGCCGCGCTCGATCGCGGGCCTGTGACGGCGCACCCCTATCTGGCTCTCGCAGAAGAGTACGTAGCGAGAGGTGAGTACCCGGCGGGCTGGGTATTCTCGGCGCTTCGACTCGCCCCACTCGCCACGCGCCTGCTGATCGAACTGCACGACGTGGACAACGACGTGGCTGCGGAGTATGCAGAGCCGCCGACGGGACCCTTCTCTGCCAACACTGAAGTGCTCTTCTCGCAATCCGACGGATTCGAGGCTGCGAGTCGATTGGAGGAGTGCGACCTCGTCTTTCTCGATCCGCCCTATTCGCCGGACGCCGAGGCCGACTGGACGGCGCTCGCCCGGGTGTGCAGCCGGCTTTCACGTCGCGACATACCGTACCTCGCCTGGTACCCGTTCTTCTGGCCCAGCCGACCCCAACAGCTGGTCAACGACACCGGTCAGCGCGGGTGGGAAGTGCACTGGGCAAAGTTCGGCTCCAAGCCGAGTCAGAACCTGAAGGGATGCGGGATGCTGTTTTCCGAGCCGCTCCGGGCACTGATGGAGAACGCTCGTCCCGAGCTCCAAGCGGTCGCGTCGCGACTCGACGCTGAACTGTACGAGCGTACGCCTGAATCGGCCTAGCTCCATGCCAAGATCATCGACGGCTGACCGCCAGCGACGGTGGTCAAAGCAGCCGGGACGCAGAAGCCCGGCGGCGAGCCTGACTGGTCACGGACGCCGCCATCGCGAGGCACGAGCCGCCCGATTGCCTTGCGCTTGCTCTGCGTATCGCGCTCCACGGGCGGAGGCCGCTACACGTCTGGCTGCCGCACGTCACGGAGCTGCTGCCCGGCGTCGCGCCGAGGTCCGTGCCCCTGACGTTGACGGTCGCGAAGCCGTCGCTTGCGGCGAGGACGGTGCCGCCGACGACATCGTCACCCTTCAGCCGTTGGCTCCGAAGGAGGCCTCAGCTCAACGCCGAGCCGCCGCTCGAGCGAGATCCCCTCTTCTGTGTTCTTGACCCAGATCGCGAGGAAGTCGGCCACGTCCGCAGGTGCTCCGGATACAGTGCCCTGAGGCTGGCCCGTTTCCGAGTTGAACATGAGGAACGTAACATCACCCATGGCTCACCCACCCCCATCTGAGGATTCAGCACTTCACTCAAGTATCGGCGGCGTCAACCGCGAACGTGAGTGTGCTTCCATGCCTTCCATCTTGGCCGACCCTGCGGATGGATAGGCTGACATGCGTGCGTGGGCCGGATGTCCGTCTGCTACCGGGGGGAACAGGCTCGCGACCATCGTCCTCTGGCCAGCGGGCAAGTACCGCGTCGACATCCACGAGCCCTTCCTCGCCGGCCTCGGCACGGTGGCGCAGGCACAGTTCACGCAGAGCGGCGAGTGTCGCCGTATGACGGTGGTCGCGCCCGAAGCGCGTCGCGTCCTCCGGAAGTCGAACGTCGGCAGGCTCGTGAAGGGGATCCGCATCGTCAACCGCAGCGAGGAACTCACCTTCGAGCAGATCCTCATGGCGGACAACCCTCCGTCGCCCCAGTCCCTGCTCATCGACCGCCAGGTCAGGGATCACCACACGCATCGCCCCTTCGACCTCTTCGGGCTGATCGCCGGCGACGACATGCCGGACGAGATCGGGATCGACGGCACTGATGTCGACGGGCCTGTCGTGGTGGGCGGGTACTGGGAGCAAGCAGTGGCGCGGGTGGAGAGGCTGATGGCCAGCCACTTGGAGCTGAGGATGCGTGTCTTCCGCACAACCTCGCTGGTGAGAGCGGTGACTGATTGGGGCCGCTCCCGTTAGAGCTGCCGCCGCCACTGATCGAGCGCGGCCACGATCACACTGTTCAGCCACCCATTGAATCTGTCCCGGGCGTTCTGCGCGGACTCCTTGTGGGTGAACGTGAACACATCGGGCGCCACGGGGTAGGGGCCGTCAACAGACGTCATGCCGTCTTCGGTCTGGTCTCTAAACTCCACCCAGGCTGTGGCAGCCAGCGTCCCCCAGAACTGCACCCCGAATCCGTGGAATACGACGATGATGTCGGTGGTCCGCTCTTCCTTGATGCGTAGTCTGATCCAGGCTGAGTAGGTTCTGGTGTCGGCGAAGTAGTCGAAGGCTCGCGCCGTCTCCACGATCTGATGCTTGAAGTAGTGCGCGGTGTCGTCCGAGCTCCTGGTGGCGACGGCGTAGCTGTCCGGATGCGCGTTCTTCAACATGTCGCTCACCTGATGTGCCACGGCTTTGAGTCTGTCCAGAGAAGCCGCCTCGAGTTCGCTCGCGATTTCGAACACGCGTCTCTGCTCTTCAATCTGCTGCTGATGACGCTGCTCCAACTTGTCGCGGGCCGCAGCCAGAACGCCGTCAAGGCTCTGCTGGTCCCACCGCACGTCCTCCGCAATGGTGAGTGCCTTGAGGAACGAATGCTTCTCGATGTGCGCAAAGAGGTCGACGAGTGGCTCCAGGTCGCCGCCGTCCGCTGCCTCCAGCGCGTCGATGTACGCCGCCCTGCTGTCCCGCGTGATCACGAGCGGGAACCAGCCGGCCCGCAAGAAGACGAGGGTCGCGAGGGTGCGCGCCACACGGCCGTTGCCGTCCTGGAACGGGTGGATCTGTGCGAAGCGATGGTGTAGCCAGGCGGCCTCAACGTAGCTGGGCACGCGCTGTCTCTCATGATCGGCGTGCAACTCGACGAGGCGCTCCATCTCCGACGCCACATGCTCGGGCGGGCAGTACTCGTGGCGCTCGCCACTGGCACGCGTCGGGTTGTTCGGCAGATGCTTCCACGCTCCGCGCAGCAGCTCCAGCGCGACGTCGTGACCGAACTGGTCTTTGGCCGCGACCGAGTCCTGATGACGCGTCAGGGCCGCGTGAACTTCCTTGACGTAGCCGATCGTCAGTTCGCGCCGTTGAGCGACGAATTCGAACTGATGATCGAGCACTTCCTTGTGATCCTGGAGCATGTCGATGATTTGCTCGGAGGGGTGCGTCGCGGTGCCGGCAGGGATCAGATTCGCTTCCAGGCCAGCCTGAATCAGGACCTCAGTGATGCCGCGATCGATGTTGTAGAGGCCCTCAATGATGCCGGTCTCGATCGACCACTCGCGCTTCAGGCGCTCCTGGAACTGATCGAAGCCTGCCGTTGCCCTGAGCTCTTCCGCTTGCTCCGACCACGTGTCCAGCAGATTGTCGAGCTCCGGATGCTGCAACTTCTCCCAGTCGGGCGGGAGATCCTCAATCGGGTGCCAGCGGTAGTCCTCGCCCACGAAGGCTCCTTTCGATAGCGACAGCGCATCATACTTCGCAGTCGAGGGCTTCAGCCCTGTTCGCAGGCCTCCTGCGGTGCAGTGATCTTCGTCTCGACCGGCGTCGCGACCGGGGACGGCGGACGCACGCGCTGCGCACCCGCATCCTCCAGCGCCGCATTGTTGGCAGGCTCATGAAGGCGATCCGCGCGGTCGACCACAGCGAGCCACTCACCTGCGGCCGATCCTCACCCGGGGACAACTCTCGCCCGCCCGAGCTCCGGCCATCGACCGCCAGGTCACGGACCACCACATGCACCGCCGCCTGGACCTCCTCGGGCTGCGGCGCCTCGGGGAGCGGGCGCGTGCGGGTTCGTGGTCATCGATGTCAAGCTCGGCAAGAACGGGGAGCTGAGCGAGGCCGTCGCGGAGCAGCTGGAGCACGACGTGCGGCACATCCGCGACGTGGCGCCGGACGCCTACGCGCGCTTCTACGAGAAGACCTACGCGCAGAAGCGCCGCCTCGGGCCGATCGCCGGCCCGGACATGCCGGACGAGATCGAGATCGACGGCAGCGAGGTCGAGGGGCTGGTGGTGGTCGGGGGCTACACGCAGGAAGCCATGGCGCAGG
>Ga0194058_10000959_pt1 | contig 14394 bp, 16 predicted proteins | sample SepL4417m_MetaG_FD_155490 | JGI IMG/M metagenome (GOLD analysis project Ga0194058, IMG submission 155490) | Anoxic zone freshwater microbial communities from boreal shield lake in IISD Experimental Lakes Area, Ontario, Canada - Sep2016-L442-17m | ecosystem: Environmental > Aquatic > Freshwater... | reverse complement strand
GGTCTTGGCAATAAATTAAGAGATTATCGCGAAGAAGCCAAGATGACGCAAGCCGAAGTAGCAAAATTGGCTGATATTCATGTCAATTATTACTCTCGGATTGAACGGGGTGAAGAAAACCCAACCTATGAAGTCCTGACTAAGATCAAGAAAGCTTTGCAGATCAAGTCAGACTTGGTTTGAGTTTTGTTCATTCTGATAAATTTGTTTTAATTTAGGGGCCCAGTCTATAACTATCTCGAAGAAGGTGTTCCAAGTTTTTAGGCTCTGGTCCACCATCCTTCGTTCCTCACTAGCGTTCAGAACTACGGATGGCAGGCCAACTTAGTCCTGCTACAAACAATGTTCGGGAGTAAACGAAGGATGCAGTCCATAGCCTTGTGCGACGGACTGCTTTTTTATTATAATTTATTTATGAAAAAATATGTTTATATACTAGAGCTCTCAGACAAGACTTTTTACGTTGGATCAACGCCAAGACTTGAAGATAGAATAATTGATCACAAAGAAGGAAAATGCTTATCAACAAAAGACAAAAGGCCCCTGAAGCTGTTTTGGTACTGCTGTTTTAATAATGAAAAATATGCGCTAAATTTTGAAAAATATCTAAAAGGCGGTTCAGGAACAGCCTTTCGCCACAAACACCTTGAGTAATTTCTCCCCAAAAAGCAAAAGCCGCCTTGTGTGCCAAGGCGGCTTGATATTTTGTCTAATTCAAAAGAAATTAGAACCTGTTTCCCTTTTTGTCTCTCTTCTCCCTTTTCAGAGTCTTGCGCATCGACTCTGGCAGCCATTCGTCATGTATTTTTGTACAAATACAAGCTTTCACCTTCTCCGCTTCAGGCGAATCGGTGATCAGATCCTCTGCAAACATGAGATGAACCTCATGATACAGATCTGAATTGCGATGTAGGCTGACGCGCTTGCCAGTAAGCATGTGGGCAAAATGCCCTGATTTACCTCGCTTGCATAGATTGTTGGTGAGACCAGTGAGAAGCGCCTTAGCGATCAGCTCATGGCCACCGACACCCTTCTTGTACGACTTGCCAAGGATCTTGATGATCTGATCGACACTCATCTCTGCGTTCAGAAGTACGTGCTTGTTGATCCAGTTGTCAGCGTACCATTTGTCTGGCAGAAGAATTCCACCAGCTTCCTCCCATTTTTCATAGACATTTAGCAGCGTCAGATGATCTGACTCATCCTTCACAAAGTTTTTCTTTGCAAGATAAGCCAAAGCAGCGGCAAAAACGTCGTTTCTGGGTGGCTCAATAAATGGACTTTTGCCAACTGAGATCATCGAGACAATCTTGATCACTGCGCCACCACAGCCAGACTTTAGCGCGGCCAAAACCTGACAAGATTGGTGCGGCTCAAGCGGCAGAGAAAGGATTTCTCGACCCTTGGCCGTTAGTTTTTTTCCGCTCGTGAGAGCTCCCAAAGAAATCAGATGAGCATCGGCTGATTCCAAATGATCCAAATCAGGCGACTCCAGCAAAGGATAGTTTTCAGGAGAGTTTATGTCCATTGCTTTCATGAAGAGAACAGCACTCGCAACTGAGTCGCGAGTGATCTCACTCGTCGAAAACTTTGGCCGAGCCAAGAAATCTTCTTCAGAGTAGAGACGGACACATTTCCCCGGAAAAGTTCTACCTACACGGCCTGCTCTCTGATTGCAGCCGGCCTGTGAATGTTTCACAACTTCCAAGATACTAAAACCTGTTCTTGGATCGAAGGAGTGCTGCTTGATCAAGCCAGAATCGATTACGAATTTGATTCCGAGTGGCGTGATCCCAGCTTCAGCGATATTGGTCGCCAGGATGACCTTTCTTTGGTGATACTGTTTGAGCGCTTTTGCTTGTTCCTCTGGAGCAAGCTGAGCATAAAGCGAGCAGACTACAATATCCAGCTTCATCTCTTCAAGAAGAGCTGCAGTATGCGTGATATCATGCTCGCCAGTCAGAAAAACAAGGATTCCCCCGGGTTCACCACCTTGATGAATCTCTGCAACTAACTTGGCGATTTCGTCAGTGTAATCCTCCCATGGCGCGATCTCACGATAGGTGATCTCAACATCATGGACTCGTCCTTCAACGTGAAGCACAGGAGCGCCGCCAAAATATTCCGAATACTTTTCTGCATCGATAGTTGCAGAGGAAATAATAAGTTTCAAATCAGGACGACGAACCAGTAGTGCCCTAAGTAGTCCCATAATCAACAAACAATTTGTGCTTCCCTCGTGGACCTCGTCGAGCATGATAACTTCATACTTTAGAAGATCTGGATCAGCCAACATTTCTCGCAGCAAGATGCCCTCGGTCATAAATTTAATCCGTGTAGCAGGTGATGTCTTGTTGTCATGCCTGACTTGATAGCCAATTCTATTTCCACAGAGTGAATTGATCTTGGATGCGGTATGAGTTGCAACTTCGATGGTCAAGATTTTTCGCGGTTCAGTGATCCCTATCAGTCCTTTACTTCCAAAACCTGCTTCCAAAAGAAATAATGGGAAATTTGTTGTTTTACCCGAGCCAGTCGGTCCATGCCCGACAAGTGTCCTATTAGCCAGAACAAGGCGAATAAATTCCTCTTTGTGAGCCAATACTGGTAAACGCATTGCGAATACCTCCTTCATATTTTTTCATAGCGATGTTAAGGTGCCAAGGCGAGCTCGCTTGAGCTCATTTGCATTTAGTGTAGTTCAAATGAAAATATCTCACAAGCTGAGGCCTGAGGATATCTTTTGCCAATCATATTTAGCCACTGCTACCGTAGTAAATTTACCAATCGATAATATGAAAGTATCATAAGCATTATGAATTGTTCACACAGTTGCCCACAGCTATGGACAAAATAGCAATTTTATGCTATATTATATTGTTCGACAGACAAGTTACGACTTGCAAAAATCGAATGCAAAAAGGGAGAAATACATGGCAAGAATGAAAAATTTTGGCACATTTCTGTTGTCAGGCTCTGACTACGAATTTCTTGAAGCACTCATGAAACATGAGAATGTCACGAAACCAGAAATCATGCTAAGCCTACTCTTTGCCGAGAACTGGCTCGATGCACAAGAGAACAGACCCATGTCCGAAGAGGACAAGAATGACTTTCGTCCGTTCACGGTAGTTCCTGTCCGCGAGAAAACATTCAAGGTCGCTGCTGCCGAAGAACGGAAAATCCTTAGATCGGCCTGCGGAGAACATGAAATCTCCGAGCTGATCACACATTTGATCGGGATACACGGAAGGCTTGCGACGAAAGCTATGCGAAACAAATCAAACATGTCTGTGTTTGAGTACCTAAAGAAAGCAACTCCGGGCGCAGCCGCCATCCAAAAGTTCGGATAAAAAGAACAGAAGTCTCAACGAGTTTATCTCAATGAGACTTTTTTATTTCACAAAATATCGCCTCCCTGCTTGATTTTTTTACATTTTAGAGTATTCTCTCTTCATACAAGAAGCCTCGCTTCTTGAAACATGTACAGGGGGAGAACTATGAGTACAAAAGAAAAATCAAAAACCAAAGTTGGGATCGGAATCTCAATCAATTACAAGAATCCGGCTATCGTAATTGGCGATTCCAGAGGCGGAACACTTCGCATCCTTGTTGCTGGACAAGGTGAATGGGAAATTGATTGGGCAATCATCGGAGGTGACACGATCAGAATGTGCCAGCTTGGCACAGAAGAAAGAGCTCACATGCTCTTTGTCGAGGATTACGAAGAATCGATCATCTTCATGTTTCTCGAAGCATTTACTCATGAAAACTGGAGTAACACAGCGAAATCTAATCATCCTGATGATCCGGAAAATACTGCGACTTGGGAAGTAGAAAATCCAAGAATATATTACTCTACTTCAGATCTCGATAATAAAACGATCAGACGTCTCATCGCACTATGCGAAAGAACGTGCAAACCCAGCACAGAATTAACGCCAGGAGAACCTGACTAAGCAAAACAAACAAGACCGCCGAAAGCCTAGCTCTCGGCGGTCATTTTTTTATTCTTAGCTACTTCAGTCCAAAAGTCACAGAAACACTTGCAATGACTTCGCTCTCCCCTGGTTGAATCGCGCTGGAGGAGCCACCGCCAGTACCGGTGGATGATACCATATCGGAAGCATAGTATGGTTGATTTGACGAATAGTTGCCCTCTGCGATATTGACCACTTTACCGACCTTGCTACCACCTGCCTTAGCCATCAGATCAGCCTTGGCTCGCGCATCGACGACTGCTGCTGTCTGGGCTTGTTGTTTCAGGTCTGCATATTTTTCATCAGAAAAAGTTAGGCTCGGACCATATACACCAGTACCGCCGTTTTTCGTGACAAGATCGACAATAGAATCTGCTTTTGTCAGATCTCGAACAGTCACCGTGATCGAGACTCGTCCAATATAGCCGTCTGTTGTAGATGTACCATTTGTATAATTCATATTTGGAGATGTAGAGACAGTATCAGTCACAATGTCCTTCTCCTCGACGCCGGCCAATTTCACTGCATCGACGATTTTCGACATCGTGCTCATCGTCATAGTCTTCGCCTCATCAGCTGTAGCCTTCTTTGTCTCCACCGAGCCCTGAATCTTTGCTACATCTGGAGCGGCTTTTATCTTGCCTTCGCCGACTGTTTGAACTGTTCTAGAATTTATCTTCCAAGGCTGCCAGATCGCAACGCCAACACCGATCGCAGCAATGAATACAATGATTAAACCAATCTGCCATAAATTTTTCATAAATTCCTTTTGTTAATAATGTTTAATATATTGTACCACAGTGAGATATGTATTTCATGTATTGGTATTTTGGAATATTATATAAATATAATAAAAAAGGAGAAACTATGATTCCTGATCCGTTAATTTTCGACAAGCCTTTTCATCTCTGGCTTGGTCTCTTTGGAATGGTTCTGCTACTAATCCAGGCTATGGTTGGCAAGCACATCATCAAACTTCCTCTCTGGGTACATAGCAAGCTGATTTGGATAACAATTTTCATCGTCGCACTTCTTCATGGCTACTACGGCATTCAAATATATTTTTTCAAATAGCGTTTAGCAGAACATCTTTGATATTATGCTCTATTCAATAGTTCTCCGCCTAGATCAGGAGGAGCTAGAGAGGGTAGAAAAACGCTTCACAAGATTACACCACCTAGCCGCCCCTAACCTAGAGGAGGAATAAGAGCTACGGAATCTAACAACATTTTAGATTCACTGTTTTACTATTGACATTTTTCATCATTTGCATTATAGTATGCAAATCGCGGTTGAGAAATGTGATCAGATTATCTGACCACCTTCTCCATCGTGAGCACTGACCTGCAAGGCAGTGAAAGCCGAGGTGAAAACCTTGAATATACTAAATGTTCTTTCCAGTCTGGAAGGAAAAGCGACCCCACCAACCTTTGATGTTGCGAAAGAGTTGCCAGCAGGCGCTGTCGTTGTTGGCAAAGTACCCGAGAACCTTCGAATCCTTATATTTGAAGCAGTCAGAGTCAGCAAGCTGGTCAAAGAGATGAAACATGACGCGGAGTATGTTTCCATCGACGAAATAATGAATATTCACGAAGAGCTAACAGAGCCAGATGCTGATCGCGAAGAGATATCACAGCGGGAAGACGCTAAAGAGCAAAAAATTGAGTCAGAAATCGGACAGCTAACCACTCTCTCCGAAGCCTTGTCTGCGATATTCTGGCACGAAGTGAAAGTGGCGTTTGCAGATGGTGTGCAACATTCGGATCTAACGATCTCCAAAGATTGGGACATAATTGTTTTGGAAGAAGAAGAAGAAGAAGACTCTGAGACAGAACATTCTGCCATCATAATCGGTGGAATTATGATTCCGATACGAAAAATCTAAACCCAAAAGACCATCGACAAAAGACAATATGTCTCGAGTCGGTGGTCTTATTTTTTTATTTTAGAACTATATTGAAAAGATAGCCTGTCAGCAAGATGCCAACACCTACGATCGAGGCAAAGATCACGATCAATTTCGTTTTTATCACTTTTCGTAGTATTAGAAACTCAGGCAAAGAAAGCCCTGTGACCGCCATCATGAAGGCGAGAGTTGTGCCTATCGAGACTCCTTTTTCGGTGAGCACCGAGACAAGTGGAAGAATGCCCGCCGCATTTGAGTAAAGAGGAATACCGATAAGCGTTGCTAGAGGTACGGCGTACCATTTGTCATTTCCAGCATAGCGCGCTAAGAAATCAGTCGGAATGTAGCCATGAATCCAAGCACCGAGACCGATGCCGATAATCAAGTACGGCCAAACTTTTTTTATGATTTCTGCTGTATAGTTTCTCGCATACTTCGCTCTTTCTTTCCAACTTTGCTCTTTCAAGCTCAGAGTTGCGCGTAAGCCATGCTTATACACTGATTCTTCAACGAGACTTTCCAGGTTCATTTTGCCGATAATTACTCCCGAAATGATTGCAATCAGAAGACCGCTTATTACGTAGAGCAAAGCGATTTTCCAACCGAACATACCGAGAAGCAGGACTAGCGCAACTTCGTTTATCATTGGCGATGATATAAGAAATGAAAAAGTGACACCAAGCGGAACGCCAGCTTGGACGAAGCCGAGGAAAAGCGGAATTGCGCTGCAAGTGCAGAAAGGTGTGATGATGCCAAAAAGTGCGGCCAAAATATTGCCACCGAATTTATATTTTTGCGTCAAGATTGTTCGGATTTTTTCGGCTGGCAAAAAGGAGCGAATCATCGAGACAATGAAAATAATAACAGCAAGCAAGATAAATATTTTAGCCGTGTCAGCAATGAAAAATTTGACTGCTTCGCCGAGAAAAGTTCCATGCGAAATCGAAAATATCGTATAGGTCAACCAATCAGCCAGAAGCTCCGTCGGATAAAAAATTGTGTCCATTTATTGCCTAGTATTATTTAGTGACAACCGCTGCAAGAGCTGCAACCTGTTGAGCAAGAAGGCTCGTCACTGCCATCTCTGTTTTCGATCAGTTCTCTGATCTCGGCAACACTTGGGACCTGGCCGAAAGATAGCAGCTGCTCGTCTACGACTAGCGCTGGTGGCGTCATAATGCCATAAGACATGATTTCATCTATCTCTGTCACCTTCACAATGCTTGCGAGCATTTTCAAACTCTTGAGCGCCTCTATCGTGTTATGCTCTAACTTTTTGCAGCTTGGACAGCCTGTCCCCAAAATTTTAACAATCATCTCCATCTCCTTTTCTTTTAGCTAATACATTATTAAGTATTTTTTGATATTTGTTTAAATTAACCTCGTTTATCAGATAGTAAACATTCAGTCCAGACTTACGCGAACCAAGCAAACCAAAATCCCTCAGTACCTTCAGGTGGTGAGAAACAAGGTTTTGTGGAAGTGCTAGAAACTCGGTAATCTTGCAAACGCACTGCTCATCATTTTTTTCTAGATAACAAATAATCCGCAAACGGTTTGGTTCCGAAATAATTTTCAGGAAATCTATAAGAACAGGGATCTGCTTCTTGTTTTTATTGCAAATATTTTGTATCATATACATAGTATATCAACAAATATTGATATAGTCTATAGATTAATAAATCGGAGAAATTATGACGATTCATGTCGACAAGAAAAAATGCCCACAAAATCATCCTTGTCCCGCGATAAGAGTCTGCCCAGTCGGAGCTCTCTCACAAAAGGGCTATGACGCACCAGAAGTTGATCAGGAAAAGTGTTTAGACTGTGGAAAATGTTCGAACTTCTGCCCGATGGGCGCGCTACAACTAAAATAAATTCAAATTATTAAAGCAGGCTTATACCCTGCTTTTATTTTGGACGCAATTTTGGTATGACTTCTTAGGGGGTAAGGAAAATGACAGATATCCAAAACTTATCTGATCTAGCACCAACAGAAAACCTAGATCAAATTATCCAGAATAACCCACGGGTTATACTCTACTTTCATGCCACATGGTGTCGACCATGTCGGCCCATGGGTGAGCTTATCGTAGAAATTGCACGCGAGTACCAGACGATCCGAATTGTCAGGATAAACGTCGATACGAACAATGTTGTTAGTAGGCAGTATGGGATAAATAATGTTCCGATTGCAATCGGAATCTCAAGTGAGCGTAAATTCTACCTTAGTGGCAGAGATGAAGTTGCAGTGATTCGGACAATACTGAGCAGAGAGTGGGATCTCTAAAGGATATAGTCAAAAAAAATGCTAGTCGATTTCGACTAGCAGAACCGATCCCGGATTTACAACCAGTGAAATTCGGGATTTTTATTTTAGAGCTAGAACTATTTTATCATCTTGCAATCTTTTTTATCTACAAAATCTTTGTAGGCTTGCTCATCGCCATATGGCAAAAAATCTTTTTGGTGAGGCTGAGGGATGAAATTTCCGCCCTCCTTATGTTTGATACCGCACCAGTAGGCTTCGGTGTCACCAGCAATTTTTACCGCATATGGCAAAAATCCATTTGCATAGCCACAGTACATACACCAGACCTTGTCCTTGTTGCCAAGATAAGCGAGCTTCTGTCGATCTACACGAATATACTTTTTTCTGTCGTTTATTGGGATTCCCCAGAGAGGAAAGGCCACATGATGGTAAATTTCAATAAAAAAATCGAGCAGTGCGAGCGGAATCGCCATACCGATGATAAATGGGCCAGACGCAATGTGACGAAGAGACTTGAAGCGAAAATTTGATGTTTTGTTTTTCATTAGTATATTTAACATTAAATCTGACAATTATTCAAGCTAGTAAACGAAAAATAATCCAGTAGATTAGCTAGATAATTCTTAGGTATATTTATTTGCCAAAAATTCTCATTAGCTGAGCACCTGCGGCCTGCCACCAAGGAGCGGTATATCGAAGTCGTGGCTGATCCACTTCAACTGCTTTCAAAATTTGATTTACGATAGAGTCGTTGCTTTTTCTCTCAAGCGTTGCGAAGCTTGACTCTTCTTTTTGCTTAAGTTTCGCAATAATTTTGTGAAAGTATGAATTCTTATTCATCCAAGTATACTTCGTAGCCATCACTTTTTGATTGAATCCAGTATGATAAGTGCCGGGCTCCACCGTGACCACATGAACATTTTCTGTAATCATCTTTAGCTCTTGTCTCATGATATCGGCAGCCGCAGACAATGAAAACTTGGTCATGCTGTAAGCTCCCCAAAAAGCCATCGGCAAGCGACCAGCGATGGAACTTATGATTATGACTTTGCCTGAGTCCTTCTTCATCATTTCTTTTAGTGCGATCTGAGATAGCTCGATAGTGCCAAAGACATTTGTCTCGAAATTATTTCTGACTCGCTCCATCGGAATCTCGGTCAGAGAGCCAGATTCACCAATGCCGGCGTTGTTTATAAGGATGTCAATGTCTAGATCAGTGATTTTCTTTCGATCTTCGGATTCTGTGATGTCTAGCTTAAATACTTCGAGAGAAACACCTTTCTCCTTTGCATAATTTTTTAGCTCTTCGACGGACTCTTCTCTATGAACTGTCGCAAAGACATGGTAGCCAAGGCGAGCTAGGGCAACAGCACTATCACGGCCGATCCCACCACGCGAACCTGTAATTAGTACATTTTTATTTGCATTCTGTTTCATTTGTGTGGTTGTCTTAGCTTAAATAATATAATCTACAAACAATAATTCTGGTTTCAACTTGCCATCCTCACTCTGAAGCGTGGTCTACGAGCTCTTCCCGTAGTTCAAGCTTTAGTTTGTCTTACCAGAAGCACGCTGAAGCGTGGGCTACGTCGGTCCTGTAGACCAAACTTTAGTTTGTCTTGTTCACGCTGAAGCGTGGTCTACGATTTGACCGTAGTTCAAGCTTTAGTTGTTCGAAGCACGATAAATCGTGATCTACAGCTACACATACCAATACTAGAACTTCATACCTATTCATACCTTAGAGCATCGAGAGGGTTCATCTTCACTGCTCTGCGAGATGGGTACCATCCAGTGATGAAGCCGATCACGAGAGAAAGTCCGGCTGTACCTGCGGCAAAGATCCAAGGTGTATCGAATATAACAATATTTTCAGCACCAGACCGCTGTGCATACAAAGCGATCAGTGCGTCAATCCCCATCCCAGCCAGAACTCCGATAGCTACCCCTAGTATTCCGCCAAGAAAACCGATAATCAAGGATTCAGATAAGAACAGCTTGTAAACATCTCTGTTTCGCATGCCAAGTGCCTTAAATAAGCCAATTTCTCTCGTTCTTTCGAGCAAGCTGATCGTCAGAGTATTAAACGTACCGATAGATGCGACGATCAGGGCGATCAAACCAAACGCGCCCAAAATAACTCGGAACAAGGAAAAGACTTGCTGAATCTCACTCACAGTATCGCCGACATAGTCGGTCACAAGCCCCATATTTTCAATCTGCTGACGAAGCAAGAAGACAAAATCTTTACTTTCAGCCTTCACCTTAAGTGAAGAATATTTAGCTGCATCATTTAGCCTCAAAATATCCATTGGGATAAATACCATCGGCGCTTTATTACTATCAGAATAGCCGACGACTGTAAACTCCGAGTTCTCAATAAGCTTCAGTCCTGAGACAGGATTCGTTCTCACTTCTGCAGGGATAATGATATCTAGCTTGATCTTTTTGCCTATTATCGTATCTGCACTCTCGCCCATCAAGGTCAAAATAGACTGATTAACCATAATTTCGGAGGCATTTGTTGGTAGGCTACCTTCGGTCGCCATAACCTCGGCTAGTTTCCAGTAGCTGGCATCCGCAGCAACAATAACAGTTTCAGAATTTGAAGATGAATCTGCTTTCTTGATACGACCTGCGATACTGGTTACGGGTGCTACGTTTGAGACATGAGCAAAGCCAGTAATCTTCGATACGGCTGCGTTATCGATAGAGATATTTTTTATATTAGCCGAAGATACATCGAAGACGGTGAAGGCATTGAAATTCGCAACTTGATTTGTAACCAAGCTCTCCAAGCCATAACCGAGAGAAACCAAGAAGATTATCGAGGCGATACCGATAGAAACACCACTAACAGTCAGCATAGTTCTAGACTTGTGCCCCCATAAGTTCTTCATAGCAATTTTTAGAATCGTATATAATCTCATATAACACCTCGCAGCTCATTCTGTATTTGTCGCTTCACTGCTTCATCGCCAGATGAGACAATCTGACCGTCTTTCATCGTCACTTCGCGTGTTGCAAGAGGCAAATATGCCAGATTGTGAGTAACCATAATGATTGTTCTTTTGCTCTTCTTATTAAGATTTTTTAACGTTTCGATCACAAGATTTGCAGAGTGAGTGTCTAGATTTCCAGTTGGCTCATCAGCGATGATAATCCAAGGATTATTTACAAGCGCACGAGCAAGGCCGATTCGTTGCTGCTCACCACCGGAGAGGACCATCGGAGATTTATCAGCATAGCCGTCCATCTCTATCTCTCTCAAAGAATTCAGAGCAATTTGCTTCGCGTCTCTCTCTTTATAGCCGTCGATCAGAAGCGGAAGTGCAACATTTTCCCAGACACTTAGGGCTTTTGCCCAATACGGCGTCTGATAGACCATGCCAAACTTCTGAGCTCGAAATATAGAACGCTCCTCGGTTTTTAGCTTTGTGATGTTGGTGCCACGAACCTTGATAGAGCCGGAAGTTGGAATCTCTAGCCCGACAATATGATGAAGAAGTGTAGACTTTCCACAGCCAGAAGGACCGACAATGACACAGAAATCAGTGGCATCTATCTCCAGATTTACATCTTTCAGAATGTCGACTTTCTTATCATCACCAAGCTCATAGCTCTTGCAGAGATTTTTTATTTTTATTATCGCTTCGTGGGGCAAGGGGCTCCTTATTTTTCTTTTATTTGAAAACTGAGAATATCCAGCCGAGTGAACGCTGCAGAGAGTTTAGAATTATATTTGTGATACTGTCCTGTATTTTACCTGTGATTAGCGTCGTATCCTCAGATCTGCCAGCGTTTCCAGCCTTATCCTTCGAGATGGCTCGCATATGATAAATCTTGCTTGTATCAAGATCAGACACGATGACGGCGTGTGAAGTTGAGGAAGCTACATCTTCCTTGGTTGTAAACGAATACTGTTCACTAGAAATACCCTGTGAATACTCCACCTGAGATGAAGCAGGCTCGTCTGTTTCCCAAGTTAGTATGATTGAGGATTTTTGTGCGTCTCCTGATCCTGAAGACCTTATCTCAGTCGCAAAGTTTGTAATTTTTGGTGGACGCGAATCGTTTGGTGTAGTAATAATGTTTAAGTCACTCTTAGCCTCGTTACCATACTGATCACGACCAGACGCATAGTAGTCATAAGTTGCTTGATCTTCCATCTCATCGACGATAATCTCATGAGCAGTTAGCATTTCTGGAGACGATTTTGTTTTGTAAGCTGATGAGTCTTTCGTCTTATAGTAGATAGCCGAGGAAGTAGCGATATTGGTTGACCATGTGAATTTGTATGAAGTCTTGGCACTATCGATGATCGGTTCTTGGCGAAGTGAGGCGATAGCTGGAAGCGGTGGCATCTCAGCCGAGACAATACTGGTGAACTCTGCGCCGTCTGTGGTAGTGGAGAGAATCTTGATCTGATACGAAGCTCCAGCGACTAGGTTTTCTATCTTCTTGGAGAAAGTTGAGGCAGTACCATCTATCAGAACAGTTTGCGTCGCACCATTTACAGGGTAGCTAAGCGAAGATACAGCTGGATAATTAGTCTGCCAAGAAACAAGGACGCTCGTAGGCAGTAAGATTTCTACCTTTGGATTCTTGATCGATGGTGACTCAGCAGTCGTGCTGTCATACTCTTTCGAAGTCTGTTTCACGCCTGTCTCGTCCTCCCAAAGGATGCGAACTTTATAAGCCTTGCCAGACTTAAGTCCAAGAATATTTACTTCGTGATCGGTTCTAAAATCGACATGACCTTGTGGCTCACGGTATGTATCGCCATCCTTTATCTGAACTTGACCTGTTGCTGCTCTAGTGGTCTTCCAAGTGACCTTGAGCGAGCTTGGACCAGAGACAATTGCTGGATCGGTCGGGATTCCGACTGTTTCAGTTGCAAATATTTTTGGACCAAATTCGTAGCTCTGATTTGTTTGATCGGTATAGAAAACCTTATAAGTGTATTTCTGCCCTGATTTTAGACCATTTATGACCACATCATGGTCCTTAGTCTGATCGGTGTCAGTGGTCTCAGCAACTTTTGCATTTTGCTCATCATAAAACTCCACTCTAGCAGTTGTCGTGCTTGCAGTTCTGAAGGTGACTATGATCTTAGAAAGGTTGCCAGCAAAAAGCGAAACGCCTGGCTCAATGTCCATACCGACACTACCAACGATGAAGTATTGTTGCGAAGAAAAAGTACCAGAATTACCAGATTTATCGGTATACCATATAGTATAAGAATACGCAGTATTCGACTTTAGACCACTGATATCGAGTGAATGTGAAACTGAGAAGTCCGAGTCGGAGGCTTCAGCAATCTTTGCCAGTGCTGAATCGTAAAATTCTGTACGAGCGGTAGTTTCCAAATTCGTATCGAAAGCAAGAGTTGCCTTAGAGAGATCGGCGGTAGCCGAGGTAACGGTAGGCTCGGCAGCAAGTCGGAGGCCTGTGGTATCGAAGGTGTATCCACTATAGCTATAGCTGTTTGACTCTTCATCTGTATAAGAAATGCTGTAGCTATACGAATTTCCAGAAGCTAAGCCACCAAGAGACAAAGTATGATTAAGTGTGAAAGCTGACTCAGAATTTTCTCCAACTTTTGACAAGGTAACATTGTTATAAACCTCGACTTTACCCTTGGTCGGCTTACTTGTTTCGTAAGAAACCTCGACTTTTGAAATATCGCTATCTGCTAAGAGATATGTAGCATGGCTCAGACTTACCAAGTCAGTTGTGACCGGATAGAGACTGGTCGTTCCCTCATTTCCGTACTGATCCTTGAAAATAACCTTGTATTTATACGGTGTATTTGGCTGCAACTTATCCACGGTTAGATTATGCAAATATGTAGTCGTATCGACGACTTTATTGCCAATTAGAGTCGTGCCATCATCAGCATACACCTCAAGCTTACCGGTAGTAATAACACTGGTCTCAAAGGTCACGGAGATCGAGGATAGCGTCCTTGTGTAGTCAGGACCACTGGTGACATGTGCGACCTGAGTCGAACAAAATACTACAGATTGCCAGACGCTCTGAGTTGGATCAACAGGATTGGTGTTTCCAGCATTATCCACTGGTCTCACATAGAAAACATTTTCGTTATCTCTTGCTGGAACAACGCCGGAAACTGTAGTCGCGGTAGTATTGTAGACAGTACCCATCACGCCAACCTTGTACTCATAGTAGCGAAGACCCGAAGTGGCATCAGATGAAGCGCTCCAAGAAAAGTC
>Ga0194058_10000956_pt1 | contig 14402 bp, 13 predicted proteins | sample SepL4417m_MetaG_FD_155490 | JGI IMG/M metagenome (GOLD analysis project Ga0194058, IMG submission 155490) | Anoxic zone freshwater microbial communities from boreal shield lake in IISD Experimental Lakes Area, Ontario, Canada - Sep2016-L442-17m | ecosystem: Environmental > Aquatic > Freshwater... | reverse complement strand
GAGGGCTGGGGTGAGGGTGATCGAATGTCGCTTTACTTCTATAGGGTTCTATAACTCTACATGAAAAATCACCCGCGCATCAGAGGGTGATATACAATTGCCATCCTACACGATGACATTCCACAGTTGACGCCAACTATTTTTACCTTAAGAGGAAAACTCAATGAACGAAAGAATTATTATGCGCACAGGCGAAGCCTTGATTGCTGGCGGACCACCCGGAACAGCAGCCGAACCTGAAATCATTATCGGTGAACTTGATGGCCCCGTCGGTACCGCCATTGCCACCATGACTGCCGGTCAAGTTAATGGTCATACACGGGTATTTGCCCTTTTAAACACCGACATTCAAGTCAGACCTGTGACCTTGATGGTCAGTAAAGTCACCGTTAAAAATACTCGTTACACCAATATTTTAATGGGTACGGTACAAGCTGCGATTGCCAATGGTGTTTTAGATGCCGTCCGCGCAGGCGACATTCCCAAAGAAAAAGCCAACGATTTAGGCATTATCGTTTCGGTGTGGCTCAATCCAAGCGTCGCGACTGACGACAATCTGGATCATAAAATCTTGTTCGATATTCACCGAAAAGCTATGGCAACCGCTATCCATAAAGCGATGAATAACCAACCGAATATCGATTGGTTACTGGAAAATCAGGATAAAATTATCCATAAATACTTCCAGATGGGGCTCGATGGAAAAATTTAGACACCAGAACGTAGTGTTCTTGGCGGTGTTGTAATGGATGAATTATAAAGAAGCTTCTCTTATACCAAGCTCCTCCGAGGGTGTTGATTTGTTATAGCGGACACTTGGCATGATCGGCTGAAAAGGACAAAATTCACCCCCTTTTAGACATTCGGATATGGATTTAAGCTTCCCGATACGGAGCATTGGTAAAGTAATGCGAACCCCGGTATTGATGTTGGTTAACGCTGAGTTTCATTGCATTCTACCCAGCCTTTAATATAATTTTGCAATACCTGACCTATTGCTTTCTTTGGCTTATTATGCGAATTTCTCGAGGAATTAACAAAATACCTCAAGGAATTGTGCTAATTGCTTAAGGAATCAACAAAATACCTCAAGGAATTGTGCTAATTGTTTAAGGTATTAACAAGATACCTTAAGTAATTGTGCTAATTGTTTAAGGAATTAACAAGATTCCTTAAGTAATTGTGCTAATTGTTTAAGGAATTAACAAGATTCCTTAAGTAATTGTGCTAATTGTTTAAGGAATTAACAAAATTCCTTAAGTAATTGTGCTAATTGTTTAAGGAATTAACAAGATTCCTTAAGTAATTGTGCTAATTGTTTAAGGAATTAACAAGATTCCTTAAGTAATTGTGCTAATTGTTTAAGGAATTAACAAGCTACCTCAAGCAATCAGCCCGATTTTTTAAGCTATAAATACAAAACAATGCACCTTAAACAGGAGTGCTTAAGCTATAGTGAAACACACGCCAAGTGAAGGAGATCAGGCTTTTCCTGACTATTAACTTGCTTGTCAGGGTCGTTAAATAACGTTTGCAAGAAATAATCCAAGATGAATATCGGATGAAATGTTGCCGATATCCATTGTTACCTCCTCTTTATCAAGTAGAATACTGCAAATCTGCGACGTCGCCATCCCTTTGAAAAATAAATCCAATGACGGTAACCACCACGCTTTATAACCAGCTCAAACAAGCCCACAGCGAAGAAGATGTTAAAGATATTTACATCAAAGCCTTGGGGCTAAAAAGTTACACCAAAGGTTTGATTGACATTCGCACCGATGAAATCTGGTTTGAAGCGAAAGACACCGGCAAGCATTCCAGCTATGCCATGTTTACCCAGCTCTTGCATTACGTCCAAGACGGACTTAACAAAGGTGAAATTATCCCGCCGTTTTTAGCGGTGATCGACACCGAAAAAGCCGCCTTTATGAAAACGGCTGACGTGCTGCCGTTCTTAAAAAAGAAGACGGTCAAGTGGGGGAAATCGGCCAGCCAATATCCCAAAGAAGCGTTAGACGAAGTGTCTGCCCACATCGGTACCCATTTTGTTTCGTTTAAGATGTCTACGCACGAAGACGAATTTATCAGTACCGTTAAAGCCGCGATAAAATCCGGCGACATTATCCGCACCCCGATTACGCCGGATAATCTTAAACAAGTATTCGATAAATGGGTGATTATGATCGGGCGCGAAATTAACGGCGTCACTGAAGATGATTACGCGCTGCTGTTTTTTGCCGACATTATGCACGATGGCACGGTGTCCACCCATGCCAATCTGCCTGCCGAATTACTGCATAAAAACAACGCGCCGGTATTTAGTTTGGGCGGCAAGCTCTATGATCTGGGTAATAAAGAAGGCTACCGCCAGTTTTGGGCGATTTATCACAAGCCGCCCAAAGCCGAATACCGCGATTACTTGCTGGAACGCCGCGACAGTTTAATTCCTCTGGACGAACGCAGCTTTAAAGGCGCGTATTACACGCCACTGGCCGTCGTTGATAAAGCCTACGACAAACTAACAGAAACCTTGGGCAAGAACTGGCAAAAAGATTACATCGTCTGGGATATGTGTTGTGGTGTGGGTAATCTGGAAGTCAAACACAGCAATCCGCGTAATATTTATATGAGCACTTTGGATCAAGCGGATGTCGATGTGATGAAAGCCACCAAAACCTGTGTGGCGGCACAACGTTTTCAATATGATTATTTGAACGATGATATTACCGATCCTTCGACAGGCTCAGGACAGGCAGGGCAGATTGACTATAGCCTGACCAACAAAGTGCCCGAAGGTCTACGCAAAGCCATTGCCGAAGGCAAGAAGATTTTGGTGTTGATTAATCCGCCGTATGCGGAGGCAACAAATCGCGGCAATACAGAAATTAAATTAGGTACAGAAAATAAAACGGGAGTGGCTACCACGCGAACCGGTAAGGGGATGATGGATTATGGGCATGCTTCCCGCGAATTATTTTCCCAGTTTCTAGCAAGAATTGCCTTGGAAATACCGACAGCCACCGTAGCTATATTTAGCACGATGAAATACATCAATGCGCCAAACTTTGAAAAATTTAGACAAGCATGGAATGCTCAATTTTTAGGTGGTTTTGTAGTTCATAACCAAGCCTTTGATGGTTTGAGTGGAAAATTTCCTATTGGCTTCTTGATATGGAAAACTGATCAAAATGCCACGATTAAAACACCGATTACAGAAATAGCGGTGGAGGTATTAGATAAAAATGCGCAAGCGATAGGTGAAAAAACTTTTTACAACTTACCAAACTCTCAATTACTTTCTGGTTGGATTGGTCGGCAAAAATCCAATAAAATAGATGCATTACCATTAATCAACGCCATCACGCCAACAACAAAAACCAATGGTGTGCGCCGCACAAAATGGGCTGATGATGCAATTGCTCATATCTTGAATGGCGGTAATGATTTGCAGCATGCGGAGCAACAAACCGCCGTATTTTCTTCTGTTCATAGTATCGGGCATGCGGGAGGTTTTTTTGTCACGCCCGCAAATCTTTGGCAAGCTGTCATCGTTTTTTCAGTGAGAAAATTGATAAGACCCACCTGGCTAAATGATCGCGATCAATTCTTACAACCCACCGCACTTATCTCTGACGAGTTCAAAATCGACTGTCTGATTTGGATGTTGTTTAATCGAGGTAACCTCACTGCCAGTGCCAACAACCTCGAATGGAACGGCAAAAAGTGGAGCATCGTCAATCACTTCATCCCTTTCACCGAAACCGAAGTTAACGCTCCCGACCGTTTTGAATCCGATTTTATGGTGCAGTATTTAGCCGAAAAGAAACTTTGCACAGAAGCCAAAGCGGTATTGGATGCAGGCCGGACATTGTGGCAAGCTTATTTTGCCGAAACCGATGTGCGCAATGTTCGTGATGATTTAAAGTTGAATCGCCCGGATGTCGGTTGGTATCAAATACGCAACGCCCTAAAAGCCCGCAACACCAACAACGATTCTGCGCCCGTAGATTTCAGCTTGTTTGAAACAGCCTATAAAGCCTTGAGCGAAAAACTGCAACCGCAAGTCTTTGAGTTAGGTTTTTTACGTGCCTAAAATTGGCTATAACAAGTAGCCTCGATGTAATGGAGTGAAATCGAGGTATTCCGAGTTAACAAATCCTCGATTCCGCTTTGCTGCATCGAGGCTCCTTGCTTCATCCCAATAAGCACATAAATAACCGGGTATTTAATTGCGCTGCTTTCAACTCGATATATACGCGTTGGCCTAAAGCCGCCGCTATGTTCACCAAAGCATCCAGTGAAAACCGTGATACACGTCCACGCAACAGATCATTAATTCGCGGTTGGGTAACACCACAATGAACGGCTGCATCGGCTTGCTTCCAATCGTTGGCTTTGATGATAATGGTGATTTGCTGAATTAATTCGGCTCGTGCTTGAAGATTAGCTGCCTGTTCAGGGGTGTCGGCAATCGCATCCCATACGCTATTAAAAGTGTTTGTTTCGATCATATTAAGAACCTCTCATTAGTTCGGCGTATCTTTTACTGACAAGCTCAATATCGCGTTTGGACGTGGCTTGTGTTTTTTTGACTCTATGTGATTTACAGTGAGTAACTCAAACACATGATTAAAAATCCAAGCTTGTTACACGATAAGTTGATATTAACACAAATCGTAGAGCCGTCATTCCGGCATGGACTGCCGGAATCCAGAGTACAAGGATGTACTCATCGAGCAGCCCATTGCATCCAATAAAATTGAGTATAAAAAATCAGTGAATGGATGCGTTACGAATGCCATCCATGGCAACTGGATCCCGGCAATCCCTGCCGGGATGACGGCTTGAGCGTTTTTAGCCGCTTATAAGATTTGTATTTATCAGTATTTTTTATTATTTACCCACTAGGATTCCTATAGAGCCATTTTTTCATGGTTCAAATTATATCTGTTCGGATATAACAATTCCATTCTGCCTTCACCTATCAACACACTTTAAAAAGCTTGTTCTTATCCGTGCTTATCCGTTTAATCCGTGTCATCTGTGTTCTATTTTTTAATTGACGAGATTTTAAATTTCTCAACCGATTGTTTGAAGCGTTTAAAATCATCCAAACCGGCATTTTTGCCGTAATGTAACTTGATAAATAAATGGGTAATTTGGTCTATGGACGCGGCTTGTTCGGGTAATGTTATTTTGATTCTCTCGGCAAAATCTTTTGCGCCTTCACCTTGCCCTTTTGGTAGTCCGTATTTGGCCAGTTTTTTACAAAACCGGTTATAAATACGCAAGACCGGATCGATGGCGGGTTGTTTTTGATATAACAATAGCCAACTTAACAGGGCGGTTATCAAGCCAATGCTGCCAATCATCCAGTACATCATCGCTTTGATGTCAGTGATGCCTAAGGATGACAAGAAGCTGGATTGGTTTTTGTTATCGTAGTTGATCACCCAGCGTTGCCAGTTATAATCAATATTGCTCCACAATTGACGGGTCTGTTTTAGCCAATTAAAAGCCGTTTGTGCAGCGGCACCGGTGGGTGCAAAACTAATAATACCGCCGGGCATCAGCTGGTCTATATTGATATTTCGCTCGATTCTTTCCGGTGCAATAGCGGCCGTGGGGTCAAAGCGAACCCAGCCTTTATTTTCCAGCCAGACTTCTGCCCAAGCATGGGCATCCGCTTGGCGTATTTCCAAAAAATTGCCGACTTTGTTCCACTCTCCCCCCTGATAACCGGTGACCACACGGGCCGGAATGTTGGCAACCCGCATCAAATACACAAAGGCGGCGGCGTAATGGCTGCAAAAGCCGTAACGGGTTGCAAACAAGAAGGTTTCAATCGGGTTTTCTTCCATCAAGGGTGGCGTTAAGGTGTAATGAAAATCTTCCTGTCTAAAATGAGTTAACAACTGCTTAATAAAATCATCGGGTGTGCTGTCAAAGCCGTGCAATTGTTTGACCAGTTGTTTGATTTTAGCGGATGGCGGGCTGGGTAATTGCGTTGAGTCCTTATATTCGGTAGGGGTAATAAAGCCGGTGTTGTAGTTGAGATAAGAGGTGATTTTGTACTCGGTTCGTTTATCCGGACTTTCTGAGGTAAGCAGTTGATAGCTGGCATTTTGGCTTAACGGTAAGGCATAGTCTGCCGGCATCTCCAGTGCAAAAACCCAGTTTTTATTCTGCGGCTCCATTAAAAGAGTGTATTGATAGGGCGATCCGGTAAAAACAGGTTTGTCTAAAAACGGCTTGAACCGCAAATCCTTTATCTGCGTCCACTTTTTGCCATCGGTATACGACAAAACCGGCCCGCGCCAATAACGTTGACTGGGCGGCGGCAAGGCTGCCGTAAATTTAACCCTGAAAACCAGTTCATCCGACATCCCCAAGTCACTGATAGAGCCGGGTTCCATGCTATCGCTCAAGCCCGCTTTCGCTTGATGTTGCTCGTTAAAGAACATCCATTTGGGCGGATCAATCCGGGGGAACAATATAAATAAAACCACCGCCATGGGGATGGCCTGAAGCAGAATAATACCGGCCGTTTTTAAGGCGGCGAAGGGCTGCGGCTTGCTGCTGTTGATACAAACCAGGGTCGCCAACAGCACGCAACAAACAAACAAAATATAAGCGGCCATCAGTAGACTTTGCTCATATAAAAACTGTGAAGCCGCAACGATAAAAGCCAGATAGGTAATCAGATAAAGCTCACGCTCTGATTTAATCTCCAATAACTTAAGGCCCAAGGCGGTGACAAACAGGCGGGTTCCGGCATCGCGTCCCAAAAATCCGTGATGCTGGCTATAAATCAAGACCAGTCCGCAGACGGTCAGAAAAAAAAGCGTCAATTTATTGGGTAGCCAGTTTTGTTTCCAGATACCGATAAAACGCCAGCTTAACAGCAGATAAAAAAAGGCGAACAAGGGTATCGGAATATTTTTGATATGCGGAAAGGCAATCAGTCCGATAGACGCCAGCAAAAAAATTAAAATACTTTTGTTTGGGTCACTGTTCATATTTTTAAAACAGAGCCAGTGCTTCCAGGCACTTTCTGCCGTGACTTATCCCCGTATCGGGCAACAGCTTTAATCCGGGCAAAGAAAAACCATAAGCGACGCCGATACGTTCGGCATCAATCACCCAGCGGCATAACTGGCTTAAACGCTCTTCGGTATTATGTCCGGGGGCTTTATCGTAATCCAGCCAAATTTCTGCTGAACTGTCGCCGCCATAGTGTTTGCTAAATAACCCCAGTCCTTTGGCAAAGGACTTCCAGTGTATTTGTTTGATGGAATCACCTGGCAGATATTCCTTTAAGCCGTAGAAATCATCAACGCCCTTCTGGCTAACGCCTTGCTTGGCTTGGGCTGAAGGCGTTTCCGGAAAGGGCAGTTCCTGCAAAGACGGTTTTGGATAAACCAGCGCTTTAAGCGTAAACCGGATCGGTGACCAGACCCGAAATAAACCCAACGGATACGTACTGGACAAGGTGATTGTACCTGCCGTGTGCCAGCCTCTTTTTTGGGTGAGCGAATACAGGGTTACGCAGGTTTTGCTTTGCGGCTTTATCGTCAGGCTTTCGGGTTGTTCCAATTTAATTTGTAAATTAAAGCGCTCAACATTGACCGGATTATTGATATAAACAGTAAAACCGGCCGCTTCTCCGGCAAAAACCGCCTTAGTCTGGCCTTTTTGTAATACCAGACCCGCCAACGCTTTATAGCTATGTAAAATGGTAATAAAAAAAATGCCGGCTAATAGAAAAGCCAGTAAATAGACCAGGTTATTGTTATAAACAAAGGCAATCAATAATAATAAAGCCGTTAGTATGGCAAAGTTAACGCCACGATAAGTGGGTAAAATAAAGATTCGCCGATGCGTTAATGTTATCGGTTCATCTGTCGCTTGCTCGCCGCTAATAAAACGGCTAATTCGGAAGCGTTCTTTTAACGGCAAGGTATTCAATGGACGGGCACTTTGGCTAGAATGGGCGCGACGATGGCCGCTGAATCATTGTTGCCTGACCTTAACCTATGTCCGGCGACAGCCGCCAACACGGCTTGCAAGTCCTCGGGAATAACGGCGTCACGCTGATCCATAAAGGCCCAGGCTTTGGCGGCGTTAAGCAAAGCCAAGCCGGCTCGGGGTGAAAGTCCGCAATGATAGTCTGATGACGTCCGCGTAAAGTTAATGATGGCCTGGCAATAATCCAACACGGCGTTGGATACATAAATGCCGGTCGCCGCCTCCTGCATCTTTAGCAGTTGTTCTGGCGGCAATTTTACCGGCAGCGATTCAATCAACGTATGTCGGTTTTGCCCCTTAAGCAATAATCTTTCGGCCTCATAATCAGGATAACCCAGTTCAAGGCGCATTAAAAACCGGTCTAATTGCGACTCCGGCAAAGGAAATGTGCCTATTTGATGGGACGGGTTTTGGGTAGCAATAACAAAAAAAGGCTTGGGCAACGGATAGGTTTTTCCTTCAACGGAAATAGTGTGCTCTTCCATGGCCTCCAACAACGCACTTTGTGCTTTGGGAGACGCGCGATTAATTTCATCCGCCAATACCATTTGATTAAAGATGGGGCCGGGATGAAATTTAAAAGTGAGGTTTTTAGCATCAAAAATAGACGCGCCTATAATGTCTGCCGGTAAAATATCACTGGTAAATTGAATCCGCTGATACTTTAATCCCAGTAATTTTGCCAACGTATACGCTAACGTTGTTTTGCCTACGCCGGGAATATCTTCTATCAGTAAATGACCCCGCGCAATCAGGCAGCACAGGGCAAGACGAATTTTATGCGCTTTACCCAGAATGATTTGATTGGCGGCATCCAACAGATGATGTGTGTCATTTTGCATAAGGAATGATAGGATACCGAAAGTTATAGTGCTTCAGCTTGGTTTAAAAGCCGGATACAAAATTTAAGAATGACTCCATTTTACAAAAAGAGCAATAGCCTAATGAATGAATATGAAGAAGTCCGCAACCATTTAGTCGCCATGCTGGAAGATTTGAATCTTAGATTGTCCAGAATTACTGATAATCTCAGGCATTCTGACACGCCTTTGGAAAAAGACTTTGCGGAGCAGGCGACACAAAACGAGAACAATGAGGTGATGGATTACTTGGGTAATTCCGCCCGAACAGAAATAGACTTGATCAATCAGGCGATTGCCAAAATAGACAGCGGCCACTACGGTATTTGTCAGGTTTGCGATGAGCCGATTAATAAAGAGCGTTTAAAAGCCATGCCCCATTCTGTTATGTGTGTTAAATGTGCCAGTAAAGCGGGGCATTAACAATCGGCAAGTATTCACCTCTCCCCTTTGAAAAAGGGGGATCGAGGGGGATTTATCTAATAAAATCTCCCCTAACCCCTCTTTTTCAAAGAGGGGGACTGAATAGTTACAACAATCAAGCCCTTATGTTGTATTATGCGAAAACTTTTATACGCCCGTCAATAACCTGTTTAAGCCCCTGATAAGGAATCTCTTAAATTGCGCCAGAGATAATGTGAAGAGAAACCTATGCTAAAAATATTTTTACGCTGGCTACTGATTTTGTTGTACAAGGTTGAGGTTACCGGCCTGGATAATTACACTAAAGCCGGAAAACGGGTGCTGATTATAACGAATCACACCTCTTTTTTAGACCCCTTGCTACTGGGGGTGTTTTTACCCGATGACATAACGTTTGCCATCAATACGCAGGTTTCTCAACGTTGGTGGTTAAAACCTTTTTTGAGGTTGTCGAAAGTATTCCCGATGGATCCCACGCATCCATTATCCTTAAAAGATTTGATTCATTATCTTGAAAATGACACCAAAACCGTTATTTTTCCGGAAGGTCGAATTACGGTGACCGGTTCATTAATGAAAATTTATGACGGCACGGGCATGGTCGCCGACAAATCCGGCGCTACCATTTTACCAATCCGCATATCGGGTGCCCAATATACGCATTTTTCAAAACTGCACCGAATCGTTCGCTTACGTTTATTTCCTAAAATAACCATTCAAATTTTACCGCCTACGCATATTTCTGCGCCCAAAAACCTCAGGGGTAAGGTGCGTCGTACTTACTGTGGTCACTTGTTGGCGGATATTATGACTAACATGATGTTTGCCACTGCTACTTACCGGCAAACCATTTTTGCCAGTTTACTTGAGGCACGCAAGGTGCATGGAGGCCCGCATAAAATAGCTGAAGACCTGGATCGTACCCTGCTGTCTTATAATGATTTAATCACGCGTAGCATTGCCATCGGTCATGCCTTAAAAAACATCACGGCAATCGGTGAAAATGTGGGCGTTTTTCTGCCCAATTCCAGCAAAACCCTCATGACTGTCCTGGGCTTGCAGTTGCACGGTCGCGTACCCGCCATGTTAAATTATTCAATGGGTTCGGAAGGTATGCCGTCTGCCTGTAAAATCGCTCAAGTTAACACCGTATTAACGTCTCGCCGTTTTATAGAGTTGGGTCATTTTAGTGACGAAGCGAACCAGTTAAGCAAGCAATGTAAATTGGTCTATCTGGAAGATTTGGCCAACAATATTTCTGCGCTGGATAAGTTGGCTGCACTGATAAAAAGCAGAACAACGGCTTTTTGGTATAACGACAAACAATTCAACCCGGATAGTCCGGCTGTGGTTTTATTTACCTCAGGATCGGAAGGAACCCCCAAAGGCGTCGTGCTTTCCCATGCCAATATCTTGGGCAATCTAAAACAATTGGAAGCCTGCATCAGCTTTAATGCCAAGGATATAGTGCTCAATTTTTTGCCGATGTTCCATTCTTTTGGCTTTACGGTAGGTACGGTACTACCGATAATTAGCGGTATGAAAACTTTCTTTTATCCAACGCCCCTGCATTTTAGCGTTATCCCTGAAATTGCTTATGAAATCCATGCCACTATTATGTTTGGCACCAATACTTTTTTTGCCGCTTATGCCAAACAAGCTCACCCTTATGACTTTTATAATATGCGCTATGTGGTTGCCGGAGCCGAAAAGCTACAGGAAAACACCCGCCAAATCTGGGCAGAAAAATTTGGAATTCGTATTTTGGAAGGTTATGGTGCCAGCGAAACCTCACCTATAATATCTGTTAACACACCGGTATATTATAAATCGGGTACTGTGGGTCGCTTTATGCCTTTTATAGAACATAAACTGGAACCCGTTCCTGGTATTGATGATGCCGGACAACTGCATGTCAAAGGCCCCAATATTATGTTGGGTTATCTGTTGGCCGACAACCCCGGCAAACTGGTTCCGCCTGAATCCGTTTATGGCAAGAACTGGTATGACACCGGTGATATTGTTCATGTCGATGATGATGGTTTTATCAGCATTCGCGGTCGTAGTAAACGTTTCGCTAAAATCGGCGGCGAAATGGTCTCCTTAACCGTAGTAGAACAACTGGCGATTAATGCCTGGCCGGCGGCACATCATGCAGCCATCAGCCTGCCCGATGCAAAAAAAGGCGAGCAGATTATTTTGGTGACCACTCAAAAACAGGCAACCCTTGGTAATTTGGTTGCGGCTTCGCCAGGAGTTGCCAATCTCTGTCTACCCAAGAAAATTTTAATCGTTGATGAAATTCCGGTCATGGCAACGGGCAAAGTGAATTACCCAGCCGTTACCGCACTGGTAACGGGCATGAAATAACGATGAGCTTTAAATCGTCGCTGTTAAGACAAAAACAAAAGATGTCATATCGTTATCAATGTGCCAAAATGGCACTTTAACAAGGAGACAAACATGGCAAGCACCTTACCCCGTATTACCGCAAGAGTCGATACCCATACCCAAGAGTTATTATCTCAAGCGGCTATAATTTCTGGCATGTCCAGTATTAATGCTTTTGTATTAAGTGCTGCCGTAGAAAAAGCAAAACAAATTATGGAGCGTGAGTGTTTGTTAAAACTCAGTCAACGTGACGCTATGGCGCTTATTAATGCCTTGAATAAGCCCACCCAGAGCCATTTACGATTACAGCAAGCGGCTAAACGCTACGACAGTAAAATCCAATCGTGATAACGGTGCAACTGGATAAGAAAAAACATAACAGGGAGGTTTTTGATTGTGGAGTTGATGCCCTGAATAATTATTTACGTGTAATAGCGGGGCAACAGTCAAGTAGAGACAATACCAGAACCTTTGTTTTGGAAGATGCCAACGTTTCTGAATCTATCATTGGATTCTATACCCTCACGATGACATCTTTTAATCTCAACGCTTTACCAGAGAAGCTACAAAAAAAACACAACAATGTAAAAGCTGGCGGTTTGATTGCCCGTTTAGCAGTCGACAAGCGTTATATTAAACAGGGTTTTGGCGAATGGTTATTGATTGATGCATTAAAAAAACTGCTCTTGGCCAGTCAAATCGTCGCCTTTCCAATTATCATCGTTGATGCAAAAGAAGGTGTGATTCAATTTTATAAGAAATTTGGTTTCACCGCCTTTCTGGACACTCCAGATAAATTGTTTATTACCCTTGCAGATGTACGGGCAAGCCTGGAATAAAAATTTTTAATTACCGGGCTTCAAGCTTTAATTTCCGGTAATTAATCTTTAGGCAATACTATCCTTTATATCGCCGAAAGACTCAAAAAAAACGGAAAAAGGTAACCCAATTAAAAACCAAAAAATACTACCTGACCCGGATCGGGACATTTTATTATTAACCGCTATCATCTCGCCAAACCCTCTGTGGCTTTTATCGAAGGTTTCGACTTGCAACAAGGTGCGTTGGCATCCAGAGTCGTAATTTGTTAACGCATGGTTCGGTAACATTGAAAGGAAGCCCTATTCCCTAGCGTATCTGTCCGGGAGGTATACAATGGTGGCCGTTGAATGGAATTTTGGGCATTCAACCAGAAACAGAACGACGAGGTAATTTGCCTCAAAAGTGACCGGCATCACAACCGGTGTTGCGAAATTACAAAAATAAAGTATGCTTATTTCATAAAGCATATAATTAAAAAATTTTAGGCAGTCGATAAATCGGCTATGTGTTTTATAACAAGAGGAGAATGAAAATGACTGAAACAATGAAAGTTGTACTGGCTGTTATTGGGGTTTTTGTAATCGGTTTTATTATGGTGGGTCTCAGTAAAGATGAGCCATCTGATGTACAAAAGGAAGCGGCATCATCGATCAGAAACCTGGTTGCAATACAGACCATGGCGGGTGAAAAATGTCCCCAAGTGATTAAAGAAAAAACAGGAGAGCAAGTCTATTTTCCTAGCGAAACAAAAAGCGATAAAGAAACTTATGTCACTTTAATTTGGGAAGGTGAAAACGCTAAAACCGGTGGTTTCAAAAAAGCCAGTTGCACTTTACTGGGCTCTTTGGGTGGAATCTCTGAGTTAATTATCGATGATAAAGTCATCATACAGAAAAAGAACTAGATTTTACTTGGCTTTCTGATTAAGTCATGTAAGGTAACTATTCAGTCCCCCTCTTTGATAAAGAGGGGTTAGGGGAGATTTTATTAGATAAATCCCCCTCAATCCCCCTTTTTCAAAGGGGGAGGTGAATAATTACCATGTAAGTCCTGCATGATGTTAATCAGGAGCTTTTTAAGGTATTTTGCCGGCCGACTGATTAGGCGCATGGAGTAACACGCGGCTGCGGTTACGCAAATTCGACTGGCAATACGAGCAGGCATCAATCATCCAATTCAAAAAAGGTAAGATCAGAAAATAACATGCTAAAACAACAAATAAATAATTTTTATGACAAAAAGAATGGTTAAGGGAGTTTTAAAAACGTGGAAAGAAGATCGGGGGTTTGGCTTTATCAAACCGGATGATGGCGGTAAGGATATTTTTATACATATTTCTGCACTAAACGCCGTAAGTCGAAGACCCACAACAGGTGATGTGATTTATTACCAAGTCGCCAAAGATAATCGAGGCAAATACAAAGCCATTAATGCCCAAATTGAAGGAGTAAGCCTGACAGATGATAAAGCAGAAGACTTGCTAAAAACCGGTAGCCGTAAAAAAATGGCGGTAGTCATGGCAATCGGGTTACTTATTATTATCGCTGTTGCTGTATTTCTTTACAAATAGCAAACAAGACAGATTTTCAAAAACAGATAGACGTCCAAAGTACAGTCCCCCTATTAGTCAATATAGGTAATCCAGGCAATTATTGGCTGGTTTATTCCCGGTAAAAATAGATCGATAATTTAATTATTTTCCCTGTAAGTGCCAAGAAGTCGGCGCTTACAGGGGAATAATTGTTCCTGGCAACAAGCTAATGCTGTTGCACCATGAAATCCTTAATGGCTTTATCAAGTAGCGATGCGGCAGCGCTTTGAATAAACAGACTATTTTTCGGTTCATTATCATCGACTATGTAAAAGAGTGTCATT
>Ga0194058_10000954_pt1 | contig 14412 bp, 14 predicted proteins | sample SepL4417m_MetaG_FD_155490 | JGI IMG/M metagenome (GOLD analysis project Ga0194058, IMG submission 155490) | Anoxic zone freshwater microbial communities from boreal shield lake in IISD Experimental Lakes Area, Ontario, Canada - Sep2016-L442-17m | ecosystem: Environmental > Aquatic > Freshwater... | reverse complement strand
CGCAGCTGGCCGCAATCGCCAAGAACGCCTTCGTCGATGGACTGAGTCGAGGTTCGTTGGTGTCGGCTGCCGTTGTTGCGGTGGGTGCCATCGTCGCGTGGAAGTTCCTTCCGGCGCGCGCTGCGTCGTGAGTGTGAAGCGAGGCGGCTAGCTCTCAACACTCGCTGCTGGCGTTGCGGGCTGCGAGGGTGTGAGTGCGCCTGCCTGCGTGACGCGGCGCCGGACGACGATAAACAAAATAATAGGAACTGCAAGTGACAGGACCATGATGATCACCAGACTGACCATCGTGTCGACCGTGATCGGAAAGCCGTCCTTGCTCAGCGTGCCGACTGCTCCGAAAAGGCCGAAGTACAGGGCAAAGACCATCATCGACCAAATCAGTGCCATCACGTTGAGCCGGCGCATGGTGCTCAGTCGGTCGGAGAAGATAGCGGCACCCACACCGATGAGGCTGACGATGACGAGCGGAATGCTGGTGATGAACGCGAATAGCAGCAGCAGGCCGGTCTGCCGGGGGTAACCAGACGGATTAGGAATCTGCGAGCCGGCGAACAGGCTCTGCAGGAACCAGCCAACGAACATCGCCGTTGGCCCCGCGATCCACGCGATTGACACGAACAGGCGTACATCGTTGGTCGCTTCTTGCTCCGGAACTGCAGTTATTGCATCGTTGAGCATGGCACCGCCCCGCGCCCGAGCACGTGGTCTTTCCACGAGTGTTTCTAGTCTGGCACGCAACTACCGCCGGCTCTAGGTCGAAAGACACGTCATCGGGCAGATCACAGCGACCACTTATTGGTCGCGGTAGCGCTTCGCTGCTGCCGCCAACTCGGCAATCTCGGCAGCGCCTGCAGAGCGGGCACCTGCGGCCCAATTCGCAGGATCGGCGGCATACATCACTCCGTAGGCAGCGGTGTCACGCTGAACCCGCCAGCCTTCGGCCAGTGCTCCGAGGTCGTACGTGTCGTAGCCGATGTGATCAAGTAGCTCGGTGACGCGCGCCTTCGCCTCAGCGTCGTCGCCCGCGATGGCGAGGGCACTGCGTTCTGGGTCACCGGCCGGACGCGCGAGCGAAGCGAGGTGCTGGAAGAAGATGTTGTTGAACACCTTCACCACGTGCGAATCTGGCAGGTAGGTCTGCAGTAGTTCGGAGGTAGTCGTCGACTCGTTGTCGAGCTCGGCGATCTGACCGTCTCGCCCGGGGTAGTAGTTCATCGTGTCGATGACTACCTTGCCGCTCAGTTCAGCCACCGGAACATCGCGATAGTTCCTCAAGGGAATCGTGACCACGACGATGTCGCCAGCAACTGCCGCCTCGGTAGGCGTCGAGGCACGTGCGTGAGGGCCGAGTTCGGCCACGAGGTCGGCGAGAGTCTCAGGTCCGCGACTGTTGCTGAGCACCACATCATCGCCGGCGTTCACCGCCAGACGTGCGACCGTGCTGCCGATGTTGCCACTGCCGATGAATCCCCAGGTAGTCATGCTGGGGTGAACCGTCAGGGTGCCGTGAGTATTCCGCCGGTGTGTCGAAGGACCTCGATGCCTATCAGTTGAGATTGGCACTATCGCGAGTCAAATAGGAGTTGAAGATCATGGTTTCGAAGAGCGCCACGCTACGTGCTCCGGTGGCCCCGGGTGAGTTGCTGTGAGAGGAGTTCATGGTGCCGATGGGACTATCTCGTTACGGCCTCGCCAAGGAGATTGGTAGCCAGACCTCAGTCGATACGATGAGTACGAATAGTGATAAGGTGGCCTTATGGCTATGGTCGACGAATATCAGGACGCGCGTCGAGATGAGGATGTCGCGCGAGTGCGTCGTGTCGTGGCCTTGCGTGCCATGGTGAGTAGCGGCATGAGCCAAAGACGTATTGCGGAGTCACTTGGAATCTCTCAGCCTGCCGTCAGCCAGCAGCTGACGGCCGCGCCAAACTTGGCAAATCTGCATCCGCAACTGCTGCTGGAAGCTGCGACTCCGATCTTGAGGGCACTCGCACGTGAGCGTGGATTCAGTCGTATCGCTGTATTCGGATCACTCGCGCGAGGGCAAGCGCGCGCCGACTCGGACATTGATTTGCTGGTGAAGGCACCGAAGGGCTCTTCATCTTTCGATTTCGCGAAGTTCCAGATCCTGCTCGAGGAAGTTCTCGGTCGACCTGTCGACCTCGTCGAATACGGTGGACTCAAGGCAGGGTTAGACGATGACATCCGGCGCGAGGCGGTGTTGCTGTAGTGGAACGAAACGTCGCCAAAGAGTTGCTGCATATCGAGACGTGGCTTGACCGGGTCGACGAAATCGTCCACCGAGGGCACCGCGCCTACCTTTCAGATGACCTGCTCCAAGAGGCGGGTGACTCACTCATGATGAAACTGGGCGAGGCAGCGAGCAGATTGTCTCGGATGAGCCTCCTCGCGCCTCGCGGCGTCGAGTGGGCAACCGCCATTGCCAATCGCAACTTTCTGATCCACCAATATGACGAAATCAATCGTGAGATGACGTGGTTGACTCTTGCGCGTGACTTGCCGGCATGGAAGAAGTCACTGAGGCTGCTCTTCGATGAGGCTCGTGCTGCAACGGAATCCGGAGCCGACTGAGTAACTCCGCCTCGATCTCTTGGCGCTCGGCCACTGACCTACCGATCCGGAAGTACGCGCGCCTTCGGCTTACGTCCACGGATATGAGTTGCACTGAGGGCAGCCACAACATCCTTGGCACGCTTGCGAGGAACTTCAACCACGGTGAAGCGGTCAGAAATCTCAATGCCGCCGACTTCGCGACCCTTCATCCCGGTCTCGTTTGCGATGGCACCCACGACGTCCTGAGGCCGGATTCCCGCCTCTTTCCCAAGATTAATCTGCACGCGCGTGATGCCGCCGCCACCACCATCGGCACTGTGCGACTTCTTGCCGTTGCCTTTCCCGTGGTCCTTGGTGTTTTCTTTGCCGTGGTGCTTCAGGCGATCTTTTCCGTGTTCCTTGCGATCGCCATGCTTCTTGGAGTGCTCGCCACCGACGGGTGGTGCCTCGTCAGGAATGTCGTCGCCGCCGATCGGCCCATTCGTGGCCTCGTGTGCCAGGCGCACAGCAGCCAGAGCGATCTCAACAAAGTCATGCTCGTCGCCGAGTGATTCAACTACTCCGCGGAACATGTCGAGATCGTCGGCTGCCAGAGCCTCGACTAGAGCCTCACGAGTCATTTCGAGTCGGCGTGTCTGCAAGTCAGCGACGGTCGGCAATTTCTCGATGATGATGTCGTTGCCCGTGACACGTTGAATCGTCTTGAGAATGCGGTGTTCTCGCGGTTCGGCCAACGTGATGGCAACGCCCGCGCGTCCCGCGCGACCCACGCGGCCGATGCGGTGCACATACGACTCGGGTGCTGACGGCACATCGAAGTTCACGACGTGAGTGAGTTGATCAATGTCCAAACCGCGAGCAGCGACATCGGTGGCCACAATGAGGTCGGCCGATCCTGACCGCAAGCGTGCAATCACGCGCTCGCGCTGGGATTGGTCAACTCCTCCGTGCAGTGCGGCAGCCCGGTAACCGCGACCGTTGAGAGTCTCAGTGAGGGTGTTGACTTCGTCGCGGGTTCGACAGAACACGATCGTGGCGACGGGGGACTCGATGTCGAGGATGCGCCCCAGCGCTGCGGTCTTGTTCGCGCGCGACACCATGTATGCCGTTTGTCGAACAGCGGGAGATTCACCGTGAGCAACCGGTGCGCTCTCGCTGTGAATGCGCGCGGGATTGTTGAGGTACTTTCGTGCAATGTTGTTGATGCGCGACGGCATGGTGGCTGAGAACAGAACGGTCTGGCGTGACGTCGGCGTGGCGTCGAGAATCATCTCGAGGTCTTCTTGGAATCCCATGTCGAGCATTTCGTCGGCCTCGTCGAGCACGACCACTCGCACGCGGTCGAGTGCCAGCGTGCCGCGCTTAATGTGATCAACCGCGCGACCAGGAGTTGCGATGACCACGTCGACGCCGCGCTTGAGTTCACGCAGTTGGCGCACAATCGGCTGGCCACCGTAGATCGGCAGGCACCGCACGTTCAAGTCGCGGCCGTAGCGGTGCATCGCTTCAGAGACCTGCATGCATAGTTCACGCGTCGGCACGAGGACGAGTGCCGTGGGCTCGGGGGGGCGGTGTCCCGACTCGAGTAGCTGCAGAATCGGAAGGGCGAAAGCGGCGGTCTTGCCCGTTCCTGTGGCCGCTTGGGCCATGGCATCACGGCCTGCAAGGAGTACCGGAATGGCGTCGCACTGAATCGGCGTGGGCTCCTCGTACCCCAGTGAAGAAAGGGCGCGCTGAAGTTCTTCACGCAGGTCGAGGTCGGCGAACGTCACGTCCGCAGCGTCAGTCACGCTTCTATCGTCTCGCAGACTGAAGGCGGTTCGCACCACTGGGGTTCGATGCGCAGGAGGACTGGTGTGTGGGAGCAATCACCCAGTCGCGGAAACCGGCCGAAAATCGTCGATTTGCACCTCGCGAGGTCATCTCTTACATTGGAAGCGCAAGGGGAGTATCCCCATCGCTAGGAAGTCGTCATCACGACGCGCATGCGTCCGGCTCCTAGGCCAGTTTCGACTGGTGGCGAGAGACCTTGTGCCATGTGCAGCGAGAGCTGCCTGACACAAGGAGTTGCAGTGGACGTACCCCTTTCGCTCTGGATTGCCCTCATCGCAGGTATCGCCGTGATGCTTGCGGTCGACCTGTTGCTGCACCGAGACGCACACGAAATCGGCCTCAAGGAGGCCGGAATCTGGTCTGCGGTGTGGGTGACGGTGGGGCTCGCCGTCGGTGCGGGGATCTGGTGGCATTTTGGTTCGGAGTTCGGACTTCAGTACCTCGGCGGTTACATCATCGAGAAGTCTCTGGCCGTCGACAACGTGTTTGTCTGGGCCATGTTGCTGAGCTACTTCGCCGTACCGACTAGGTATCAGCACCGGGTGTTGTTCTACGGCGTCGTCGGAGCCCTCGTCTTCCGGGCCATCTTCATTGCTGCCGGGTCAGTGCTCATCGCGAGTGCGAGTTGGGTGCTTTACCTGTTCGGTGCGTTTCTGATTATCACTGGCATTCGCATGCTGGTGCAGCGAAATTCTCACGCTGACCCTGGTAAGTCGAAAACCCTTCGCCTCTTGCGACGGTTTGTACCGACCACAGAAGAATTTGACGGCCAACGCTTCTTCACTAGGCGCAATGGTCTGCTGGTCGCAACGCCTCTTCTCGTGGTGCTGATCGTGATTGAGGTGACCGACATCATCTTCGCGGTCGACTCGATTCCGGCGATCTTTGCCATCACCGAAGAGCCCTTCCTCGTATTCGCAAGTAACGCCATGGCAATCCTCGGCTTGCGTGCGATGTACTTCTTGTTGGCCGATGTCATGGACCGTTTCGTGTACCTCAAGGCGGGACTGTCGCTGGTGCTCGTGTGGGTTGGCATCAAGATGATCGTCGGACACTCACTCCTGCCGATCCCTACGGCACTTGGACTCGGAGTTGTGGTGCTGATCTTGGTAGTCGCCGTCGTGGCCAGCTTGTTCGCGACTCGTTCGTCGGAGAGAGTGACCGAGGGCGTCCCGGAGGAAAACGAGCGACTCTAGATCGTCGCGAGGTCAACGATTCGGCACGGAACGTCGAGGTTTTCGTCGAGGTGGTAACTCGCGCACACGCGGTGGTAGCCGTCGGCGATTTCTAGTGGAAACCCTCGATCAAGTGATCCGCGCACCAGCAATACTGGCGACAGGGGGGTTCCTGCCTTCACCTTGGCTAGGTCCTTTGAGACATGTGGATCATTGGCAGGCAACAGGTCGAGGCGTGACGAACGCATGATGTCTTTCGCCTTGAAGTGGGTGACTTCAGCGGCCTGAAGGGCTTTGACGGTTGCCTCGACGATGTCGGGTGCGGCTACCAGCGACAGATACGACGCTGCGGCCGGATAGTCGTGCTCATCTGGCTCACTTTTCCACACAATGTGCGTCACGATGCCTCCCGAGGCTACTGATCAGCCATAATCATGGCATCCGACCGAGACGAGGCGCTATGTCATCAGTGCTGAGCCGATTCACTCCAGTCTCGCTACGTGGCTACAAGCGTGCGTGGCTCAGTGCCGACGTGATTGCGGGTCTGACTCTCGCGGCGGTCGCGATTCCCGAAACGATGGGGTACACCTCGATCGCCCAGACACCCATCGTCACGGGCTTGTACACCGTGATTTTTCCGACGTTGCTGTTCGCGCTGTTCGGGGCGAGCAAACTGTTGGTCGTCGGTGCCGACTCCGCCACTGCTGCAATTCTCGCGGCCGGACTACTGTCGGCGAACATCTCCGGGGTCACCGCCGGATCTCCACTCTGGCTCGCGTACACGAGTTTCATCGCGCTCATCTGCGGTGGTTTGCTGTTGCTTGCTCGCGTACTTCGACTCGGCTTCCTCGGTGACTTCTTGAGTGCCTCAGTTCTCGTCGGCTTTCTGACGGGTGTCGGAGTGCAAGTCTTTTCAGGGCAGATTCCTGACATGCTCGGAATCGCGAAGGGCACGGGAACCTGGCTCGAGCAGCAGTGGTACCTACTCACCCACCTCGATGAGATTTCGTGGACCACCTTCGCTTTCGCCGCCGCCACGCTGGTGATCATTATGGGCTTCAAGAAGTTCCTGCCGAAGGTGCCGGGGGCCATTGTCGCGGTGATTCTGCTCATCATCGTCAGCGCTGCGACTCAGGCGAGCACACACGGGGTCGCGGTGGTGGGAGCAGTCACGGGAGGCTTTCCGCCCATCGGGCTTCCGCAAGGAATCAACCTCGCCAACTTCGGATCGGTCGTTGCGATTGCCTTCTCGTGTTTCATTCTGATCATCGCGCAGAGCGCCGCCACTTCACGCAGCTTTGCAATGAAGCACGGTGACAACGCCGACGTGAACCGCGACCTCATCGGCCTCAGTGGAGCCAACTTTGCAGCGGGACTCAGCGGAACGTTCGTAGTGAACGGCAGTCCCACGAAGACACAAATCCTCGATGAGCAAAAGGGTCGCACCCAGTTGGCCAACATCACGATGTCGGCAGTAGTGCTACTGGTGGTGCTGTTCTTCACTGGAGTCCTCACCGACATGCCCAAGGCCGTCTTGGCTGGCATTGTGTTCTTGATCGGTGTTGACCTCGTCGACATCAAGGGTCTGAAACTCATCTGGAGGCGTCGTCGCGGCGAGGCAATTATCGCCATCATCACCGCTGTCGTGGTGTGCGCGGTGGGTGTCGAGCAAGGCATCATTCTCGCGATCGTGCTGTCGCTACTTGATCTCATTTACCGCCAGTACAAGCCCAACGACTTCGTCGTGGGAATCAACAAGTCGGGAGACCCTACCTATCAGGCCGCCACTCCAGGAACTCAGAGCGCACCTGGGTTGCTGATCTTCCGCTATGACTCGGATCTGTTCTACGCCAACGCGAACCGCTTCATCGACGACGTCGAAGCCCTGATCAACGATGCACCCGATCCGGTGCGATGGCTCATCCTCGATATGGGTGCCATCGCCGACATCGACTACTCAGCTGGGATTGCACTCGGTGGCCTGCTCGACTTCCTCAAGGCGCGCGACATTCACTTCGCGATGGCGCGGGCGGATGAGGGGCTGATTCAAACACTGAAGGACTACGAACTCGACAAGCGCGTGTCCTCAGATCAGATGTACGGCAACCTCATTGATGCGGTGAACGCCTTCGACGCCCAGCCGGCGACTCCCAGCGCGTCATAGCGTTTCTTTGGGGGGCCTCTCGCGATGACGGAGTTGCCTTAGCGACGACCAGCATCGCGCCAGGCGACGATGCCGGCCACAAAGCGGTCAGCCATGTCTTCGATCGCGAGCCCATCCGACGATGCCGCGGCGCCGCTTTGAAGAGTGCGAAGTCTGGGCCGATCGTGCAAGAGAGCAACGACGCCGTCGACGTACTGCTGTGGGTCGTGCGCAGTGATGACTGCGTTCACGTTCGGCGTGAGGTACTCGAATTCAGTGGAGTGTGTCGAAAAGTCGGTCGTCACAATCGGAATACCGGCCGCGAAGGAGTCAACCGCAACCAGACCGACCCACTCGGGAATTGTCAGCACTTGTGCTGACCGCAGTGCCAGGGCCTTTCGCGCTCCATCGAGTCGGCCCAAGTAGCGCACAGGGGCACCTGCTTGTTCGGCTGCGACCACTTCATGTGTCAAGTCGCCTGCACCGCCTATGAGCAGCGTGAATGTAGGAATCCGAGTGCGAATTCGTGTGGCTACGTCGAGTAGGAATCGAATTCCTTTTCGCTCATCGACGCCCCCGATGAACAGGGCAGCCGTCTGCGGCTCGAACGACAATTCACGAGCGAAGTTCTCAACGTCACCGTCGGTGATGAGTTCGAGTTTCGCGCGTAGGGCGCGGAGGTCCATGGTGTTGTGCAAGATGGTGACACGGTCGGCCGGGAAGCCGTGGTCGATCACGTGATTTCTACCTTGAGGGGTGTACGCGAAGAACCAATCAGCGCGCCGTGTGAATGTCGACCTCACCGTGGCAACAAGCCCGGTGTCGGATGCATCGTCGTCAATGCCTTGACCCCAGAGGGCAACCCGAGGAGCTGTTGCACTGCCGCCGCGTATCAGCAACTGGATCGTCTCGAGATTCTTGACGGCCTGCTCGGCGATGATCAGGTCGGGCTTGAATTGCGCCAGCACCGGGCGAATTCTTCGACGCACCAGTCGCCGGCCCGCCACGGTGAGAGTGCGCTCAGTGAGAGGAACGTCGACATGTACTGATCCTGTGTCGTCAAGTCGGGCGGTATTAGTTGGCGTGGGTGTTGAGGCAGCCACGCTGAGTTCGATCTGCTGCTCGTGTAGTTGCTCTTTGAGCAGCGGGTAAAGCGGGACACGGTACTCAGCGATGTACGGCTGAACGATGAGTAGGCGTGCGCTCATAGTTGGTCTGCCCATCTCACCCTCTGACGTAGGTGAGGTGAGCCTACCGGCGTGGGTTACCGCGCAGGCCGGGTGAGGAGCGCCTCGCGCATCTGCTGAGTAAGGGTGATGGCCGTCTCGTCATCGTCAGCCATTGCCATGCCTGCGGTAGTCGAGATGTGAAACTTGTGGTCGCGCACCACGATCGGTTCACCGATGCAGCGTTGAATCTTGGCCGACACGGTCTGTGCGTCGTGTAAATCACGCAACCCACGCAGCACGATCACGAGTTCGTCATTGTCACTCAGGCTCAGCAGATCGCTGCTGCGAATCACAGAGCGGGCACGCCACCGAACTGACTCAAGAACTTCTTCAGCGATGGCGTCACCATGCATACTGCGGATTCCGTCGGTGTCATCGATACTCAGAACCAGGATGCACACGTGTCGGGTCGCCTCAGCAGGTGCCGTGAGCATGGTGTCAACGCGGCGACGGAGGTCGATCTCAAGCGGGCCATCAAGTGGTCGTGTCGATGGGCGTTCGGGAGACGTCATGCTCACTCCTCAGCAGGCCGGACAGTTGGTCGATTCACCACTAGCGTGCTCCCGAATCGGCCTTCATGGGGCCGCCGCCGCCCGGTTGGCCCATTCAAATGGACGCGATCAAGGGAAATCCTGTATGTCCGAATTAGATGGTTTTCCGGCCGCCTACATGAAGTCAACGCAAACCTCCGAGGGAGCAAGGCGCATCACTGTGCGTTCACGTACCTTTGACCCAGAGTGATGTATGGGTTACCGTACTGCTGAAATAGTTGACCTTGGGTTGGGGGTAGGCATGGAAACGTCATCTGTGAGTCTGATCGGCTCAGATTCGATGTCCATGGGACGCATCAGCACGTTCCTCGAACTTCTGACTGGTGTCCCAGACGGCGACACCGTCGCTCGAGCCCTCGCTGCTGGTGTGTTGATGGATCTGCGGGCCCATGTCACGTGCATCTACCGACTCTCAGACACGGGCCGCGATTTGCTGCTCGTGGGCAAGTTCGGCGGAGCGCCCGACCAGGTGCGCGCCCTGGAAGTAGTGCCACTTGACCTTGAGTGGACGGTGGGGCGTGCGTTTCACAGGGATCGAGTGCTGTTAGAAGCAATTGACGATATTCGTCGATCCTCACCGCTCACGGCGCCGCTATGTGGAGCTGATGTTGCTGGCTCGGCTGGTGGCACTCTGGCGGTCCTGCCGCTACATCATGCAGGCGTGAGCATCGGTGTGCTCACCACTGCCGTTGAAGTGCCATTGCGGCCAGGGGATCTCCTCGCCGATCAACTGGAATTGTTGGCGCCGCTCATCTCGCTGTGGCTACTCGCGGCGATGTCGCGTGACCGGCTCAAAGATCGGCAGACCGAGAAGGGTCGCCGGGTGCTCACCGATCGGCAGTTGCAGGTTCTCCAGCTCATGGATCAGGGACTGAACAATGGCGAGGTTGCTCGAGTCGTTGGTTACTCCGAGCCGACAATCAAGGCCGACATTTCTGCCCTCTATCGGCTGGTGCCATCGGCGAGTCGTTCGGAATTACTGGCCAATGCTGCGCGAGCGGGATTGTTGACAGTTGACCTGCGCACTGCGGCCGAATCTAGCCCGACGCTTGTACCACGTAGCGGCACGACTGCCGTCTCGATCTCGCTCTGATACCCCCGTATGGCCCAATGCGGCGGTGAACGCTGCGCGATCGCGGATTGACTGAGAGTAGTCAAGCGAGTGCGTGAGGCTCTTTCTTGACCACCTGTTTGATCAGGCCACAGAGAGGAGTTGACTATGCCGGCGACAGCTCAAGCCTTATCCGAGCCGGTCTACGCACTTCCCGCGACAGCATTTGAATCGCTGGTGGTGGCATCTGTCCCTGCTCGGCGCACGGTGATTGAGACAGCATTGCGCCGCCTCGGTTCGCGGCACATCTTGGTGGCGAGCAGCGTTTATGAAGCAGGCGAGTGTGCGGTAGTACCGATGTCGCGTGATGTTGCCGTGGTTGATTCCGATCTTGCCGATGGCACTGCGTATGAGGCTTTCAGGCTTCTGCGCGAAGCCGGATGGCGGCGCGTGGTGATGATGTCTTCGCGTGACGACCCGCTGGCGATCGTGGCGGCCGGAGCTCTTGGCGTGCGCAACTACCTTGTGGTCCCTGAGCATTCCGAATCGGGAATGCTCATGCCACCTCGAATTCACGATCGCACGGCTGTCGATAGCGGCCGACTCTCTGAGCGTGAACTTGAAGTGCTGCAGTTGGTTGCCGATGGGATGTCGAACAAGGACGTTGCTCGTCTACTCGGACTTTCCGCACTCACGGTAAAGAGTCACCTCGCTCGGATCTCACGCAAACTGCAGACCGGAGACCGTGCCGAAATGGTTGCCATTGCAATGCGAGCGGGAAAGATTCGATGATGTCGAATCTGGATTGCACTTCAACAGTGAACACTCCGGAGAGGTATCCGCGGCGCTAAGCGCGCGCACGAACTGCCAAGACGTAGCCGTGCAAGTACTTATTTCGGCGCTGGCAGGCATTGGAGGTTGCACGATGACGACGTACGGGGTTCTGAGTACTTATCCGCCTACGCAATGTGGCCTCGCCACATTCAGTGCGGCTCTCGTTAGAGCGTTGCGTTCCGATGAAGATGTCGTTGACGTGGTGGCGTTGGTTGATCGCATCGAGTCGGGTTTTCCTTCGGAAGTACGCCATCAGTGGGTACGAGGCGAACCGGGTGGAGAGAGCCGGGCCGCGGCGCGTCTGAACACCAATGACATCGTGATCGTGCAACACGAATACGGCATCTTTGGCGGTGCCGACGGTGGCGATGTGTTGGACCTCGTTCGCCAACTGCATGTGCCCGTCGTCGTGGTGTTCCATACCGTTTTGGAAGCACCGACTGTGCGTCAGCGCAGCATACTTTTGGAGTTATCGCGCCGCTGTGACTCCGTCGTCACTATGACGTGGACTGCGCGTCGTCGCCTGATCAATCAGTACGGCGTTCCTGCGAGCCGCATCACGGTGATTCCGCACGGTGCTTCAGATATTCACGTGCGCGGTGTGAGGTGGACCCCCCCTGCACCCAAGGCGCGGCCGGTTCTTCTCACGTGGGGATTACTTGGCCAGGGCAAGGGAATCGAGTGGGGTATCGCTGCGATGGCATTACTGCGAGACGTTCATCCCGCGCCGATCTACCGCATCGTGGGAGGAATACATCCGAAGGTCGCAGCGCGCGAGGGTGAGGCCTATCGGCGTCGACTCGAACGTCAAGTGCGAGAGCTCGGAGTCGAAAACATGGTGGCGTTTGATGATCGCTACATCGATACCGATGAGTTGCAAGGAATCGTTGCGGACGCCGACTTCATCTTGCTGCCGTACGACTCGCGTGATCAAGTGACATCCGGTGTTCTTGTTGAGGCGGTCACGGCGGCGAAGCCGGTTGTCTCGACCGGTTTTCCGCACGCCGTTGAACTCCTCTCGCGGGGAATGGGACTCCTTGTCGAACGACAAAGTGCGTCGTCGATTGCCGCTGCGGTGCGGCGATTGATCGAAGATCCGCAATTGGCGCAGCGCATGTCTGACGACGCGCGTACCGCGGCAAAGGACCTGCTCTGGCCGGCAGTGGCCGATCGCTACCGCGACCTTGCAGAGAGCCTTCCCAACAGGTCATTCGAATCGGTGAGCGCGTGAGCGTGGCTGGGATTCGTTACGACCACCTCATTGCGATGAGCGATGACATTGGCTTGTTCGAGCACGCGAAATTCACGGTGCCGCGTTGTGAGCATGGCTACTGCGTTGACGATGTAGCGCGAGGACTCATCGTCGTAATGCGCGAACCCGAGCCAGATGACCAACTGCGCGCACTCGCACGGGTGTACCTGCAGTTCCTTGCAGAGGCGCAGTCGTATGACGGTCGCTTCTGCAATCGACGAGGTGCTGACGGCGAGTGGCATGACGAGCCCAGCACACGTGACTGGTGGGGGCGTGCAGTGTGGGCACTGGGTACGACGGTCGCGCGGTCAGACGAACTTGCTGATGAAGCGATGGCGCTATTCGAACGCAGTGTCACCTTGCGAGCGTCGTGGCTTCGGCCTATGGCGTTCGCAGGGTTTGGTGCCGCCGAAGTGTTGTCCGTCGTGCCCGAACATCGATCAGCACGCGCGTTACTCTGTGCAGCAGCTCAGCGCATTGCCGTCCCCTCAGTCGAGGGTGAGTGGCCTTGGCCCGAGGCGCGTTTGCAGTACGCGAATGCAGCGCTACCTCAGGTGTTGATGGCTGCAGGATCCCTTCTTGATGAACCGCACTGGCAGGAACAAGGTCTAGCCATGTTGGAGTGGCTCGTCAGGGTCGAAACACGCGGCGAGCACCTCTCGGTTACCCCTGTCGGAGGTTGGGTGTTGGGCGAGCCGCGCCCAGGATTTGACCAACAGCCCATCGAAGTCGCAGCGCTTGCCGATGCGTGCGCTCTGGCGTTCGAACTCACGGCGAACCCGCTCTGGAGCCGCACCCTTGAACGCTGTGCACAGTGGTTTGAGGGCATGAATGATGTGGGGGTCGCACTCTGGAATCCCGCTGATGGCTCAGGCTGCGATGGGCTCGAGCGGCGCGGGCGCAACGAAAACTGTGGCGCAGAGTCGACCTTGTCGATGCTCGCTACCTTCCAGCAGGTTTCACGCTCGTTGGCTGTGACGTCATGAGCGGTACCGGGTTGCTGCGTCGCAGCGAAGTCCGGATGCTTCCTGACACGACGCGCGTGGTGACGCGACCGTTCCTGCCAGGTCAAGAGGCCCATACGCACGGAATCTCGCGTGCTGAGTCAGTGGTGGATCGCATCATGGATCTCAGCGAAACCGAGGTTGCCGTTGCTTTGTCGTCGGTGCTCACGTCGTTCGCTGGACGCCACTCTGATCTTGAGCAGACCTTCCGAGAGCATTTCGCCCTGGTCGCTCACCGAGTTCCGATGTGGTCCGATCTCACCCGTGACCGCATCACTCTCATCGGCGCTTATCTCACGCTTGAGTACTCGATCGAGGGTGCGGCTCTGTTTAATCCGGCGATCATCGCCCACCCCGACCAGAGTGGCTGCGCTGACGGTGAATTGAGATTCCTGATGTCGGTGCGTGCGGTTGGCGAAGGACATATCTCGAGTGTCGAATTTCGCACGGGGATCGTGGGACCACACGATGCGATCGTTATTGACGTTCCGGGCGGGGATTTGTCGCCAGGAGTGGTGACACCTGGCCTGATGTCGGTTGACTTTTTGCGTGAGGCTCTCGACATGCACGGTGATGCGTTCGATGCGGAGAGTCTGTTGCAACACCTGCCTGACATGTTTTTGCCGAGCGAGTTAGAAGAAGTACTCGCGTCAACCGCGCTGGACAGTCCGTCAAGCAGCGGTAGCGATGGCTTACTCGAGCGAATCCGCCGGACGGCGGCGTCGACGTACCGATTGCGCTTCTCAGCCGGGTACCACATATC
>Ga0194058_10000953_pt1 | contig 14429 bp, 13 predicted proteins | sample SepL4417m_MetaG_FD_155490 | JGI IMG/M metagenome (GOLD analysis project Ga0194058, IMG submission 155490) | Anoxic zone freshwater microbial communities from boreal shield lake in IISD Experimental Lakes Area, Ontario, Canada - Sep2016-L442-17m | ecosystem: Environmental > Aquatic > Freshwater... | reverse complement strand
TTTCGTGCCGTCTCCAAAGTCGTCCGTATTGTGAGTCAAATACTCGTGCAATGAAATTTTTCCTGGAGTAATGCTATGTGTTGGATAGATTGGTTTTCTGGACGCATGGGGTTATGCGTCAGGGCTGCGTAGGTCAGGTTAGCGATAGCGTAACCCGACGCATTGGAGCTGCAAATGTCGGGTTACGTTATCTCGCTACGCTCAATAAGCTAACTCGACATGGCTTGCTGACGAGTAGGATGGGTAGAGCAGCGCGAAACCCATCGCATAAAGAATCAATTATGATGGGTTTCGGCTATCGCCTCTACCCATCCTACGCGCTCCAGCTACTAAATTGAATGGCTATGATTATTCGAAGTTTCGCTGACCTACACTTGCTTAAAGAGGCCTTAATTAACAGAGACAAATTAAGTGGATCGGGAGCGGTCGTGAAGACGTTATCCGAAGAGGAGAAAAAAACCATAATAACAGAGCGAATCTCCGAGCTGGTAATACCTCTCCAAGATGATTTGTCGGAGTTGGCCAAGCTTGAGGATTTACTGAAACGACATGATGATTTATGGTTAGGCTTTTCACCAGTCAAGGGTTGGGTTCTGCTTGATCGAAAGCATCCAGAATACAATGATTGGAATCGGCCTTTTATTTTGCTACGTGATGGCAGTATTGATCGGTTAAGTCGGGAAGAATTCAGAAATGAGCCGAAAGGCCCGTGGAGTTTGCACTTTTGGAAGCGCCTTGATAGTGCCACTAAAACCCTTGCGGGGTCAGTTGCCGTTCTATTGCCGGAGATACGGAGCTACATCCAAGAAGCGGAGCAAGCTGCGCAACTTCGTGCCAAGGAATTGGAGCAAGCTGCGCAACTTCGTGTCAAGGAATTGGAGCGGCTAGAAGAGTTGCGTATCAAAGAGTCGGAGTGGGCTGCGCAATTAAGTGCCGAACATGCAATCGACCGTAACGAAGACTTGGCAACTCGTATCGACGACGAACCACTGTTTAGTCCAGAGGTTTATTCATTTGCTGATCTTGAGATTCAAGAAAAGTCGGCTACAGCAAAAAAAGAACATTACGCTGCGGCTCTGCCAGCTCGTGTTCGCTGGTTGAGCTGTTGGGCAAAACGGATTCAGGACGGCACACCAGCATTAGAACCCGCATGGAGCCGAGGCATTGCAGCAGCTGATCACCTTGATGAGAACGGCATTCACCATCTTTGGCATTTTACAGACATCAGAAATCTTGACCGTATCCACCATGAGGGTGGACTGCTGAGCTATTCTGGCCTGTCGGCCTTTGGGGTTTGTGCCCATTTTGTGGCTAATGATTATTCCCGAAGCTGCGATTTAAGACTCGGAAGAGAACGCTACGTTCGGTTGAGTTTCATCAATAATTCGTGGTTTTTTCAGCGTGTTTACAAGCAAATTCACCAAAGTGGCCTAGTTTGGCTACGATTCTCTTTGCAGTCTCTGGCCTTGGGTGAAGTGACCTATTCATTGGGCAACGCAGCCTCTGGCTCTCGTCTCCAAAATGATCTTCCTTATGCGGGCATAAATTGGGAAGGGGTTAGGCCTTTTTCTGGACTGCATGTGGATAACAAAGGGGAAATCATATACCCAGAATTACATTCATACGAAATTGGAGACGACGTGCTTTTTCGACAGATAAGCAAAATGTGGAATTCCGAAATCTTAATTAAGCATTTCTTACCCTTAGAATTTTGCAGCGGAGCTTTTGATTGTCGTACCGGTAAAATCATTCAGTTTTAACAACAACATTAATTTCAAAGCACCAGTGGAGAGTTCATGGCTAGTCGCCCTGTTTATATCCCGAATGTAAAAGGTAAAGCCTTAGTTACACCGGTTAGTGTGGAATTCAAATGGATTGCTGGCATGTCAGTTAGCCAAAAGCAAAAATGTATCCATTCGCTTCATGAAGCAGCGGCACAGAGAAAGATTGTGAAGGTATTGGAAATCTCATCGAAGTCTGAAAATCCGTTAGGTGTAAAGCTGAGTGCATTTAACCTGCACATTGTCACGCCAAGCGGCATGAAAACTACGGTTGAAAATGCGTTTCAGGCCAGCAAAGTCTATCGCAATGGTGGCCCCTATCTTGATTTACTGGAAACAACCCCGAGAGAAGCAAAGAAAGATTCCAGGCTCAATACGAGTGGAGATTTAGTTGGCTTTCGCCTTGAAGGCGAAGATTGGCCAACACGCCCGATAACTGCTTTTTATGACTGGCTATATTTATCCGCTTTACGGCAATCACCAACATTGGCGGAACAATTACTTGAATTTGACGGATTCACTGATATTGAGTTCAATCCAGAGCGCTCGTTGAATTGTCAAGCAGCTTCTGCTGCTTTGTTTGTTGTACTTACAAGACGGGGCGAATTTGAGGCGGTAACCTCAAATAGGTACTCCTTTCTTGAGAGGCTAAATGCTAGCAGGGTGACTTCAAGACCCATGCAATCTAGCCTATTCTAACTCCGCACAAAACTGGAGTCACAAGACTGAGGTCAGAGTAAACTTAAATGCCTAACATTACGCTCAACCGGAGCGCAGTTAAAATCCGGTTTTATTTTTCAGCTTTTCGAGCCCACTTGGTTAGCTCAACGTTAGGGGGTCGTAATGAACGAAGATGAGAAACAAGCGAAAAATTCATCAGACGCTCTTTCCGGTTGGCGCTTTTGTCTACTGGTAATGTGGGTTCATTCTCATTTAATTCTTGCCGAAGGCGTCAGATATTTGCAAATAATGCAGGCTGAAAAAAGAAATTTTTGCAGTTCTTATGGATTATGTTTGCAGGCCGTTACATCTACTTACCTTGCAGATTGTTCTGCTTAGAGCCACCTTAACTAAAAGTGAAAGTGCTTCTTTAAAACTACCTGAGATTAAAACATGAATTGGAAAGGTTTAATATTATACTTTGCAGTCATATTCGGCTATGCCATGAATCCATTGATATTTTCAATGATTGGATTAGCCGTGATACGACCTAAAACAATTAAAGTTGCGTTATGGGTTTCTGCCATTGCAGTCACAGCAGTATGCTTTCTGGCATTAAAAGGAGGCGTAGTTCAAGAGACCGTAATTGCTGCAGGCATTCTTGCTTTTATAATCAGCATTGCCCTTTACATGATGACTAGGCACATTATTACAAGCGTAGGAACCAAATATTTACTAGCGTTCATTATTTCCTTTGGCATTGGCTTTGCAGCTTTTTTTGGTGCAGCTTCAATTTTAGTCGAGATGTTTAATCATGATGACACTATAACACTTTCGGGAGCAATACTCGTGAGTCTAGTAACTTGGAGGATTTCTTTCATACAGCTGAAAAACAAAAGCATAACAGACATTTTTTACGGTGCAATATCTTCATTTAAAAATGTCGGGGATGCTGTTGCGTCAAGGATGGATGAAAATGACACCTCATATTATGCCCAAGCAGAAAAAGAAATAGCGAACAATAACCAAGACACAGGTTTGTGGGCTCAAGCGCTGGTATATGCTGAAGGTGATTTTGAAAAAAGAAAGATTGAATATATGAAGCTTCGTGTCAAACAACTCAAACGCAAAACATAAGTGACATGGCAACTTTCCGCACCCATTACGACAACCTAAAAGTTGCAAGAGACGCCCCCAACAGCGTCATTAAAGCAGCTTATAAGGTCTTGATGCAGCAGTACCACCCGGATAAATTTAATGGTACTGAGCAAGAGGCGTTACGAATTGCCAAGCTAATCAAACACTCCTACGATGTGTTAATTGATCCTGTCAAACGCGCCGAACATGACCGCTGGATTAATGATCAGGAAGCAAAAGCTAAGCAGCAGAGTGAACAAGCTCAATTTGAGGAAGCTGGCAAAGCAACCGAACATCAGTACCAAAGACAAGACACCCCAAAGTCCTCACCACCAAAAAACTCGACACCAGTACAAAGTCAGCCTATTTTTAAAAAAGTTCTATCGATTATTGCTTATACAGCAATAATCATTGCAACGCTCATCGTGATGTCCATTGGTGGCATGTTTGGCAGACTTGCAGGGCGATCAGCTTTCACCAGTGCTACACCCAGCGCAGAACAATATGAAGCAAAATTGATGAGCGGATTCATAGATGCAGCACAGAAAATCAATAAACAAGGTGCAACAATAGTAAATGACGAAACACTTATGGATGGTGCTACAGTTGGGCCAGGACTCCGTATTACATATCACTACATACTTCGCAACTATACATCACAGAACGTTGATCCGAGTACCGTGCAGACTAATATCCGAACAGAAGTAACACATAATATGTGTAGTAAAAAAGAAATGAAGTTAGGTCTGCAATACGGTGCCATCTATGGTTATATTTATGCAGGCAATGATAATGTTGAAATTACTCGTTTTGAGATAGATCGAAATGATTGTGAGTTTGAAACATTAAAAACTCAGCAAACTACGCCTGCAAGTACTAAAAATAATTCCGATATTTATTCAATTCCACAGAACACGATTAGCAAGAAACACAACATTCAAATCTACAATCAATGCAGGGAACCAATATCTGTCTCTATTACATATTGGAATGATGATATGTGGATAACACAAGGTTGGTGGTTAGTTCAGCCATTATCGCGAATCAACACAGGCTTACAGACCAATTTAAAAGATATTTACACCTATGCGTATTCAACAAGTTACATATGGAAAGCTAAAACAGGAAGTGGATTTGAAAGACCGATCACTAATCAGAGTTACATTTACTCTTCAGTCAATCCATTAACGGCTTCCGATACAAAAATGGTTCCATTTTTAGCAATGAGAGATAGCTTTAATTCATCAGATTCTTATTATGAATTTTCCTTAACATGCCCAAGCGAATCAGATGCACATTTTGCTGCAATAGAAGCAGTTCACCCTGATTTAAAACAAATCGATAGAGACCCCAGATTTGATGAGTGGATAGCCTCAAAACCGCAACAATTAAGACTACAATATAATCGAATAAGACGTAAAGGAACTTCAAGTGAAGTCATTAATATGCTCAATGCTTACAAATCTAATATTAGAAACCCTCCGAAAATCCCAAGAAGCCAGCTTATACCATCAAATAATAAGGCATATTTACCACCTAGCATTCCAGGTGATACTAATAACGACGGCATACTTTCTGGGAGTGAACAATATATACGCGACAATTCACCTAGGTAACGCAAATAACTGAGAAAGACGGGGTCAGTTCTAACATTCCAACATTCAGGCACTAATCCGCAGATATGAATAACTGGGGTCAGAGTAAAGTTAAATGCCTAACTCAACGCTCCAGGAAAGACGGGGTCAGTTCTAACATTCCAACATTCAGGCACTAATCCGCAGATATGAATAACTGGGGTCAGAGTAAAGTTAAATGCCTAACTCAACGCTCCAGTGAAGCTTCTCTATGTTCCGCCACTGACGACTAAATGACTTATGGGAAAAATTTACATCGAAACTTCGATTGTTTCATAGTTGACTGCTCGCCCTTCAAACAATCAAGTAAACGGCGAATCATACGCTGATATTGTGTGTGATTTTTAGCAGCCTCAGACTTGAAAAACACAATGTAGTTTTCTCATTCCCTATGCAATTGCCAAAAATCAGCGGGGGTAACAATTGGATAAAGCGCCGACAACACCAGTAAATCTTTGTCGTCCGTAACAAGATAATTGGCGTTTGCTGCCAAGAATGTACCAAGAACAGGTTGATCGGCTGGGTCACGCAGAAGTGGCTCGGAGACTTGAACAGGGTCAACCAGGTCAGCAAGAAAAGCTAAACTATCGACAAAATCCCGAATTTCCAGGCTTGACCAGCCGAGACGATTATTCAGCCTTGGAAGAACCCGCTGTAATTCATCCAAAATATATTGGGAAAGGATGACCTCCAAGCTTCCTACTCGCCAGGCAGAGACTATTTTTCCTGGTATCGAGTTGGGATAAGCAGTTCCAGAAAGTAAAACATTAGTATCCAGGACAATGCAAATTTGCGGCATAGCTAGAATTCAGAATGTCTAGTATCTGAGACAAGGGCATCAATTTCACTTAGCCCTTCTTCTTGCGGTACGTTTGCATAAGCATTAGCTATTTGTTGGCTTAGCGCATCAAATCTATTTTTAAAGCGACGTATTCGATCAAATAATTGTGCATCTACCAGCGCGGCCACTGGTTTTCCATCCTTTTTAATTAAAATTGAATCATGCCGGTATTGAACTTGATTCAACATTTCCCCTGGATTTTGTCGGAAAGCGACAGCATTTACTTCATTAATCATAACAAGCCTCTTATTTTAAAATTTAAACCATACTGATCATAATAATTTATTACATTAATGGCAAGCTGATAATTACCTTTAGTCTATTTCTGGTGAGGGGCAGGAATTTGATGATCGTCAGGGTTATTTTTTGATCAAATTTACGGCCGCTTATGGCAATTGTCGAACTTCATTCAGCAATATTCATCGCCCTAAAGCGGCCATTCGCGTCCGGCGGCTCATGGCCGTGAGTTGCCAGTCAGTTCCAACTAAAAATCAACACACTCTCCAAGGGGCTTGCTTTTACTCCTGATTTTTAATGATTATTGCCATACAGAATATAAATGACCGAGATAATCACGGAGTCGGTCATCGGCTTGTCGCTGTCGTTTTTGCCGGGCGTAAAGCGCCATTTTTTTAGGGCTTTGGCCGCTGATTCATCCAAGATTTTATGGCCGCTACTGCGTAAAATTTCAACGCCTTTGCTGATTCCTTGGACGGAGACTTTAATCCGGATTACCGTAGTGCCCTGATAGCCCAGAAATACAGCCATTTCCGGGTATTCCGGACTTGGATTATGGCTATCACTTTCCGGAAAATTGTCGGTGGCCGAGGTACTGCCAGCCGGAGGCAGCATCATGGCAGAGGAAACCGTCTGCGCTGTTTGCTGTTCGGGTTGATATTTGACACTTTTGCCAACCAATTTGGCAGGTCGGGATTTAATCAGTTGCTCAATAGCACCGGCATCCGGCAATTTTTCTTTTGCAACGGGTGTTTTTTTGGGTTTTGGTTTGGGATTGGTTGTTGGCTTGGACTCCGGTTTAGGTTCCGGCTGTGGTTGAGACTTGGCAGGTGAGGGCGCTACACTGGTTTTGAGGACGTTTTTGCCGATCAAATTAACTTCCAGTTTAAAAGGTACCGGCATAATCGGTGTCTTGGGCAAATCCATGGACTGCCTTAACCAGGTCAGCAGCATGATATGCAACAAAAGCACCAACAGGGCCAGCAGCATCAACACGTCGGCAGATCGTTTGTTTGATTTTTGATTCGTCTTAGAGACGATCTCTTTAAAATTATTTTTAAGCAAAATGATCTAAAAATGCCTTATGAGTTATAAATAAAGAGCCACCAACTTAGGTAACTCGCAATAAATAATCCCAATTGTTGCCTAACTCTGGACTTTGCGCTTATGCATACGCTTTGTAGGGCTAACGCATTAATAGTCTATTGATAAGCTTGTGGAGGTCAGGCTTTGCCTGACTGTCAGGCAAAGCCTGACCTCCAGCGCCATAACCAATAGCTTCATGCCAATGAGGTTTTTACCGACGTTTTTTTAACCCAATCGAGAACAATAAAACCAAAGTCCCCCAAAGTAAACCAGGTACCAGCCAAAACCAGCGTTGGTAAAAGGTAACCGGCGGGTTTTTAAGGTAAGGCACTTCATAGACGCTTGCCCAAGGTTGATGAATAGGTGATTGCTCCAGTATTTCTCCCGAAGCCAACGATACCGTGGAGATACCGGTGTTGGTGACGCGCAACACCGGTCTTCTAAATTCTATGCCGCGTGCCAGGGTCATATACATGTGTTGATAAGGTTCTTGCCAGGTGCCGTACCAGGAATCATTGGTTACATTGACGATGAACTGTGCCCCTAATTGAGCCAGTGAGCGAGAAAATCCCGGGAACAGACTTTCGTAACATATTTGCGCTCCCATTTTATAACCGTTCCATTTTAACAGGTTGGTGGGGCCTGAACCTCTTGCAAAATGACCGGTTTCCGGTAACCAGTTTCGGATTTCAGGGAAAAATTGTTCGCCGGGAATGTATTCCCCAAAAGCCAGTAAAATAGTTTTGCTGTAATGAGGCGGTACAATTTCACCGTCGTTATTTAACACAAACAGGGAGTTGGTAATTAAGCGGGATTTTTCATCCACACTGTATGCCCCGGTAATCAGTGGCAGTTGTCTATATTTAAGAAATTCTGACAAAGCAATAGGCAGTGCATTGAATTTAAATTGTTCCCCCAGTAAAGCAGGAAAAGCGGTTTCAGGCCACAAGGCAAAGTCGATTTTTTTATCCGGGTGGCTGTTAAGGGCGTTATCGGTTAGCGTTATATAACGATTAAGAATTTCTTTGCTATAACCTTTGCCTAATTCAGCGGCCATTTTTTCTGAATTTTCAGTGCTCGCCTGAACCAGTAGCGTCGTAAAAGAGGCATCCGGTTGCGGCAATCTTGCTTTAAGCCATAGTCCACCGACATTCAATAGTATAAAACCGGTGATGACCGTTGCCGCTATGATTTTTCCGGTGGTCTGCTTGCGTTTTTGCCAGGCGATGTAAAGCGGCACATTGCACAGTAAGGTTGCGGCACTGAGTCCACTAAAACCGATAAATTCAGCCCATTGGTAAAGGGGAATGTCAGCGCCAAACCACGAATAACCAAAGTTCCAATCAAACAGGGTAAATGAATAAGCTTCGGATAATACGGTGATGATGGCCATCAAGCCTAGCGAAAGTCGTTTTGACCATTTAAATTTTCGCTGTCCAATAAACCAAAGCAGCCCTGCCAACGGGACAAACAAATGCCCTATCAACGCATAAATAATCATGCCAATTACCGCAACCGGCCAATCCAGATGTGCGAATTCGTGTAGCAGGTAGGTCATCCAGTTAAAACCAATCAAGGTAAAAACAAAGGATGTGATTAAGCCGCCAAGCAATACGTCTCTGAGGCGGGTTTGGCGGCTCCAGAATAGCCATAACGGCACAAAGCAAAACAAAGAAGCCCACGGTGGAAACGGAATGTAACTGGTGCCGATCAGGAATCCGGACAGAGCGGGGAGTAGCCAAATTTTGGCGGTGGCGGGTAAATCGTTATTCATGGTGACTATAAAGAGGTTATGGGGTGCATGGAATTCTTATCAGGAAACAGCGGGGAAAGCATTTCCTTGCGGTGTCATTATGCCGACTTGTCTCGACCTGTCGTGAGATTACCTCTTTTATTTGACGGAGTGATGACAGTTTTTTTATGGATAGTTAATTACTTTATCTGTTTCAATCAGTCAAATCCGTTTTATCTGTATTCTATTTTTGGCTATTAACTTAAGGCGGGACACTTTTGACTATGAACAATCACGGTGAGCCCAGAAAGAGTAACGATAGGTTGTAAGGGTAGATAGTTTCTACCTTTACTGCACGTCGTAATTTGCAACATTAGTAGCGGGTTAGCGACAGCGTAACCCGACAAATCGAAGTGTCTATAAATCAATCAATTGTATGCTTTGTAATTGCCATCCATGGCAACTGGTTTCCGGCAATCCCTGCCGGAATGACGGACTTTTTGGTACTTGGTGAATCATTCTGCTGCTCAGTGCCCTACCTTAAATTGGTAGCCCTATTTTTTAACGCGTTGTCACACAAAATTCATCAAACCGTAAAGTTCTTTTAATAAAAGGTCTTTATAGTAGTCAGCGTTAGCAAAGTTATCAAGCTGGAAAAGTAAATGGTTTGTTTGAAGTGTTTCACAGAGTGAAAAAACAACCGTTCAGGAAAGATTGGATTGGCAAAGACACACCTAAAGCAAGCACCCGCATTACAAGATCATCACGATTAAATTAGTTAAACCCTCTAGTTGTAACTCATTGGCCGCTGTTCAGCGGCCTTTTTTTTGCCCTGTAAACTGAGGTTATATTTGCACCAAAATCTATTATTTTTGGTAATTATTCAGTCCCCCCTCTTTGAAAAAGAGGGGTTAGGAGATTTTATTAGATAAATCCCCCTCTGTCCCCTCGCTTTACTCTCCCCCTTTTCAAAGGGGGAGGTGAACAACTACTATTTTTATGTCGGTGCCTATTGGGTTTATGTCTCTGGCGTGGTTGTGGTGCGCGATGCGCACCCTACTACTTTAGCTGTTTTTGCAGGCAATAGCTGAAGCGATTGCACTCCCGTTTTTTAAACACTTGCTCTCAACCCCATTTTTCAAAGGGGAATGTAAGAAAAGAGCATTACCACGAAGAACACGAAGATTTTTGCTTTGTTTTTCTTCGTGTCCTTCGTGTCTTCGTGGTGAATAAAAACGGTTCTTCGTGTCTTCGTGGTGAAAAAAAGCGGTTCGCTAATCGTTATGAATCTCGGCATATAAAGCACGGTATTCATCACTTAGCTTATGATTGGGAACGTAATGCACTAAAGGCTGCGATACCGTATGAGACTCTCTTACTTTAATTGAAGGTGATATCATCGCGGCAAGCACAGGCAGCCCTTCGGCAATCAGTTCATCAACCAATTGGCGCGGTAAATTGGCCTGTCTTTGAAATTGGTTAACGATAATGCCTTCAATCTCAAGGTTTTGATTATGATCGGCTTTGACTTCTGTGACTGCCAGCATCAAGGTATATAAGGCTTCTCTGGCAAAAGTGTCACAATCAAACGGAATCAGACATTTTTCGGCAGCGATTAATGCCGATTGACTGTAAAAGTTAAGAACCGGCGGGGTGTCCATATAAATAGCGTCAAACCCTTCCAGTTTTTCCAGTGCTTCTTTTAGTTTAAAGATTTTAAAGCGCGATTCCAAACGACCTTGCAACGGTTCAAGGTCGGGATGTGAAGGAATAACAAACAGGTTGGGAAAAGGCGTTTCATGAATAACCGCGTCAAGTCCGGCATTGTTGTTGTTCCCGAACAGGGACAGGCTTAAACAATCTTTAAAGAAAAGGGCAATAGTCTTATCGCTTTCGGTAACTTTGTGTCCCAGCAGATAATGCGTAGAATTACCTTGAATATCCAGATCAATTACCAAGGTGCGCTTGCCTTCCATGGCACTGATGGCGGCTAAATTGCAGGTAATCGTTGATTTGCCGACACCGCCTTTCTGATTAAAGATGACTCTGCGCATGTTATTTCCCTTGAAATCAAAAAGATAAAAGCCGTATTATAAGCCTTGACCCCGTAATATCAAATGCGTATAAAGGTTTTTGCATGACAGGCGGGACATTCAGGGATTTCACTGGGTGTTTTAAAAGCTATTTCTTTACCGCAGGCATCACAAATAAATGTTCCTGGCACCGTAATGTCGCCACTATGATAAGTATGGGCTTCTGCAAGTTGCTCCAACTTGGCCAGTTCCAGGCGGGTTTTGTCAGCAACGCTTAAGAAAGCGTCCAATGTGAAGTTTTCAATCAATTCAATATCAAATTTAAACCACTCTGAAAGTGAATCTTTGTCTTCTTCGTCGGATAAACCGTGAGCCGCTTGTTCAATATCACGTTTAATATAACCTGATAATTTGTTCAGTTCATCGGCCGTCAAGTCGCTACTTTTGCCGGTTTTTTCTTTGGAAATTTCTAACGCTTCAGCAAAAGAATGCAACGTATCTTCCATGGTTTCATGGAGATGTTTCATAAAATCGGAATAGGCGGCGATCAATTTATTTTTGTTCATGGTTCAACTCCTGAAAAATGACGCTTTAGATTTAAGCAACAGTGCGGTATTCTAACGCTTTTGACTGGTAAAAGACGAGAAGGATGCAAGAAAATTATCAACCGCTCTCAATTGAGCAAGACGTACAAGCCGCCTGGGACGTTTCAGGGGTATTTAATGTCTCGGAATCTTCTGCTAATGATACGCAAGAAAAGTATTATTGCTTATCCATGTTTCCTTATCCCAGTGGAAAATTGCACATGGGTCATGTGCGTAATTACACCATTGGCGATGTGATTAGTCGCTATCAGCGCATGTTGGGAAAAAATGTTTTGCAGCCTATGGGTTGGGATGCTTTTGGCTTGCCGGCAGAAAATGCGGCAATGCAGCATGGCGTTCATCCGGCTGATTGGACTTACCAAAACATTGATTACATGCGTGATCAGCTTAAACGGCTCGGTTTTGGCTATGATTGGAACCGCGAATTAGCGACCTGTGACCCTGATTATTATAAGTGGGAGCAATGGTTTTTCCTTAAATTGCTGGCTAAAGGACTGGTTTATAAAAAAACCGCGCCGGTCAATTGGTGTCCACATGATATGACGGTTCTGGCTAATGAACAGGTTATTGATGGCTGTTGCTGGCGTTGTGATACCCAGGTTGAGCGCAAGGAAATCGCGCAGTGGTTTTTAAAAATCACGGCGTATGCCGATGAATTACTGGCCTCGCTGGAAACGCTGGACGGCTGGCCGGAGCAGGTTAAGACCATGCAGGCCAATTGGATCGGTCGTTCTGAAGGCGTTGAGATGGATTTTCCGGTTCCGGAAATGGCGCAGCCCTTGCGGATTTATACCACGCGTCCTGATACTTTAATGGGCGTGACCTATCTGGCTGTTGCGTCTGAACATCCATTGGCGTTAAAAGCTGCCGAAAATAATGCCGACATTGGCGCATTTATTAATGACTGCAAGCTGATGGAAACCTCGGAAGCGGCCATGGAAACCATGGAAAAACGCGGCATTGATTCCGGTATAAAAGCACTGCATCCGATCTCTGGCGAGCAAGTGCCGGTCTGGATCGCCAATTTTGTATTGATGGGTTACGGCACCGGTGCCGTGATGGCGGTTCCTGCGCATGATCAACGTGATTTTGAGTTTGCGAAAAAATATGGCATTGCCATCAAGCAAGTTATTTTTGCTAAAGACCCAGAAAATGAGGGCGATTGTTCAGAGCAGGCTTACACCGTAAAAGGCATCTTGCGCAATTCAGGCGAGTTTGACGGTTTAACGTCAGAACTGGCTTTTGTGGCTATCTCTGAAGCATTGGAAAAATACCAAAAAGGCGAACGGAAAACCAATTTCCGTCTCCGTGATTGGGGCGTTTCCCGTCAACGCTACTGGGGCGCTCCGATTCCGGTTATTTATTGTGATGATTGCGGTACGGTGCCCGTGCCGGAGCAGGATTTGCCGGTGCAATTGCCGCGTGATGTGGTGCTTGACGGTTCACAATCGCCCTTGGTGGCGCATCCGACTTTTTCACACGTTGCTTGTCCGTCTTGTGGTAAAGCAGCGCGTCGCGAAACGGATACCTTTGATACCTTTATGGAGTCCTCCTGGTATTTTGCAAGGTTCGCCAGCAGCAAAGCAGATGCCATGCTGGATGACAGTGCCAAATACTGGTTGCCGGTAGATTACTATATCGGCGGTATTGAACATGCGATTTTGCACTTGTTATACGCGCGGTTTTTTACCAAGTTATTGCGTGATGAAGGCTTGCTGGTCTGTGATGAGCCCTTTAAGAAGTTGTTGACGCAAGGTATGGTGCTTAAAGACGGCACTAAAATGTCCAAGTCAAAAGGTAATACGGTTGATCCGCAAGGCTTGATTGATCAATACGGCGCGGATACCGTGCGCTTGTTTATCATGTTTGCCGCACCGCCGGAGCAATCGTTGGAATGGTCTGACAGTGGTGTTGAAGGCGCGTATCGGTTTTTGAAAAGACTCTGGAAGCAGGCTTATTTGCATAGTGAGGCTGGTGGTTCCCTGCAAGCGCTTGATAAAGCGTCATTAACGGAAGAACAGCAAACCGTTCGCCGTTTTGTGCATCAAACCATCCAAAAAGTCAGTCATGACATGGGCGTGCGTACTATTTTTAATACCGCGATTGCCGCCAATATGGAGCTGGTCAATACCCTGGTTAAATTTACCGATGTTTCTGATAACGGCAAAGCCATACGTCAGGAAGCTTTGGAAGCGATTGTCCTGATGCTGGCACCGATAGTGCCGCATATTTGCCATCAACTATGGTTGGACTTGGGGCATCAGCAAGCGGTAGTCAGTGCCTCTTGGCCTGAAGTGGATAAGGCGGCTTTAGAGCAGGATTCAATAGAGATGGTGATACAGGTTAACGGTAAATTACGCAGTAAAATATCGGTATCGGTCACTGCAACCTCAGAAGAAGTGCAAGCATTGGCTTTGAATGATGAACATGCCCTGCGCTTTATTGACGGCAAACCCGTCAGAAAAGTGATAGTGGTGCCTAAAAAACTCGTTAATATCGTGGTTTAATGGGGGCTTGAGGTTTTTTTACCGGTTAGCGACAGCGTAACCCCAAGGCATCAAGTTAAGACATTTACCACGAAGACACGAAGAACACGAAGATTTTGCTTTGGTTTTTCTTCGTGAACTTCGTGTCTTCGTGGTCTGTAATATCTTTAAGATGATGTGTATGGGAAGTCGTGTAG
>Ga0194058_10000949_pt1 | contig 14442 bp, 8 predicted proteins | sample SepL4417m_MetaG_FD_155490 | JGI IMG/M metagenome (GOLD analysis project Ga0194058, IMG submission 155490) | Anoxic zone freshwater microbial communities from boreal shield lake in IISD Experimental Lakes Area, Ontario, Canada - Sep2016-L442-17m | ecosystem: Environmental > Aquatic > Freshwater >... | reverse complement strand
GCCGCCCATTCTGTCAGGCCAAAATGTGCCAAATGATTTTCCCGCCTCCCCTACGTGGCTTCTGGGACTTCAATGGGTGAGATCAGGATCTCTGAACTTCTGGCTAATCCAACCCGCCCAGAAACTGCTTGAGCTCGGGAGAAAGATCCGTCTCCCCGGGAGCTAGGAGAATGGAGTAGCCACCTTTCGGAGACTTGACGCTCCTGAGGCTGCCGGCATCAGGAAACTGGAAATACGATTTGCGGCTGCCAAGCTCGCCCCGGAACTTCACAAGTGAGATCTCTCGAAGGGCAAGCCCCGTCTCAAACCTGCCGGTGCGCGGCCAAGATGCGAGGAGGGCTGCGGCAACAAGCTTTTTGGGATCGGGAGGGAGCTGCCTTTGAAAGCTGGCGGCCAAGTCTCCGCTCCCGTAGATGCAAAGGAAGTCAGCGAACGGGATGGCGGCATCGCACCACTGGCCTTTGGGAAGGAACCTCCGGGCGTGATAAATGGCCAGGGAAAGACCCGGCATGCCCTTCAGCTTTTCAAAGGTCAAATTGCGGTCGTAGCCTTTCCCCGGACCGTTGCGGAGCTCTTGGGAAGCGAGGAATGGCTTCCAGTCGAATGGGCCGGTGGACTCATAGATCAGGAAGTCCACTGGCTGGCAGGGAACTGCCGGGATCATCAGGTGCATGGCTTCCGTATCTGCCTTGATGCGAAAGAGCAAGCCCTCGCCCTCTTGAGCGTCCGAAATCGCCACCCCGACAGCTCCGACCTCCTCGAGGAACAGCCCCTTGGCGCGAAGGATATTCCCAGCATCCCGATCGCTTGTTGCTATCTGAATCTCGGCGGGCGGGTGAGGAACCGGCTTCGCCTGGCTCCACGACAAGTCGAACTCCTTGCCGACATCTCCCACCAGGGCGGTGAAGGCCTTCTCACCATCTGCCGGCGACTTGAATTCCGCGAGGGTGGCAACCCGCACAACATCGCCTTCGGAGAACGCAGGAAATGGCCTGGCAATATCCTTTGTGACGATCTCCACATTCTTTATTTGCATCTCTCCGCCCGACCCCTTGAAAAGATAGAAGCGTGTCGGCTCCTGGGCCCATCGGGCATAGTAGATCCATGGGGCCTTTGTGCTGAAGCCGGAACGCCTGAAGTTCCGGAGGAGGCCGTCATGGAGGGAGAACTCCACCGTCCTCCATTCCGATCCGTCCTTCGAGGCATCGACGAAGACGGGCCGGAGAAAAACATCGCTGTTGCCGAAGTAGGCGGTGGGCCCGCCCATGCTGAAGATCATTTTGCCAGCGACCGCCTTCACCATCATGCGGATGGCATCGGCTTCAGGAGGAAAGTATTTCACTCCCAGGTAGAGGGTTTCAAGGTAGGGGCGCTTGAAGGGGATCTCCGGAGAAACCCGCAACGTCCAAAGCATCTCCCCATCGGGATTCCGAACGAGCTCCATGCTGCTGAACTGCCCGGCCATCTTCTTCTCCTCCGCAGTCCACTGCCAGGAAACCAACGGCTTGGCGGGAAACGGCACGAACCCCTCAAGATCCAGGTCGGTTCCCAACACCCTGCCGTCGAACCCGTAGCCAGACGCGACCGCAAGGAAAAACGCCAGCATAAAAAAGCCCGAACTGAGCCGCGCGAGCCCGAAAAATTCTTTCTGCGCAGGCCGGAAAAAATATTGCACTTGCAACATCGCCATTCTTCGGTAGGATCTAAACCCTCTTCCGCACGGTTGGCTCAGTGGTAGAGCACCTCACTGACACTGAGGGGGTCAGAGGTTCGAACCCTCTACCGTGCATTCCCCACCCGCAGATTCTCCGGTTGACCATGGCGATGGATTGCCCCGTCCGGTTCAGGAGCACAGGCATTCGCGCATCGTCTTGTAGCTTTTTTCAAGCGAGACGAAAGGGTCGCCCGGGCAGGTGTCTTGCTCGACGACGAACCACTCGCAACCCGCAGCATCGGCTGCGGCAACAATCGCAGGAAAATCGAGGTTTCCATATCCGATCTCCGCGTAGAACGGCTGGTTGTTGCTCCCAAAGCCGTAGTCTTTGCAGTGGAGAACGGGAAGTCGCCCGGCAGCCTTCTTGCACCACTCGACCGGGCTACCTCCTCCGAACTGAACCCAGTAAGTGTCGAGCTCGAACTGGAGGTTTTTCGGGGATGTCGCCCGCGCGATGTAGTCCATCAGGGTTTCCCCGCCGATGCGCAGAAATTCGATCGCGTGGTTGTGGTAGCTGAGCGTGCAGCCGTGCTCCCGAAGGACGGCCCCCGAGGCGTCGAGGTCGGAAACCATGGCCTTCACCGCTGCGGAATCTGAGAAATCAACCTCGGCCGGGTAAGGGTAGGCCGTGTGGCAAACCCCCATTTCCTTCAGCCGCTCAACGACCTTCAACGGATTCGTGCGGATGAGGTCGGAGCTCTCATGGGTCGCGCAAATCGTGATGCCAGCATCGGAGAGGATCGAACGGATTTCTGATGGGGAGATCTCGCCCGAGATCCCGCTTGCTTGTGCAGCCTCATACCCGATCGCGCGCAGCTTCTTTGCTGTTTGCGCGAGATCTGCCGAGGAGTTGCAAAAGTCGCGGACGGTATAGAGCTGGACGGCAATTTGGTTTGGTTTCACCCGGGCAGCATCGAAAATCCTGCCGCCCCTGTCAAATCCCTTTGTAGTGAAGGCTCAATACCCGGAGGCTTTCCGCGCCTTTTTCTGCGGTGTAAAGGAAAAGCTGAAGCGTTGTGGACGCCTGCACCCACTGGTAGCCGATGAGCGTCTGCAGGATTTCTCCCTCCCGGGTTTTCTGCCGCGCGATCACCCGGCCCATCCCGTATTTACTTTCGATATTCCGTCGGGTCTGGTCGAAGAACTGAGCGTGCTGGACGGAGTCCCACGACCGGTCTCCGTAGTGGAGTTCGATCTCGCTGAGGGAATCCGAGTCGAAGTAGAAAAGCGCGCGCAGGAGCAGTTTTTGAGGGATCCCCTCGACGACCAGGACATTCCTCTTCTCGACCATCTTCCGCTCAATCACCCGGGCCTGCACCTTGGTGAGGCTTTCCTCCAACCGCTGAGCCGACTCCCCCCATTGGAAGTTGAACGGGACGCGGATCTCCTGCTCGGCCGCCGGGGCATCGCCCAAAACAGCAATAAAAAAAATCGTGGCCAGCAGTGGGCGGAAGCATCGCATCTCCCGGAACTCTCAAAAAATCCGGACGTTTCGTCAATCCCGGGAAAAAAACATTTGCAAAAATTGAAAAACCGGTCAATAAGCGGAATCAGCAGATGAGGTCGTGATTTGGTGAACGCCGCGCGGAAGATTCCGGCGGCGGTTTGAAACCCGGTAGTCGGGAACAGTCTCCGATCCCAATGCCATAAAAAACTACCATGGGTAACAAACTATACGTCGGCAACCTTTCGTTCAACACGACCGAGATTGCCATTCAAGACATGTTCTCGCAGTGCGGTTCCGTTTCGGAAGTCATGCTGATGCAGGATAAATTCACAGGCCGCTCGCGCGGGTTCGCATTTGTCACGATGAGTTCGGACGCCGAAGCTCAGTCCGCAGTCGAGTCGCTTCACGGAAAAGATCTCGACGGGCGCGCGCTCACGGTCAACGAGGCACGCCCTCGCGAAGATCGTCCTCCCGGCGGCGGAGGAGGAGGTGGGGGACGTTTCGACGGACCTCGCCGCGATTCGCGCGATGACCGTCGCGGCGGCGGCGGCGGCGGCGGACGCAGCGGTGGCGGCGGCGATTTTCGTCGGCGCTAATTTCAGACAATAACAATTTTCAGAAGGCACCGGGAGGAAACTTCCCGGTGCCTTCTTTTTTGGGGGGCTGAGCCAGGCTGACATGGAAGGTTCCACGGGGCTCACCGCCCGTGCGGCCGCAGAGGTCGTCCCGAATCGGGCGCCCATCCCCTCCCCATCTTTCTCCGGGCAACGCGCGCGCGCCAATGCCTCAGAAATGTCTTGCTTTTTCATGAAAAACTGACGAAAAATTCTTTTCATGAAAAGAACAGCCGTAGTCTTCTCTGCTCTGGCTGCTGCATGTGCCGCCGCAATGGTAGCCAGCCAATTATTTTCCAGCCCCGCTGAGCCGGCTCCTCCCGCTTCCAAAAAGCCCGCTGTTGCAGCTGCCCATCCCGATCCGTATGTTTCGGTTCCACTGGCGACAACGGCCCCTTCCGCACAGCCAGCGGCCAGACCGGCCACCGTGATCGCGCAGATGACGGCCATGGCTGCTAGCCGTGCACCGGCCGCGCCGCAATCGGGAACCGGCTCGACCTCGGGCGGAGCGCCCAGCGTAGCGGCAGCCTCTGAGCCTGCTGTCATGGCTCCGAGATCGCTTCCTGGGGCCGCATCTCCGATGGATCGAGCGTCAGCGGAGGAGCTGCAGCTCTTTCCAGGTGCAACGGTCGCCAGCGCGGCCGAGGTGCCAGGCCCAGGTGCCAACCAAGTGACACGCGCCCGCATCCTAACAACCGATTTTAAATACCCGAACGTCCGAACGGAGGAGGTCGTTGATTCCACAACGGGAGCAGTCGTCGTGCGGGAAGTCATGGTAGCCGATCACCTTCTTGTCACGCTGACGGACAATGTCACTCCGGACGCAATCCTTGCGAAGCTCGGAGATCAGGCCCTCTCCATGGAGCGGGTCACGCCGGAAGAGCCTCTCTTTCGGCTTCATCTTGCCGAAGCCTCGCTCGAGGCTTTGCCTGCCGCCTTGGATGAATCCTCCGCCCTTTCCGGCACGATGTCCGTCGAGCCGGACTACATCCTGCAGTCCCTCCTCACCCCTAACGACCCGAAGTATCTCGACGGAACGCTTTGGGGGATGAATCAGGTTTCGGATGTCGATATTGATGCTCCGGAAGGCTGGGCGATCCGCACTTCCGCAAGCGCCGTCATCGTGGCGGTCATTGATACGGGCATCCGGGCTACCCACCAGGATCTTGCCGCCAACATGTGGCGCAACCCGAACGAAACGGCAGGCAACGGTCGCGATGACGACGCAAACGGCTTCGTGGATGACCTCTTCGGGTGCGATGCCTACAACAATGATGGGGATCCAACCGACGACAATGGCCATGGCACACATTGCGCCGGAACGATTGGCGGGGTCGGCAACAACGGCATCGGAGTTACCGGGGTCGCTTGGAACGTTAAGCTGATGGCCTGCAAATTCCTTTCGGCCTCGGGAAGCGGGGCGACCAGCGATGCCGTGCGCTGCATCGATTACGCCCGCCTCAAGGGAGCAAAGATCCTCAGCAACAGTTGGGGCGGGGGCGGAGCCAGCTCCACGCTGCAGGCTGCCATTGAGCGGGCGCGAGCGGCAGGCATGATCTTCGTGGCGGCAGCTGGAAACAATGCCTCGAACAGTGATACAACACCTTCCTATCCAGCCAGCTACGCGACCGACAACATCGTCTCTGTCGCGGCGACAAACCGGTTGGATGCGCTATCCTCCTTCTCGAACTACGGGGCCACGAGCGTGGATCTCGGCGCGCCGGGCGAGCTGATCTACTCGACGGTTTCGACTTCTGACTCCTCCTACGCCACCTACAGCGGAACCTCCATGGCGACGCCTCACGTCTCGGGCGTCCTGTCCGTCCTCGCAGCACAATACCCCGCCGATACCTATACGGCATTGATCGGACGGCTCTATGCCGCAACGGATAAGATCGCGGCCCTGAAAGGGAAGACCAAGACGGGAGGCCGGCTCAACCTGGCCAAGGCGCTGCAAGCAGCGACTCCCCCGGCTCCAGTGCCTCCTGCCAACGACGCCTTTGGCGCCGCGGTCGGCGTGACCTCGGCAAGCTGGGCGCTCACGGGCAACAACACGAATGCCACCTCGGAGGTTTCTGAGCCTTCGCATGCCGGAAATGCTCCGGCCAAGTCCGTCTGGTGGACATGGTCGGCCCCCAGCGCAGGAACCTGCACGTTGCGGACTGCCGGATCAACGTTTGATACAGTTCTGGCCGTCTATGCGGGATCTTCGGTCGGCCTGCTGACGCCGGTAGCATCCAACGACAACACCTCCCCGGCTGTCACAGATAGCACGGTCTCATTTACTGCCGTCAAGGGCGCGGTTTATCGGATAGCCGTGGACGGAAAATCCGGCGCTTCGGGTGCGATTGCGCTGGCGGGATCCATTGTGGTGCCCGCAGGACCGGCCAACGACAGCTTCGCTGCCGCCTCGGCCTGCGCGGGAACTTCCATCTCAGGTTCGGGAACCAACGTCCTTGCCACCTCGGAAATCGGCGAACCCCGGCATGCCGGAGTTTCTGGGGGCAAGTCGGTCTGGTGGGTCTGGACAGCTCCTTCCTCAGGCGCTCTCACACTGAGCACGGCAGGCTCATCCTACGACACAACCCTGGCGCTCTATTCCGGGACCGCCGTGAATGCATTGACTCTCTTGAGAGCGAACGATGACCAATCATCGTCGGTTCGCTATAGCCTCATCACCGCTCCCGTCGTGGCAGGCACCACCTACCATATCGCTGTCGATGGATACAATGGAGCTGCAGGAAACATCGTCATGTCCGGATCGCTGGCTGTCAAAGTTCCGCTTGTCGCCCCTGCCTCTGTCTCTGGAATTCGGGACGCCCTAGGCCGGGTCACGATCTCGTGGAGCGCGGTTCCCGATGCCGTCCAGTACGAGATCAATTTGTCCAGCGGGACAGCGGTGTATGTCAGCGTGGTGACCGGCACCACGGCGCGCACGGCTGGCTTGATGCCCAAGGGGGTGGTTCTGAGCGCAAAGGTTCGAGCCCGGGACGCCCTGGGAGCAACAGGGCCGTGGAGCGCTTTGGCGGTTGTGCGATAGCCAGGTGTAGCGTCCAGACAACCGGGCAACATAACAAGCGCTGCCCGCTTCTCTCAGGAAGCCTCCGAGCAGTTAGATCTGCCAGCAATGCAGGGGCTCATTTGATTTTGTTTGGCTTTTTGACGGGCCGTATTTTTGGAAAGGAGATTTCCACCGGGCGACCGGGTTTGGCCGCCGCGTCGGCAGCAAGCTCGCAGGGGCCTTTGCCTAGGTCGAGGAGCACGCGTTTGATGGCCAGTTCGCCTTCGAGCATGGAAACGAGGAGCGATTTATTGTCCAAGGAAATGGTGCCGTAGCCAGCGGCCGTGGAGAAAAATGAGACAAACGGGCGCTTCTTCAGTTTCGGCCCGAAGTGCAACGTCTGATCCACGGCAGAATATCGGAATCCAGACAGTGCTCCGAGCAGGGCGAAGCTGGACATGGCGCGCGCGTAATAGCTGCCGCATTCGTATTCGTTCCAAGGATTGCGAACCGCGCCATCGAAGCGGCTTCGGACGGCTTTGACGATCTCCAAGCCCTCGCGAACCAGCCCTTCGGCGATGAGATGCGAAGCCACCTGGTATTCGATGCCGGTCCAGACCTCATCGCTATAGACGAACGGCAGCGTCGGCTTGCCCCCGCGCGGCCAAGAGCAAAGCAGCAGCCCCGGCTCGTCGCCCAGCGCATAGCCAGGACGCTGGCAATTCGCATGGTCTGCCAGGCTTCGGCGGAAGTTGTAGCGGTAGATCGAACGCAGATTTTTTCGGACCATGTCCCGCTTGACCGGAGTTTCGATGCCGTAAATGGTGGCCATCCAGGCCCCGATGACCCCGTCAGAGAGGCAGCCTTTGCCATATTGATATTTCGGCCCCTCCTTCTTCAGCAGCTGCAGCAGGTGCGGGCTATCGCTGGGCTTTTTTCGGCCCTCGATCAAATCGACAAACGATGTGTCCCGCAACCCGCGGAATTGAACCTTCTGTTCAAGATACTCGCCGTTGAAGAGGTGCTTTTCGATAAACCGGGCGCCGCGCCTGGCCAGATCCTGATATTCTCCACGATCCTTTTTTTCTCCGAGAGCTTCCGCCATGGCCACCATGGCGGAAAGCGCGCCGATATATACCGTGGTGCACATGCCGTCTGGGCCCCAGAATTCAATATCGTAGGTATTGTGATGAGGCTCGAAGAGCGCCCCCTTGCGATCCGGATCCCATGCGCGGATGCAGAATTCCAGGCTTTGCCTGGCGCGCGGATAAAGCCGCCGGAGCCATTCTGCGTCGCCGGAGATCTGCCAGTCGCGATAGAGCTTCATGATGCCGCCAAGCTGGCCGTCCGCGGCGGCATGATAGCCGTGATCGGTCGGGCCGTCGGGAAGAGCAGAGCGGAAATTGATGTGGCCGGCATCGGCCATCGAGCGTTCCATCTCCTGCTCGCGCAAAGTCCTTTCGATTCCGGGAAAGAGATGGGGGAGCGACTGGGCGTAGTTCCACACGTGCGTGCAGCTCCCGCTGCAGCAACCCGACGTGGCAAAACAACCTTCCCAACCCCAAAGGTTGCCATTGGCCTGACGCAAAATGGTCGGAGATTTGAGGATCGCAAGATTTGCTGAGATGGCATCCAGCGCCTCAATGGGAAGGGAGGATCCCAGCAGGGCGGCCTGAAATGCCACCGTTTTTTCGCGAAGATTTTCATAATGGCTGTGGACATAGTCGGCCACGCTGCGGGCGTCCTTCCACAACGAGGAATAGAACGTCTTCCATTTTGGCGACGCGCAGCAGCCACCCCCCTGGCACGCTGGCGCCTCCCCTCCATAGGATTGGTTGCTATTGGGGAAATGCCAGGCAATGACGACGGGAATCGTCACCTGCTCCCCTGGGGCAAGCGAGACCTTCACCAGCACGGAACCTCCGTTTCGCCCGTGATTTCCGGCCCCCTCTTTGCCATCGTTGGCGGTGAAGCGACCGGTCTCGACCTCGCGCCATAGCGCGGAAATGGAGTCGAACCACCCGCCGCGCCTCCACATCCCTTTGATCCTTGGACGATGCCCGATCACGGTGACGCTTGCGCTGCCAAAAGATTCCTCGCCGGACGGTTCGGCATTCGAGAAGAGAACCCCCCTCCCCGGGATGACCTCATTCCGGGTCCCTTCCGAGCGGGTTGTCGTCCCCTCTGCCAAATGCGAAAGATGATAGGAAAACTCGCACTCCACAGGCTCGAGCGAAGAATTGTGCAAGGCGTATTCCAAAATGGCGCACGGGAGGCTGGAAGCAACTTCGTCCAAGGGGATCAGCGGGCTCCATCCTGTCATCCGGACTTCCACGGGGATTGCCGGGTGCGACAGCTCGACCCGCCCAAACGGATAGCCGCTTTGAAAATGACTTCGGCTAAAACGGGGCAGCCCCTCATGGCCTCCATGCCGGTATCCTTGGGCCTGCAGTCCCTGATCGTAAACCTTCTCCGGAGGCAAAGGACCCTCAATCAACCGGGTGATCGGCTGAGGCCCCTTGATGTGCAGCAGCGCAAATCCGGCGTCGCCGCACCCGTGCCCGTCGGGCAACGCCGAGATTGCCGGACGATTGCGAATGGAAAAATCCTGCAGCCCACCGCAGCCATTCAGGCAGATACAGCCCGCACCAATCCCCCCGAGAGGCATGGCGGTTTGAAGAATCTTACGATGTGCAAATGGAAAAAGAGGAGGCTTCATGGCGAATGTTTCAGGCCAGCTCTAGCAGTTTCCTCGGAAAGAAAAAATGGCTTGTGAGAAAATCCCCCCATATCGGCAAAGAAAACATTGCAAGCTCCGCGCGTTCGGGCATAATAAAAAACCTTTTTCTTAAGGAGTCTTAGCTCAATTGGTTAGAGCGCCGCCCTGTCACGGCGGAGGTTGCGGGTTCGAGCCCCGTAGACTCCGGTTCATTTTCTCCTGGGGAAAGCCCTGTTTAAATGAAAATGCCTTGCGGACTTCTTTGCCAGACTAATGCGCGACGATCTCATACAGCATCCGTGCTCCTTCAGCGCTGGACACGTCTGCTGTGAACTTCAGACATCCGTCCTCCGCTCTGGCTGGCACTTCGGCAAGCCGTTTTCCGCTGGTGGCCAAGGCCCACACCTTCAGCTTCGCGGCATCGGGGCGCCTCATCTTCACGACGGCCTTGCCCGCGCGAACCAGATGGGGCAGATTGCCCCAATCCAGCAGCGTCTGCCGGGCCTTTTCGCCATATCGGATATTCGTGTTCTGCAGATCGGTCAGGTGGGTTACCAGCAGGTGCTTGGACGACGAGAGCGGCTGAGAGTCCAAAGAGCTCACCCAAACCGTCGCATCGGCGCCCTCGATCGTGATCTGCAATCGTTCGTCAGCCGTCGAGATCGACTCGCCAGCGGGCGCGTAGCCTCCAGCTGTGTTGGGCGTATCGAGCGTGAGGCGATCACCAGGCGCGTCGATGGTTAGCTCCCCGGTTTCGCTTTGAAAAATGTTCTTATTTGGATCGGTGATGTTCGTAGCGCTGAGGATCTTCTTATCCTTGAGCAAGGACATGAGCTGCTCGGTTTTTACCTCATATGGCTTCAGGGCAGCGGCATTGGCTCCACCCCATTTGCGCGATGCGTCGCCAAGCCCAAACACGGCGGAGTGCTGTTCAAGCATTTTCTGGTCATTGGTCGTCTGCGTGCCCAAGCGCGTCACCCAGCCCATCCAGTGCCACGATGGGGCCAAACGCGGCATCGGATTCATGCCGGACGCCTCTTTTTCCGTCATCGCGATAACGATCGAGTGGGGGGCCGCCTTCATGTCACCGCGCAAGTACAGGCACAGCGTCGCACGTTCCGACGCCAGGCTCAGCGGGTCGGATGCCATGTCAAAGTAGTTCATCGGCCGCGGATCGAACAGGCTCTCGCGGCTATGGCTGTAGGCGAAACGCCAGATGCCGCCCCAGCCCTGCAACGCGCCCATGGCACCCGTCAGGATGCCGCCCACGCCTCGAAATCTTCCTGGGCCGGCATAGTTGAATTCCGTAATCGTAAATGGTTTCCCAAAAAGCCGGGTGAACGCCGTAGTGCGCCCGCCTGCCGCCCCCTCGGCAATCGGGCTCCTGTTGCTGCAGCGGCTGGGCAGACGCCACGGCTGCCCGAGAAATTCTGGATGGTCGATGTAAAAGTGATCGTCGACGTAGTCGTAAACGCCGCGTCCGTTCTGCGTGCAGACAAAATTTGTCCATGCGTTGGAGTTTGTTACCAACGAGCGGGATTCGCATTCGTCCTTCAGGAACGATTTCATCTTGACGACCATCTCGCGGTCCTGTTCTGCAAAGAACTCAAGGCAGGCGCTCTGGCGCGCGCCGGCTTGCAAGACCTGCCCGGGCAACCCGACGGTTCCCAGGATGGGGTCTTCGCCATCCTTCAGCTCTTTGCCCCAAGCTTCGAGGAGCTGGCTTCGCCAGGGATACCGCTTGGCCAGCCACTTGTTCCACGCCGCCGTCCATTCGGGAACCGTGCGGACGCAGTCCAGGAAGTTTCCGAACATGCCCTCGTTGATCATCGACAGCCATGCTATCGCCGGATCGTCGGCGTAGCGCAGCTTCGTATACGGGTTTCTATGCGTCAGCAGCGCCTTGGAAAAGGCCTTCCAGTTTTCCCAGGCTGCCGGCACAACCGGCACCATGATTTTGAACGTGTCCATCTCGATGACTCCCGGCTTATCGATACCGCAGTCCCTGTATGGAACAGGGCGAGAAACAAAAAGATCCGTCGTGATGTAAATGCCGCGGCGGGAACAGGCGGCGAGAAAGTAGTCGAGCTGGTCAAGCTTTTCCGGATTAAGCGTCGTCGAGTTCGCCTGGCCGGAAATCAGTTCCCCTTCATAGTGATGAACCCGGATGGCGTTGTAGCCGAGTCGCTGCAGCCCGGCTGCAAGCTTGTCGGATTGATCGTGGGGAAGGAACAGCGCGGAAAAGCAGAGATTTACGCCGTAAAACCGCTGTGCCTTGTCCAGCTGCTTCTCGAAAGCAAATTGCCCATCCGGGCGGCAGATCAGCCGGCCATACTTGCCCGCCGGAGGGTCCTGCAGGCCCAATGTCGAAAAGTCCAGCGCCGAGAGCGGTTCGATATCCAGTTCCAGATTCAGGGGCACCCATTCGGCTCCTGCGACGATCGTGGTGGCGCTGTCATGGCTGACGGGAATCCCCCCTGGAGCGTTTATTGTGAAGCCTAATTTCACCGTGACCCCCTTCCGATAAGTTGTCCTTGTGTCGTTCGGCACGCCGATCCTCACGCTGAAGGTGCGCGTGCCCCACTGGCGATTGTCCTGCAGGAGGATATGCGTCGGGACATCGAAGCCAATGGTCAGCGCCTCTCCGCCGGGAAGGGCCGACAGGGCGAACCTCTGAACTTCTCCAGCAAAGACAAGGGGCTCTTGGAACTCGGCCGGACATCCTCCCGACTTGCCATCGCCTGCCCACCGGCAACCCGCCAGCACATTTGTTGGGAACTCGGCGCTAACATTGAGGCTGTTCAGCTCGACATCGCTCGCCGGCGTAAACTCGTACTCGCACTTTACAACACCATTTTTTTCGGTGATTGCCGCCGTGCCAGCGATCACCGTGCCATCCGGCGCCTTGATGAGGAAATCGTGCTGTTTGTCCGTGCCGCCCGATGCCACGTCCTTCTGCACGCCCGTCGCGCTGACCTGCTGCCAGCTTTTGTCAAACGCGCTAGCTTTCAGCCGGCAGAGCTCGTGCCGCCCGCTCGTGAGATCCAACATTCCGCCCGAGCTAATGACTCCCTCCACCTTCGCCCCGCCGCTCCCCTCGCCGCGCACCCCGGCGGCATAGAAGAGGACAAGAACCAGGGAGATGAGTCGTCGAGGGTATTCGCTCATGCAAACTACGACTAAGGCTATTGCAGGCGTGGTGCAAGGCAACTGCTTGAAATCGCTCTGGCGGAAGGCTGTAAATTAGTCCCGTATCCGCTCATGTCCGCCATGTTGGACTGTCCGCTGAAGGCTCGCAACCCGCAGCATGCTTGGAGCGGCATAGGATGCCGTGCTCAGCGCCAAGAACGTGACAATGCTGAAAAGGCGAACGCAACCCATGAGGCTGGAAACAGAGGAAGCCATGTGCGCCAGGGAGCGCGAAAAGTTCCTTTTTAAGCCGGAGGTCCACAATGCTATTTCGAGAGTGAGCTGCTCCCGCTGCTTTTTGAGCGCGGGAAAGGTGATAGGATCGGATTCGGCGGGCTTTGCCGTCGCAGAGCTTTTTTCTCATCCACTACGAGAACCCACCGGAAAATATCAAAATCCAACAACGACCGCAGCATGGAACGAGCAGCAACTACCTTCGCCGCAATAGATCTTGTGTTGTGGGGCACCAGCCGAGGACTCCCATCGTGTTTTGAGGGGAGCCGGCAGAGGGATTCGAACCCCCGACCAGCGGTTTACAAAACCGATAAGGACCAGCCTAGATGCTTGATGTAGCGGCATGCATACCCGATACATACCCGATAAGTTCCTTCACCATGGCAAGCCCCCGATCATTTGTTCCAGCGCCTGTTCGACGCGCTCGTCTTTGCTGTCACGCAGGGTGAGGTAGAGCGACAAGCGGTCGGCCATCCCTCCCCGTTTGTCATAGGAGTCCCGGATCCAAGAGCCGTCTTGAGTTCCTGAAAGCCCCGGGTCATAGGTCCAGATTTCGAGATTCTCTGTTCCCTGATCCGCCTCAGGGGCCTCCGCTCCCTCAAATTCAGCGGCATGCTCCCGATACCATTCCGAACTGATCACCCATGTTTCCACCCTAGGCTCGTTGAGCATGGAATAGCGAGCCAGAGCAGTGATCCCACCCAATCTGGCCGGCACCAGGAGATTGGCTGGGCACTCGTCAAGTGAGAGAACCCGGCGGATGGGGGAGCGCAGATGGGGCAGAGCGTGCTCCCACAAAGATCTCCAGGACACAGCCTCGTTTTCAGTCCCCAAGAGGAGCGCCTTGGCCTTCCCGTTGCGGACGACCCGGGCCAGCCCCACCCCCTCCAGCTCGTCCATGGCCCGGCCAACCGTCATGGCGGAATAGTCCAGCCGCTTCGCCAGCATCTGTGCCTTTTCAAAACGCTCAGCCCTCTGTTCCATGGCCATCAGAAAAAGGTGCTGCGCCGACGGGCTCAATAATTCGACCGGGTTGGCCCGCTGCGCGGAAAAATGTTCGCGCAAATCCACCATCAGATCGGGCAAATACAGCTGTGTCCCAGGGACGATAAACGGCAGCCTCAGCTGAATAAAACGACTCCGCTGGTTTGGCTGAATGCGCTCGTTTACGAATACAGGAGGAAGGCGAAAAATCTCTTCGAGCTGTTTGCGATCAGACCGGATGACCGAAGGTGTCCAGTCTCCAAAATCGCTGCGAGGGGAGAAAAATAGACACTTCCGAGCAAAGATCTCCCCCTCGCTCAGATCATAGCGCCCACGGAGAAAGAAGGGCACCTTCGAGAGGGAGCACGGGAAAAAATGGACTTTTACTCCCGTCACCAGATCGATGTATTCGCCTAGTATCTCGTAACACTCAGAGTTTCGGATAAAGGCGCTTGAGCTTGATCCTCGCCTGCGCGGTCGTGAATCTCCAGATGGTCTTGCTGGCGCGGTTGTTTCTCTCGGCTTCCCAGGCTACCACTT
>Ga0194058_10000947_pt1 | contig 14477 bp, 8 predicted proteins | sample SepL4417m_MetaG_FD_155490 | JGI IMG/M metagenome (GOLD analysis project Ga0194058, IMG submission 155490) | Anoxic zone freshwater microbial communities from boreal shield lake in IISD Experimental Lakes Area, Ontario, Canada - Sep2016-L442-17m | ecosystem: Environmental > Aquatic > Freshwater >... | reverse complement strand
TGCCACCGACGCGGCGACTGTTCGCGATCCCGATTGGCCAGTGCGCGTGACGAAGATGTCAGGGTCTGCGGAGTGGGACTCGTGGGCTGATCCTGCGGGCCGGGAGCGGGGTTACCCCGCCTATCCCGAAAACCAGTTTTTCATCGGCCTGGCTCATCCCTCGGGTTTCGTCCTGCTGCAAAACCAACATCTGCGGCTGTTGCATCATCCCGGGTTGAAGCTGGAGCCGGCGAAGGAGTTCGCCTGCATGGAAGCGGTCTATGGCGTCGCCCAGACCGACGCGGCGCGTGCCGCGTTCCGCGACCATTTATACTCGCGCATGCGGCGGGTATTGCGAGGTCACGACCGGCCTTATGCCATCATCGCCACCTGCGGCGCCCAGGGCGGCACCGATGAGGCCTATGATTTCACCGCCATAACGGAAGCATCAAGTCTTGACCATATTTCCCGCATGGCCGCAGGCCAGCTCGCTGCCGGCCTGCACTGGGACTATTACGTCATCGAGTTTTGGCACGATCCCGCCGGGAATTTGAAATCGCCGGATGCAAAACGCTTTCCCCGTGGTTTCGCCCCGATCCTCTCCGAACTGGTCAAGCTCGGCACCACGCCGGGGCTCTGGCTCAGCAGCGGCTGCACGCCCAGTATTTTATCCCAGGGTGGGATCGACACGTGGACGATTGGCCGCAACCCAGCGGTACAGGAATGCGGTACCGACGGCGTCGGCAAGGGCCGCCTCTGCCGAGCCACCGAGCCCGCCAACCGCATGCATATCGACGGCCTCATTCATCAGATCCGCACCAATAAGATCGGGCTGATTAAACTCGACAACAACGGTGAAGGCAGCGGCGAAGGGATCTATCCGTGGTGCAACAACCCCAAGCACGAACATTTGCCGGGCGATTGGTCTATCGAGGCCAATCACAACGCCCAAATCGAACTGCTGAAGGCACTGGACCATGATTCGCCTGCGCTCTTTATCATACTCTACTGGGGGCATCGTTCGCCCTGGTGGCTGCTTTACGGTGACACGATTTTCGACGTGGGCATGCGTATGGAGATGGACAGCCTGGCAACAACCCCTGCTCTGTACGCCCGTTCGAGCAATGTGCGCATGATGGACCAGGCGAGGCGGATGGTCAAGGATTTGCCGGCTCTGGGTTGGGACAGCCTCGGCCTCAGCCTCAGCCGCTGGGCCTGGAACAACCGTCTCGGCGCGGAGCATTGGCAGGAGGGCGTACTGATGGATCTCTGTCGCGGCCAGTTGTTGGCGCACATCTGGTCCGACCCCGGTTGTTTCCCAGTGGCCGACCGGCCGCAGATGGCGGAATTCCTCGCCCTGCTGAAGGCCCGGCCGGACTGCTTCGTCCATCCCCGATTCATTGGCGACGCCCGCACGGACGATGTCTGGGGTTACTGCTGTAGCGATGGCTCGCGGGCGATGATTGCCATTGACAATGGCAGTTGGCACGATCACGTGGTTCCCCTGGAATTGAATTCTGCCTGGGGCTTGCCGGACAAAGGCAAGTGGGATGTGTATTGTTGGTACCCAAAGCATGTCCGGTTCACTACCGGTGATGGAAAGACATTTGGCAGCAGGGCGTCGATCGCTCTGCGTCCCTTCTCACAGGTGCTGCTAGAGTTGGTTCCCGCAGGCAAGGAACCGACCCTTAACCGCACCTGGGAACGACTGCCGATGCCAAAACTATTTGCCGAGGCATCATCGGATGTGGCCGTTGTCGCAACCGCTATCGACAAAGGGAAAACGCAGGCGTGGACCATCCGGGGTGAGATCCCGCCGAACAAGGCTGCTGGATGGTTCGCGGTCACTACCGAGTTCCATCGGGGCGGACAGCCATTCCTGTCCCTGAACAACCGACCGACATCCCTGTCTGGATTCCTGGTCGGCCAACCGGCGGTATTTCAACCGGTCCTTGACAATCCTCTCTTTCCTGCCCCTTGGCAGACCTATCGTTTGTGGGTTGAAGCTGCTGATTCGGCACGACCGTTTGAACTGGCTATTGCTGTCGGTTTACCCAAGAATATTGCGGTTACCTTCGCGGGGCACTTTGTGCCCGGCGCATCGACTGAGGCTCAAACCAAGAGATAACCGTTAAAGACTGGAAGTTAGCAGGGAGAAAAGACAAGCCATGAACTTAACTACGATATTTGTCAATTGAAAGGACACAAAACCCATGAAACGAATATTGCTGACCACAAACATGACTCGCGAGAACGATCAACTGCCTCCGTCAAGCTCCCGTATCTCTCGCCGCCAGTTGCTTGCCGCAGGCTCGGTTGCGGCGGTCGCGGCCCTTGTGCCGCGTCATGTTCTGGGCGGGCCGGGCCATATCCCGCCCAGCGAAAAGCTGAACATTGCCGGCGTGGGCGTGGGCGGCCAAGGCGGATGGGATCTCGAGCAGCTCAAGGGCCAGAATATCGTCGCGCTGGCCGACGTCGATTGGGGCTACGCGGCACCCACCTTCGCGAATTATCCATTCGCCACTAAGTACAAGGACTTCCGCGAGATGCTCGATAAGGAAAAGGGGATCGACGCGGTTGTCGTGGGCACGCCGGACCATGCGCACGCAATCGTCTCGATGGAGGCGATCAAACGGGGAAAGCATGTCTATTGCGAAAAGCCGCTGACGCGCACGGTCCATGAAGCGCGGGCACTGGCCAAAGCAGCGCGCGAGCACAAGGTGGCCACGCAGATGGGCAACCAGGGGATGGCCTTCGAGGGGAACCGCCTGATCAACGAGTGGATCGCCGATGGCGCGATTGGCGCGGTTCGAGATGTCCACGTCTGGTCCGATCGGCCGACCCAGGGGGGCGGCTCGCCGCTCTACTGGGCGCAGGGCATCGAGCGACCCACCGACCAGCCACCCGTACCCGCCGGACTCGACTGGGATCTCTGGCTCGGCCCGGCACCCTGGCGTCCCTATCATCCGGCCTACGCGCCCTTCCGCTGGCGCGGCTGGTGGGATTTTGGCTCGGGTGGACTTGGCGATATGGGGGTCCATAATATCGCCCCGATCTTCTCCGCGCTCAAATTGGGCGCACCCAGCAGCGTGAATGCCAGTTCGACGGCACTCTACAAAGAGACACTCCCCTTGGCGTCGTGCGTGCATTATGAATTCCCCTCGCGGGGTGACATGCCGCCGGTGCGGTTGCACTGGTACGACGGCGGCATCAGGCCGGCCCGACCGGAGGAATTGGAGGATGGGCGGGGCTTGAACCATGAGGACGGCATTCTGTTCGTTGGCGATCAAGGCAAGATGCTCGTCGAGGGCTGGGGCGGAAGCAGTCCGCGCCTGATCCCCGAGAATCGGATGAAAGAGTACAAGCGGCCGCACAAGTCGCTGCCGCGGTCCATCGGCCACCACGATGAATGGGTCGCGGCCTGCAAAGGCAACGGGACGACACGCTCAAACTTCGATTTCGCCGGCCCTCTGACTGAAGCCCTGCTGCTGGGTACTATCTGCGTCCGCATGGGCGGCCAACGCTTGGTGTGGGATAGCGAAAACCTCAAAATCACCAATGTTCCCAGGGCCAACCAATACCTCCACTACGAATACCGCAAAGGCTGGACGCTATGACCATGAACTGGAATCGCCGGACGTTTCTCAAAACAGCTACGGTGGGAATTGCTGCCACAGCGCAACCTTCTCTCCTTAGCTTGTTCGCTGCGGAGCCTGACAAAACCATAGGCGACCTGTTTGAATCCCCCGATCCGGCAGTACTCAAGCTGACGGCCGAGATCTTTCAAAAGTGCATCCTCGGCAAGGTGTTTCCTCCAAGGGGTTGTCTGGCTCATCGCTGGATCGCACCTGGCGGCGGCTACAACGGCCAATGGATTTGGGACACGATGTTCGTCGTCGATCTTCTGAGCATCCTGCCCGGTAAGGAGGAAGTGATTCGGGAAGTTTTTCAGAACTTCTGGGATTTCCAGGTCCGTTGGAACAGGGAAATGCCCGACTATGCCCACGACATGATCCCCTGCATGATCAACCCCGACGAAAAGAATTGGGTGCAATTCCCAGCCTATTCCCAGATTCCGATTCTCTCTTGGGGCATCGAACGGGTTTATCAGCGCAATGGCGATAAGGAACTCGTCAGGCAGAGTATCAAGCCCATCGAACGGTTCCACGAGTGGTACTGGCGCGAGCGCGACGTCAGCAATATCGGACTGGTAGCCGTGGGCACCTACCACGACGGCGCCATCCAAGACGCGCGATGGGAGACGTTTGATTACGAATGTAACATGGACGGCCTGACTTTGACTCGCCACCCGACGCGCAAAAGCGAGAAGGAAGGGTTTTGGTACGGCGATATCTGCGTTCCAGGCAACAGTGCCTACCTGGTCATGGCGGAGCGCTGCCTCATGCGACTGGCCCTCATCATGGGTGATAAGGAAATGGCCGCGCGATGTAAGGTCCGAATCGACAAGGCAGTCGAGGCAATGCGCAAGCAGATGTGGGATGAAGAGGCGGGGCTGTTTCTGTCGGTAAATCGCGACACGCTCGAAAAGGTTCGCGTGGGCACGATCGGAAGTTGGATCCCGCTGACTGCGGGTGTGCCCACCGACGCGATGGCCAAGCGAATGGCGGAAACAGTGCAAACACCTGGCTGGAGTACGCCGCTGCCGGTGCCAACCGTGGATCGCAATGATGGACGCTGGAGTTCCAACGGCAAGTGGCGAGGCAACGCCGGGACGGCGGCCAAATACAATCTTGACCCGGCGTTGGCCCAACTCTGGCGAGGCGACGTCTGGCCGGCGACCAACTATCAGGTTGCTGCCGGGCTGGCCCAATACGGCTATAAGGATCTGGCGGCCCAAATCGCCGACAAGACGGTCGCCAACGCTCTGCGGAACGGGATCAGCGAACATTACGATTCCGTGTCCGGCAAGGCACTTGGAGTGCCGTGGCTGGGGATGACCTGCTCCATTGTCACCATGATGCTCGACGGCCTTTCCCAGAAGTACAGACTGCGCATCAAACGAACGTAAAGGCTATCGGTTCTGATGAAATTCAAGCATCTGGCGATATTTTGGTTTGTTCTCACCTTCTTATTAGCTGCGGTTTCCCCGGGGCATACGGCGGAAGTCGCCCCACGAAAACCCAACCTGGTTATCTTGATCGCCGATCAACTCCGTTACCAGTCGCTCGGATATGCCGGCGACCAGCGGGCCATCACGCCTTGCATTGACCGGCTTGCCGCGGAGGGGGTGAACTTCCGCAACTATGTCGTGAGTACGCCCGTGTGTGCAGCTTCGCGAGCGACGTTCATGACCGGCAAGTATGCAAGCTCGACCGGCATGGTCATCAACGAGTTACGGCTGAATCCCAATCAGGATTGCTTGGGCCACGTGCTGACCGCCGCCGGATATGAGACGATTTACCTCGGCAAGTGGCACCTCTGGGCCAACGAACTCGGTGGGCACGAAAAGGTTGCCAACGCCTACACTCCGCCGGGCCCCTACCGCTTGGGTTTCAATGACTTTTGGGCGGCCTACAATTTCGGTCACGATAATTACCATGCTTGGTATTTTCGCGACACACCCAAGCCGCACCGCATCGTCGGTTACGGCCCGGATCACTTCACCGATCTGGCCATCGAGCAGATCCGCGCCCGCGCGCTCTCTGCAAAGCCTTTTGCCTTGGTGCTTTCCTACGGCCCTCCGCACGACCCCTGGGCCGCCGAGAACGTGCCTCGGCAGTGGTACGAGAAGTTCCGCAGCGTAGACTTCCCGTTGCCGGAGACCTGGCAAGACCGGCCCGATTCGCACATGGACCGCAACGCCGAGCCTAACCGCTGGCTGAGTTACTGGAAACCAAGGTTGCCTGAGTTTATGCGGGTCTACTATGCCATGACTGCCAATCTCGACTGGAACGTGAGTCGAATCCTCAACTGCCTGCAAGGGCTTGGCATCGAAAACGATACGATCGTGGCCTTCACCTCCGATCATGGCGAACAGTTCGGCGCGCACGGCCGCGTATTCAAGATGACGTTCTACGACGAATCAGCACGAGTCCCGTTGCTGGTCCGCTGGCCAGGTAAGATTCCGGCGGGCCACCGCAGCGACGCCTGCATGGCCTCGCCCGATCTCATGCCGACGCTGCTGGGGCTGGCCGGACTGCGCATTCCTTCGCAAGTCGAAGGAATGAACCTTGCCGCCCAGGCACAAGGGAAGCCCGGCCCTGAACCCAACTTCGCTTTCCTGCAGGGCATGGGGCACACCTGCTCATGGAGCGATGGTTTTGAGTGGCGGGCACTCCGCAACAAGCAATTTACCTACGCCGTCTATCGAAGTGACGGCAAGGAATTGCTCTTCGACAATATCGCCGATCCGCGCCAGGCCAGGGATCTTTCCCAGGACGCCAGTCACCAGGTACGACTCGTCGAACTTCGTAACAAGCTGAATGATAAAAGAGCCGAGTTGCAGGACACCTTTGAAGCGTGTTCCTGGTACAACAGCCACTGGACGCAGGACCGCAACATTCTTCGGGGGGCAAAGGGCGAGTACCACCGCGATCCGCCGCAAAACTGACTCCAAAGGCGGACGGACTCTTACCAATGTACCCGGAGCCAATCAATACCTCCACTATGAATACCGCAAAGACTGGACACTATGAGTAAAAAGGATCGTACCATGTTTCATCGTTTCATTCTGCTTGCCTGTATCATCATTTCCATGGCCGTCTCCGTTGCGACAGTCCGCGCAGACGGGGGACGCAAAGTAATCTCCCTGGACGGCACTTGGCAGATCGCCGAAGGCACGATGGATGATGTCCCCAAGAGTTTCGACCGCCAGACGGCCGTGCCCGGTTTGGCCGATATGGCCGTGCCGGCGTTCGAGGGTGTAGGCCCCAAGGACAAAGACCCGCGGCGCGGAGCCTTCTGGTACCGTCGCTCCTTTACCGTCGAAGGGCCGGTGCCCGCCGTCGCCCAACTCAAGGTCCACAAAGCCTGTTTCGGCACTCGGGTCTATCTCAACGGACATTGCTTGGGAGACCATATTGGCTGCTTCACTCCCGGTTACTTTGATGTTGGCGGGAAACTGAAAGGCAATGGTCAGACAAACGAACTGGTGATCCGTGTCGGCGCGTCGCGAACGGCCGTCGGCGACGATATTCCTTGGGGCCACGACTTCGAGAAGACGCGTTACATCCCGGGTATTTACGATTCCGTCGAGTTGATCCTTTCGGGATCGCCCTGCATTGAACGTGTACAGGCAGTGCCAGACGTGCCGGGCAAGAAGGTTCGCGTGGTGTCGTTGGTGCGAAACCCGAATGGCGCAGACGCCGAGGCCGTTGTTCGCTGCACCGTGCGCGAGGTCAAAACTCGCAAGGTTGTTGGTTCCGCCGATAGCCAGAAGCGATTCTGGAAACCGGGCGAGCAACAGACCATCGAACTGGTTCTGCCGATCGAAAACTGCCAAATCTGGACGCCCGAAGACCCGTTCCTTTATGAGCTGGATGTGTCCGCCCTGGTTGGGCCGACGACCACGGATACTCTGAACACACGCTTTGGCATGAGGTGTTTCTCGTTTGATCCGAAGACGAAGCTGCCCCTGCTGAATGGCAAGCCGTACTATCTTCGCGGCACGAACATTTGCATCTATCGTTTCTTCGAGGATCCCAAGCGAGGCGACAAGCCGTGGCGCGAGGAGTGGGTACGCAACGTGATTCGCGGCTTCCGCAGCATGAACTGGAACTCCGCCCGCTACTGTATCGGCTTCCCGCCCGAGATGTGGTATCGCATTGCCGACGAGGAAGGGCTGATGATTCAGGATGAATTTCCGGTGTGGGGCCAGACGGGCAGCCTCAATGCTCTGACCGCCCAGTATGCCGAGTGGATGCAGGAACGATGGAACCATCCCAGCGTGGTGATCTGGGACGCACAGAACGAAACACCCAATCAGCAGATCACCGGAAAGGCCCTTACGGCCGTGCGGAAGTTGGATCTCTCGAATCGGCCCTGGGACAACGGCTGGGACGCGCCGCAAAGCCCCACCGACGTCTATGAGTCCCACCCCTACCGGCACATCAACCCAAAGTTCCGCATGGCGGAGTTTGCTCAGATGTCGCCCAAGCCGGGCGATCCGGGCAGTGAAGCGAACAACTCGATACCTAATCGCGACGACAACCCAATTATTATCAACGAATATGGCTGGCTCTGGCTCAATCGCGACGGCACGCCGACTACGATCCCGGTACACAGCAAGTCGTATCGATACTTGTTGCCGCCCAATCCCAGCGCAGACCAGTACCGCGAGTCCTACGCCCGCACGGTGGCCGCCAAAACCGAGTTCTGGCGAACGGGGCGGAAAGTGGCGGGGGTGATGCACTTCTGCGGCCTTGGCTATAGCCGGCCTGGCGGTCAAACCAGTGACAACTTCATCGACATTGAGCGTCCTACGTTTGAGCCGTATTTCTTCCAATACGTGCGAGACGCCTTTGCCCCGGTTGGGCTGATGATCGATTTTTGGGCCAGCGAATGCGCGGGTGGTGCGGCATTGAAGGTTCCGGTCGTGGTAATCAATGACCTCGACGCGGAGTGGCAAGGGCCTATTACGTTACGGCTTTCATGCGAAGGCAAGGCTCTCGCCGAAAAGACGCACAACGGCAAGGTGGCTGCACTGGGACGCGAGGTCTTCACGTTTGAACTGAATGTTCCGGCCGGTTCGGGCAAATGCCAGATCGTGGCAGAGTTGCGCGGAGCCGATGGTAAACCCGTGCGCAGCTTGCGGGATTTTAGCGTGTCAAAATAAGGCTGAGGGATAGCAATAATAACAAGTAAGGAGGAGATGAGAACATGTTCGCGAGAATTCGATGTCTAGGTATGTTGTTCTTGGTTTGCACTTCCGCAGCCGCTCAGGAGAGTCAGCAGATGCGCCGTCTGCCGCTCCGTGTGTTTCAGGATAAGATGAAAGGCGGTTGGCTCGGCCAGATGATCGGGTTCGGACAGACGCACGGTGCGCAGGCCGATAAGCAAATGCAGACCGAGGCTGAGCGAATTGTTTCACAATACAAGACGGTCTTCAATGCGCCGCCGGGCGGAGTCCCTTCCCGGGATTCAGCCAGGGGGCCTCTTCTAGGCAATGGCGATCTCGGTACCGTGATCAGCGGCAAACCGGAATCCCAGCGGTTCTGGATCAGCAAGAACAATTTCTGGCGGTTGAAGGATGGCCATCGCATGGGCGGCCCGCGTCTTTTCGGCGTCATGGAAATCAACATTCCCTCGCTGGCTGGCAGTACGTATCTGATTGAACAGCAGCTCTACCCGGCCATCACAACGTCTCGATTCAGCAAGGGCGAAAGCACGGTAACCATGCGCTCCTTAGTTGCGGCCACGGAAGACGTTCTGCTCGTCGAGCTTTCCGTGACGGGCAAGCCGGTCGAGGTGGAAACCAGGTTATGGTCGGCACCGGGGCGAGGCTCGAAGGAAAGTCTCGGCCGCAAGGACGGGGTTCTCTGGGCCACGAAGGCGTTTGCCGAAGAGAAAATCCCCACTGCGGCAGCCTGCGTCCTAACGGTCATCGGCGGTAAAGTGACGATCCCGGAATTGGAGCCGGTGGTCGAGGGAGCCATACTCAATCCGCAGCCGAAGAGACCGAAGCCACGGAAGGCCCAATCGCAACCGGGCACGAAGTTCACGCTGCTGCCGGGGCAGAAAGTCACGGTCGCGGTGGCGATGCAAAGTTCTTTGGATGCCAAGGATCCGCTGCTGGCCGCGTTGGAGATGGCCACCGCTTTGACCAAGGAGAAGGTCAGCGATATTGAGCAGAAACACGCCCGCTGGTGGCGGGAGTTTTGGGCAAAGTCGCTGGTCACAATCGGCGATCCGATCCTGGAGCAGCGTTATTACCTCTCCAATTACGTGCTGGGGAGCGGCAGCCGAAATCCGGACTTTCCCCAGGGCCTTTTCGGACTATGGGTCACGGATGACGATCCGCGCTGGGCCGGTGACTACCATCTCAACTACAACTATCAGGCGCACTTCTATGGTCTCTATTCCTGCAATCACCTTGAGCAGGCGGACACCTTCGAGGCACCGGTTCTGGCCTTCATGGATCGCGGTCGAGCCTACGCGAAGGATCTGCTGAAAATCCGCGGCGTGTACTATTCCGTGGGGATCGGCGCCAAGGGGATCGAAACCTGCAAGCCAGGCACCTTTCTTGGACAGAAGAGCAATGCGGCATACTGCTTGGCGAACATGGCAATGCGCTGGTATCACACCTATGATAAAGAATACGCGACGAAGGTCTACCCGTTCGTACTCGAAGTCGCGAACTTCTGGGAAGACTATCTGAAGTTTGAAAATGGCCGCTACGTAATTTATGACGATTCCGTGCATGAGGGTTCTGGCCCGGACTTTAACTCCATCGTGTCGCTGGGCTTGGTGCGCACGACGCTTGAACTGGCCATGGACATGAGTACTGAGTTGGGCGTCGATGCCGCCCGGCAGGAGAAATGGCAGCACATTCTGAAGAACCTGAGCAAGTTTGCCACTCAGGAGCATGATGGCGCGACGGTTTTCCGCTACACCGAAAAGGGCATGGCCTGGTGTGATGGCAATACCGTGGGAATTCAGCATATCTATCCGGCAGGGGCGATCGGCCTGGACAGCGACCCCAAGCTGCTTGAAGTCTCCCACAACACGGTCCGCGTCATGAACCGCTGGATCGACGGCAACGGAATGAGCAGCATCTACGCCGCAGCGGCGCGCGTGGGATACGATCCCGAGATCATCCTCAAGGAGATGCGTGGGATGATCGAGAAAGTGGGGGATGTCAACGGTTTCACACGTGACAATGTTCACGGCGTCGAGAATTGTAGCATCGTACCCAATGCCATCAACGAGATGCTCTGCATGGGGCACGGGCACGTCTTGCGAGTTTTTCCCGTGTGGCCGAAGAATAAGGACGCTAGTTTCCGGAGTATCCGCGCGTGGGGCGCCTTCCTGGTTTCCAGCTCGCTCAAGGACGGCGTCGTGCAGTATGTGAAGATCACCAGTGAGAAGGGTCGCCCCTGTACGCTGGTGAATCCATGGCCTGGCAAGTCTATGGACGTCTACCGCGACGGCAAAAAGGTTGAGAAATTGAAGGGCGAACGGGTTGTGCTGAAGACAGAAGCTGGTGCGACGGTTGTGCTGGTCCCGGAAGGCGCGGTATATGACTCGCTCCACGGCAGCATGGGGAACTCGCAGCGCAAGAGGTCTTCTGTCCCTTTGGCCGGGATAACCTATTATGTGGATGCAATGGCCGGGGATGATTCAGCCGGTGGAGGAGCGGCGACGCCCTGGCGTTCGTTGGCTCGGGTCAATCAGCAGGTCTTTGCCCCCGGCGATGCCGTTCTGTTCAAGGCGGGCTGTCGCTGGCAGGGCCAGTTGCGACCGCAAGGCTCCGGCAGCGAAGGCCATCCGATCCGCATCGATCACTACGGCGAGGGGCCTTTGCCGATCATTGACATGGGTGCAGCCATCGGCGCAGCGGTCCAGTTGTCGAACCAGGAGTACTGGGAGATTCGCCATTTGGAAATAACCAGTGGCGCGCCACCGGCACAGGAGCACCGACAGGGCATTCTTGTGCTAGTGGCTGGTGCCGGCCGCGTATTCCGTCATATTGTCGTCGGCGACTGCCATATTCATGACATCTGGGGCCTGTTGGGCGGGCGCGATCAGGGGATCGATAGCTACACCTCCACGGCGATTCTGGTGGCATCACCAAGAGGCGAACAGGTGGCAACTTTTGATGAGGTTCTCATCGAACATAACCTGATCGAACGGGTTGACCGCAGTGCGATCATCGTCTGGACACCTACGAAGGCGGCCTCGGCCACGCGGGTGTTGGTGCGCCATAATCGCATGACCAATCTTGGCGGCGATGCCATCCTGATACTCGGCAGCAAGGGAGCACTGGTGGAATACAACGTGGTCAATCATGCCGGCTTGCGTTGCGGCGACCCGAACGCGGTGCTGCCCGACGGCATGGAGGGGTACAACGCCTGTGCGGCGTCGATCTGGATGCATACATGCGACCACTCCCTCATGCAGTTCAATGAAGTTTACGACACCAACGTGCAGGGCAACAATCAGGACGGTCAGGCTTTTGATTTTGACTTTGACTGCCGCCATTGCGTGCTGCAATACAATTACAGCCGACACAACCGGGGCGGCTGGTTGCTGATCATGCCGAGCGCGGAACACAATATTGCGCGATTCAACGTCAGCGAGAACGACCAGGTTCGCCTGATGTGCGGAGGCAGTTCGCTTGAGGCTGACAACCACCTGTACAACAACGTCTTCTATGTTGATTGCGGCACGGTGGAGGTCTTCACCAATGCCGTCTATACCAACAACATCTTCTACGCCACGGGACAGGGGCGTTTCAAAATCTCCAAACGGAAGCCAGGCCTTATGAGTCACAACGTCTATTTCGGCCCCTGGTTCAAATTGCCGGAGGATGCCCATGCGATGTTGGTGGATCCGCGGTTTGTGGCAGTGGGCACTGGCGGCATAGGACTTGATTCGCTGGCAGGATATCGGTTGCGCGCGGATTCGCCCTGCCGAAATAGGGGAATGCCGATCGCCAACTCGGGCGGGCGTGATTTCTGGGGGAATCCTTTGGCGGAAGGCGAGAAGCACCTGGGATTGTGAGTGGACTCAAGAAGCGGTTGCGTAAGTAGTAGCTGTTGCGGAATATGTCAACGGCAAGGTGTCGGGTGGGCCGATCGCAGCGAGTCCCACCATTTTTCAGCGAATCGTCATGATGGGGCTCGTTTCACTCGTCTCACTCTACTTTTCCGTACAGATAGTAAAGAATAAAACATGCAGGTGTATTGTGTATTGTATGAATCGAAAGACAGGGTTTGTTGTTGTCGGGATTCTTTGTGCCTTGTGCGGGGTGGGGTGGGGCGAGCTGATGTGCGCGTGCCGGCCATCATTGGTGAACACATGATGTTGCAGGCGGGTGCCAATACGCCGATCTGGGGCTGGGCCGATCCCGGCGAAGTTATTGCGGTGACCGTGGGGGATTCCAAGGCCACGACGACGGCAGGGGCGGACGGAAAGTGGAAGGTCATCTTTGCGGACTTGAAGATCAGCACCACACCGGTTACGGTGTCGATTGCCGGAAAGAACACGTTCAAATTCAAGGATGTGCTGATCGGCGACGTGTGGATTTGCTCAGGACAGTCGAACATGGCGTTGCCGGTGCAACGGGTTATCGGGCGGGATGTCAACGACCCCAAGGGACTTGGCCAGGCCAACTATCCGCAGATACGGCTCTTCAAGCTGCCTAAGGAAACGTTTCTCGAACCGCAGACCGACTGCAAGGGAAGCTGGGCGGTATGCACGCCCGGTGCAGTGAAGGAGTTTTCTGCAACGGGATATTCTTTCGGAAGGGAAATTCATCGAGTTGAGAAGATTCCTGTCGGTCTGATCAATGCCTGCCGGGGGAGCAGCTCCGGTCAGATGTGGACCAGCTTGGAGGGACTCAGATCGGAAGCGGTGCTCGCGATGTACCTGAATCAGGCACTTACGGCCAGAGCGGATTTCCCACGGCACAAGGAATGCTATCTTCGGGATCGGGCGAAGTGGAAGGAAAACACAGCGCGGTGGCCGGAGACGGTGAAACGCTGGGAGGTCGATACCGCCAAAGCCAAAGCCAATGCTGAGGGCAAGGAGCCTCCATCCAAACCCGAGCCGCCAGGAGCATCGCCCACCAGACCGGTCGGCATGGACGCATGGGAAGACAACATTATTACTGCGCCGACATCGCTCTTCAACGGCATGATTGCCCCTCTTATTCCGTTCGGGATCAAAGGTGCCATCTGGTATCAGGGCGAGGGCAACGCCGACGAGGCGGAGCTTTATCGGACGCTATTCCCGGCTATGGTTCGCGACTGACGGACTCGTTGGGATCGGGGGGATTTTCCAGTCTACTTTGTGCAACTGTCAAGCTACATGGTGCCCCGGGAACAGCCCGGCGAGAGCAATTGGGCCGCGTTTCGCGAAATACAGTCGATGCTTCAGAAAATCGTCCCCAATTCGGGCATGGCAGTTACGATCGATATCGGCAACGCCAACGACATCCATCCACTCACCAAGGAGGAGGTCGGCCATCGCCTCTCGCTGGTGGCACTGGCCAAGACCTATGGCCGGACGATCGAGTAATCCGGCCCCCAGTATGAGCGTATGAAAATCGAGGGCGGCAAAATCCGGCTTCACTTTACCCATGTGGGCGCGGGTCTTGTGGCAAAAGGCAGGGAACCACTGAAACGGTTTGCGATTGCTGGCACGGACCAGAAGTTTATCTGGGGCGAGGCCAGGATCGATGGCAAGACGGTGACCGTTTCAAGCTCTTTGGCGTTTTTATAAATTGACCTGTCTGCGCTCAGGTCAACTGCCCCATCGGCTCACAGCGTGTGGTGCTGCGAGTAGGTTACCCAGTGTGTTGGCGGTGTTCGTAGACG
>Ga0194058_10000946_pt1 | contig 14492 bp, 9 predicted proteins | sample SepL4417m_MetaG_FD_155490 | JGI IMG/M metagenome (GOLD analysis project Ga0194058, IMG submission 155490) | Anoxic zone freshwater microbial communities from boreal shield lake in IISD Experimental Lakes Area, Ontario, Canada - Sep2016-L442-17m | ecosystem: Environmental > Aquatic > Freshwater >... | reverse complement strand
GGATGCCACACCGATCTCCCCCTGGCATCCAACTTCCGCCCCTGAAATGCTTGCGTTCTGCTTGGCGATGAAACCTATTGCAACAGATGCCAGCAGTGCTCCGCGTACGGTCTCAATCGGCAGCTTGTAGTGATTCAGCAACAGGGAAACAATTGACGGAATAACTCCTGCCGATCCGCAAGTAGGGGCGGTAACCACAATATGTCCTGCTGCGTTTTCTTCGGCGGCGGCGAATGCATAGGCGCAGAGATATACCAACAATCGTTCTGCATTCTGTGGCAGCTCCTTGGCCCGCTGGTATAACAGAGCTGCTTTCCGGTGCAGGCCAATTGGGCCGGGCAGAAATCCCTCGGTATGTACTCCGCGCCGCACCGATTCTTTCATGACAGCGATAATCCGGTCAAGGCGGAGGTTGACCTCGGTCTCATTCAGCCCGGTAATGGCCTTTTCATTGGCCAGCATCAGCTCTTTTAGATTGAGCCGGTGCTTCTTCAGTTGTTTTAATAACTGTTCGGCATTTTCGTAGGGATAACGCGGCGCACCCCGTTTTGATTCCTGCCACCCTTTCCACTGCAGAAAGCCGCCACCAACCGAGTAGTATTCCTTTTCGAGGATGGTCCCTTCACTGCTGGACAGGCGGATAATCATGGTGTTGCTGAAAGGAAAGTCGAAGCGGCTGGCATCGAACTGCATGTCTGTCGCCCGGAACAGAAGCGACCATTCCCCTGCCTTAAGGGTGATTTCGGAATTACGCTCCAGGGAGAGGCCATCCAGGAAATCAGATGGACAGTCTTCAGGTGATTTCCCCAGAAGTCCGGCCAGTATGGCCAGGTCTGTGCCATGCCCCTTGCCGGTGGCTGCCAGGGAGCCATACAGAAACACCTTAAGGCTATTGGCATCCGCCAGCGTTTTTGCTGGAAGCCCCTGCATCAGTTGGAAAAAATCAAACCCTGCCTTCATTGGGCCGATGGTGTGGGAACTGGACGGCCCAGGACCGATCTTCAGTAGTTCAAATATTGAGGTGCTTATTATGGTCATGATTTCATCCCTTGTGCGGGTTTAAGTTCCGAACTGCTGAACCGATACTCTTCATCAACATGATAACCGACAAGACCGTGCATTTTTCCTCAATGTGAGTAGATTTGCTCGTTCATAATAATTCCATGGAAGAAATGATTTTCACTCCGCTGCTTTTCATAAGCCGAATCGCCTTTTCGATATTCCGCTCCGGAACATCAACGCCGCAACATGCGTCGATCACTACGCAAGTTTCGAAACCGAACGAGATTGCATCCATTGCGGAATAGAACACACAGTAATCCGTAGCAAGACCGCATAGAAAAATTCTTGTGATTTCAAGGCATCGCAGAAAGTCATCCATCCCTGTCAGCTTTTTTTTATCATTTTCCAGAAAAACGGAGTAGGAATCAAGGGCTGGGTTCATTCCCTTGTGCAGAATAAGCTTAATACGCTCCGTTTCAAGGTCCGGATGAAAAGCGGCGCCTATCGACCCCGATACACAATGGGACGGCCATAAGACCTGCGAAATACCATTAATATCAATGACATCATAAACATTTTTTCCTGGATGGTTTACGGCGAAGGAAACATGATTGGGAGGATGCCAATCCCGGGTGGCGATAACCGTGTCAAATATGGGCTGAATTTGATTGATGACCGGCATGACACTGTCTCCATCTTGAATGGCGAGGGCACCTCCGGGGCAGAAATCATTCTGCACATCCACAATCAGCAGAGCATTTTTCTTTTTTATCATTGGTGTTTTATCTTCAATTTGATATCTCAAAATATTCTCATCAACCGGCAACGCCCCTGTCGCCACTCTGTTCACATCAACAGGGATTACCTATACTATCAACAGTCATAATCTGCACTTTTGAACCCCCAACCCTCCCCAGTTGAGGGAGGGATTCTCTGGAAAGTGCAGGTTATGCCCGTTCTCAGTATAACAGATTTATCATGCCTAACCCCAACGTCAGTTACCATCCACAATATTTTATAATCAGACAAACAGTTGGTTATATCCCTCCGTAAGGTCCGATGGTGAATACGGCAGGGATATTGATCGTTCCATCTGTACTTTTCGTGAGATTGGTGATAACCACAATTGATGAACCAATGGAAAATTCATATGTAACAGGAACACCAGGGAAACGATTCTTAAGGTCATTTCCCTCAATGGTGGTTGTGCCATTATTAACGAGTTTTATCGCTATAGCGCTTCCAGATTCGGGGATCAAATTTCCGGCCCCATCCCTGGCGCTAATGGTGATACTGGCGCCACCTGCCGGAATGCTGCCGGACATGTCCGAAATTTGAATGGTATTCAGATCACTGATATAGTTGGTCGAATAGTTGGTTATCCCACTGGTGTAAACCGTAGGAATATTGATGCTGCCATCCGAGCTGCTCTTGACATTGGTAATCACGACCTTTGATGAATTGACGGTAAACTCATAGGTCATGGGTGACCCGGAAGAGAACCGGCTGGCCAGCTCTGCACCTGTGATCTTTACCGTTTCATAATTGGAAATTGCATAAGAACTGAGAGAGTCAGACTTGGGAATTTCTGTTCCTGAGACATCCCATGCCCTGACGTTGATAGCCGCTCCGTCTATACCCAATGCACCTGAAAAATCCGAAATATAGATGGTATTTCGGGAACCGATGGAGTTTGCTACAAAATTGCTAACCCCAACCGTATAAACTGTTGGAATGTTGAGCGTTCCATCACTGCTGTTTTTCACATTCGAAATAACCAGTTTCGACGAATTGATGATAAACTCATAAGTCATTGGAGCGCCAGTTGGAAAACGGGCTGAAAGGGATGACCCGTCAATTATGGTTGTACCATGACTGTACAGTTTCAAAGGCGCCGCAGACACGGATTCCGGAATGGCCTTACCGGATGCATCCCAAGCCGTAACGGTGATCGCTATGCCACCGACAGGAATGGTACCTGACATATCCGTCACTTTAATGGTATTTCTGGCGCCGATGGAGTTCGAGACGAAGTTACTTAGCCCGTTTGAATAAATGATGGGGACCTTAACTGCGCCATCGATGCTGTTATTGACATTGGTGATAAACATTTTGGATGATTCAACTGAAAAGGTATAAGCAGCAGGCGCGCCATCAGGGAATCTGTTCTTGAGGTCTTCACCCAGAATGCTGGTGGTTCCATGATTGATAATGGATAACGGCAAAGCATATCCGGCCGCTGTGAGCTGCTTTCCGTCTTTATTCCACGCACTGACAGCTACAGCGCCGCCACTATCAGGAAGCAAACCCGACATATCCGTAATCTTGACCACATCCACCGCATCAATCGAATTGGAGCCAATTATGGGATTTGTTGGAGATGCCCCGCCTAAATAGGCCTTCAGACACACGTTGGCCGTCTTGTCCTTCGTGGTCGCATCCGTCCATGTGGCGCCATCCGCGCTCAGGAAGCTCTGGCCCGGAGCAGCCGTGGCCCGGCTTGTGTACCCTTCCTTCGCGTATTCCACGGGAATCGGATTGGTAACGGAGGAGGCGGCCAGCCGTAGAACTACGGAGAAACGTTCTGCCGCAGAGATGTTGACCGGTGAGGTCAGCAGAATCGTGTGGAAGCCCGCATTAGTCAGGATGCCGCTCTGGGAGGTGCGCAGAGCGCCACTGCGCGGATCGTTGGTCGAGCAGCCGACGTAAATGTCAATGTCGTAGCTCATGTTCAGGTCAACAGCATAGAAGCCCACCGCCTTGAGGGAAGCCGAGGTTGTGGGGTTGAACATGTTGGCGGCATAGGCAACCCTGGTGTCGTAGCCCCAGCGGCCGACAAGGCCATAGGGGTCGTACTGGTAAACATCGCCATAGTTCGTCACCGCATCGACGTCATAGAAGGCCAATATCTCGTCATAGCCAATGACCGTATCGTAGTAGGAAATGTAATAGAAGCCGCCCATGCTGCCGAACTCTGTGCCGGAGCTGTCCTTCATCAGGAAGGCGCCGTTGCCGGGAGGGGTCTGGACGAAGTTGGCGGCGGAGAAATTGTCGTCCCACCCGATCACATTCAGGGAGTGCCCTGCCTTGTCGGTTCCGTTATAGTACATGGCTGATTTTTTGGGGTCCCAATGCTCCGGGTCGTCTGCATACATAGCATCGATATCCAGAGCGCCATACTGCGTGATGGCGTTTTTGATGTGATTGTTGTCGGTCGCGCTGGTTCGGGGTGGAAGAATGACGACGTTCTGAATGTGTTTTCGCGCAACAAGGCCCGGTGGGCTTTTCGAGGGGGCGGGATAGGGATCTTCGCTTTCCCAAACCGGGCCGGTCCAGCGCACAAGGTACGCAATGGCCATGTACATGGTTCCTCCGTCGTCATAGCCGTTATCGAAACCGGCCAGGTTGACCATGTGGTTGGGAGAGAACGAGTAGGTTTCGCCCGGCAGCAGTCTGCACTCCAGGGCGCCGAGGGCGGCGTGAGCCCAGCAGGTGCCATTAACGCCCTGGTTGCGGATGGGGGAAACGCGGTTGTGTTCTCGCGAATCGTAGGCGCTGGGCAATGCGGCTGCCAGGTCCAGCTCGATGCCCCTACCTTTCAGGTGCGTCATGTCCACCGGCGCCGGGATGCGGCCCACGGACCGGGCATCAGCACGTTTCGCCTTTACGACGTTTACGAATTCTATATATGCCGGATTATCTGGTGCCTGCACGATTTCCTGTGCACCCGCACCCGAGAGACTACCAATCATCGTGATGCCTATAACCACAATGCCAAACCAAGCAATCCACTGTTTCCACTGTTTCATTTGATGCCTCCATTATCCGGACATGCCGGGTTAGACCTTAATGATGATTCCACGTTGGTGCCGATTCCGCGTCCCATTAGCAAAAATTTATCGCTGATTTTGACGGATTCAACTCCAGACGATTTGGGTCTCGGTCGAAGACAGGCAATGTTATATTGGGGATCATAACTGAATTGCATTGTTTCTTTCCCTCCCTTTCAAAAAAAACGTGTTATTACTTCTTATCTTTGGCCAAGATAAAGAAGAAGGCTGCCTATCCTGTATTTTTCATTATCCTGTCCATCCTGGCCAAAAGATAAGACTGGCCATGTTAAATTTTTTAAATGAGTTATGGTGGATTATATGTTTTGAGTCACCTTATCTCCTGCCTTGGTGTCTTTAACCAGCCAGTTCAGGCGATCCATAATGTGGCTTTTTCCGTGGCGCGATCATCCAGCAGCACACGGACACCGCTGATAAAATCCCACTGGGTAAGATAGCTGATTGAGACGTTGATATGCTTCTTTAGCCGGATCCGGATGTCATCTTCAATAAAACACCTATTCATGCTGCGAGCTCATAATACGGAATCGCATTGTCGTCAAGAGTAAAATGGAGGTTGAAAAGGTTACCGAATGAAGAGATGGTAGCACCTCGACCGTAAAGGCATGCTCCGCGGCGACGGCTACCCCACATAAACCGGGACTTTCGATACTGCCGGACCTCTCCATCACATTATTCTTTTGACGAGGAGGAGCAATTTTGATATACCTCCTTTGCGTTGTTTGCAAAAGTGAAAAACACTGGAAGATGAGAGATATGGGATAAAAACGCTCAGGCTGTTTTTTTATGGTAAACGCTCATGTCATGGTCTATGTCGCCCCCATGAATGAAAATTGTTTCTCACGCGAAGACGGTAGGGGCGACCGGTCGGTCGCCCTTACTTGTTTCGTGGTCTAAAAGTATTTTCACGGTAAAATAATCGGATCAAATTTGTGATTTCCGAAATAATTCCAGAACAAGGCTGTGCAGTTGACCAGTGCAGCGGTGACTCTATTGGAAAACAAGGAAAAAGTCTATAAACGGCTTGAAAAAAATGCAGTCGTCACTTTACCAATCCATATACGAAGGCGCCTACGGGCTTATTGCCGGATTTGCCATGACGTTAAGGCATTTATTCCGGAGGCCCATAACCGAGCCTTATCCAGAGTTCAAGCGCCAGCTTCCGGAGCGCACCCGCGCAACCATTATCCTGACGCGTGATCCGGACGGAGATGAACGTTGCGTGGCTTGTTATCTGTGTTCGGGGGTATGCCCGGTAAACTGTATCTCCATGCAGTCGGCCGAGCGCTCTGATGGCAGGCGTCATGCCGCCTGGTTTCGAATCAATTTTGCTCGCTGCATTTTCTGCGGATTTTGCGAAGAAGCCTGCCCGACCCTGGCCATTCAGCTCACACCGCATTTTGAAACCAGCCAGCGAGATATACTCAAATTGCTTTATGAAAAAGAAGACCTGCTTGTCAATCATGGCGGCAAAAACAGCGACTACAATTTTTACCGTCATGCCGGTGTTGCCATTGTAGGCGACAAGGGAAGCCATATCGGAGAAGAACAACCTGTGGATATCAGGACTTTGATGCCGTAACAGATGCGTAGTTTATTGTTTCGGCAATCAGGGATTTCGGGTGTTTGGTGTAACGGAAGTCGTGTCATAATTGCATGGCCCATTATTCCAGTTGCTCTCCGGAGCTTAGAAAGGTAGAATCATGCATGATCAGAATTTCAAGAATCTGATACTGGATTACCCAGTGCAATCGCTGGAATTTTTTGCGGAGAAAGAAGCCGGATCGGATTTGTCTGAAGCCCGTATCATTCCCATACGTCAGGAACAACTGATGGAACGATTAGGTGAGCGTTTCCGGGAGCTGGATACGCCGCTTTTGGTGGAATGGTCCGATGGCCGGCGGGAAGCGATTCTGTTTGTGGTTGAAGAAGAAACCAAAACCAGCGTGTTTTCAATATACCGTTTGACCCATTACTGTCTGGATCTGGCGGAATTGATGGAAACGGATCGTGTCATTCCGGTGGTGATTTTTTTACGATCAGGGAACCATCGCACCTATCTGCGGTTGGGCGGCGATCAGTGCGCATATATCGAATGCCGATATGTGGAATGCAACCTCAAAGGCATGCCATCCGCCAGATATTATGACAGCAACAATATCGTTGCGCGGCTGAATTTGCCCAACATGTCATATCCGCCGAAGAAGCGGCTGGAGATGTATCAGGCTGCACGGACAGGGTTGGTCCAGCTTGAAACTTGTCCGGAAAAGCAACTGAAGTATGCAGACTTCATCGATTTTTATGCGAATTTGAGTGAGGAGGAAATTAATCAATATCGCACATCCTGTCTTGGCGAGAAAGGAGAAATTATGGGACTGTCCAGTATGCTCAGAGAAGAAGGAAAAAAAGAAGGAATGAAGGAAGGAATCCAGCAGGGTATCGGTCTGCTTGTACAACTCATCAACCGGTTTGGTCCCTTGCCAGACTGGGCGACACAGCAGATGCTGTCTGCATCCCCGGAGCAGTTGGATCTGTGGTCTGAACGGATGCTGAAAGCTGAATCCATTCAGGGGGTATTGGCGGAATAAGGAGCGTGAAGGCAAGCAACACAACCAACATCATCAGAAAGAAAATAAAGGCCATTGCCATGAAAAAAAAAGAGTTGACTGGGATTTTGGGATGTTTTGTTTTACTGTTTTTTGCTGTGGTTGCATGGGCTGCGCCGGTTCCGGATACTGGGCAGAGCAAATGCTATAACAACACCGTTGAGATCCCTTGTCCTTCACCGGGCCAGCCATTTTATGGCCAGGATGCCAACTACAACATTAATCCCATATCCTACACCAAACTGAACGGCATGGTGAAGGATAATGTTACCGGCCTGATATGGGAGACGAAGACCAATCAAGATGGGTTCAAAACTACAGTGATCCACATGACGCGGACAACACCTACACCTGGTACGACAGTAACCCTGCTACCAATGGCGGCTATGCGGGAACCCCTGGCGATGGCACAGACACCGAGGATTTTATCCGTGCCCTGAACAGCGCTCATTTCGGCGGTTATTCCGACTGGCGGCTTCCCACCGTCAAGGAGCTGAGTACTATCGTCAACTATAGTATTTCTTACCCAGGGCCGACTATAGGTACTGCATATTTCCCTAATACGGCCGCGTCGTGGTACTGGTCCAGTACTACCAGTGTGACCAATACCGCCAACGCGTGGTATGTGAATTTCGACTTCGGCACCGTCTACTCCAACTATAAGAACCCCGCTGGTTATGTTCGTGCCGTGCGAGGTGGACAGTATGGGCCATTGGGTGATTTGGTTATTTTATCGCTCAATGTCAAGAACGCCTCCACAGGCGATGCAATTCCAGGAGCCACAGTTGTCGTCGGCAGCCAGTCCGGCCAAACCAATGCTTCAGGCCAGGTTACGATTAGTGGCCTTTCAACGGGTCAGTATAACCTTCAGGTGTCTGCCTCAGGTTTTACAAGCCATACCGAAGTCTTGAATCTGAACCAGCCAGGAACGTTTTTCCTGAGTTATGGGCTGAACAAAACGGAGGATTCGCACGATCGACCCGTGGTGACGGATGTGATCTCTTATGTTTCCAATCGCAGCAAGAAAGCCTTTTTTCTAAATAACATTGAGTATGGATAACCACCAACTGAAAACTCTATGATAATAAAGGAGGGTACAGCCATGAAAAGAAAAGAGCTGACGGGGATTTTTGGATGCGTTGCTTTACTGTTATTTGCTGCGATTGGTTGGACCGCACCGGTGCCGGACACTGGACAGACGGTATGTTACGATGTCGTCGGCAATGTGATCACCTGCCCATCACCTGGCCGGGCCTTTTACGGCCAGGATGCCAACTACACCATAAATCCGATATCCTACACCAAGTTAGATGGCAGCGCCAATACACTGCCGGACTCCGCCACGTCCTGGGTTACGGTCCGGGACAATGTATCCGGCCTCATCTGGGAGATGAAAACCAACGGGGATGGAGTCAAAAACTACGACGATCCCCACGATTTTGACAATACCTACACCTGGTACAACAGCAATCCGGCTACCAACGGTGGCTATGCGGGAAACCCTGGCGATGGCACAAACACCGAAGCTTTTCTTAAAGCCCTGAATGATGCGCATTATGGTGGCTATAGCGACTGGAGACTGCCCACATTCAAGGAACTGACATATATCGTCAACTTCAGCATTCCCGCCAGCGGGCCGACGATAGATACTGGATATTTTCCCAATACCCAGCCGGTCTTTTATTGGTCGGATACAACCAACGCAAGCAGCACGGAATATGCGTGGGGTGTGAATTTCTACTACGGCGGCTACGAGATCAACCACAACAAGTGGTACGCCAACTTTGTCCGGGCTGTTCGCGGGGGACAGTCCGGATCATTGAGTGATGCTTCGGCTGCTGCAGGCGTTTATACGAGTAATGGCGATGGCACAGTAACAGACACGTCCACAGGCCTGACGTGGCAGCAAGCCGGTTCTTCCACCATCATGACATGGGAGCTGGCGCTGGCCTATTGTGAAGGGCTGAATCTTGCCGGCCATACGGACTGGAGATTGCCAACCATCAAGGAATTACGCAGCCTGGTGGATTACAGCCGGTATAATCCTGCGATCAATGCGACATATTTTCCGAATACGATGTCATCCGTTTATTGGTCCTCTACTACCTATGTGAACTCTACGAACGGCGCATGGGCCGTGAATTTTTACTACGGCAACGATGATAGCTACGATAAGGACGAAATCAACTACCATGTTCGCGCAGTTCGCGGGGGACAGAGTGGCTCATTAGCCGCGAGTTTCGCCGGTTCCGGGCTTTGGGTCTATAAAACTGATAGTGCAGCGTGGATGCAAGTCAGTTCGGCAAATCCCGAGAATATGATTTATTCCGGTTCAATGCTCTATGTGGACTTTGGAGCATCTTATGGCCTCTGTAAATGGGATGGCGCTGCATGGACTCAACTCACATCCGCCAACCCTGAAAACATGGTGACATCGGGTTCTGCGCTCTACACGGATTTTGGAGCATCAGGCATCTGGAAGTGGGATGGTGCTGCATGGGCTCAGCTCACATCCGCCAACCCTGAAAACATGGTGGCCTCCGGTTCATCGCTCTATGTTGACTTCGGAGCAGCTTATGGCATCTACAGATGGAATGGCGCTGGCTGGACTCAACTCACATCCGCCAACCCTGAAAACATGGTGATATCAGATTCAGCGCTTTATGTAGATTTTGGAGCATCTTATGGCCTCTATCAATGGAATGGTGCTGCATGGAGCCAACTTACTTCTGCCAACCCTGAAAACATGGTGGCCTCCGGTTCATCGCTCTACGTGGCCTTTGGAGCATCTCTTGGCCTCTATAAATGGAATGGAACTGCATGGAGCCAACTTGCATCGGGCAACCCTGAAAACATGGCGGCCTCAAATTCGGCGCTCTATGTTGACTTCGGGACTACTTATGGCCTCTATCAATGGGATGGCGCTACCTGGTCTCAACTTACAACGGTTAGCCCTGAAAACATGGTGACATCGGCTTTGGCGCTCTATGTGGACTTCGGAGCATCCGGCCTCTATAAACGGGAGGGTAGCAGTTGGTCTCAACTCACTGGGTCCAACCCCGTGATAATGGCAGTGTCAAATTAGCTTTCGGATCCGGATGAACCGAACCTGGCGGATACGTTCCTATCGTGAAGGTGATGAGCATCAGATTGTTCAGCTCAGAAAAACTGTTTTTGGCGATGTTGACGCAGTACGGCTGGATATTGCGACATGGAACTGGCAATTCAAAAACAATCCAGCCGGAAATGCCTGGATATATGTAGCCGAAGATCACGGGAAAATCGTAGGACAATACACCGCCATTCCAACCCGAATTCTATGGAAAGGCCGGGAACAACTTTGTGCTTTTTCATGCGATACCATGACACATCCGGATTATCGCAATCAGGGCATGTTTTCGATGCTTGCCAGTGAATTGTACCATTTCATATCCCGACAACACAACGTTGAAACCGTATGGGGATTTCCCAATAACCAGTCATTACCGGGATTTATCAAGCGATTAAACTGGAAAGTGATTGCACTGTATTCACTGAGAATAATCCCGCTCAGACCGCTTAGGATGCTGCGCCCTTATTCCAGATTTATTCAACGACTGATGCCGTCATCACCCAAACCGTCCAACCCGCCAGTATCCCGATCGCATATTATCAGTCCTGGTGTCGAAGCAATCCCCATCCAACGATTCCGCCATGAATTCGATGAAATATGGAACCAGCACAAGCCTCTTTCCCATATTGTCCAGATCAGAGATAGCCGTTACCTGAACTGGCGGTATTGCGAAATCCCGGAATTTGGTTATGTCTCATTTGCCGTTCGACACCACGGCCAGTTGGCGGGATATCTGGTCATTCGGCTTTTGGAACTGAAAGGTCATTATTTCGGAGCGCTGATGGATTTATTTCCAATTCCTATGGTGAATTACGATGTTACATTGCGTTTGCTTGGATTCGTACGTCAGTTTTGCAGGATGAATGGCGCAGAATTTGTAACTTTTCTTCTGCCAGATAGTGTTCAGAAACATCTCAACAGGATGGGCGCCATTACAATCCCCAATAAATTAAATCCCAGGCCTTGGTATCTGGGCTGTCGGTGTACAATGAATCATAAAGCCAATCAGCCAGATGGCTGGCATATTACTTATGGCGATGCAGATATTCTGTAAGATAAAGTTTGAAAAGGTTTCTGAATTTGTAAATTCCTTCATGAGGCAGATTAAAACGGCTTTCTCTTAAATCCACGCATGATACTGGAATCTCTATGAGTTTATTGCCATCGCGAATGGCTTTGAAAATTATGTTCACTACATAAAATGTATGTTTGTCAACATAATCAAGATATTTCAGGGCAAGCTCTTTTCGATATGCTTTTGCTGCAATGGAATAATCATGGAAATCTATATGTAGAAGTCGTTTGGCAATCTGAATAAACAGATTGCTGGCGGCGCGACGAATCCAGGATCGAAGCTGATTTCCGGTTATTTTGGAACCGATGACCATGTCATGGTCATCAAGCAGATGGTAACTTTTTTCAATAAAGTTCAGATCGATGGACAGATCCATATCCACAGTGACGATGCGATCATACCTGGCGCGTTTTACCGCTTCCACAAAGGCTACGCCCACACCTTTTTCAGGCAGGTGAAACCAGCTCAATTCGGGATGCTTCATGGAGAGCTTTGAAACAATTGTTACTGTTCTGTCAAAGGAGCCATTGCTGCCAATAAGTATTTCATAAGGGATATCCAGCCTGCTCAAAAACCGGATAAGTCGCATTGTGTTTGACTGCAGAAGCGATTCTTCATTGTAAACAGGGATAAAAACCGTCAGACCATTCATTGTTTTCATTGCAGATGAAAATCCTTTATCCGATCCATTGCGTACTGCGCCCAGATTTCTTTCGGAAAATCCCGAATTGTTTTTTCAAAATACGCGCGCGCTTTATCCATCTGTCCGATTTTGATATGGCAGATTCCGATATGATAACAGGATTCCGCCGCCTTGCGGGTTTCCGGATAGTTTTTCAGAAGCCAGCTCAAAGCACCAAGAGCATTCTCCCAGTCATCTTCCCTGTAAAAACATATAGCGTACATAAAGCCGGCATCGTCAGCAACAATAGATTGCGGATAGGTGTCCATCACTTCCTTGAACATCTTTTTTGCGCTTGAATAATCCTGCCCGGTAAAAAAAATCACGCCTTTGTTATACGGCAGCGATGGATATCCGGGCGCATGAAAGATCAAAAAATATCCCAGCGAAGCCAGCACGACCAGCATCATGGCAGTGGTCAATCTGGTTCCATGGATATACCATAGCACAACCGATGACATTCGGGGACGAAAACTTGCAAGCCGGGAAATGATCAACCAAATCAGTCCCAAACAGGTCAATACTGCGCCGGTATAATCCGGCCAGGTCCTGCCATAATACAAACGGACATGAGAAGAATTGGGATATATCAGCATGAAGGCAGGTGAAGCCAGATAGATTTGATCTGCGCCTTCCACTTTCCAGTTGGGGTGATAGGAGATTTTAATCCAGAGAGGTTTGCCAATAACCGCACCGTCAATCAGGATTTCTTCTTCTTTGATGGTTTCCTTGACCGGAGGTGCATTTGTAACAGGTTCAACTGGCAGGTACTCAGGATCAAACTGGTCCGGAATACAAAATCTGATTCGATCCACGCTTTCAACAGTATCTTTGAATACAAGTGGTATGGATAAATCGCTCAGACGGAACCACAGGTATGACTGCATCTTCCAGTCTTTTGCGGAAACAAGAATGGGTTTATACAACACTGGCTCCACATATCGATTGGGAGCGACTGTGGATTCGTACACGTCATAAGGTCCAAAACTTTCCCGGAAATTCAGCAAAGGATTTTCTCTGGCGGCTTCATGTGTCTTTATTTCCGCGACAATAAACTCACGAACATTGAACACGTTTAAATGTTCAATCCCGCGTTTCAGATTGAATCGGGAATAATTATAGTCCGGTATGGGGGTTGATGGAAATTGGGATATCTCGGATTGAATATAAAATATAAACGGACTGTTCAAGCTGGCCTGAATATAAACGCCTTCAAGCGTGGAGCGACCGGAAAACAGAGGCAATGATTCAAAGGCGCGCACCGATCCCGAATTATCGTGGATCTGACTGTGTTCATACACCACACGGGGATATTGCATCGTTCCCTTCAAAAAAGTATTGGTTGCTGAAAAAACGCTCCAATTGGGCTTATTTTCAAATCCTTCATAATTGAAGCGGCCCCAGCTCCGGATCGATGTTTCCTGACTGTCCACCCAAAGCAGCGATGTCAGTAATGCAATACAGGCGATCATTACCGTCACTTTTTGGGAGTACACGCGCAGCCGTGTAAACACCAGCGCGCTTCCTGTTATCAAAAAGAACTGGAAAAAAGGAAGAAACCGAACATCTACAACCCCCAGTCGATAACCAATGCCATACAGTCCAGCCCCACAAACAATCAAGTACCAGATAAACGCCGCAGGCGCTAGCGGTGATTGCCCCGGCTTTCGGAACGTGATTACCGTCCATACTACATGGATTGAACACAAAAGAATAAATGGCAGGAAAATCAGCGGGAAAATCTCTCTGAGCGCCTGTTTCAGATCGTAAAATATCCACAGAATGCTGAAACGGGTTGTATAGGGAAGAAATGCCAATAGCGGTACAAGCCAAAACCCCATCAACAGTATCGCCAGTGTATGAATCTGAACCAATTTGATCAGATTTTGTCTGAACCGGCCGGGAACAAGCAGAAAAAACAGGGACGCAAACCCGTCGAAAAGAAGGGCGTAACCGTGACAAAGTCCAATCAAGGCCAGAAGGATTCCGCACTTCAAACAGCTTTTTTTCTGCATCATGGCATCAAATACCAGGCCAAGCCATAGCACTGAAAGGGAAAAACCAATACCAAAACAGAATTCACCTGCCAGGTTGCTGGGAATATTACCGCCCCACATGGAATTGCCTTCATTCAGTAAAAAAGCTGAATGAAGGCAATTCCATG
>Ga0194058_10000945_pt1 | contig 14500 bp, 11 predicted proteins | sample SepL4417m_MetaG_FD_155490 | JGI IMG/M metagenome (GOLD analysis project Ga0194058, IMG submission 155490) | Anoxic zone freshwater microbial communities from boreal shield lake in IISD Experimental Lakes Area, Ontario, Canada - Sep2016-L442-17m | ecosystem: Environmental > Aquatic > Freshwater... | reverse complement strand
GTCCCTCCCTACCAAGCCTTGCATCCAACCTTACCCATTTTTAATCATACCCGAGGTTGTTTTGTCCGCCGGTTCGGGCTCGACCGGCCCGCACCGTTCGATGCATCATCGGCTCGGCTTGGTTTTTCCTGCAGATCCTTCATGAAGACTTTCCTTTTTTTCCGCCGCCTGCGGCGGGTTGCGGCCCTCGCATCCACGGCTTTTGCCTCTTCCTTTGCTTTTGCCGGAACGCCCGGCGTCACAATCGATTATGACCCGGCCGCGCATTGCTACCGCGTTGACTTCGATCTTGAGGCCGTATCGCACTGCGAAATGGGCCGCCAATACGCGGCGGCCATACGTCGCGAGTTCCCTAAGTTCGAGAGGCTGACTGATCGGTTCCTCAAGGAGACCATTGATGCCGCGAACAAGGGCATTGATGACCCCGCGAAGAAGATGACGCTTGCGAAGGTGCTGGCCAATGTCAATGAGCTCCGCATGAATATCCCCCCCGAATACATGGAGGAAATCGAGGGCATGGGCCTGGTGTTTTCATGGCCGAAGGACGAGCTGGGCGACGGGCATCTCTCGCCGCAAGAAATCTTTGTTTCGGTGATCTTTGAGGATGTTACCGAAAGTGCCGCCTGCTCGGCCGCCGCCGTGTTTGGCGGCGCGTCGTCCACCGGGAAGACCATTGTCGGCCGCAACAACGACTGGGCTCCCGACGAAGAAACCGATTCCTGGAACGCCTTCTTCGTTTTTCACAACGGGGACAAGTCCTCGGCTGGAAACGGAATGATCGGAGAGCTCTTTCCGAACAACGTCTTCAACCGGCATCACATTTTTGGTGCCTCGCTCGATAGCTACCCCGCGAGCGAACCGCCCCCGCGGCTCGCTGGCTCGCGCTCGCCGACGGTTGATTTGAGGTATGCGATCGAATCCAGCCGGACGCTTGCCGAAGCCGAGGAGTTCCTCCGAGGTCACAGCTACGCCACCGGCTCGCTGACGTTGCTCGCCGACGCCAAGGCCGCCCATGTTCTCGAATACGATACGAGCCGTCCCGTGGGGCGTCGGGGCACGATTCGCTCGGATGGATCGAAGCTCATTAAAGGAGTCGGGTGGGGCATTCCGAACGCCATCGCCAGCGTAAACAGCTTCGTGCTTCCCGGTGGCTTCCCCAACCATCTCGGAGACGCTCACAACAGGCTTCGCTTCAAAAATTTCCGGAACCTCCTGCGCGACGATCTGAAGAAGGGCCCGGTCGATCTCGACGGGATGAAAGCCACCATGGGCTACACTTCCCGCGACGGGTGCTCGACCACGACCGGAGCCATCTTCCGGCTGGGCGTTGAGAGCGGAGGGGAGAAGGACAACGCCACCTTCCAGTCGCTGGTGATGAGGCTCGATACCTTCGAGACCTGGATGGCCTACTCGGCCCGCGGGAGCAAATGGCCCTACCAGCCGGCCTATTACAAGATTCTTGGGGGAAGCCCCTTCAAATGAACAAGCGCCACTGGAATACCCTCGATTTGGATGGGAGCCTGCGCGGCCAGCTTGTGTCTGAGCTGGCTCATCATTCCTACGCTCTGGTGGTTGCCGCCTTGCCGCGGCGGGCTCGCGATCAACTCGCGTGATTCAGGCGGCCGGGTGGTCCTCACGCTGGAGGGCGGTCGCTCTTGGCTGTCTGGCCAGTTACGATAATAAAAGGGATCGAGCGGACCTGCCCCGCCGGCCTTTTTCTGCAGAATCATCGATAAGCCTCGACCATTGCCGCCAGCTCCTCAGCCTCACGCTCGCTCGCGAACTTTGTGACGATATAGACCCCCTTGCCCCCGATGGCATCAAGGAGCGGGAGGATTTCCTCGTGCCTGACGTCCATCACCTGAACAGATTTCCCCGCCTCAAGAATCCGCTTGTAGAGCCCATGCCAGCGAGGTGATCCGCCGGGTTCTATCCCGGCCTGGGGCGTCCACTCGATGGCATCGAGCGCTTCGATGCCCAGCAGAAGGTCGAGATGGCAGGCCGCCTGGGTGCCGTCGAGGTGATACAGCGAACAGTCGAGCCGCTCGCACTGTCCGGTCAGGGTGGGCACGACAAACCTCTCAAACATGGCGGGAGAAAACATCGCGGACATATCGCACTGCACCTTGGCGGTTTTTCCGGGCCCCCAGAGGTAGAACGCCCAGTACGCGGAGCTGCCGTCATCGAGCCGGATGATGTCATAGATCCGGTCGTAGGCCTCGAACCAGACGGCGGAGAGCTCGTGCAGCTTCTCCTCGACCCATTCCGGCCGTTCGATCATATCGATCAGCAGCGTTTGCGGCTCGCGCAGGGTTGCAAGGATATCGAGGCCTTCGACCAGGTCTGGGCAGCCCACGATGTAATGGTTTTCGGAAAGATCCCGGCACCGGCGGAGCTGGTCCTCGGTCATTTTCCACCAGCGGTTGGCGGGGTCAAAGCGCAGCGGCGGCAGGGTTTCTGGCTCATCGACATTTCGGAAAACATCCGAGAACCAGATTGTTTCCGGCGTGAAATCCGGCTCGGATCCCAGGTAGAGAGCGAGCGATCCCGGGCCGACGTTGGTGTCGGCGATCGGCAGGGTATCCGCTGGAAATGCTGAGCGGGCGAGGTCGTCATGGATCTTCCGCGCCCTCCAGGCGGTATCGGTGTAGGACTCCGAAATGGCTGCGGGGAACTCCGGGCGCGGCTGATTGAGGCGCGGCTCCCCTGCAGGCGGGGCTCCCCACATTCCCAGCACGAGCCCCTCATGGTTCCACCAGTCCACAAAATGCTTTTGCGTTTCGATCCAGTTGGCTTTCCACCCGTTCGCTGCGGCCGCCTCGGCAGAGGCTCCGCGAACCCGGTCGATCGTCTGAAAGGGTTCCGCCGGGCCGATAAAAGCTTTCTGCGCCATGATCTTGCAAACCTAATTTATGGGCGGCCCCTAATGGAAACGAAGATGGCTATCCTCATCGCCGAGGTGGTCGCTGCCGCTGGAAATCAGCCGAAAGCCTCCATCTCCGCAGGCGATCCGCGTGATCGCACCCATGCGCAGATCCACGCCATCAAGGCTTCCCAGGAGGAACTCCGCCGACTGCCCGAGCGGGGATCCGTGCGCGACAACTGCGAAAGATTCGCCGGGCGAGCGCTGGAGGATCGCCTCGAGCGCGATTTTGACGCGTGCGCGGACTTCGACAGTCTCATCCAGTTCGAGGCCTGCCGGGCTGTGGAGCGGGATGTAGCTGACATCCACCAGCGGGCAGACTCCAGCGGCTTCGCGCAAAGAAAGCAGGCGGGGCAGCGAGGAAAACCATTCCGGATTCAGCCACTCGCCAAACCCCGGCTCGATCCGAAGCGGGATGCCGAGTTTCATTGAGGCTGGCGCAGCGGTTTGCAGCGCGCGGAGAAACGGCGAGCAATAGATCGCACGGATGCCGCTGCCTTCGAGTGCACGCGCGATATCCTCCCCCTGCCGAAGGCCGGCCTCGGCGAGCGGAGTGTCGTTCGGCTCCTGTGCGGTGAGCTTCCAGGAAGGGTCCGCAAAATCCTGTCGGATCCCGTGGCGGATCAGTATGATGCACGTTTCTTCCATGGCTTAAAAGATTGATTTTTTCTTAGACATTTTTTTGTGAAGCCGGGCGGGATTTTCCGGGGCGAATTTGTGCGAATGAGAAGGTTAGCGGAATGGGAGCTATTTTTTGTGTGACAAACAATAGGAATTATTTTGCGGTGCGAACAATCACAACCGATGCCGGAGGAACTGCGACCTGCATGCCGGATTTGATCTCGGGTCCGGCGGACTCCTGGATCTTCACGTTTTCATCCTTCCGGTTGTTCGCCTTCGGGTCGGAGTGGGTGAGGGTGGCGAGCAGGGACTTTCCTGAGGCCTCCTTCGGCAGGTCGAGCTGGGCGGTGCGCGTTTCTGCCATCGACCGGTTGATGAGCATGACCGAGAACTTCGCTCCATCGCGGAAGGCATAGCAGGCGAGCAAGGGGACGTTCAGCCGCCCCAGCACCTTGTCTTTGGATCCCTTCCCATCGTTCGATGTCCGCAGGACCTCCTTGTCACGGACATCCACGGTTTTGCCTTCCAGGCGCTGGACGGAGATCAGGTCGCCGGGGCAATAGACGTTTCGCATTTTCAGGGCGAGCCACGAGGGGTAGGCGATCATTTGCAGGGGGTTGTTGTGGGAGGCCCAGTAGTCGCCGGTCGCGTAGTCATAGTAGGTGATTGGCGAGGATCCTGCGGCGAGGAACTGCATGGAGACGTCGAGCGTGGCCGTCCCCAGCGCCAGGGATTTCCCCATGTTCTCGTCCTCCTCCGACACCGGCTTGTCCGGCCCCGGCAGCGAGTAGCCCGGGCCGCCCTCGTAGTTCGCAATCTTCTTCGCGCCCTTGGCCGGAATCCGCGCAAGCTGGGCCACGAGCCGGTCGCCGATTTTTGCATCGCGCTTGGCAATCTCGAGGAACGGCAGCGGAATCGACTCCGTGATTTTCTGCTCCGTCATCCTGATGAAGTCCTGATTATTGGCCAGCGCCCTTGCGGGCTCCGGATCTCCTCGCATCGCCTTCGTCATGACGGGCAGGAGGAGCCGGCCCTCGGCGCTGAGCGTGCCCGACATCGCGGCGAATTCCTTGTCCAGACGGTCCAGGAGCTCGTTGCGCACGTCCGGCGGAATATTCCGCAGGAGCATCTTCGCTTCCAGATCGGGGCGGAATGACTCTGCCCCGCTGAAAACATTTGCGATCGCGGCGGAAAACATCCCCACAATATTTTTTGCTTCGGCCTCGAAGACCTCGGGTTTCTTTTCCATCGTCTCCAAGACTGAGACGGCGAATTCCGGGTTCTTTTTCATGGCGATCATGAGCTGGTCGGCCCGGCGCTGGGGCGACTCGACGGTGGTCGTGCGAAGGAAGTAATCGAGGTGGTTGAGCATCTTCGACTGGATGAGCTCGGGGGTGGCCTCGTTTCGGATTCCGGTGATGATCGCGGGGTTGCCTTCCTTGAGGAGGGCGAGGATTTCATCCCGCAGGATGGCGTTGAGGCTGTTGGTGATGTTGTAGGTCAGCTTCTCCTGCTTGTCGGTAAAGACGGCGAGATCCTCCTTGGCCAGGCCTTCGACCTTGGGGGAGTCCTTCCACTTCTGGACGACTTCGGGTTTTCCTTTTGCGAGAGGCGTGAGCCGGCCCGGGGCGTTCAGGTCAATGAGGCCCTCGCAGAGATCCTTCAGGATGCTGGCATCGGCGAGCTCCAGCGCGGCCACGGCCCGCTTGCTGAGCTCCGGGTCGTTGGCCATCGCCCGGTAAGCCGCGTGCCAGAACGGATATTCGATCGGATCCCGCCGCCCGGCCACCAGGTTTTTCACAGAGTCGGCGAATTTTGTGTCATTCCCCCAGAGCCCGGGGATGTCTCCCGCCACTCCGACGAGCTGCTCCGCAGTGAACCGTCCGTCTTCCGATTTCACCCCCTGCAAGCCGACGGCGAGAAGCTCCGGATCGTTCTTTACGGCAGCGCCGAACCTGCGGAAAAGATCCGGATCCATGAGCTGGGCATCCACGAGCTTGCGGCCGAATTCCAGCGTGGGCGCAAAGAGCTTGTCCTGGTAGGCTTCCTCGCTCGTCCCGCTGCCGTCCGCCGTTTTTTCCCATCCGCCGAAATAATACGCCATATCCACGCGATCGGCCTCCTGGGACGCGATGGCGACCCGGCGGGTCCAGCCGGTGCGATCCATCGAGGAATCCCAGCCGTTCGCAATGAATTCAAATTTTTCTGCGGAGAAGACGGGGGATTTTTTCAGCTCGCTGAACTGCCGGTCGGCGATCGCCGCATAGACCTCCGGTCGGCCGGGCACCGAGTATTTCATGATCCCGTTCCATGCCTCGTTGTTGGATTCCAGATAAATCTTTTTGAACGTCTTCGTATACGGCTCCGGGTGCCCCTGCTTGGCGCGGAGCGCGCCGAATCCTTTATCCGCGGGGCCCCCAAGATACTCCATGAGGTTGGCGTTTTCCTGTGCGGTGAACCATGGGTTCAGGACGAGCCATGGATCGGCGCCGACGGCCGAGCAGAGCTCGAGCGACTGGTGGAGCGACGCATGCACCGGCTGGTCGGACTTCCCGTAATCTCCTTTGTTGAGCTGTGCGAACCCCTCGCTGAGCCAGTATTCCAGCGTGGGCGCGTGGAGCCCGCCCCATGTCCGGAGGACGGCCGGGCGGAAGTCCTTGAGTGCCTCGATATCGCGGGGCATGATGGCGAACGGTTCGACGTCGGTCTGGTAGATGAGGAGGTTGTCCATCCAGAGCGTCCCGTCGGATTCCGCGCCGACAAACAGGCGCGTGCCTTCGTTCTGGGTCGTCGCATAGGGTTTTTCCGGGTTCTCCCACGGGATGTCGAACTCGAACTTTTTCCAATCCTTGGTCACTTCGAGCTCCCTGGTCATGATCGTCCCGACCTGGAGGCGCACTTTCGGATCCGACATCCCCTCCTGCTTGAGCCAGATCGAGATCTTGTATTGTTTTGCCGGGTTGAACCGGAGCTTCGACTCCTGCTCGTTGTGAGCGATCAGCCAATGCCAGGGGCCGTGCGGAGACTCGGGCGTTGCCCCGGCAATCTTCATCTTGAGGCTGGCGGTGCTCCCGCCTTCCGGCGCAAACGTGCCGGTGTCAAATTTCCAGTCCACCTTGCCGACGAAATTGCACCATCCGTCGAGCAGGAAGTTTTTGGATCCCCCGATCAGCGCCTCGCGAAACTGTGGCGGAACCTCGGTGCGGGTCATGCGCAGGACATAGAAATCGCCGCTGCGGATCTCCGGCCCCTTCTCGGTCAAATACAGCTTCTCCTCGGTCTTCTCGTTGGTGGCCGGATCGTTCCCGATCACGCTCTTCGCGACTTTTGCCTTCCTCACCAAACCCATCTTCCCGTTTTCGATGCGGTAAAAATAAACATCCGCCCCGTCCCAGTATCCCGACCTCCCGCAATCCCAGAACGAAAACCCGGGCATCTGCTTCTGCTGCGCGAAATCCTCCCCGCCGCCGTCCACCTGGCCCTGGCTCTGGAAAACCATCGGCTCAAGATTGTAAAACAAATTCCACGCGTTCAGCTTCTGGTGCGGGCTCCACGGCGCAAACCCGCCAAACTGGACGTTCGTCGAAAAATTCGGTGGCGACTTCTGCAGCACGTCGTCGGTCACTTTGAAGCGATCGACCGCCGGAGCTCCCGCCGTCTCCTGAGCAAGGACCGGGTGAAAAATCAGGGTGAGCGCTAAAGCGGCTAATCGGGTTTTCATAGAATCATTTAACAGGTTGTTTTTAGAGGGTTTCCGCGTTTGCCACATGGCGCGCCCGCCCCGGATTATCCAGGCTCTTCGCGGATTATCGTGCGATTCTCACGGAGCCGCCTCCCGCCGAAATCTCAAGGAAAATTAATCCCGGATCCGGCGATTACGCACACCGAGGCCACGGAGAGCACGGAGCGGAGAAGGGAAAATGGCAGGTTGCATAGGGACAGAAATAGGTGGCTTGATTACTTGTTTCTCCTGCGTGCTCTCCGAGAGCTCCGCGTGGCAAAAGCTTTTTTCAGGTGAATGACCTCCATTTCTCCCTGAGCACGAATCCCATGCCGTGGTGCATTCCCAAGCGGTGCGGCGCTCCGCTTACCCACCGAACCCCGTGCGGTTGCCAGCACGCCGGCGGAAAATCACAAGCCCGGTCAGGCTGAAGGCCAGCAGTACCCATGTCGCGGGCTCGGGGACGGCAATGGAGTCCAAGCGGACGTTGTCGAACGCCATTTCATTCCCATACATGGCACCCGTCAGAGCTTGATGCTCGAGAAAAACCACGATATTTTGACCGACAACGCTTGGAGTTGCTGAGGTGTCAAGGGTCAGTGTCAGATTCTGAAAGGTTGTAGAAAGCAGGTCTCCGGCAATGGACTGCGAAGCGGCTACTGTGCCGAGGTTTGTCCCGTCCGTTCCAAATGCAATCACGGCAAGGCGATTCGATGCCACACTTTTCGCAACACCTACAGTCAGTGTGTATGATGTGTTGGCCAGATAGGTTCCGAGCGATGTGGTGGCCGTCCACGAAGTGCCTGTGAGGGTTCCCGTAGTGCTGACATCCAAGTTGACCAGCAGCATATTGGCACCATCGGCACCAGTATATCCGGTGGCCGCAATAACCTGGCAGTTGGAGCTCACCCCAGCAGTCTGTTGGACGGAGCCCCATGACGATGGCTGAACGGTTTGCCCTCCATACCCGGTCGCGTTTTCAAACGAGTAATTCTGGATAGTGATCGGCCCTGCCTCGCATGCTCCAATAAACGCAAGCACCCATGCACACACAAGAGAAGCTTTGCCGAGTTTCATGATGATACATCATGGCTTTCCTCTTGGAAAAATTCAACAAATAGTCTATTGAACAGCATCAACGAATAATCAGAGGGGTCCGGGAGGCGAAAACCCAACTGATCCGCTCGGGGAGGGAGATATGGCACGGGTGACATTACGAGACATTGCGAAAGAAGCGGGGCTGAGCCTGACGACGGTATCGATGTCGTTGCGGAGCGATCCGAGGATTCCTGCTGCGACGGCCGGGAAGGCGAAGGCGGTTGCTGCGAGGCTGGGATATCGGCCCGATCCCGGGCTTTCGGAATTTACTGCGGCGCGTTGGAGAGCCGGAGCGAGCCGGGAAGGGACGACGCTCGGGTATCTGTACAATCCGAAATCGATGGCCCAGACGACCGGGCGGATCTGCCGTGGCGCAGGCGAGCGGGCTGAGGAGCTCGGGTATCGGATCGAAAAGTTCAGCGTTTTGGACTATGAGAAGGAAGACGCGATGCAGCGGGTTCTGCGCGCGAGAAATATCCGCGGGCTCCTTCTGGATATTTATGAGCCGCCGGCTGTCCGCTTGAATTGGGGGGATTTTTGCGCGGTGAACTGCCGGTTGGGGAGCTTTCTTCCGCCGCTGCACACCGTGTATCAGGATGTGTTTTCGGCGACGCGCGAGCTTTGGCACGGCGCGCATCAGAGGGGGTACCGGCGCATCGGGTTTGCCATGTTTGTCGGTGGGCACGATCCTCTCGGGGACGACGCGCTGAGGGATGCTGCGATTTTGTGGACGCGTGCCAAATCGAAAAAGCCGACCGTTCCGCCGATTTTTCTAAATCCTTTGAAAGGCTGGTGGCACAGCACGGTGAAGTGGTATCGGCGGTGGAAGCCCGATGCTGTGCTGGGGCTCAACATCGCGATCCTCCAGGCTCTTGAAGCCGAAGGCGGGGTGAAGGTTCCAGGGGAGGTTGGGTTTGCGCGGTTGGCGGCGACCCGCGACGAGGAGGCCGGGCGGGTTGCCGGGCTGGTTGATGCGGACCATTCGATCGGGCGCGCGGCGCTCGACCAGCTCGACCTCTGCCTGCGAACCCACCAGTATGGGCTGCCCGATGTCCGGATTCACCACCTGATCGAGCCCCGGTGGCAGGAAGGGGCGAGCATGCCCGCGCGCGTCTGAACCGATATTATTTGCTGAGCACGGAATCACTGAAAACTGCCTGAGCGAAAGGGGTTCCTGACGCTGACCCCTTGGATCGTTTGCCCGTCCGCGAGATCTTCCGACAGAATTTCCGAGCACTTCGCCGTCGAGGCGCTGGCAACGATCAGCCCATCCCAGAATGAAATGGAGTGGAGGATCGAGCAGTCGATCCCTTCTTCGATGATTTCAGGTGTGACTTGAACAATGTCGAAGATCCGGAAATCCCGGACGAACCGCCGGGCTTCGAGCGGCTCGATTCCGAGCTTCCGGGTGGCGGCCGAGTAGAACTCTTGGAGCACTTGCGTCGAGATGACTCCCGTTTTCCCCCTTGCATGCCGTTCGATGACTCCAAGGGCGACCCCTTGCTTGGCGGAATCGGCACCGTCCACGGAGTAGATCAGGACGTTCGTATCAAGAAAGCTCCGCCGGGCCATGGCTCAGTAGCGGTGAAGCTCTTCCCGAGAAATTTTGACACCGTTCGAGTTGCCCGAACTCTTCCTCAGCCGCTCAATCAGAAAATCGACCGAAGTGTCAGGGGAGGAAGAGGCATTACTCAAAAGACTGCGAACCAGTGCATTAAGGCTTTTCCCGCGCGCGCGCGCATATGACCTGCTCCGATTCAGGAGGTCTTCGTCTATGGAAAGCGTAATGTTTGCCATATGCACAGGATATGTGTGCAATGGATCCTTGTCAAGCCAGATTCCGACAGCCAGATTTGGCGTCCAGCCCTCCGGCCGATGATTCGGATTGAATCCGCTGGGATTTCCAGCACGATGAACGGTCCGATGTCCGACCTTTCAAAAGCTTATGAACCCGGTTTGGTAGAAGACAAGTGGTATGCCTGGTGGCAGGAGCGCGGGCTTTTCCATGCTGATCCCGCATCTCCGAAGCCCGGCTACTCGATCGTCATCCCGCCGCCGAACGTGACTGGCGTCCTGACGCTCGGCCACGTGCTGAACAACACGATCCAGGACATTCTGTGCCGGCATGCGAGGCAGACCGGCCACGAGGTCCTGTGGCTTCCAGGCACCGACCACGCCGGGATCGCCACGCAGACCGTCGTCGAGAGGAAGCTGCGCAAGGAGGAAAAGAAATCCCGCCACGACCTCGGGCGCGAGGAGTTTCTCAAGCGGGTGTGGGAGTGGAAGGAGAAGCACGGGGGGATCATCATCAAGCAGCTCAAGAAGCTTGGCTGCTCGTGCGACTGGGAGCGCGAGCGCTTCACGATGGACGAGGCCTACGTCCGCAAGGTTCAGGAGGTCTTCGTGGACCTGCACGCCAAGGGGCTGATCTACCGGGGCAAGCGGATGGTGAACTGGTGCCCGGTCTCGCTCACCGCGCTCAGCGACGAGGAGGTCATCCCGAAGCCGCAGAAGGGGTACCTCTACCATTTTCGAGTCGAAATCGTGGAGCGCCCGGGAACGTTTCTTGAGATTGCGACGACCCGCCCGGAGACGATCATGGGCGATTCCGCCGTTGCGGTGAACCCGCACGACCCGCGCTACAACGGCCTCATCGGCCTGCACGTCCGCCGCCCGCTCCCTGTCGAGGACCAGGCCATCCTTCCGATCATCGGCGATGAGGCGGTGGAGTTCCAATTCGGGACAGGGGTTCTCAAGGTCACTCCGGCACACGATAAAACTGACTACGAGATCGGCCTTCGCCATGGCCTGCCTGCCGTGGAGATCATGAACCCGGACGGCACGCTGAACGAGCTGGCGGGCGAGGATTTCTGCGGGCTCGACCGGTTCGAGGCCCGGATCGAGGCGGTGGACAAGCTCCGCGAGCTGGGAATCCTGGTCAAGGAGGAGCCTCACGAAAACCACGTCGGCTTCAGCGAGCGCGCAGACGTCCCGGTCGAGCCGCGCCTCTCGGAGCAGTGGTTTCTCAAATACCCGAAGACCGCCGAGGCTCGCGACGCAGTCCGCAGGCGGCTGGTCCGGTTTTTCCCGGACCGCTGGGAGAAAGTTTATGACCACTGGCTGGAGAACATCCAGGACTGGTGCATTTCCCGCCAGCTCTGGTGGGGGCACAGGATCCCGGTGTGGTATCCAGAAAAGCCGGAAGCCGGAAACCAGGGGGCGGGAATCAAGTGCCAGATCGAGCCTCCCGGGGACGGGTGGGTGCAGGATTCGGATGTGCTGGACACATGGTTCTCGGCATGGCTGTGGGCGCACGAGACGATGGGCCCCGACGCGATGAAGAAGTTCTACCCGACGAGCGCGCTTGTCACCGGCCCGGACATCATCTTTTTCTGGGTTGCGCGCATGATCATGGCGGGGCTGGAATTTGCCGGGGAGATTCCATTTCGGAGCGTCTATTTCACCGGGATCATCCGCGACCGGCAGGGGCGGAAGATGTCGAAGAGCCTTGGAAACTCGCCGGATCCGCTCGATCTCATCGCGAAATACGGTGCCGACGGGCTCCGGTTCGGGCTCCTCCGAATCGCGCCGCAGGGGCAGGATATCAAGTTTGACGAGCAGCAGATCGTTGAGGGCCGGAACTTCTGCAACAAGCTCTGGAATGCCTGCCGGTTCCGGCTCATGCACGGCGAGGTGGATCCCGCCGCAGATCCGTCGAAGCACGAGCTCTCGATCTTTGCGCGCGACCTGCTCGCGAAGCTCGACGCCACGATTCTGCGGGTCAACGATGGCTACGAGGCATTCAAGTTCAGCGATATCGCCCAGGCGCTCTACGACTTTGTCTGGGGGGATTTCTGCGACCGGTTCATCGAGGCGGCGAAGGCGGACTCGCCGCGCCGCGCAGGCACCCTGGCGACGATGGACTTTGCGATCCAGCGGATCCTGAAGCTCCTGCACCCCTACGCTCCGTTCATTACGGAAGAGCTGTGGAGCGGGCTGGGCTTCGGCCCGCAGAGCCTGATGGAATCGGCTTGGCCGGCCGTCGGCCAAGCGGCTCCGGAGCCTCGCGCAGGAGCGGTCTATGCGGCGGTCTCGCACGCCCGCAACCTCCGGGCGACCTACAACGTCCCTGCGAACAAACGCGTTGCGTGGAAGATCACCCCTTCGGCAGACTGGCTGCTCGAAGAGCTCCCGACCCTCGCGCTTTTCCTGCACTCGGAATCCCTCACGGTCTGCGAAAATGCCCCCGTCGGATCCGCCGCCTGCCCGACCGACATCGGCATCATCTACCTCCCGCTCGATGGCCTTGTGGACCCGGCCGCCGAACGTGCGCGGCTTCAGGGCGAGATCGCCAAAGTCGAGTCGGAGATTGAGAAGGTCGCCCGCAAGCTCTCCAGCGAGTCGTTCGTCAGCAACGCCCCCGCCACGGTCGTCGCCGAGCACCGCCAGCGCCAGCAGGACTGGCTCACGCGGCTCGCGGAGCTCCAGGCAGCGGTCCAATCGCCCGGATAAATAGTTTGAGCGCCGCAGGAGCGGGTGCATGACGCAAAAGTTGCGCATCCCGTTCGGCACCTCCAAGGGAGTCGGGTCGCCCCCGGCCCGATGCCGAAAACCGTTCGAGGTCCGGACGTCGCTTTCAGGCCACGGGGACGAGGGCGTCCCCGCTCCGTTGAAACTTTTCCGTCATGCCCCCCGCAGGAGCTGCCGCCCTGGATCCGCTATCGAGCGGGCATCAGCTCTTTTGCAGAGCGAACCGTCCGGTTCCCATCATGAAGATGGCGAGGCAGGTGACGGCGGCTTCCGCCGGGTGCGACCACAGCTTGAAGTCGCCATGGCTTAGCTGAAATGCCATCGGCGCGGCGACGGCCATGACGAAAGCCAGGACGAGGGCTGCCGGGCGAGCGAGAAACCCGATCGCGATGAGCGCGCCGCAGAGGGTTTGGCAGAGTGCGACGATCAGGCCCCAGACGACCGGCGTGGAGTGGATGCCGAGCGTTCCAGCCCAATTGGCACCAACAGCCGCCCAAACGTGCTCGCCGCCAATCAACTTGAGCCACCCATGCGCGACCATCGCGGCTCCGGTTCCGACCCGGAGGAAGAGGTTTCCAGCATCTGGCCAAGCGGAAGGAAGGATGGTTTTCATAAAATAGAATGCGGGGGCGCTTCCTAGCAAAGCAGGGAGGTGGGTTCAATGGAAATCATTTTCTGAAAAGCCCGCGTCATCCTACTCTTCCGCGCGCGATTTTTCATCCCTTTCGGTCTGATACCTCGAAGCTTGCTTCGGCTTTGTTTCCCCCTTTCAAAAGGGTTTGTTCCGGCACTCTTTGACTCCGCACCGCCCGCCTGCTACATTTCCGGCCGCATGAGCGCACTTCCCAAATCCTCCCTCTCGGCCGCAGAATACCTGGCTGCCGAGCGCGCCGCCGAAACGAAGAGCGAGTTCTTCGACGGCGAGATGTTCGCGATGGCTGGAACCACGAAAAGCCATGCGCGGATCGTGATGAATTTCGGGGCAGAGCTCCGGGCGAAGCTCAAAGGCCGGAAATGCGAGCCTTTCGCCACCGACCTGCGTGTGAAGGTCGAGGCGAACGGTCTCTACACCTATCCCGACCTCGTCGTCGTCTGCGGCGAGCAGCATTTCGAGGACGACCAGCTCGACACGCTGCTCAACCCGACGCTCATCGTCGAGGTCCTCTCCGAAACGACTGAGCGCTACGACCGGGTTAAAAAATTCGACCTCTACCGCGCGCTTCCCTCGCTTCAGGAATACGTCCTTGTCACGCAGTCCGAACCCCGCGTCGAACAATTCCTCTGCCGGCCGAACGGCGAATGGAACCTCCGCGTCACCACCGACCCGGGCGCACTCGTGAGCCTGCCTTCGATCGCATGCGAGATCGCGTTTGCTGAGATCTACGACCGGGTCGAGTTTGCAAAAGAGATCCTGCCGATAAAATGAAGGTGGTCATCCTTTGCGGCGGAAAAGGCACGCGCCTGCGTGAGGAGACCGAATTTCGTCCCAAGCCGATGCTGCCGATCGGCGGGCGGCCGATCCTCTGGCATATCATGAAAATTTATGCGAGCCACGGGTTCACGGATTTCGTGCTCTGCCTGGGCTACAAAGGGGGGATGATCAAAGA
>Ga0194058_10000943_pt1 | contig 14516 bp, 8 predicted proteins | sample SepL4417m_MetaG_FD_155490 | JGI IMG/M metagenome (GOLD analysis project Ga0194058, IMG submission 155490) | Anoxic zone freshwater microbial communities from boreal shield lake in IISD Experimental Lakes Area, Ontario, Canada - Sep2016-L442-17m | ecosystem: Environmental > Aquatic > Freshwater >... | reverse complement strand
TTTAAATACGTTCTGGGTGCGGGCATTGAAAATGCACTGCTTACCGATGATGCCAAAGATGCTGATTTAACCGGCAATCTGAGTAACAACAGCCTAAACGGCAACAGCTTTGATAACCTGATGGACGGCGGTGCCGGCACCGATACCTTGAATGGCGGTGCCGGTAACGACAATCTCGCCGGCGGCTTGGGCAATGATAAATTACTGGGCGGCGTGGGTGCAGACAGCTTGGCAGGCGGCGATGGTGCCGATCAATTAAACGGCGGCACCGGCAACGATAACCTCAGTGGCGGTAACGGTAGTGATACCGCACTGTTTGGTGCCGACAACTCCACCATCAACTTAACAACCGGTAAAGCCATCGGCAGCACCGAAGGCACCGATACCTTGAGCGGTATCGAAATCGTGGATGCCGGTGCCGGTAATGACACCGTGACCGGTGCTGCCAGTGCGGATACCCTGCTGGGTGGTTTGGGTAATGATAACTTGTCCGGCGCGGCCGGCAACGACCTCTTGACCGGCGGCAACGGCACCGACAAACTCACCGGTGGTGCAGGCGCTGACACATTTGACTTTAATGCCCTGCTTGAAAGCATAAAAGGCACCACACGGGACCGCATCACCGACTTTACCCATAGCCAAGCTGACAAAATTGATTTGGCCGGTATCGATGCCAACAGCAAAGTGGCTGGTGATCAGGGCTTTAGTTATATTGGCATAAAAGCGTTTACCGGTGTGGCGGGTCAGTTGGATTATTTCAACGGCATACTTGCCGCCGATACCAATGGCGACAAAGTGGCTGATTTTGAAATAGCCATTACTTTGGTGGGTGGCACTGCGTTGGTTAGTGCGGATTTTGTGTTGTAAGACAAGCCACACAATGGCTGGGTTATCCCATTCCGTCGTTGCGATGAGTTGAAGTGTCGGGTTACTCTATCGCTAACCCGACAAGGCTACAAGGCTGCCATTAAGTTAAGCACCTTTTGACAAGATAAACCGTTAGCTGAGCGGAATCGAAGCAAGTTGTCCGCTTCTGCTCCGCTCAGCTAACGGTTTAACCTTAAACTCTCCCGCCTGTAAAAACAGCTAAAGCAGTTTTACTCCAGATTGTATGTTTAACTTAACGGCATTGGGTGGGGGGTTATTTATTGCGAGTTACCTTTCGGGTAAACTGAACTTATTTTAATTGACTGAAAATAAAAACAGTTTCAAACTTCACCTGTATTTTTGCAATTAACGCTTACGGTTTTAAACTCACACCCACTCAACCTGCAAACCTGCACGACCTGCTGCTTCACATTGACGTTTATCAGAAGAAATAAAAACATCTGCTTTTAAAGCCACTGCACTGCCAATATGTAGAGCATCCATACCACGTAATACATTGTTTTCGAGACTTAAAATCGCTTGTGATAATACCAAGGGAGTAAGTCCGCATAGCACAGCATCTTCAATATCAGCCATTAACAATGATTTTAATTGTCGATATTGTTCATCGGTAATTTTACCTTCTCTTTGCAAGCGACAAAAAGCAGAAATAATTTCGGGTAACGCAATACCGGACAAACCAATTTCCGTTGCCTTGTCACACCACTCCATCACTTTGTCAGTTCCGGATTCATTAACATAGCGCTTAACAAACGCTGAGGTATCAAAAAAAACAAGCATGCTTAACCTCAAACAATGGCATTACGTTCTTCTAAAATCATTTGGCTAACAGATACACCATCCAATACCAAGGGTTGCACCTTGCGTTGCTTCCAGGAAGGTAAATCAGGAACAATGGGAACGATGTCGGCAATGGGTTTACCATTACGCAGTACCCGAACTGACTCACCAGACTCAACCATATCAAAATACTGTTTGGCGTGGTTACGCACGTCTGTAAAACTGGCTTGTCTCATGGCAATCTCCTAAATGTACAAAGTAATGTACATAATATATATATAGAAAATACTATTGTCAAACCAACAAGCGGTTAATCCAATCGCTTGTTCATTTGGGCAACGCGGGGCTATCTGTGAGCGTTTAAAATATCTAAAAGTGGTTATACCGACCTTGAAAACCAGCGCAAACGTGAAGTCCTGGAAAATATTTACTCGTTCCCAAGCTCCGGCTTCCAGTCTCGCGAAGCTGGAGCTTCGGCTCCGGGATTCCCACGCTGAAGCTTGGGAACCCGCTCATAAAGTGCAGTACCGAGCCTTCCAGACGCGCGTCCAGAAGGCCCGGATAAAATGCCCGTAGCCCATAGCTGGTAAGCCTTCCAGAGGATCGTATTTCTCCGGATGGCTTGGACGCGCGAACAGAAAGCCTGGACGCACGTACGGAAGGCTTGGACGCGCGAACAGAAAGCCTGGACGCACGTACGGAAGACTTGGACGCACGTACGGAAGACTTGGACGCACGTACGGAAGGCTTGGACACACGTACAGAAGGCTCGTACGTGCGTACAGAAAACTCGTCATTCCAGCAATGATGCAGGGATGACGGTGTCTCGCAGGCACTTGCGTATAACGACGAGAGCCGGAGCTTTTGAATCAGCGCATTTTTTTGTAGTTATTCAGTCCCCCTCTTTGAAAAAGAGGGGTTAGGGGAGATTTTATTAGATAAATCCCCCTCGTTCCCACTTTTTCAAAGGGAGGTGAATATAGAACCCTGTATAAGTAAAGCGACATTCGATCACCCTCACCCCAGCCCTCTCCCGGAGGGAGAGGGAGCTTAATGTTGCTTTACTTCTAAGCCACTCTATACTTACCATTTTTTCGTAGGGGCTGGCTTTACGCCTGCCCTTTAACGCCACGATATGATCAGGGCAACCGCAAGGGATTGCCCCTACAGAACACAAATATCGTTATCTAAAAGCAACCGCCTTTGGGAAACCGAGGTGGTTTTTTACTCGTTCCCAAGATCCAGCTTCGGGGTTCCCAGGTTCCAGCTTGGGAACCAGCGTAAGGTGTTATCCCTTGCACATTACAGGGACTGATTCGGCGATCCAACAACAGCAAAAATAACCACAATGATTTATTATAAAAATTGCAATAATTGAATGATTGTAGTATTGTCCGAAAAAAATACACTATGCTTAGTTAATGTATTCCTTTAACTGTAATGTAACACCCCACTGTTAATATAAAAGCAGGCTCATGCATCAAGATCCCGATAAGTGTGCCACACCGAAGCTTACCGTTTTATATTAAATCCTAATTCTTCCCCAAACCCAACAAAGGCCACCCTGCATGAGTCAAGTTATTACGCCCGTCAAAAATTTGTTAGCTATCGACAGCCAGGTTAGTAACTGGCAAAGTCTGGCCACCGGTATCGGCACCGATACCCGCGTGTTAATTCTGGATTCGGGGTCTGACGGGCTCTCGCAAATCAGCGATTACCTGACGATTTCAGCTGCAAACACCCACGATTTTGTACCATTGCAAAGCCTGCAAATTATTTCTCATGGCAGTGCGGGTAGTTTACAACTGGGTTCAAGTAAGTTAACGACCGGTAGCTTAAAGCAACACACCAGCCAACTGGCCATTATTGGCAATAGCTTGGCCGCAACGGGTGATATTTTACTGTATGGTTGTGATGTCGCAGCCGGTCAAAGCGGTTTGGATTTTATCAATCAGTTTGCAGCCTTAACCAAGGCCGATGTGGCGGCTTCGACTGATGTAACGGGTTCTGCTGCTTTGGGCGGTGATTGGCAGTTGGAAGCCGGTACGGGGGCAATTGAAGCAGCGAGTGCTGTAAGTGCCAACATCCAGACAAATTACGCCGGCAGTTTGGCAGTCCCGGTGGTTACCGTCACGGCGGGTATAACGCCGGTAGAAGGAGCGGCCGGCAGTTTTATATTTTCTTTGGATAGTCCGGCACCGGCAGGTGGTTTAACCATCAATTACACGGTGTCGGGGTCGGCCACTTTAAACACCGATTATACGGTGACCGCCGGGGCAAATATTTCCGCCGTTACCAACGCTAGTTTAACAATTGCAGAAGGTCAAACCACCGCAAAATTAACCATTAACGCGGCCGGTGCAGACGGTTTCGATCCTAACGAAACGATTGATATTAACTTGGCAACAGGCAGTGGTTATTCTCTACCCATGTTTGACCCTAAAATGGATTTTGACACCGGTTCAAACCCCCATTCAATTAGCGTGGGTGATTTTAATGGCGATGGCAAAACCGATTTAGCGGTTACCAATTACGGTAGTAATACGGTATCGGTGCTGTTGCGTAATGCCGCCAATACCGGCTTTGATGTCGTCGATGTTGCCACCGGTTCAAACCCCTTTTCAATTAGCGTCGGTGATTTTAATGGTGATGGCAAAACTGATTTAGCGGTTACCAATCAAAGCACTAACACGATATCAGTGCTGTTGCGTAATGCCGCCAATACCGGTTTTGAGCGTAAAGTCGATGTTGCCACCGGCTTAACCCCCCAGTCAATTAGCGCAGGAGATTTTAATGGTGATGGCAAAACTGATTTAGCGGTTGCCAATTTTACGAGCGACACGGTATCGGTGCTATTGCGTAATGCCAGCAATACCGGCTTTGAGCCTAAAGTCGATGTTGCCACCGGCTCAAACCCCACTTCAATTAGCATCGGTGATTTTAATGGTGATGGCAAAACTGATTTAGCGGTTGCCAATTTTGGCAGCTACAACAACTCGGTATCGGTGTTGTGGCGTAATGCTGCCAATACCGGTTTTGAGCCTAAAGTCGATTTTGCCACCGGTTCAAATCCCTATTCATATCCCTCTTCAATTAGCCTGGGAGATTTTGATGGTGATGGCAAAGTCGATCTGGCTGTCACTAATGAGAAAAGTAACACGGTATCGGTGCTGCTGGGTAATCTAGCCAATACCGGCTTTGACCCTAAAATGGATTTTGCCACCGGTTCAAAACCCGGATCAATTAGCGTCGGTGATTTTAATGGTGATGGCAAAGTCGATCTGGCTGTCACTAATGAGGAAAGTAACACGGTGTCGGTGCTGTTGCGTAATGCCGCCAATACCGGCTTTGAGCGTAAAGTCGATGTTGCCAACGGCTTAAACCCCGCATCGGTTAGCGTGGGAGATTTTGATGGTGATGGCAAAACTGATTTGGCGGTTGCCAATTGGAACAGCGGCACCGTATCGGTGCTGCTAAATAATACCACGCCAGATGCCAGCTTAACCATTACCGACCGTATACCGTTGACTATTGCACCGACCTTAACGGCTTTTGCTGCAATTGTTGCCAGTGGTAACGAAGACAGCCCCATTACCGTGACCTTTGCCAACCTTAAAGCCCAAGGCAACGAGAGCGATAGTGATGGCACGGTCACCGCGTTTGTGGTTAAGGCGGTCAGCATCGGCACTCTTAAAATAGGCACATCGGCAGGCGCGGCAACGGCCTGGAATGCCGGCACCAACAACAGCATTGATGCAACCCATCAAGCTTTCTGGACACCGGCAGCCAATGCCAACGGCACCTTAAATGCGTTTACGGCGGTAGCCAAAGACAATGACGGTTTGCTATCCGCTACGGCTGTTCAGGCCAAAGTGGCAGTGACGTCGGTTAACGATGCACCCACGGGTAACGTCAGCATTACCGGCACCACAAAACAAGGCCAGATTCTCACTGCCAGCAATACCTTGGCTGACGTTGACGGCTTGGGCGCTATAGCTTATCAATGGCAAGCCGGCGGCAACAATATCACGGGTGCCACTAAAGCCGCTTACACACTGACGCAAACCGATGTTGGCAAGGCGATTACCGTTAAAGCCGGTTATACCGATGGTCAAGGTACGCATGAGATTGTCAGCTCCAAAGCCACCAGTCAAGTGATCTCTTCTGTCTTGCCGGGTGTCAGTTTTACCAACGCCAGTAATCTGGTCACAAAGGAAGCGGGCGATACGGCTTCGTTTGGGGTTGCCCTTAAAACGGCACCGCATCACGATGTACTCTTAACATTGACTCTTAATGACAGTACCGAAGGGCAATTTGCCGGTAACCAAAAAGCCACTATTGATCTCACTTTTACGGCGACCAACTGGAATCAAGTGCAGATGGTTAGCTTAAAAGGCGTGGATGATATGCTGGTGGATGGCGATATGTCTTATATTATCAGCACAAAAGTGACGTCCGATGACGTTAATTATGATGGTATGCGCAGTGGTAATGGCTTGGCGATTGCCAATATAGTGGTTATTAATAACGATGATGATGCCGCCGATGTGCAATACGGTGATAAAACCGAATCCAGTAATGATTACTTGCAGGGCGGCAACGGTGCCAGTGATTTATACGGCAAAGACGGCCGCGACGAACTGCATGGCGGCAATGCGGATGACCGTTTATACGGCGGCTATGGCGATGACGTACTGTACGGGGATGCCGGTAATGACCAACTGGAAGGTGAACAAGGTGACGATAAATTAAATGGCGGCGACGGTAACGACACCTTAACCGGCGGCACGGGGAATGACAAATTGGCCGGCGGTAACGGCAATGATTCCCTGGACGGTTCCAGTGGTGCCGACACGATGGACGGCGGCAATGGCGCAGATACTTATTATGTCGACAATGCGCTTGATGTGGTCTCTGACAGCGGTACCGATGTCGGTGTTGATACCGTTAACATCGCCTCTTACATCAGTTCCACTTTTAAATACGTTCTGGGTGCGGGCATTGAAAATGCGCTACTCACCGAGGATGCCAAAGATGCTGATTTAACCGGCAACCTGAGTAACAACAGCCTAAACGGCAACAGCTTTGATAACCTGATGGACGGCGGTGCCGGCATCGATACCTTAAATGGCGGTGCCGGTAACGACAATCTCGCCGGCGGCTTGGGTAATGATAAATTACTGGGCGGCGTGGGTGCAGACAGCTTGGCAGGTGGCGATGGTGCCGATCAATTAAACGGCGGTACCGGCAACGATAACCTTAGTGGCGGTAACGGCAGTGATACCGCACTGTTTGGTACCGACAACTCCACCATCAACCTAACGACCGGTAAAGCCGTTGGCAGCACCGAAGGCACCGATACCCTGAGCGGTATTGAAATAATCGATGCCGGTGCCGGTAATGACAGCGTCACCGGCGCTGCCACAGCCGATACCCTGCTGGGCGGCTTGGGTAATGATAACGTGTCCGGCGCGGCTGGCAACGACATTTTAACCGGCGGCAACGGCACCGACAAACTCACCGGTGGCGCAGGCACTGACACGTTTGATTTTAATGCCCTTATTGAAAGCATCAAAGGCACCACACGCGACAGCATCACCGACTTTACCCATAGCCAGGCTGACAAAATTGATCTGGCTGGTATTGACGCCAACAGCAAGGTGGCCGGTGATCAGGGCTTTACTTATATTGGCATAAAAGCATTTACCGGTGTGGCGGGTCAGTTGGATTATTTCAACGGCATTCTTGCCGGTGATACCAATGGCGACAAAGTGGCTGATTTTGAAATCGCCATTACGCTGGTGGGTGCTACTGCGTTGATCAGCGCGGATTTTGTGTTGTAAAAGATTAGTAACTATTCAGTCCCCCTCTTTGACAAAGAGGGGTTAGGGGAGATTTTATTAGATAAATCCCCCTCAATCCCCCTTTTTCAAAGGGGGAGGTGAACACTTACAAAGATTACCGTAAGGTAATCAAGTAGTACCCGGATGTTTTAGTTTTTAAGACATTCTTTTTTATTATTGTAACTTAACCTAAGGAATAAACATGACAAGCACAACAGCAGGTATAACTTTTAGTACTTCTAAAATAATCACCCATGAAGCCGGTGAAACAACAGCACAAGCAGGCACCATCCCGGCCAATATGTTTGGGGTAAAACTAACCACAGCGCCACGGCATGATGTGGTAATAACACTCAAAATAGACGATGCAACGGAAGCGGTTTTTAAGGGCGTTAACAAAACTACCGGCACCTTAACGTTTACCCCGGATAATTGGAATATCTGGCAAGGTGTTGCTGTACAAGGGGTGGACGACGGCGTGATTGATGGCGATATTACTTATAACATTAGCAGCAGCGTAAAATCTGACGATTTAAATTATGACGGCATGCGCAGTGGTACTGGCGTTGCGGTAGCCAATATCAACGGCACAAACCTTGATAATGATCAAGGTGGCAAATATTACGGAGATAAAAGCAATGATTATCTTGTGGGTAGCAATGGCGCCGATGACATGTACGGTGATTATGGCCGTGACGAGTTACATGGCGGCAATGCGGATGACCGCGTCTACGGCGGCTACGAGGATGACGTGCTGTTCGGGGATGCCGGTGATGACCAAATCGAAGGCGAACAAGGTGACGACAAGCTGAATGGCGGTGACGGTAACGACACCTTAATTGGCGGCACGGGTAATGACAAATTGGCCGGTGGTAATGGCGATGATAGCCTGGATGGATCAGTCGGAAAAGACATTATGGACGGCGGCAATGGCGCGGATACCTATTATGTCGACAACGCGCTTGATGTGGTCTCTGACAGCGGCACCGATGTCGGTGTTGTCGATACCGTCAACATCGCTGCCTACGTCAGTTCTACCTTTAAATACACCCTGGGTGTAGGTATTGAAAACGCGGTACTTAACGAAGAAGCCAAAGATGCCGATTTAAGCGGCAACCTGGGTGACAACAACTTAAGCGGCAACAGCTTTGACAATCAGATGGACGGCGGTGCCGGCACCGATATCTTGAATGGCGGCGCCGGTAACGACAATATCGCCGGCGGCTTGGGCAATGATAAGTTGCTGGGCGGCGTCGGTACAGATACCCTGAATGGCGGTGATGGTACCGATAACCTGGATGGCGGCGCCGGTAATGACAATCTTGCTGGTGGCTTGGGCAATGATAAATTACTGGGCGGCGTAGGTACAGACACCCTGAATGGCGGCGATGGTACCGATAACCTGGATGGCGGAACCGGCAATGATTTATTATGCGGCGGCAACGGTACCGACAAACTCAATGGGGGTGCAGGCACTGACAGGTTTGACTTTAACGCCAGTATTGAAATAGGCAAAGGCTCGGGTCGTGATTCAATCACCGACTTCTCACACTCGCAAGGCGACCGGATTGATTTTGCCGGCATTGATGCCAACACCAAAGTGGGTGGTGATCAGGGTTTTATTTATCTGGGCGCAACAGCATTCACCGGTGTAGCCGGTCAGTTGGATTACTTTAACGGCATACTTGCCGCTGATACCAATGGCGACAAAGTGGCTGATTTTGAACTGTCCATTGTCTTGGTAGGTGGTACGTCGTTGGTCAGTGCGGATTTTGTGTTGTAAGACACGCGACACACTACCTGGCTTATCTCATTCCCTCGTTGCGATGACGGGCTGAGATAGCGCGTAGGATGGGTAGAGGCGATAGCCGAAACCCATCATAAATTAATACCTTATGCGATGGGTTTCGCGCTGCTCTACCCATCCTACAGATTACTCGTTCCCAAGCTCCGGCTTGGGAATGCAGACTTGGAAGCTCCAGCTTCCAGTCTCGCGAAGCTGAAGCTTGGGAACCAGCGTAAAATCGAGATGATTTCGTTAGTCGCGACGTAGGCGTCGCTCCCACGGTGGGAGCGACGCCTACGTCGCGATTATAGTTTTTTGCTTGTCTTCGTGTCTTCGTGGCAAAGGCTTTTTAGACTCGAACCCAAGCGCCAATTTTTTACTGATCCATTAATAGAAAGGTTAACTTATGCACACATTGAGTAACACAAGATTAATAGCCGGTTTACTGGTTTTATGGCTGGGCGTTGGCAGCGCACAGGCGGCAGGTATTTCGGGGCCGATGGGGCCGGCTGGTTTGCCGGGCTTAAAAGGAGCCAAGGGTGCCACTGGCCTACAAGGCTTAAAAGGTGATAAAGGTGCCACCGGCGCACAAGGCTTAAAAGGTGATAAAGGTGCAGCCGGTGCCACCGGTGCAAGAGGCGCTGCGGGTTCGTCACAGGCGGGCAATGATGTCGGTGATATGCAGTATTGGGATGGCAGCCAATGGCAATTAATAGCTGCACCGGTGTTTACGGCTAAAAGCGCCGGCATGGCCACCTTGCATTATTGTAAAAATGCCGTTACCCCCACTTGGCAAGAGAGTTGCACACCGGCCAACACCACTGCCTATCAAATTGGTGATAAAGGCCCGGCCGGTGGCATAGTGTTTTATATCAGTGTTAACAGCGGCTTACATGGATTGGAAGCAGCACCAGCGGATCAGTCTTCGGGTATATCGAGCTGTTATAGCAATAACACCTCAGTCTCTGGTACACAGGGCACCGCAGTGGGTACAGGTGCCGCGAATACAGCGGCCTTTGTAGCCGACTGTAACGCAACCAATGCTGCCGCCAAAATCGCCGATGCTTATGCTTTAAACGGCTATACGGACTGGTTTTTACCCTCCATAGATGAGTTGAATTTACTGTATCAACAAAAAACCGTTGTGGGTGGTTTTGTTAGTAACTCCTACTACTGGAGTTCTACGGAGAGCGATAGCGTCAATGCGTGGGCCCTGTACTTCGACTATAACTATGGCCAGCAACAGTTCAGCAAAGGTAAGGGCACCTCGTTTAGAGTCCGTGCGGTTCGGGCTTTTTAACCACACACCATTTAACACTTTTCTTTTCTCTGCGAAGCGGAAAATTTTTTTTGGGGTTTATGGCACTTTACTACGACTTGCCGATTTACCGGGATACTTATAAATTGATATTGCTGATTTTTGAGTCACGTTGATGTGTCGGGTTACGCTATCGCTAACCCGACCTACAAGTCTGTTAAATTTGCGTTAAATGGCTCGTAGAGACGCGATTTATCGCGTCTCTAGTCTGCAATTTCGCGCATATCGCGTCTGTAGGCTGTAAAGTTTGTAGGTCGGGTTAGCGATAGCGTAACCCGACATTTGTCTAACCCAACCTGGCTGAGATAATCCCGGATAAATCGAGATGATTTCGTTAGTCGCGACGAGGGCATCGCTCCCACCGTAGGAGCGACGCCCTCGTCGCGATTATAGTTTTTTGCTTTTCTTCGTGTCCTTCGTGTCTTCGTGGTGAAGGGCTTTTTAGACTCGAACCTAAGCGCCAAATTTTTACTGATTTATTAATAGAAAGGTTAAGTTATGCACACATTTCGTAAAACAAAGCTTATAGCCGGTTTACTGGTTTTATGGCTGGGCGCAGGCAGCGCCCAAGCGGCAGGTATTCCGGGGCCGATGGGGCCGGCTGGTTTGCCGGGTCTAAAAGGGGTCAAGGGCGACATTGGCCCACAAGGCTTAAAGGGCGATAAAGGCGCAGCCGGTGCACAGGGCTTAAAAGGTGATAAAGGCGTAGCCGGTGCCGCCGGTGCAAGAGGCCCGGCGGGTTCGTCACAGGCGGGCAATGATGTTGGTGATATGCAATATTGGGATGGCAGCCAATGGCAAGTGCTTTCCGCACCGGCGTTTACGGCTAAGAGCACCGGCGTGGCTACCTTGCATTATTGTAAAAATGCGCTTGCTCCTACTTGGCAAGACATTTGCACACCGGCCAACACCACCGTTTATCAACTGGGTGATTACGGCCCGGCGGGTGGCAGGGTGATTTACCTCAGTGATAACACCGGCTTACATGGCTTGGAAGCGGCACCGGCGGATCAGGCGACAGCTACGGCTGGCTGTGAAGGTACTTCAATTTTCGGTGGGCACAGCAAAGAGGTAGGTACAGGCGCAGCCAATACAGCCGCCATTATTGCGGGTTGCAATGAAAGCGGTACTGCCGCCAAGATCGCCGATAACTACGTTTTAAATGGCTTTACGGACTGGTTTTTACCCTCCATTGATGAATTGAATTTAGTGTTCATACAAAGAGACGTTATAGGTGGTTTTACTTATGGCTGGTACTCGAGTTCTACGGAGTACAATGCTACCAAAACGTTGTCACAGTCTTTCAGCAATGATGTCAAGAACTACTACAGTAAGAGCGTCTCGCTCTCAGTGCGGGCTATTCGGGCTTTTTAACCATTCAACCCTTTAACAATTTGCTTTTCCCCGTGTAACGGAAAATTTTTTCGTTTCGTAGGACGGGCTTTGCGCCTGCCCTTTAAGGCCACGATGTGATCAAGTCAACCGCAGGGGCTTGCTCCTACAGAACACAGGGCGCAGTTGAATTGTCGGGTTACGCTATCGCTAACCCGACAACTTGGGAACCAGAAGACCATTAACCGTTTTTGCTTTTCTTCGTGTCCTTCGTGTCTTCGTGGTGAAGGCTTTTTAGACTCGAACCTAAGTCTAACCCAACCTACATGGCTGAGATAATCCCGGATAAATCGAGATGATTTCGTTAGTCGCGACGTGGGCGTCGCTCCCACGGTGGGAGCGACGCCCACGTCGCGATTATAGTTTTTTGCTTTTCTTCGTGTCTTCGTGATGAAGGCTTTTTAGACTCGAACCTAAGCGCCAATTTTTTACTGATCCATTAATAGAGAGATTAATCAATGCACACATTTCGTAAAACAAAGCTTATAGCCGGTTTACTGGTTTTATGGCTGGGCGCAGGCAGCGCACAGGCGGCAGGTATTTCAGGGCCGATGGGGCCGGCTGGTTTGCCGGGTTTAAAAGGGGTCAAGGGCGACATTGGCTCACAAGGCTTAAAAGGCGATAAAGGCGTTACCGGCGCACAGGGCTTAAAAGGTGATAAAGGCGTAGCCGGTGCCGCCGGCGCAAGAGGCCCGGCGGGTTCGTCACAGGCGGGCAATGATGTTGGCGACATGCAGTATTGGGATGGCAGTCAATGGCAAGTGCTTTCTGCACCGGCGTTTACGGCGAAGAGCACCGGCGTGGCTACCTTGCATTATTGTAAAAATGCGCTTGCTCCCACTTGGAAAGATAGTTGCACAGCGGCCAGCACCACCGTCTATCATATTGGTGATAAAGGCCCGGCGGGTGGCAAGGTGTTTTACCTGACTGATAACACCGGCTTACATGGCTTGGAAGCAGCACCTACGGATCAGGTAGATTCAACAAGCAAGGCAGCTTTTGCTTGGGGCTGTTATACCAATCACGGTGGACAAGACAGCGAAGTGGGTACAGGCGCTACGAATACGGCCACCATTGTCGCTTTCTGCACTGAAGCCAATACCGCCGCTAAAATCGCCGATGCTTATGCGTTAAACGGCTATACGGACTGGTTTTTACCCTCCCAGGATGAGTTGAATTTACTGTATGAACAACAAGCTGTTGTGGGTGGTTTTACTTATGGGTACTACTGGAGTTCTACTGAGACCGGTAGTTCCTATGCGGCGTGCCAGAGTTTCGACGGTGGCTACCAGGCAAACAACGTCAGTAAGTATAGTTCATACGCGGTCAGGGCTGTTCGGGCTTTTTAACCCTTTGCTTTTCTTCGTGCTCTTCGTGTCTTCGTGGTGAACGCTTTTCTTGGTGCAGTTGAATTGTCGGGTTACGCTATCGCTAACCCGACCTACAAGACTACAAGGCTTGGGAACCAGTGCGTAGCGGGGAACCAGAAGACCATTAACCGTTTTTGCTTTTCTTCGTGTCTTCGTGGTGAGTGCTTTTTTTGGCTCGAACTCAAGCGCCAAGTTGGGCTGCAATCCTTTACAACCAGCGTGTTTACACGCAACGACTACCAACAAGCAAGTTATCTTGCTTACTATATTTTAATTTAACTCAATAAGGACAACTCCTATGAGCAGCCAGTTTACGCTTGTTAATAAACCCGCCACCAGCGCCGTTCAAAGTCTGGTAACACCTAAGGCTTTAGCCGTCACACCGCCCACGGTTCTGGGTTTTTCGGGCAGCGCCGTTGATAATTACGGGGTGTCTGCCGCCGCCAATAATCTGCTGGTGCAGGCGGATGGCAAAATAGTGGTGGTGGGTAGCGCTTATAATGACATTACCGGTAGTTGGGATTTTGCCCTTAGCCGTTATAACAGCAACGGCAGTTTGGATACCGGTTTTAGTGGTGATGGCCGGCAAACCACGGATTTTGGTTTCGATAGCGCTTATAGTGTTGCGGCACTCGCCGGCGGCAAACTGTTGGTCAGTGGTGTGGGTATCGATCCAATCACCAATATCAGTTATTACCTGCAAAGTCGCTATAACGCCAATGGCAGTTTGGATACCGGTTTTGACGGCGACGGCAAAGCGACCCGCGTTTTAACTGCCGACGATACTTTTGGCCAAGGCCAAGCCACGCAAGCGGACGGTAAACTGCTGCAAGTAGATGGCAGTTCCGGCTTTACGCTGGTGCGTTACGGTGTGGATGGTGAACTGGATAGCGGTTTTGGTAATAGTGGCACGGTCACCACGGATTTTGCAGCGGCTACCGGCAGCAACGCTACACCGCGTCATCTAGCGGTTCAAGCCAATGGCACTATCGTGGTGGTGGGCAATACCGACAACGGCGGTAGCCTGTCGAACTAGGATGTGCGATATAATAAATATCAACCAAGTCAATAAGTTATAGTTATTGAAAAGCATAAAATAGCATTTTTTACGCTCTTAACTCTCTCTAAATCGTTATCAT
>Ga0194058_10000936_pt1 | contig 14548 bp, 15 predicted proteins | sample SepL4417m_MetaG_FD_155490 | JGI IMG/M metagenome (GOLD analysis project Ga0194058, IMG submission 155490) | Anoxic zone freshwater microbial communities from boreal shield lake in IISD Experimental Lakes Area, Ontario, Canada - Sep2016-L442-17m | ecosystem: Environmental > Aquatic > Freshwater... | reverse complement strand
CCAGTCCTCCCAGCCCCAGAGTCACGACTCCCACAATGATCCCTGCACATGCAGTAGCTATAGCCACACCGACCATGTTGCGTGCACCGCTAATAAGACTATCAATCAGAACAGCGGCTGATTTTTTTATCCCGGTTAATAGGGGCCGACCATGTAATAGCGCTTCAATTGGGTGCTGAAGTCCAATGATAAGTGCCAGCACCAAGATAGCACGAAAGACGGCCATTTGCGGGGAGTGTCTGAAATAAATCAACTCTACGATCAATACGGCGAGTGGAATCAGGTAGTGCAGTCCGCTGAAAAAGACTTGTCTGAATCGGGGAATCTCGTCCCGGTCCATCCCCATGATTCCCATTTTGCAAGCTTCCACATGGGTGATATAAAAAAGTGCGCTATAAGAAACTATCGCTGGAATCAATGCGGATTTTGCAACTTCCACATAAGGAACGTTGACATATTCTGCGATTATGAATGCTGCCGCTCCCATTACCGGGGGCATCAATTGGCCGTCAATACCGGCTGCGACTTCTATTGCCGCTGCTTTTGTGGCCGGGTAGCCGGCTTTTTTCATGAGAGGAATAGTAAACGTTCCTGTTGTCACTACATTAGCGATACTGGAACCGGAAATCATACCAGTTAGCCCACTTCCGAGAACGGCAGCCTTTGCCGGACCTCCTCGAAACCGACCGAGAAGCGACAGCGCCACTGCGATGAAGTAGTTGCCGGCACCAGCCCTTTCAAGCATGGCACCGAAGAGAACAAACAAGAAAACAATATTGGCCGACACATCCAGAGGTATACCGTATATTCCCTCGGTAGACATTGTCATCTGACCGAGAAGGCGATTCACAGAAACTCCCTTGAAAGCAAGGAAATCAGGAAGATGACTCCCATATAGAGCATAGAAGAGGAAAAAGATGGATATTGCCGGAAGGGCCGGGCCTATGGCCCTTCTTCCTGCCTCGAGGAGAAGCACCAACAATATCGTTCCAAAGACAACGTCCCTCTCCAGTGGTGCACCCTGGCGAGAGCTGATTCCATGGTAATCCAGCAATATATATATGGCTGCTACACATGCCAACCCGGCTACAACTGCCCGAAAAAAAAGACGAAGGTCAAGTCGAGTTTGAAACATCCCTCCTGCGCTCCGTTTCCTCCACGGGTAGGCGAGATACACAATAAGCATTGCAAAACCAAGGTGAATAGCCCGGACCGCGAGGCTGTCAAGAATGAGCCAACTTGCAAGGGAGAGTTGAAAGATGGACCAGCCTATGGCGATCGCTCCGATGACTGAAACGAAACTCTCTTTTTGACAGGAAGTTCCGGAGGGATAGGGGCCTATCGGTTCCGCAGTTGGAGCCTCTGCATGCAATTGATTTTTTTGTTGCGCCATGATTAGGAGGTTCTAATCCTTATCTGAGTCAATTACAGGCCGCTGCGATCGGGCTGAGATCAGTCCAGGTTGGACGCTTTGGGTTTGGGTAAATTATCTTCACTGTGTAGCCATGTCCAGCCCAACTTCTTTGTAATATTTGAGCGCTCCAGCATGTAACGGAACCGGCAACCCCGTGACCATTTCCTCTTTTTTCAGATCGGAAAATGAAGGGTGAAGATTCCGGAATGTGTCAAAATTTTCAAATACTTCTTTTGTAATGCTATACACGACCGTATCTGCCATCTTATCTGTTGTAAGGAAGCAGGCTCTTACACCAAATGTTGGAACATCTCCTGAGTTATCGAACCCAGAGTAGAGACTAACCGGTATAGAGGTCTTGCTGTAAAAAGGGTTCTTTAAAAGGAGTGCTTCTACATCGGGAAATGGGATAAACCGAACTTTGGTCCCACCGGCTGCGGCTTCCTTTATAGAGCCGCTAGGGTGTCCAACCGTGTAGAAATATGCGTCGAGGCGACCGTCTTGGAGTAACGCCGCAGCTTCTACAGGCTTTAAACTTTCCGCTTGAGCTAGGTCGCCGAACTTGAGTCCACAAGTCGAAAGGGCATCCTGTGCATTCTGCCGCGTTCCGGATCCTGGATTACCAACCCCCACTATTTTGCCTTTCAAATCCGCACAAGATTTTATTCCCCTGTTGACAGAGGCAATAAGACAAACAGTTTCTGAGTTCAAACAGAACACGCCTCTGAGTTCTTTTCTCGGTCCTTTTTCCGTCCATTCCTCCTGACCAGCCCATGCCTGGGAAGCCTTGTCGGACTGGGATAGCGCAAAATCCAGGTCACCGACTGCTAGGGCGTTAATGTTGAAAACTGATCCTCCCGTTGCTTCGGTAGTTACTTTGAAGCCGTAAATGCTCCTCTTTTGATTCATCAATTTGCTTATGGCGCTCCCTGTAGGATAGTAGACTCCTGTAACTCCGCCTGTACCGATAGTGATGAACTTGGTGGCGGCAAACCCGTACCCCATGGGTAATAGCGTCAATAGGCACAGGGTGATTAGTTGGTAAAGCCCTTTCATATTTCCTCCTGTAGGTTGACTCTAGAGATAGCTACTGAGTGCTGAATCACCTACTTGCTCATCAATTTATTTTCGTGAGACTCTCTCTAAATTGTATTTTACACTAAATCTTCACGTGAAGAATATGATCAAATGCACAAGATATTTTGCTCAGATAGGATGATACAGTTCTAAATAGTTTTCTTGCTGGATTGCCTCAAGGTACCCCCCATTAATTGCTCCGGCTGGGTCAGCACTGGATTCATTCTAGCACAAAAGCGGGGGTGGTACGGGCAAAGAGGTAAGAGCGGTTTTTTTGGTCCCTATAACATCGACAATGGATATGGAACCAGGACTGCTAACTTCAATTTTTAGAATGGAGGTCAGTTCGATACGAACATCACGACGAGTTCCTCGGCAGGATGGTCCTACTTTGAGGTCGAATTCGAACCCACCTTTCGCGTCAATCAGGCTATTCGGGTAAACGGCAAGTATCGCATCGCCTCCTACGGTGAGCCGGTAAATGAGGACTACCTCACCGAAAACGCTCCAGGACTCAACACAGCCATAAGTGAAGGCCAGTGGACGCTGTTTTGGCTGACAGCTCAGACACCGTGGGGTCAGTTCGCGATCGGAAAACGTCCTTGGAGCTTTGGTATGGGGCTTCAGTACAATGGGTCGGGCTGCGAGTGGGCCCACGCGACTACCGTATCAATTTTGCTGAACATCCCGTCATCCAACTACAATCCACGGACAATAGAAGGAGAGGATGTTTGCTGAAATACCAGGGAGGCTTTCGTGGGACCTTGACCCCTTATTCAGGTCAAAGTAGAGTTAGCCTTAAATCAATCTCGTCTTACCCCTGTCAACCATAGACAGGAGAGACGGACTGAGACCATTAACCGTGAGGAATCCTATGAAGAAGCTATTTCTGTTTGTGCTCTGCCTGTCTCTTATGATTACTCAAAAACCCGTTACAGCCGAAATCAAAGATTCCGAATCAGCGACTCACGAATCGGACTCATCCACCTACAAGATCGTGGACACGTATTTCTTTCCAGGCTTCAAGGTAATCCAGTTCACACTGCCCGTTCTGTCCGTGTACTCCTACCTGCTGGTCAGTGACGGAGAAGCTCTGCTGGTGGACCCTGTCCGGGATATTTCGTTTTTTCTCGAAACCGCCAAGAAAGAAGGTGCAAGAATCAAGGGAGTGTATCTGAGCCATTCCCATGCAGATTTCGTCGCTGGGCACACTGAAATCAAGAAGGCCATGAATGTACCAATTTACCAGAGCCACAAATCGGGGGCCAAGTATCCAATTGAGGCAGTGGATGAGAAGTCCATCGTGAAACTCGGAAAGGCCACATACCGAATTCGGTCAACATAGCAGCAAGAGGCCGATTCGAGAATTGGGTCGGCACTATGGTTCCATGGGGCTCCAAGCTCGTACTCGTGGGCGATACGGACCTCTTGAGAGAAGCCCGTCATAGGCTCCACCGGGTAGGTTATGGTGCAGATATCATCACGCTGGAATCGTGGAAGACCGCGAACCTCCCAGTCAAGAAGGGGAGCCCCATCACACAGCGAGACCTCTATGCCCTTATGCAAAAAGGAGAAGCGCCGCTCGTGATTGACGTGCGGCTTCCAGCGGAGTGGATGGCCCTCCGCATAGGCACAGTGCTGAATCTTCCTTTGAGCCATTTGGCCGAGCTGTCTTCAAAGCTTGATCCGGAGCAGCCGGTGGTACTCGTTTGCAATTCAGCGTATCGTTCCAGCATGGCCACCGGAATCCTGGAGCGTAAGGGCTTCAAGAAAGCTCGCAACCTGGAAGGTGGCAGCCAATCGTGGATCGAGGCCGGTCTCCCCGTTTATGAGGGTGAAAAAACTTTCGAGGCTGGGTTGTTGCCAAGCAAGGCGGAGCCTCAGCTATCACCTTCCGACAAACAAGAAGGAAAAGCGGTGAAGCGTTCCCCGAAACCTAATGTCCCAGACAAAGGCTGCTGATTTTGGTTACGCCTGGGTACTGGATAGCTGAACAGAACCAACGACGGTCCTTCGACCATATGGGTCGGATCCGAGGGCTTTTTAAGCCATGCCCAGGAATTCAATTGTTTGAGGAGGTACGTATGTCAGCGACCAAGAGTTTGATATTGATAGCGATTCTGTTTCTGGTCGCGGCCAACCCCGCCCTTGCCTTTTAGACCGAGCATTCGGGGACCCACCGAATCTCCAGACTCGGTCATCCCTAAGCGAACTTGAACACCCAAATAGTCCTGACCAGTAACGATGCCGAGGGACGGTCTGGCAAGGCTCTTCTTCCGACGACATCCAGCACAAGGAGAACCCTCACAATGGCCATAAAACTTCTGATTATCGGCGGTGTGGCGGGAGGCGCTACTGCAGCGGCCAGGGCACGCCGCGTGAATGAACATGCAGAAATCATCCTGTTCGAGCGAGGGGAGCATATTTCCTTCGCCAATTGCGGACTACCCTATTATATCGGCGGCATCATCGAGGATCGGGCCAGCCTCCTGGTCACCACCCGAGAAGCCTTCATGAAACGGTACAGAATTGATGTACGGACCGGGGCTCAGGTCCTGGCAATCGACCGAGCCGAGCGACAGGTGTTGGTTCAGGATCTCGCGTCCGGAGTCGAATACCGTGAGGCGTATGACAAGATCATTCTTGCTCCAGGAGCGGAACCGATCAAGCCTCCTATACCCGGTATCGATCTGGAGGGGATTTTCCACCTTCGCGATATACCGGATTCCGACAGGATCAAGACGCTGATCGACTTGAACAAGCCTGAAACTGCGATTGTGGTCGGTGGAGGTTTCATTGGTCTGGAAATGGCAGAAAACCTGGTTCATCAAGGTGTAAAGACCACGGTAGTCGAGATGGGCGAACAAGTCATGGCACCGTTGGACCCGGAAATGGCGGGTATCATCCATGGCCATCTGAGAGACCATGGTGTCACCTTGGAGTTGGGTCAACGTGTTGAATCCTTTGTAAAAAAAGAAGACCTCATAGGGATTGCCACCGCTCAGGGAAAGGAACTGGTCGGCGATTTGATTATTTCCGCTCTCGGAGTCAGGCCCGAGAATAAATTGGCCAGAGACGCCGGCTTGGCATTAGGCCCGAGGGGTCACATCAAAGTCGATGCTGCAATGAGGACCGAGGACCCTGATATCTATGCGGTAGGGGATGCAGTGGAAATCGAGGATCTGGTTACCGGATTGCCTACCTCAGTTGCCCTTGCGGGTCCTGCGAACAAACAAGGACGGATCGCAGCGGATAACGCTATGGGTCGCAAGAGTCTGTACAAGGGCGCTCTAGGGAGTTCTATCGTGAAAGTGTTCGACTTGACCATCGCAAGTACAGGCTCGAACGAAAAACAACTGCTAAAGCACACAATCCCGTTCAGAGTCAGCTATACTCATTCCGGCTCCCATGCCTCGTACTATCCGGGAGCGTTTCCTATGGCTATCAAGCTGCTTTTCGCTCCACGCAACGGAGAGATTCTCGGCGCACAGATCATCGGACGCACCGGAGTAGACAAGAGGATCGACATCCTGGCTACTACTATTCACGGCAAAATGACCGTCTTTGATCTGGAAGAACTGGAACTGGCCTATGCTCCTCCTTACTCATCGGCCAAAGATCCGATTAACATCGCGGGATTCGTAGCAGGCAACATCCTCAAAGAAGACGTAGAAGTGGTTCAATGGAGTGAGTTGGCCTCGATACGAAAGGACGGAGCAGTTCTCTTGGATCTGCGATCCGCGAAGGAAATCGAAGCGGCAGGAAAGATACCAGGGGCTGTCCACCTTCCGCTCGATGAGCTGAGGGATTCATTAGAGACTCTCGACAAGGAGAAACTGTACGTTCCATATTGCGCCGTCGGCATGAGGGGGTACCTGGCGCATCGAATTCTTGTGCAAAACGGATTCAAGTCAAAGAATCTGAGCGGAGGGTACCGGACCTTCCTTGGCGCAAAGGAAGAAATCATGCGAGAATCCCCTGAGGATGCGCTCTGGCTCAGCGAATAACCCGGAGCGAACGCGTATAAGCGAATTCCCCAGTGATTCAAACCCTTGTCAGAGTCACCTTGTCAGAGTCACCTTGCTCGGCCTCTCGATTAGGGTATTATGATTTTGGCGTAAACCGAAGAAGGATGCAGACGATCATCCGCTAATTCTCCCTCAAATAGAACTACTAATCAAGTTGCAAGAACAGCGAAATGTGAGAGTGTCATGATAGATCCAAGATTAGTTGAAAAGGACATGCTCGTTGGTCTCGTGGACCTTCGCGTCGCGAAGGATGAGCTTGACTTCATAAGTGCCCGGCAAATGGCCGAACACGTTGCACTACAAACCCTGGTCGATCCTCTTCTGTTAGCGTGGTTTGACAGAAAAGCCTGGAAGCATTCCCCAGCCATCTGTTGAGGGGAAGGAAAGACGCCCAGTTGGGTAAAATACGCAGTGACACGGGGGGCAAAACTGTCAGTGTACATCAAAGACGGGGATTACGTTTTTATCTATGCGAACGCAGATCTCTAAACTTGATTCGACGGAAATTACGATTTGTTTCGACTTTTTGTATGGGTTCCTTCCAGCAAGTCGCAGAGAATCAAGCGGTCTTCCAGTACAGATTCCTCAGAGTCTATTTTACGAGCATAATATCAATAGGCCATCTCTGGCAGACAACTAACTCCTGAATAGTTCCGAAGTGTAAGTATCGTTGTGGCAGTTCCCAGTTTTTCATAAATCAATACGACACCTTCTCACGCGTCTACTTCAGGATCTATTTCTCATCTCTTATGATCTTTCGGCCTCCAACATAAGGTTTTTCCCATCCACAGTGCTTTTTCGCGTTGCATAGACAGCTTTACCTGATTATGTTTTGAGTCGATGCTTCATGGTGGCCACGGCATTCGCGTTATCAGGCAAGGGGGGCAGTTCGTGGAAACGCTCCATGAGTGGCGGATGGTGAGTTTCGCTTGCCGAAATATAGGATCCTCGGTTAGTCTTTTTTCTTGAGTTCTTCCCAGGCGGCATTGACTGCCCGATCGGCCTTCTTGCCAGTCTTTTCCATATGCGCCCAGAAGACAGCCCATTGTTTCTTGAAGGATTTGGCCATCTCGTCGGAGTGCCTGTGGATTGCGTCCATCTGTTCCTCACCGGTACGGCCCGTCTTCACCCATTGCTTGTCAAGAGTCTTCTTAGCTTGCTCCACGGAACGGTCGAACGTATCCTGAGTGATTTCACCCACGGTTTTCAGCCGCGTCTTCAGATCGGCAAGGAATTCGTCCCAGTCCAGATTCCTCTCTCGATCCAACAGCGCCCAGTTCTTCTTAATCTGTTCCACCGCTCTCTGGATGTCCCCTAGCGCCCACTTTCCGGACTCCTTCATGGTCCTGGCCGTCTGATCAACTGCGGCGAAGAATTCCTCCTTCGAGGCTCCCGAGCTTCTGCGAAGGAATACTCGCATCTCTCCCAGCATGAATGTACCAATCTTCCCAAGATTATCCAGAAGATCCCGGATCGCCTCTCTGACTTCCCTGGATTCAGTCATTTCTCCCTCCTCTAGCTCTTCGGCATACCCAACGAGTTTACCCTAGCCGGAATTATGCGGCGGTCTTGTCATTCTGAGGCGTTTACCCCGGAATCCGGTCTCGGCAGTGTCCCCCTGACACCGAAAGAGACCCCGGATGATCCCTCAAGACACAGGAGGACGGCAAAACCGTCGTAGCGTTAATGAAAAAGTCTCTTTTGACCAGGTTCTGAGCGTACCTCGCCGAACGCCCCCGGTCAAGTAAAAGGTTCTTGATGGCCCTCGGCCACACATGGAAAACCAATGCCCGGAGAGCAGGAATGGAGCCGGAGATTCGTGAGGCTATTCTGGGTCATGCTGATAAAACGAGCAGTGTACGAGAGAGATACGGTGCCATCAGCGACGAGGGATTGAGAAAGGCCATCAATTTGATGACCTTCGAGCACGGCCCGACATAAATATGGTTGTCAGGGAAAAAGTAACCGTCCAATTGCACAAACGCTGGACTTACGTGAGCGCGGTGTTGTTCAACGCCTGAACGTGTCGACATCCCAATTCATGACTATCTCTAGCTTGGCACAAGGTGTTGTTTTGACTCTGTTTGTCCGTAAATCATCTGGAAACTACTTTCAAGCAATGCGTTGATTCTCCTAAGTCCTCATTGCGGCCGTCTCCAGAAGGGGCCTGTCTTACCAAGTTCGTTGAGAGTTGCAAGCATGTCCATGACATACTCGCGACTATGAGAGACCCAATCCGGGTCCAGGCGTTTGCGAAAATATCTGCCCGAAAAGAGCTTCACCAAATCATCCAGGCCTATAATTCCTTCTTCAGTTCCTGCATCGAACTGCACCCAGCTTCGAATGTCCTCATCCGACCGGAAGAGATTCATCGTGCTTCAGGCGTATGGGATGTCGTCGAAACACTTCTGTTGACCGTCCACGCTAATTCTGTATTGGGTGGGAAGATTGTTGAAGGGTGCAAAAGAGGCGATCAAGCTGGTGTTTGGAAACAGCCACCCTGGTACTCCTGCTGAAAACAGCTTGTGTACGGCCTGCCGCCCCTCTTCCATGGATAGCCCCAACTGCTTGGCGACCTCCGTATAATGCGGAGCCTGACCGGTTTCCACCATCTGTCGCATGATGACCTCGAACGTCTTGTCCAACATAGCCGCATCGCTCATGGCATTTGCCTCCTTAAAATTCGCCGCTTCTCACAAACTGTGCGTAGCATTTCTGTCATGGCCTCCACAGTCCCCCTGTGTCATTTGAAAGTCAATGCAGAGATATGAAAAGCCAAAGCCCGCTGTTGGGAACAGCGGGCCAGGCAGTAATTCAGCTGATAGGAATCTCCTGATCAGCCGTATACAATCTCAACTTACCGAACTCTCCCTTAACATTATCACACCTTGATTCCCGTCTTAGCTGACGTTTAACGTTTTAGGAATTAGGGACAGTCGCCTTTTGAATCCTTCTTCCAGGCCACCCATCCATAAACCAGTTGTGGTAGAGCATGACGTTAATGAATAGGATCACGGGTGCCATCGGGAACTGCTGCGGATGTGAGTAGCCGGCCTGGGTCCCGAGAAGCTTTGGGCTGTACTTATAGTAGGCCCAGTGGAGGATGACTGCACCTACAATGGTGATGATCACACGGATCAGGATGTTCACCTCAGTGCTGAACTTCCTGGGCCAGTTGTCGAAATAGAAGTAAAGTGCCAGGGCTATTGTCAGAAGAATGACGGCAAGCTCACCCGTGTGTAGGTATCGCCAGTCGGGGGCCATAAGCCGCTTCGCCCCTTCGACGGACACGCCCCAGACAACGTCCTGCATGAAGACAAAGGTGAAGAAAAGGATCCACGCCAGAAGCAGTATGAAGGCGAAGCCAGCCAGACCACGCCAGGGCTGTGAATTGATGAGGCGGAAGGGATAGCGTTCGAGGATTGTCTCCGTGAGCCATACAGACACGGTGGCGCACATGATCCATCCTACGTTGAAGTTCCCGCTCAGGGTCTTGAATTGCTCATACCACCAGGGGAAGGCGGCGGTATATTCCTGCCAGGGGTAAAAAAGGACCCGGTAGTGAGGATGCATGAAGATAAAATAGGCATAGGTAGTTAGAAGAAACGTTACAGCAAACACTGTCAAACCCTTGGCGGGTTGTTCCACCTTATGCCAGGGGTAATTCTCGAAGGCCATGGGCCAAATGGGACTCAACCACGAGGCGATAGCGGCCATCATAAGTATCGCCAGTGATGAGTATTCACGTGAAAAGAAGTCAGAGAGACCCGTCTTTCGAAGTTCGGGCCAACTGAAGTAGGGGATAGCGAGCCTGCCGAAGATACTGTAGTAGAAAACCCATATTAGAAGGCCTGTGATGGCGAAGTTGAGTCCGATTAAAATGATGCCTTTGACCAAAGGATGGGTCTTCTCCATCCAGTCCAGCTTAAAGGGCCAGAAATTGAAGATGTAGGCCTGCCAGATCGCAACGATCAGGAGCCAGCGGATGTACATGTAACCGTATTGCGGCGTATACCAGCGAAGGTAGCCGCGAGGATCCATGAAAATCCACCAGAGGGCCATGAACACGCCAAAGGCCAACAGGACATCCACGATGCCCCTGAGTGCAGGTTGTTTGATCAGGTTTATAAATGGTCTGTCTTCCAGCCAGAGCTTTTCCAGCACATCATGCGCCATCGTATTTACCTCCCCCCTTGAGTTAGGCGATTACCAGCTCATCCCCGTTGCCGAGGTAGATGTCACGCTTGCTCATGAACTGGGCCCTTCCTTTTACTACGGGAAGCCCTGCTTTGAGCATCTTTTCCGCGGTAATGAAGCCAGTGCAGTGGTTACAGCCGATCTTCTGCACGCCATACTTATTGAAAGCGAAGATGAGATCGTCGTACTGGGGGTCCCAGTCCTCGAAAGGTGAGATGTGGAGCCCGCCCTGCACGGCGTAAATCTTTTCGCCGCCCTTGATCTTCTTACGCACGTCCTCCATGTAGCTGATCACGCCCTGATGGCAGCAACCCGTGACGAGGACCAGGCCCTTGTCCTTCACATTGAAGACGAAGGACTGCTCACCGAAGACGCGCAGGATGATGGGCACGTCAAAGGTGATCAGAGCAATTCCCGGGTACAGGACGTTCACCTTACTGGAGTCGAGAACTGTCACCTTCCCTTTATGGGGATAGTCGTTTTTCACGTTAGCCTTGGGAAAAGCCTTCCCCTTGAGAAGATCGAAACCCTCCTGGTAAAACCCCTTGGGTACGTAGAGAGGTATGTCGGGATAAAACTTTGTCGTTGCCTCGATACCATAAAAGTGGTCGATGTGCTCGTGGCTAAGAACCATGAAGTCGATTTCCTTCTTGGTCAGTTTTTCAGCTACCCCTTCCTCTATGAAGCGCTTCTCCATCCACTCCGGGTTCCAGCCTGTGTCGAAGTGGATCTTCATGACCTTGCCGTCCATGAGGGTCGCCTCGATGTACGTTGAGAACCCGCCGAGGTTGCTTCCCTTGTACCCCGCCTTGACGCCTTCCGTTGTCCAGGGGATCTCATACTGATTGACGAGAAGCCCGCCGGCTCCCTTGACGTCGTTCAGAAAGACGTTGTTGTCGTACCAACTCGTTTCGGAGACCACCTTGATCTTCAAGGACTTCAGTTCCCCAATGTCGACCTGGTTCAGCTTCTCTTCCGGTAAGAGTTTATTTTTGAAAACGGTGGAGGAAAGACCTGCGGCACCGAAGTATCCGGCTAAAGTGCCTACCGCCATCCCCCTGATGAACGAGCGTCTTGTGAAATCTTTTTCCATTGGCTACGACCTCCTTGCTTACCTTGCCATGTGGAGCAACTGAACCGTCATCAGGAAAAGAGCTATCCCTACAACTACCCCGACGACGATACCACTGCCAAAACCTTTGGATTCTTTAGGCTCCATTACCTTCTTGATTTCCTTCTCTGCTTCCATGGATCAGACCTCCCTTTTTGAAAATTCCTCGATCATTCCTTCGGTATCTGCATCCGCTGGTGGGACCAGTTCGATCCCATCGCTGAATGTAAGCGTTGTTTGGAGAATGATTCGCCGGATCTGGTGGGATGCCTCTGCAGTGAGAGTTTGTCCGTCGCTGCTGAAGAGGACACCATCGCTCACCCATCGTGATTCCCTCTCGAGGGGTGCATCGTAGAATCGTTTCCAGCCAGCCGTGAAACGCCGGTAGAGAAACTCAGTGATATCCTGACCCGGATAATCCCTGTCGACGGAACCCTTTTTCAGGAGGGCGATAGTAGATCCATTGTCGCTGGGGACAACGTAGTCCTCGATCATTTGGACACGCCAGGACGTTTGACTTTTCGCCGTTATTACGGTTCCCGCGTCCGCCCAGTGCGCAAGGAAGAGATGACCGGCAAAGAAAAAATCTGGAGGGATACCTTCACGGTCTCGTATCTGCGGAACGCCGCATCCTCCATCCAGGTCTTTGAATCGCTCGCTGTCCTGGTCGTGCGCATGGCCGTGACAAGGGCACCCTCCTGCTCCATCGGCGGGCCGGGTGTCGAAGACGTCGCTCTCACGAAGAAGCCTTTCCAGGGTCGACAATCCCCGAAAAGCCGGCTCGCTCGTCGCTGGATAATACTTGACAAGAAAGGCGGCGACCCAGTCGTAGTGGTCAAGCGGAGCGGCGCTCTTCAATTCAAGACGGTACACTCCCTGACGGTCGTTGAACCAAAAGAACCAGTAAGGGTCATCATCCCACATATGACTGGTGTATCGAACACCCACCGATTCGCGAAGATCGTCCCGGGAGAGGATAGCGAGCCAGACATGGTTGATCAGTCCGACGACTTCTGTGACATTGTTGATCCCGATGGTTCCTCTCCCCCCTTGCCGTTGCAATCAGCACAAAGCCCGAGAAATTGGATGACATGGCCGTTAATTTTAAACCCGAATTTTTTCGCAAGCCCTTTTTCGGTACGTCTAATCAAGCTCAGCTCATCATCTATAAAGTCATCGTAGTCAATGATGGTACCGCACCCGGTGCATACGAGGTGGTGGTGATGCGTGACCCCTCGGGTGCCTTCGGCCAGTTCATACCTGGCCCTGCCGTCCCCGAAATCGAATTTGCTGACCACTCCTAGATTGGTGAGAAGATCAAGTGTGCGGTAAACTGAAGTGAGTCCAACGGCAGGGATACTACTGTGTACTTTGATGTAAATTTCCTCTGCGCTGAGATGTTCCCCCATCCCCGCAGCGGCAAGAACACTTACCACTGCTTCACGGCCTGTTGTAATGCGGTATCCCCGTCTCTTAAGAAGTTTATGGCACAGAACCAATGCCTGAGACTGCTGGACATGCATGGTGATGGACCCTGATGTTAATGAATATCATTTTCAATTTCATGAAATAGAATATCTGTCAAGCATTTTGCCACACACTCTATACTGAACTGACCTGGCTCTGAAACAGGTCCATGTTCAGCGTTAGCGTTTATCTGTGTGACTGCACACTATGGACACCTTCTCTCGCTCCGGCCTCAAGACCATGGCTCAAGAGTGCGTGACCGCATCTCATCGAAAGAGAGTCTGGCAGATTTCGGAAAGCACCGGTTCTTGCACCAACACTGTGCGGGAAAACCTCGATCTAGGTCAGGGGTAAGGTAAGGCATGGCTCAAAAATATCGGGTTTTCTTAAGGCAAAAAATGTTATCGCAGACGCACTGGGGTAATTATCAGTGGTTCGCCTAGAACATTTGTTCGTCTGCATCTTTTTTCGGAGGTGAATATATGCATCCTGATTTTCTGATTCCTGAAATTTCTGTCCTGGAAAAGATGATCCGACCTCTCAGCGTCTACATCTTTTTACTGGTGGCGTTTCGCATCTTTGGGAAGCGTGAACTCGATTCAATTGGACCTTTCGACTTGGTTATCTGGTTAACGATCTCTAAGGTCCTGCAGAATGCTATGATAGGGGCCGACAACTCGCTCACAGGTGGGCTAATCGGAGCAACTACCATGTTTGGTGCCAACTGGTGTCTCGCACGACTTTCCTACAGTTTTCCAACCTTTGAAAAGCTCATACAAGCAGAACCTACTGTGTTGGTAGAAAATGGCCGGATTCTGCAACAGAATCTGGCCAAATAACTCTTGACAGAAGAGGACCTTAGGCACGCCCTGAGAAAAAATCAGGTAGACCTGGATGAGGAGTTGCCATATCTCCGGAAGGTTTTGTTCGAATCCGACGGGTCTATCACAATCGTTCGGCGGCTACACGGAGAACGTGGTTTTCAAAAAAAGTCTCGTCCAGCGCCCGTTGAACCCGACCGTTAGAGTATCCCTGATTGAGAGCCTGTTTCATCAAATGAAGCAGGAAAGAGCATCTCCGCAAGGACTTCTCCGTATAATATCTCCATTATGTACGGAAGATAAGTCTCTCACCCTATTTCACAGAATCCTTAAGAGCTTGAGCCGCTCTGAACCGAGGCGCTTTGGTCGCGGGAATCTTGATCTTGGCTTTTGTCTGAGGATTCACACCTGTACGGGCCTTCCGGTCAACCAC
>Ga0194058_10000934_pt1 | contig 14561 bp, 14 predicted proteins | sample SepL4417m_MetaG_FD_155490 | JGI IMG/M metagenome (GOLD analysis project Ga0194058, IMG submission 155490) | Anoxic zone freshwater microbial communities from boreal shield lake in IISD Experimental Lakes Area, Ontario, Canada - Sep2016-L442-17m | ecosystem: Environmental > Aquatic > Freshwater... | reverse complement strand
CAGCAACATGATCGCCCAGGCGTTGATCGACTCCGGACTGGTCAATGAAAATTCGGGGGTTGGTACCTTCCTGAAGGAACAACTGTCCCATGCTCATGTGTTGATCTACGGCATCCTGCTGGTTGTTGTAATTCTGTTTATGCCGGACGGCATTTTGGGCTTCATACGAAAAAAGCTTTCGGCAAAACAGCGAAAGGAGGCGATCTGATGGCTATTCTTGAGATCAAACACGTCAGCAAGTTCTTTGGCGGACTGGCAGCCAATTCCGATGTCTCTTTCGAGATGGTTACGGGCATGATCATGGGTCTTATCGGCCCGAACGGCGCGGGAAAGACCACACTGTTCAACTGCATTACAGGTTATTATCCGCCTTCCCGCGGCGAAATACTTTTTGACGGACACCGCATGAACGGACTGAATCCTGATGCCGTGTGCAAGCTCGGCATGGCGCGAACCTGGCAGAAGGTGCGTCCCCTTGCCAAAATGAGTGTGGTGGATAATGTCATGGTCGGGGCCCTGTGCCGCACGAATTCACTTAAAAAAGCACGCGACATGGCCATGGAAAAAATCAAGGTTGTTGGCCTCGAAAAGCGTGTAAAAGTCCTTGCTGGAAGCCTGCCTATCGGCGAGCGCAAGAAACTTGAAGTGGCCCGGGTTTTGGCCACGAAACCCAAGTTGCTGCTGCTTGACGAGGTCATGGGGGGGCTTAATCCGGCCGAGAGCGAGGAAATTATCCAGTTAATCCTGGACATCAAGAATCTCGGGATCACCCAGATGGTCATCGAACACGACATGAAAGCGATCATGCGCATTTCCGACAGGATCGTGGTTCTGAATTCCGGCGAGAAACTGGCCGAAGGCAATCCCCAGGAAATCGTTTCCAACAAGGCCGTGGTTGATGCCTATCTCGGAGGAGAATAATGCTTAAAATCGAGAACCTGAATTTCAGTTATGGTGACCTCAAAGTGTTATGGGATGTGAACGTCGAGGTAACTGAAGGTGAGATCGTTACGGTCGTCGGAGCAAACGGCGCAGGGAAATCGACGATCCTCAAGAATATCTCCCGTCTGGAAAAACCCGGATCCGGCAGCATCACCTTCAACGGCGTGGATATGGCCAAACTCGAAGCGCATGAAGTGGTTGAACTTGGCGTTGTCCAGGTTCCCGAAGGCAGAAAGATATTTCCTCAAATGACGGTCATTGAGAATCTGAGGATGGGTTCCTATACCAGAAAGGCGCGCCAGAACCGCGATGCGAACATGGATCGGGTATTTACGATGCTCCCGCGCCTAAAGGAGCGGGAAAAACAACTTGGCGGCACCATGTCGGGCGGTGAACAGCAAATGCTTGCCATTGCACGGGGACTTATGGCGGATCCTAAACTGTTGTTGCTGGATGAGCCATCGCTCGGGCTTTCACCCCTCCTGGTAAAGTCCGTCTTCGCCATAATTTCCGAAATCAGCAGGCAGGGCGTGACAATTCTGCTGGTCGAGCAGAATGTGTTCCAGTCTCTCAAGATTGCGAACCGGGGCTATGTCCTCGAAACGGGCCGGGTTGTACTCAAGGACAATGGTGCGGCCTTGCTGAGTAACGATCACATAAAAAAAGCATATCTGGGAATTTAGGAATTAGCAGACCAAATCTTTATAAGGAGGTTTTTTTCATGCTTGTAAAAAACTGGATGAACAAACCAGCCATTACGATAGATAAGCACAGTTCCATGCAGGAAGCCATGACTCTGATGAAAACACATAGGATTACCTTGCTGCCGGTCATGGACAAAAGCCGTCTTGTGGGCGTTGTTACGGACAGGGATCTGAAAAAGGCGTCTCCATCCGATGCAACAACCCTGGAAATTCACGAGCTTCTTTATTTGCTCTCAACCATTCAAATCAAAGACATCATGACATCGAAGCCGGTTTCTGTTCCGCCGGATTTCACGATAGAAGAAACTGCTGAAGTGTTGCTGGCTAACAAGATATCTGGTGTCCCGGTTGTGGATAATGATGGCGATGTCGTCGGGGTAATCACCCATACCGATCTGTTCAAGGTGATTATTTCCCTGACCGGTATTGGGAAAAAGGGTATCCAGTTTGCCTTTTGTCTGGAAGACCGGCAAGGCTCCATTCTGGATGTAGCCCAGATCATCCGCGGGTTTGGGGGAAGAGTGGCCAGTATTCTGACATCATACGAGAAAGCGCCTGAAGGATACCGCAATGTCTATATCCGGATATACAGCATTGATCGTGTTAAACTGGAAGAGCTAAAATCCGCGCTTAAAGAAAAAGCAACGCTGCTTTACATGGTGGATCATAGAAACAATACCAGGGAAATCTATCAACCAGATAAATCTATTAACCAGTAACCACCTAAACCTAAATCTATTAAATTGATCAAAGCGTAAATGACCCTATTTACCCATTGTGAGCCTGCAACTGATGAACAGAGTGTCAATCTTGGGTGGATTTATTAGATGGCGACTGAATTTTCCGATGATCAATTCGACTTAGCCTATCCGGACGGCATAGAGAACCACTGGTGGATTCTGGCGCGAAACAGAATTATAACAAGCGTAATCAAAAAATTAGCCGGGGCCGTGGTACTGGACGTAGGGTGTGGGCGGGGCATTGTCGTCAAATATTTGCGGGACGAAGGGATAGATTGTTCCGGTGTCGAACTTGCAAAGGCCAAACCCGTGTTTTCTGTCAGGAATTTTGTCCGTGTGGAAGTGAATGCTTGGGATCTGTCGCTCACGGAGAGGATGCGCTATAACACGATACTGCTGCTTGATGTCATTGAACATATTCCTGATCCAGCCACTTTTCTGAATCGTCTATCCGATGGATTTCCCAATCTGACGCATTTGATCATTACCGTTCCTGCCTGTCAGGAATTGTGGTCGAATTACGATGAATACTATGGGCATTACAGACGATACAGCATTGAATCGCTGAAGAACATTTCTATTGCACTGGGTGCTGACTGCATTAGGTGGAGTTACTTTTTTCACATGGCGTATCCCGTCGGATGGGTGGCGACGCATCTTGCGAAAAACCGAAAGACAAAGCTCCATGCTCCGCATGGGATCGGTAAGTGGCTCCACAAGTTGATTTCCGGCGTAATGATTTTTGACCATTATATACTGCCGGATCGATTGCCAGGCATGAGCGCTCTGGCATGTTTTTCCTTGAACAGGAATGCTCCCCATTTATAGATTGAGGAATATGAAATGAAGCAGGAAGAAATCAAGAAGTCTGTCCGGGACGGCTATGCCAGGATTGCAAAAATAGCAGGATCATGCTGTTTTCCCTTGGCTTCATGTTGCGGAAGTGATCAGACCGTGGAGATCATCAGCAGAGACATCGGGTATAGCGACGACGATCTGAGGAATGCTCCGGAAGGGGCGAATCTCGGTCTGGGTTGCGGAAATCCTATCGCCCTGGCATCTCTGCGGGAAGGGGAAACGGTGATTGATCTGGGTTCTGGCGCTGGATTTGATTGCTTTCTGGCCGCACGCGAAGTGGGCCAGAGAGGCAGGGTCATCGGAGTGGATATGACACCGGAGATGCTGGACAAGGCCAGGCAGAACGCCCGCAAAGGCGGATATGTAAATGTGGAGTTCAGATTGGGGGAGATAGAGAACCTGCCCATCGCCGACAACATTGCGGATATCATCATCTCCAACTGTGTCATTAACCTCTCTCCCGATAAAGAAAGGGTTTTCCAGGAGGCTTTTCGCGTCCTCAAACCGGGCGGCCGCCTGATGGTGTCGGATATTGTTTTGCTCAAGCCGCTTCCGGACGTTGTGAAGGCATCGATTGTAGCCTATATTGGATGTGTTTCCGGAGCTGATTTGAGGCAAGACTATCTAAAAGCCATCCGTGATGCCGGTTTTCAGGACGTTCAAATCATCGGTGAAACCCTGTTCCCAATACAGGATCTGGTCAGTCATCCGGCGGCAAAGGACCTATCGGTGGATTCCGATATGCTGCGTGATGTCGCTGAACAGCTTTCCGCTTCCATCGTCAGCATCAAGGTTTCCGCCATCAAAAGCATTCAAAGGTTAGGAAGTTGATAACGTCACAATGAAAGAAGAAACAGTTACCATTGACGGGTCTATGGGTGAGGGCGGAGGACAGATACTGAGAACATCACTCGCCCTTTCCATGATTATGGGAAGAACGCTGAGAATGGCAAGAATTGATCTGATCGAACGGGGACAAATCAGGGAAAGCAAGGTGACGGCGATTGTCGCCTGCCTACCGGAGAGCATCGGACATCGTGAAGTATGTTTTGTAAAGGATAATTTAGACATTTATAACCTTCATGTCGCCGTCAAACAGGTGGTCAGTCCCGGTCCTGGCAATGCCCTCTTCATCGAATTTGTGAGTGATGGCATCACTGAAATGATCACCACTTTCGGAAAACGCGGTGTCGCCTCAGAAACCGTGGCCATGGATGCCGTAAAGGAAGCAAGAAGCTACATTGCGTCAGACGCACCCGTTGGACCCTATCTCGCCGACCAGCTTTTAATTCCCATGGCCCTGGCAAATAGAGGAGCATTCAGGACATGCCAGATGACACAACACACGTTGACCAACATCAATGTAATCAAGCGTTTTATCGATGTCAACATTGAAGTGCGCCCAATCGACGACAAAGTCTGGCATATTGAGATCGGTTGAAAACAAAGGAGTAGAATCACTTTTTAGGTGGCTCAATTGAGCATCGGAAAGGAGGTTGTGAAGATAAAGCTGTTTGCTTGCGCCTGTTATTTTTCTGTTTTGTGGCATCGCGCATGCCGATTCTGCCAAACTGCTCAATTCGGCCAATGGCCGTTCATATCAGAGATTCGATACAGCTCTCGATTGGAATTCGGCTAAAACCGCCAAAGTTAATGCAATTTTTGATAAACTCTATCAACAACTCAACACATTGAACTTTTCAGGTTCAGTCGTTAAAAACCGTAGTTTATCAGGATCACCCCACAGCAGATATTTGCAATTAGCCAAAGGAGCCAGAAATGAAAAAAATGTTTTTAATTCTAATGATTTTATTTTGCCCCTGTATATTATGGGCGAGCAGCAGCAATTGGGATAGTTTAATATGGGATCAAGATGTTTGGTATGCTGGAGATGGAACAGCTTCTCTTTCGGTAACGCCTTCAAACCAAAATGTAAGTGGTGCATCCGGTACAACTGCATTCAGCGTTTCCAATACGGGCGGCGGAACCATGCCATGGACAGCAGCAGTAACATCCGACGGCAGTTGGTTGTCAATCACCTCGGGTGCCAGCGGAACCAATGCTGGAAGCATCAATTGCAGCTTTACATCGAACACCAACATCTCAGCCCGAACTGCTACCATCCGTATAACCGCTACCGGCGCAATGGGTAGCCCGGTGGATGTAACAGTGACACAAGCACCAACACCTACACCTACACCTACACCAACACCACCACCACCCGTGCTGTCGGTAACGCCATCCAATCAACCAGTGGCAAAAGATGCTGGTACGACCACGTTCAGTGTTGCTAACACAGGAACAGGAACGATGCCCTGGACAGCCGCAGTGACAACATCCGACACTTGGCTGACGATCACATCAGGGGCCAGCGGAACCAATTCAGGTACGATCAATTGCAGTTTTACGGCGAACACCAGTACCTCAGCCAGAACTGCTACCATCCGGATAACAGCAACCGGTGCAACCGGCAGTCCTAAAGATGTAACGGTGACACAGACAGGGCCGCCAAATTTGACAATATCGGGCAGCATAAAAACTTCGTCGGGTATAGTCTCAGGGATTTCCATCACCTTTAGCAACGGTGGAGGAACGGCAACAACCGATGGCGGCGGTATTTACAGCGTAACCGTTCCCTACAGCTATAGTGGAACTGCAACGCCTTCCAAAACTGGATATACCTTTGACCCGGCTTCCAAGACATACTCCAACGTTACAGCCGATAAATCCGATGAAAATTACATCGCCGCTCCACTTACAAATCCCGTAATTGGCTCAAATTCAATCGACGCTATTGATGTAGTCAAGATTACAGATATGTCGGGTTCGCTTCCTGATAGCGGCGGTGCCGTCACTGTAAGGGCATGGGATAAAGACGGAAAGCAGCTCACAGCAGCCGAGCATGCCTTGCCATTATCCATTATCAATCATGGAACGTCCAGTATTCCGGGTAGGGATCTTGAAGACAGGTTCCCTGATGGCATTCCTGCAGCCTATACATTTTCAGTCGAATCACCGAAAATGTTTATCTCTAATGTTAATAACAGTATTGACGGGTCTGTTAAAGTGCCCATCATTTACTCAAGCGGGCTAAGCAACTTCGTCTCAAACTCCATCGGTTCCAGAAACACCCTTAAAGTGACGGATATGTCTGGTACCATTGCCAGTGGTGGCATAACGATTACTGTTACGGCCTGGGATGCATCCGGTAAGGCCATTCCGGAATCAACATCAGCGGTACCTTTAAAACTCAACAATCATGGCACAACCACCATTTTAGGGGCAACCCTTCCGGCCCGTTTTCCGTTGGGTACGCCGATGACTTACGAGTTTACCATCGCTTCACCGAAGCTAATTGTTTCCAATGTAAAAAACAGCAGTGACGGAACTCTGAACATTCCAACGGTTTATACTGTTGGGGTCAGCAGTTTCGTATCAAACAGCATCGGTTCCCGAAATACCATCTATATTTCCGATTTTTCGGGTACTTTGGATGTAGGTGGAGCTGCTATCAGCGTCAGGGCATGGGATGTTTCCGGAACGGAAATTCCTGAGTCTGGCACTGGCAGTTCTTACAAGATTTTCAATTATGAAACGGTAAAGATTACTGGTGCAGAGCTGGGTAGTCGGTTCTCTTCAGGCGTACCCATGACTTACGAGTTTACCGTAGATTCACCGAATGTCGTGATCACCAATGTCAAGAGTAGCACGGATGGCAGTATCAATATTCCAACTGTTTACACAAGCGGGATAACCAACTATACGACCAACTATGTCAGTGATCTGAATACCATTCAAATCACGGATATGTCCGGCGGCATTCCGGCAGGCGGGGCAAGTATAACCATCACGGCCAGGGATGGGAGTGGAAATTTGGTTCCCGAATCCGCAGGCGCCACAGCGCTGAAACTCAATAGTAACGGCACAACCACCATCAATGGGAATGACCTTAAGAATCGTTTCCTTGGTGGTACTCCTGTTACATACGAATTTTCCATCGGTTCAACAAGTGTGGTCGTCACTAATCTCACGAAAAGTACAGATGGTACGATCAATATACCGGCTGTATTCACCATTGGACCTTATGGGGGGATATAATCATCCGTTTGTTTGAATAGAAAATATTATGGATGGTAACTGGAGTGGAGGTTAAACATGAGAAATCTGTTTAACCTCCACTTCTCGAATTTCGATATCTGGCCTGTAATCTTGCCAGTCTGGGTGCATGGATGGATGTCAAGTTTAAGGTCTGATGATGACGGTAAAGATATCCAGCAGTTGAAGCAACTGATTCAGGCGGTCAAACTGGCCAAAACCCCGAATGATGTATTGAACGTTTTGGATAAAAAACCGAATTTCTTCTGCGGAATTGCCGGTTAATGCGGCATCAATCCAAGGGACTGCGAACCGCCAGCCCGCCTTTATTCAGAACATGGGTGTAAATCATTGTCGTTGTTACGTCTTTATGCCCCAGTAACTCCTGAACCGTCCGAATGTCGTATCCGCTTTCAAGCAGATGAGTTGCAAAACTGTGGCGGAAGGTATGACAACTTACCATTTTGCTGATTTCGGCTTTCTGTGCCGCAGATTTCACCGCACGCTGCAAGCCGCATTCGTCCAGATGATGTCGCCGGATAATGCCGGTGCGCGGGTCTTTCGATAATTTGTGAGACGGAAACACATACTGCCAATACCATTCCCTATTTGCATTCGGATATTTCTTTTCAAGTGCAAACGGAAGATACACTTCTCCATAACCTTCGGATAAGTCTTTGTCATGCAGTGCTTTTGAATATTGCAACTGCTGTCTGATCGATATTTTCAGACTCTCTGGGAAAACAGTAACCCGATCCTTTCCGCCTTTTCCGTCGCGAACAACAATGATGTTCTGCTCATAATCAATGTCTTTGACACGCAGGCGCAGGCATTCCATGAGGCGTATTCCGGTACCGAACAGCAGTTTTGCCATAAGCAGATGCGTACTCGGAGGAATCTCTCCGATCAACCGCATTGCCTCGTCTTTTGTCATAACCGTAGGAAGGTGCCTGGGGCTTTTTGCCCGAACAGAATCAATAGGAATTGTAAGGTCTTGATGCAGTACATGCTTGTAAAGAAAGAGCAATGCGCTGAAAGCCTGATTCTGTGTGGATGCCGAAACATTGCGAACAGTAGCCAGATGTGTCAGAAATGATTCGATCTCAGCCCCATCCATGTCTTTCGGATGCCGCTTGTTATGAAAAAGGATATAGCGTTTGATCCAGTCAACATAGCTGGTTTCGGTGCGTATGGAATAATGTTTCAGCCGGATGGCATCACGCACCTGATTAAGCAGCTTCGGTGGGCGTTTTTCGTCTGAGTCTGAAGTAGTCATGATATTCCCGATGAAATTCAGTTTAATCCTTAAATTCGAAATTCGTAATTTAATTCATTAAATAAGAAATTACAACTTTTATTTTTATTTAGGTAATTACAACTTTTATTTTTATTTAGGTAATTACAACTTTTATTTTTATTTAGGTAATTACAACTTAATTCTTAATCACCGGTAAATTGGTTCCCAGCCCAAGTGCCTGATTTTATGTGAGTGGCCAAAATGGCAAACCCCATGCTTTCTTTATTTATAGCGATCATAACAAAATTACTGTTAACTCTATATTCAGTCATTTACAGTTTAATACTTTATTTAGTAACTTGTAATTTAATTATCTACAGCGAAAATATTTTCTTAAATTTTCGAATTCTATATCTTGACATTTTACAGAAAATATGAATTGTTGTATTTTCAACATGTTAAGCAAAACTGCTTTTTGTGTTTCAGTATGATGAGTGTAGCTTAATCAGAATAACATAAACGGATAGAATATATAACTATCTAAAAATACAAGATTTATAAAAAGTTATCAAAAGTCAAGCACTTTTAAAGCACGAAAGACACGAAAAAATGTCCTTTGCGCCTTCGAGTGAGAAGCAATTTTCATTCATGGGAACCATGCCACGAGCGTTTATTCCAATTCAAAAAACTTGTTGACAAAATTCAGACCATAATATAAACTTACCACAGTTAGAGGTGCTGATGCTTTCTTTTAGAAAGTATCCAACGTATAATCAATTGTTAGGCGTACTCAATCAGGCGCGGGGGGAGAATCACAATGAAATTTAAAGAGACAAAGATTGCGGCAATTTTGGCAGTTGTGTTTGTATTGGTCGGGAGTGTATATGCTACGGACTTAACCGTTCCACATACTTTCTCTCCGGGAACGACTGCTAAATCGTCGGAAGTAAATGAGAATTTTGAAGCGATTTATAGTGAGTTGAATGCCTTGAGAAAACAAATAGGCCCAGCCCCAGCCGGCGCGTCCTGTGCAATGATTCATGCCAAATCTGGTGGGCTTCCGAGTGGGATATACTTGATCCAGCCTGATAGCAGCCTCCAACCTTTCCAGGTTTACTGTGACATGACAACGGACGGCGGCGGGTGGACTCTTGTTTTTCTGAAGAACTCTGTAGAGAGTGGCAACTATGCTGGTTTTGCAGGGACATACAACAATACGAGTGCGCTTTCCACAACACCGGAGTCAGCGTCAAAAAACTCTTCCGCAATCGTTGGATGGTTAAATCTAAATAACTTTTCCTATGGAACGATTCGTCTTGCCTCGTATTCATCTGGCGCACAAACGTATACCAGTAGCAATGTCTATAAAGAGGACTTACGAATTAATTTCGGTGAAGATGGATATTATCTCTACAATGATCGTAATGGATACTATTGGTGCGGGGGAAATAAGTCATTTACTGATGAAGGAACAGGTCAAGTTAATCGGCCATCAGGTGCTCCCTCAGACTGCAAAGGACATGGTAATCTTGGTTCTGGATGGGATTTCGGGAATACTTCTGCTAATGCCGGATTAACTCTTTGTGGTGTTGACGGTGATCGGTGGATGTATCTTAACTATGGATTGAATCTGATAAAATACGGAAATATTGGAGCAGCCTACGCGATTTGGGCAAGATAATCATCATAGGCATTGAAAGCAATTGTCTGCAAGAATGAGCCAACAGCGAGCTTATGCCAGCAAAAGACGAACCGTCACAAAGCTCCTAACCATCTGTTGCACCTGACTTCGCAGGTGAACATTGTGTTAGGCGTACTCAATCAGGCGCAGGAGGAGAAAGAGATGAAAAATCTGATATTATGGCAGGTTCGGTTGATTTTAGGGATACTCGTTGTATTCTTGGTATCCCCAGTTCCAGCTCAAGCATCACCTACCTGCGTTCAGCCTCCTGCGAGTCTGGTGAGCTGGTGGTCGGGGGATGGGAATGCGAATGATGTTATTGGTGGAAATCATGGTACGCTGCAAAAGGGCGCAATGTTTGCGGCGGGGATGGTGGGGCAGGCTTTTAGTTTCGTTGGGGGAGAGGGTACAGTGGTGATATCTCCCGTAGCATTGAACGGTGCTTTCAATGAACTGACGATTGATGCGTGGGTCTTCCCATTAAGTCATGGGGAAGGAAGAACTATCTTATCTAAAACGGAATTTGATGGCTTTGCACTTCGGGTTCATGATGGATTTGTGAATGGCGATCTTCGGTTGACTGGTGGGGATGTCGATCAAACATTCACTCAAACTCAACTTCCACTGAGTACATGGTCACATGTAGCAATTTCGTACGATGGTTCAATGCTGAGGGGATACTTGAACGGTTCGCTTCTGGGAAGTTTTAAAGCTCAAGGAACGATAAGGAATATACAAAACGCAAATGTTTGTTTAATGATCGGGAATGAACCTACCGGATGTGCTGTGGATGCCATGCCCACGCGTGGCTGGCATGGGATTATTGACGAAGTGGACTTTTACAACCGCGCCCTCACCTCTTCCGAAATCAAGGCCATCTTCGATGCGGGCAGCGCGGGGAAGTGTAAGAGTGTATGTACAAGTATAGCTGTCAAACCTCACACTTTCACTACTGGAACACCTGCCAAAGCTGCCGAAGTCAATGCAGATTTTGATATGTTGTATCAGCAGATCAACACACAGAATTGTCAGTTACAGACATTGAATAGCCAGTTACAGGCACTGAAAGCAATTGTCTGCAAGAATGATCCAACAGCGAGTGTATGCCAGTAAAAGACAAACCGTTACAGTGCTCCTAACCATCTGTTGCACCTGACTTCGCAGGTGAACATTGTGTTAGGAAAACTTAAAACGCAGACTGTGTCCCTTCAACGGCTCAGAGCTGGTTCATACCGTTCGCTTGTGTTTTTTACCGAAATGTGATATTGAGTAAAGTTATCCCAAACAAAACAGCCGTTCAAAGCTCCTAACCATCTGTTGCACCTGACTTCGCAGGTGAACATTGTGTTAGGCAAAACCGAAAATCCAGAAAGGAGTTTTCGATGAAAGCATCACAATTCGCTTTTTCTGGTGGTGTTCCTGTCACGTATGAATTTTCCATTGGTTCATCGAGTGCGGTTATCACCAATCTCGCGAAAAGTACGGACGGAACGATCAATATCCCGAATCCCGGCTGTGTTCACCCTGGGACCTTATGATATAAACCTTAGTGCCTAACAATACGTTCCAGCGGAGCGCGGAGGACAGGCTTTGTTGAATTCAATGTTCGTAGCCACCGCGCCCGCTGAACGCGGTGTTAGGCTTGCTCAAGCGAGCGTAGGAGGGGGGTATGAAGACAAAAGTGTTTGCTGTTTGCGTGGTTGTTTTTCTGTTTTGTGGCGTTGCTAATGCTGAGATTAATTTGATTATCAATGGCAGTTTCGAAGATCCGAAGATAGGTGCTAACTCGGTCAAAGTTTTTTCGTCCATCCCGGGTTGGGATTCTACACTTGGTATTGAACTCCGCGACAATGTGGCTGGCAGGGCCTACGATGGTACGCAGTTCGTAGAGCTGGAGGCTAACGGTAACAGCAGCATGGTACAAGGCATCACCACAACAAATGGTACCATATACGAATTGTCTTTCTGGTACTCACCACGTCCCAATTGTGACACTAATGACATAAAGGTATTCTGGAATGATTCTCAGTTGGGGCCGACGCTTGCCGGTAGTAACCCTGATTCCGTTCATCATTGGGCAAAGTACACTTTCAACGTGAGGGGAACTGGTGGTGTAGATAGATTGAGATTCGCGGCAGATGGTATCTTCGATGGCGCAGGCGGTTCTCTGGATGCAGTATCGCTGTTTTATCAAGGTGGATGTACAAGTGAATTAACAGTAAAACCTTACACTTTCACTTCTGGAACATCAGCTAAAGCCACCGAAGTTAATGCAGATTTTGATGCACTTTATAAAAACGACACCAATTTAAACTGTCAAATCCAGGCATTGAAAGCAATTGTCTGTCAGGATCATCCAACAGCAAGCGTATGCCAGTAAACGTACACAGCCTAACAAGTCACTCAACCGGACGTGCGATAAGGCCCGCACGCCGGTTAGCTTATCGTTAGGCAAAACCGAAAATCCAGAAAAAAGGTTTCGGTGAAAGCATCACAATTCGCTTTTTCTGGCGGTGTTCCTGCATGTATGAATTGTCCGTCGGTTCATCGAGTGCGGTTATCACGAATTTCACGAAAAGTACGGACGGAACGAACAATATCCCGGCTGTGTTCACCCTTGGGCCTTATGGTGGGATATAAACCTTAATGCCTAACAATACGTTCCAGCGGAGCGCGGAGGACAGCCTTTGTTGAATTCAATATTCGTAGCCACCGCGCCCGCTGAACGCGGTGTTAGGCGGACTCAGGCGAGCGTAAGGAGAAGAGTTATGAAGATATTCGAAAAGATAATTTTTATCATTGTGATTACTATGCCAGCAATAAGCTATTCAACTACAGACTTAGTTACGAATGGTTCATTCGCTCAACAATTATCAGGATGGGCAGCCGTAGAATTTACAGGCGGAAGTCATGTAACTGTGGTAACTGAAGCGGCAAATGTCTATGTTAAACTACATCATGATACTGTGCAGGATTGGTGTTCAATTCATCAGGAGATGGCAAGCAAATTAACCAAAGGGGTAATGTATCGTTTCAGTTACAAATACAAAACTTCAGGAACGGATAAAAAATACTTAGGAATTCGTTTTTCGGATACAAGTTCTGTCATGCATTCGACCGCGATTAATGAGGATTATGGCTGGCAACATCTTTTGGTTGCTGATGATAAATGGCATACGGACAGTTTTACATTTCTGGTTGGAGATACTTTACCAAAAGCAGATGAACCACATTTGGATATATGTCTTGATTATGGTACTGTTGGTGATATCTATATTGACGACGTTTCAATCTTACCTGATTCAGGTCAAGGAACATGTTCAAATGAAGTAGTAAAGTTCACTTCAGGAACGCCAGCGAAAGCCTCAGAAGTTAATGCGAACTTCGATGCGATGAATTGCCAAATTCAGGCATTGAAGGCAATAGTCTGTCAAGATCATCCCACAGCAGATATCTGCAAGTAGCACAGGAGACGGAAATGAAGAAAATATTTTTTATTCTGATGATTTTATTTTGTCCCTATATCTTGTGGGCGAGCAGCAGTGATTGGGATAGTTTAATATGGGATCAAGATGTTTGGTATGCTGGAGATGGAACAGCTTCTCTTTCGGTAATGCCTTCAAACCAAAATGTGAGTGTTTCATCCGGTACAACTGTATTTAGCGTTGCCAACACTGGAGATGGAACCATGCCATGGTCGGCAGCAGTAACGCCCGCAAGCAGTTGGCTAACGATAACATCTGGCACCAACGGAACCAATTCCGGAACCATCAATTGCAGTTTCACAGCTAATACCAGCACATCCGCGCGTACCGGAACGATTCGGGTTACAGCATCTGGCGCAACGGGCAGCCCCAAGGATGTAACGGTGATCCAGGCACCAGCGGGATGTACGGCAACCTTAGATGGAAATTTAGTGATCCATATACCCGTTCTTTCATATCTCGTTCCATACTGGGGAGCACCATCGTTTTGGGTGTATTTTGTTTATGAGTACAATCCGGCATATCCAACGTTGATGCTTTTTAAAATGACCAATGCCGGCACTATAACCGTTCCCACATTCGGTTGCACAATATCAACAATATCAGACGATTTAAAAATCCATATTCCAGATGTTATGCTTGCCGATGGAATCACTCATTTATGGGTGGATATGGAATATAGCACGGCTCTTTCCACTGATGGAAACACCTACTTTGTTGTTACAAAATATGGGGTTAATTCTAATTGATAACGTTTTCAGCCATTCTTCATATTAACCCCAAAAGTAGTTGACATGTTTTTAATGAGCCAACATATCA
>Ga0194058_10000933_pt1 | contig 14567 bp, 16 predicted proteins | sample SepL4417m_MetaG_FD_155490 | JGI IMG/M metagenome (GOLD analysis project Ga0194058, IMG submission 155490) | Anoxic zone freshwater microbial communities from boreal shield lake in IISD Experimental Lakes Area, Ontario, Canada - Sep2016-L442-17m | ecosystem: Environmental > Aquatic > Freshwater... | reverse complement strand
TCATAAATCAGGTCATAGTTCGTACTGGAGCGCCGGCCGTTCATTGGGTTGGTCATTCCATGGGGGGAATGCTCATTCAGGCTCACCTGGCTGAACAAGAAAGACCAAGAATCTGTTCGGCGGTGACCCTGGGATCACCGGTGGATTTCTCAAAAGTTCGGATGAGAGCCGTAAGGATTTTGTCAAAAATGAGAAACTTCCTGAAATTGACTCCTATCCCTCCCATGCCCTTTAACGGCAGACTGGTCATACCAGTAGCCCACCGGATACCTGGTTATTTGTTCGGCCTGTTCTACCCCCCCAACATCGACTCACCGGTAGTGAAAAGAATTATCGCTGTGGGCTCCGAACTCATTGCGTCACGGAAGCTGTGGCTTGATTTAGGACGATTTGTGGATACCGGTGAGTTCTCAAACCAACAAGGAAAACGGTATCTCGAGCGCCTTTTTGAATCGCCTGTTCCCATCCTGATTGCGGGGGGGGGAATGGACATGATGGCTCCTCCCAATTCGATAACTACAGCCTGTGTGCCAGGCAGAGACGTTGGCGAGAGAGTCTGCCATATATTCGGAAAAGCTTCAGGAACTGTAGAAGATTATGGTCACGTGGATCTTTTGGTTGGAATTAGGTCAGAGCAAGAAGTGTTTCCCATTATCCTTAGCTGGCTGGAGGCCCATGACCCCGACAAGGGAGAATCGGTCAAGTGCTAGGTCCGACCAGGCCCTGCCATGGCCCCCACGAAGATCACCATTCGAATGGGTTAGTCGAGGATTGACCGTCATTGACAACAAAGTGGGGTCCGTATGAGTTTGTGGGGCCGTGCTGTTGTAGCTTTAGTTTCGTAACTCGACCCCTTAATGAGGGAGATGTCGGACCGGGGAGATAATATTTTGGAGGTAGTGGTTCGGTTTGCACGAGGCAATATGGACGTGACGATTCAGCAGCAACTGCGTTCTGGGGTTCGTACGGATTGAGAATCTGACAGGTTGCTGTACCGCTAATCCACACGATTATGATCATTGAGGACGCGAGAACTTTGCAAGAATTTGTCCGCATATATTTTTCTCCAAGAAAAATAAATTCAGAAAAATTATATTGTTAAAACCTCCTATTGTCAACTGGTTTATCTCATAATATCCATATGAATTCATATAATTACATTATCATGTTGTGATAGTTGATTCATTTGTCAATGCGTTTCATGCATCGGGCCCGCCCATTTTTTCTTGACTTCGGCATGTGAAGAATTGTATTTTTTCTGATTACGCCGGGTAGGGTTAGTGGCTTCTGAAACATGAAAATTCGCCTGGACGATATTCCGGAAAACGGTTTAGAAGTCACGTTTTCTGGTGATAGAAATATATTGTCCCAAGCTCTGGAACATATTTCTTCACCAGTTGGAGTTGGGGTCGATCCCTTTATAAAGGGACGCCTCATTCTCCGAGAGACAACCGAGGGCATAGCGTTAACCGGGAAAATTAGAGCAAGTCTGAATTTGTTGTGTTCCCGTTGCGTTGCTGAATTCAACGTGGCCAGGAACATAGATCTGAACTTTGTTGTCAATCGCCTTAGCCAGGAGAAGCATGTGGATCAAGAAACCTGCTCCGGCGAAGCGGACGAAATAATTATTGAGGGATTCGAAATAGATGTTGCAGAGATCATCCTTCAGGAGCTTTTACTAGAACTACCCATGAACCCTCTCTGCCGTGAAGACTGTCCGGGACTGTGTCCAAATTGCGGTGCCATGAGAGGTTCAGGCGATTGCAAATGTCCGGTGGAAGAGGTTTTAGATCCCAGGTGGGAAAAATTGGCAAAGCTGAGCAAGAAATGACAAGGTCTTTGGTTCCCATTTCAGCCTTGGTTCGCAAGAAAGGGATGGGGAACAGAGTTTTTTTTCGAAGAAAGATTATTCTAATAGATGCAAGTTGCCTGCAATCAGATGTGAATGGAGACTTGTGTCGGAGCGCGGGATGATGGTCCAGTTATTACAAAAAAATCAGCGGCGGCCAAGGTCTGCCGGAGTAGTAAGAAGCAGCTTTCTTAACGGAAGAATGAGCCCCGTACATTCCGTTGGACCGACTGTGCTCATAGTCCTTTATGCATAAACAATAATGTGAAAAGAGTTAAGCCATGCCTGTACCCAAGAAACGGGTTTCTCGCACCAGGCGAGACAAACGCCGGACCCACAAGAAACTGACACCTGTAAATTTGGCTGAGTGCCCTCAATGCGCCGAACTTAAGATGCCCCACAGAATATGCCCCAGTTGCGGATTCTACAAGGGCCGATCAGTAATCACAATAGGGTCTTGAGCCGCTAGAGAATGCCGCCCCAGTATGTGAGTGAGCATAAACTTGGATCGGTTGCTTTGATGTTTCCCGGCCAGGGCTCTCAATTCCCAGGAATGGCCAAGGATCTCATTTCGGAGAGTTCCAAGGCACGTGAGATTTTAGAGAGGGCCGACGATTGCGCGGGATATTTCCTGAGCAAAATCATGGGAGGCGAGCCTCTAGGAGAACTGGACTGTACTCGACACACACAGCCGGCAATATTTGTTCATTCAGTTGCGTTATTGGAAGAATTTCGCAGCACCTACTCAGTGTCTCCAGTTGTTGCTGCGGGGCATTCTTTGGGCGAATATTCAGCCCTTTACGCAGCCGGGGTGTTGGATTTTGAGAGCGCTCTTCGGATCATCCTCGTCCGAGCCAGAGGGATGGAGGAGGCCCAACCCCCTTCTACGTGCGGAATGGCAGCCATAATAGGCATGTCAAAAGAACGTACCTTGGAACTGGTAGAGACGTGCCGAGGATCTGACGTTCTAGAGATTGCAAACTTCAATGCTCCGGACCAGATAGTTATTTCAGGTCACATGAAAACCGTTCATCGCGCCGTGGAAGCCGTAAGAAACGAAAAACGCACGAGGGCAGTGGTTCTAAATGTTTCCTCGGCCTTCCACACAAGACTTATGGAACCATCCCTGGAGGCTCTTCGTAGAGAACTGGGACAAGTTTCCTTCGGCCAAGCCGTCTACCCTGTGGTTGCAAACCTGGATGCTCAGACCTATCCGTCTGTGGAGTCAGAGATTAAGGAACGCCTTATCAATCAAGTGGTCCATCCGGTTTTGTGGGAGGACTGCGTAAAGACAATGATGAATAGAGGTGCTAAGACCTTCATTGAGATCGGGCCTGGAAAAGTGTTGGTCGGCCTATTACGAAGAATTGAGAGAGCAGCCACAGCGATTAACGTTTCCGACCTCCAAAGTTTACGCTCTTTGCAAGGGACACATGGATGATTGACAATCCTTGGGCTCCCACCTCTCTGAAGGAAAAAACAGCTCTCGTCACCGGGGGCGCCAGAGGTATTGGGAGAGCTATCTGTATAACCTTGGCGCGGGCCGGCGCTTTCGTAGTAGTCAATTTTCGACAATCTGATAGAGCTGGGCAGGAGACGCTTGATATAATCAAACAGCAAGGTGGGCAAGGACGACTCGAACCTTTTGACGTGACCAATTCGGAGACTGTAGATAGGGCCATCGCTAATATAATCGGGGAGACCTCGACAATAGACATTCTTGTCAATAACGCGGGAATAGTTAGTGATGGGCTCCTAGCGAGGATGAAAGATCCCGATTGGAATGACGTATTAGCGACTAATCTCACGGGAGCGTTTCACTTGTGTCGCGCAGTCTCCAAAATCATGATCCGAAAGCGGCACGGTAGGATCGTCAATATAGCCTCTACTGCAGGAGAGGCTGGAAATGCAGGCCAGGCCAACTATTCAGCTGCAAAAGCGGGGTTGATAGGACTTACCAAATCCATGGCAAGGGAACTTGCCCCGCGCAACATTCTGGTTAATTCGGTCTCGCCGGGAGTCATCAGTGGTGGGATGACTGATAGACTCGATGAAGCTCAATTGGAGATTATCCGAAGCAATGTTCCCTTGGGAAAGATGGGACAACCGGAAGACGTTGCCGCTGCCGTACTTTTCCTTTGCTCCGGGATGTCCGATTACATAACCGGCCAAGTTATACGAGTTAACGGTGGGCTTTACATGTGAAGAATTAGGCGCCTGACGCGTCCAATTCCTCTGAGAAATACTAGAAGAGGCACGGCGACGTTCATAAGATTTCCAGCGGCGCCTACTTAAGAATACTTCTGGGAGGAGACCCAACATGGATGAGCTTGATAAAAGAGTCGTAGATCTCATTGCCGAAGTGCTTGTAGACGTCAACAAAGAAAACATCCAGTTGAATTCGAAGATCGTAGCGGACCTTGGCGCTGAATCTCTGGACATTTACGACATTATTGCACTATTGGAAGACGAATTCGATATGGAGATTACCGACGAGGAAGTGGAAAAGATCCAGACGGTCCAGGATGTTGCCGATTTCATACGAGAGCATAAGAAACGCTCTTGAGGCAAAATCGCCATAGAATTCATCTTCTCTGGAGGATACCATGCAGCAGCGGGTTGTAGTCACTGGAATGGGCATGGTGACATGTCTTGGGACGGGAGTAGCTACCAACTGGGAAGCTCTTTCCGCCGGTAGATCAGGAATTGGTCCGATCTCTTTATTCAATGCCTCGGATTGCTATACTCGCATAGCGGGCGAGGTCGCACCACACTTCGATTCTGCAGGGTACATCCCGGTCAAGGAATACCGCCGGCTGGACCGTTTTCAGCAATTTGCCTTAGTGGCAGCGGGGGAAGCTATTGACGATTCCGGCATTAGCTGCCCGCCCGAGAATCCGTATCGATTCAGTGTAATAGTGGGATCTGGGATGGGTGGTCTGGCTACAATCGAGAAGGGGGTCGAGGTCATCCGGACAAAAGGGCCGAGTCGGGTCTCTCCTCTGATGATAATTATGTCGGTCATTAATCTCTCCCCAGGTATGCTTGCAATCAAATACGGTTTCAGGGGTCCCAATTTTGGACTGGTAAATGCGTGCGCATCCGGTGCTTCCGCAATAGGCGAGGCTTACAGGCTGGTTCGCGAAGGTCGTGCTGATGTAGTTCTCGCTGGTGGTACCGAAGCCGTCATCACTTCTTTGTCCGTGGGAGGCTTCAATGCTCTCAGAGCCCTCTCAACGCGAAATGATGAGCCTCAAAGGGCCTCGAGACCTTTCGATGCAGAGCGAGACGGGTTCGTTCTGGCGGAAGGGTCTGGTATGCTGGTACTGGAGGCACGAGAACATGCCCGTGCGAGGGACGCGTCCATTCATGCCGAAATAGTCGGATACGGAGCCACAGACGACGCTTTCCATTTCGTGATGCCGGATCCGCAGGGCGACGGCGCCTACTGGGCCATGAAGCAAGCTGTGGAGGAAGCATCCATTGAGCCTTCACGGATCGATTACATCAATGCCCATGGCACATCGACAGACCTCAATGACAAGATCGAGACCCTTGCCATCAAGCGACTGATGGGACCTACGGCCAACAAAGTTGCAATCAGTTCCACTAAGTCTATGACAGGGCATATGATTGGAGCGGCTGGAGCAGTCGAGGCAATTTATAGCATTATGTCCATAAAGACCGGATTGATACCGCCAACTATCAATCTTGACTTTCCTAGCCCCGAGTGCGATCTGGATTATACGCCTAATAAAGCGGTAAGCCGAACCGTTGACTATGCTATCTCCAACAGCTTTGCGTTCGGAGGACAAAACGCAAGCCTGTTGTTTAAGCGGGCTTAGCAGAAATGTCGAAAATTCTTATCGGATCAGATCATGCCGGCTTCGACCTCAAAATGGTTCTGAAGGAATACATGGAAAAGAAAGGGATGGAGGTGCTAGATGTCGGTTGCGCAGAATCTGTTGCATGCGATTACCCTGATTTCGCTCGGCGTTTGTGCAAACGGATTCAGCAGGGTGACGCGTCTCGGGGTGTACTGATTTGCGGCACCGGCATCGGAATGTCCATAGCAGCCAATCGCTTTAGGGGAATCCGCGCAGCTCTCTGCACCACTGAATTCCATGCCAAAATGAGTAGGGCCCATAACGATTCGAACGTTCTTGTCCTCGGAAGCCGAATCACGTGCGCTGCACCGGCCTTGGAAATCTTACGCGTATGGCTGGAAACCCCCTTTGAGCAGGGACGACATCTGAGGCGGATCGACCTCATCGACTGCGAAGGAAAATCATGAGCCCGCTTGAGCAAACCGACTACGAAGTATTCAAAATCATAGCCGAGGAAAGAGAGCGTCAGGAAAGTCGCCTTGAGCTTATTGCGTCCGAGAATTTCACGTCGCCTGCGGTTATGGAAGCTCAGGGCAGCGTTCTTACTAACAAGTATGCTGAGGGTTATCCCGGCAGGCGATACTACGGCGGTTGCATTCATGTGGACGCGGTGGAAGAGCTTGCGATCCGCCGCGCTCTGGATCTTTTTGGTGCTGAGCACGTTAATGTGCAGCCTCACTCAGGTACTCAAGCCAATATGGCCGTGTATTTCTCAGTGATGAACCCCGGAGATACATTTTTGGGAATGGATCTCGCTCACGGTGGACACTTATCTATGGGACATCCCAAGAATTTCTCCGGAAGGATTTACCACGTTGTCCCCTATTCGGTGCGCGCCGAAGACCATAGAATCGATTATGACCAACTTCGAGACCTCGCCAGGCAATTCAGACCAAGAATGATCATCGCAGGCGCCAGCGCATATCCGAGGATAATCGACTACCAGATTTTTGCTGAAATCGCTCGAGAGGTGGATGCTTTGCTGATGGCCGATATAGCCCATATCGCCGGCCTCATAGTAGCAGGAGAACATCCTTCACCAATCCCCTATGCCGATTTTGTTACGACAACCACTCACAAGACTTTGCGTGGACCTAGGGGCGGTATGGTCATGTGCCGGAAAGAATTTGCCTCAGCTCTCGATTCATGCATATTCCCGGGCATGCAGGGTGGGCCTTTGATGCACGTGATTGCGGCCAAGGCGGTAGCCCTAGCCGAGGCGGCGACGGAAGACTTTCGGGATTATCAAAGACGAGTAGTCCGGAACGCTAAGGCATTGGCGGAGGCCTTGATGGAAGAAGGTTTTAACCTCATTTCCGGGGGTACTGATAATCATTTGATTCTGGTGGACCTCTCTGACAAAGGCATCACTGGGGCTGAGGCCCAAGACCAACTCGAGAGAGCAGGAATCACGGTTAATAAAAACTCCATACCCTTTGATCAACTTCCACCATCTAAACCCTCGGGAATTCGTATCGGCACCCCGGCAGTAACGACGCGTTTTATGGGTCCGGATGAAATGCGCCTGATTGCATCACTTATTTCAAGAGTCTTGACAAATACTGCAGATGAACGGATGATCGCCGGAATTCGGAACCGAGCCAAGGAATTGTGTGATCGGTTTCCCCTTTACCTTAATGACGAAAACGGATATAACCCATGAGAATTACAGATAGAAACCTGTGGTTTTTCCAATGGTTTCCATCAAGACGGTTTGAAGTTGATTTTCCTCTTGTGTTCTGGTTTGCAGGTCTATGGTTTTATTTGAAGAGCTTTTTGTACGTGTGTTACATCTATATGGCAGGACTGGAACCACCTCCCTACCCTCCCGAAGTCACGGTTGAAATAGTATATTTCGGGCTCGCTATCGTCCCCTCTCTGTTGCTTGGATTAGCACTGTGGAATGAAAAAAGATGGGCGGTAGTGCCTGCAATAGGCTTTCTTCTCCTGGATACGCCCGTGCTGTTTTTACATGTACTTCGCCTGGCTCATGATGGGTTCCTGGACTCAGGTCTTACCAAGATACTTGAGTTAGGCAGCCTGGTACTGAATGTAGTCGCTGTAGGATGGCTTATAGGGTACCGCTCAAGAAAAAAAGCTTCTAATTCGAGCTAATCTTGTAATTCCTTACAATTAGAAAAACGTGGACATTGCCGGGAATGAAGAGTTTTGGAAACCGCCACATAATATAGAAAAACCGTTGACTAATTATCTTATTTTTGATAAGTTATAGTTGATTGTTGAAGTGAAACATCAATAAACGGAACTTCAACACTCCTTTACCTCTTTCAGCAGCCGGGACCCCATGCAAGGCCCGGCTTTTTTTTTCAGATCACTGAGCGGCCTGGTGAGCCGGTGGAGGGATAGTCGCTCGGCTGGTGGGTTTAGAATTGAATATCCCATCGATAATTCGGTAAGGAAATTGACCTATGAGATAAGGAAGATACAGCACGCTTGCGAGGATCGAGTTCTCCTCATGAATCATAGCTGACGAGTTTGAGGACTTGGCGGCATCGGAACCCTCTGCCTTAATCAAAATGGGCATCGATATTACGACAAGACAAACGCCGAGCACGATTAATTTCCTCGTCATGATTCCTCCGCTCCGTACTGTAATGTTCCGAACTCGTAAGACTCCTGAGCCTGGCACAAGAGTTCTACTTACTAAGTTTCTCTGAAAAACCCCATGATGTCAATCTTTTCCTGATACCCTCTCACGAGAAATTCTTTTTCTTCACCTGTCCCAAGGAACTGAATTCAGGTACCGGTCAAGCTTATTCAAGTATGACCGCGTTTTCCAGGTCGTTCCGTATTTGATCTTTGCGTTTTCTCCCATCCAAAGTTCCCCAATCACAGCGAACGGGGTTTCCCCGAACCTGTCGCGATGAACTGCTGCAATGCTTTGATGCAATTCCGTATAGATGTAATGAGGGTCTTTTTCAAGAAGAAAGGCATCAAGTAGGGAAGTCTTGGAAAGTGATGGAAAGATAGACACCGTAGCTGCAAAAGTTTCAGACTCCTTGGCATGGGGTCTACCCTTGTCGTCATAGTGGAGGAAATCTCCATCGATGGCTATTTTCTGTCCTGAAAGATCCCTGATCCGGATTTGTTCCATCATGTTGCGGCTGGAGAAGGGGCCATAGTTGTAGTCCATCCCTACGAAGAAAAGCCATGAGAGATTGCCTGGAACAGCGTAGCGCGCAGCGTATTGAACAAAAATAGGCTTCAGGGCTGCCACCCCCACATCCACTCCTCCATGCATCGTATACATGTAGTCCGAAAGTTCTTTGTCGGTAAAGCTTTCACCCCGGTCCTTCATCACCTGTCGAGCCTTCGGGAAGTTAAGTTGCATAGAACCTTTAGTTCTTACAATATTAACAACTTTGTCGATCTCCTTTAAAATTATTGATCTGATGAATTTCGGCAGTATGGCTGTTTCTCTCATCAGGTCTTCGGCAATGTTTTGTGCGATGGCTTCTATATCGCCCTCGGTACGGCATTCCAGCAGTTTCGAATAGTACTTTTCTTTGTAAGCACGATAAATCTGCGGGACAGGAGGTATTGACATTACTTTCCCATATTTGTTCTGGAGTTCATTTTCGGCTCTTTCAAGAAGACTGGATATGTCTTCACCCCTGGACGGATCCACCGCAGGAGGGTCGACCCTGAACCCTGATTCGATGGAAATAATCGTTGCGACAAGAGTCAGGATTTCCTTGGAAATGGGAAGGCCGTTTCTTTCAACTGCACTGATGATGGTTTCAACCCACTGTCGTTGTTGATTCAGTGGGCAGTTCAGGGGCTTGTTGGATATGAAGCTTGCCAACCACTCCCCTCCCGTGTCAGGATCCATTATCTGCACGCTGGCTCTCATCAGTAGGTCTTCTTCCTCAAGTTCCTGCTGGAACAGCATTGTCTCGGTATTTCTACGCTCCATAAGGGCATTGCTGTTCTCTTTTTTTGAGCCGCCGGATAATCCGTCATTTGATAGCGGGTTGTCCTTTTCTTCAGTCTGCACAGGCTCTTGGGTTTCGCTTATCATGCTGGGGGGTTGAGACTGGCCAGTGCTTTCGTCGGGGATTATCAACAGATCGCGGGGTAAAGCCACTCCAACTGTAATAATGAGAAATCCGAGACCAATGATTAAATATTTTGTTAGGAATACAAACTTACAAAGATGAGAGCCATAAAGGAATTTATTGAGTGGGTATATCATTCTGTGTCGGAATTACCGGTGCCTTGACAATAGGGTTTTCGCTGGTCTAGCATCAGACTATGCGACCCACGGAGGGATGGCCGAGTGGTTTAAGGCGGCGGTCTTGAAAACCGTTGACCGAAAGGTCCGGGGGTTCGAATCCCTCTCCCTCCGCCAATACTCTTTCGAGACAGCGATCCTTCTGATAAACAGATCTCAGAGGCCGTCCCCGTTTTCCCGAATTTCGTATTCCCTATAAAATACCAAGAAGTAATCCAGACCCGACCAGAGGGTTAGAACAAGTGCTATGTAAAGCAGTACAGTGCCGACAAGATGGAAATTGATGGTTATGAGGAATGTATATTCGTAGTGGAGAATGAGCGGGACAATAGCAGCAAATTGGAAGACGGTCTTCAGTTTGCCTAGCGGGCTTGGTCTTAGGGTAGTATCCCATGATTTTGTCGTTGCCCTGAGAGCGCTGACAGCTACCTCCCTTGAGATGATGAGCATTGCTATCCAGGCTTGAACCCTACCCAAAGCGATGAGCATGATCAGAGACGAAGAGACCAGGACCTTGTCCGCTATTGGATCCAGAAACCGGCCGAAGGAGGATTCCAACTTGAACCGTCTCGCGATGAAACCATCAAAATAATCAGTAAGCGATGCAATCAAGAAGATGAAAGCAGCCAACGCGGAGGAATATTTCCCCGGGAATAATAGGAGAATCACTATTGGCGGAGCCAGAATGAGCCGCCCCATTGTGAGAAAATTTGGAAGATGCTTTTTCATTAATTGTTGTCCCGTGCGGGGAGGCTTCCCGCAACCTTAAGTTCCGGATTGCTCTTGAACATATTGTAATGGCGAATTACTTTCTTCACGTAGTTGATGGTTTCGCGATAGGGCGGTATCCCTGCATATTTTCGTACGGTGTTGGGCCCCGCGTTGTATGCTGCCAGGGCAGTCCCCAAATCACCATAGGACGCCATCAGGCCCTTTATGTATTTGACTCCGCCGATGATATTCTCCCTCGGATCGAATGGTCTTTTCACGTTGAGCCTTCTAGCGGTAGCAGGCATAAGTTGCATCAATCCCTGGGCGCCCTTGTGGGAAACAGCCAGATGATTATAATTCGACTCGGTCTTGATAATTGCCTTAACCAAATCGCCATCAATCTGGTATTTCTCGGCAATCTCATCGATTATAGCGTCGAGGCTCCTGGGCTTGCCATGTTCGGAAAACCTCATGACGGGTTCAAATCCGGATTCCGTCATGTGAAACATCCATCCCGAACCGGAAGGCCTGTTGGTAAATTCCTTCGCGCCGTCTAGATGGATACGAACGTAGATTTCAGCCCATCCTTCGCACGGTAGCCCCAAATTTATCATCACAGCAAAGAAAGTCCACAGTGTCAAGAGCAGTGGCGCCATAGTTTTAATCTGAGCAAGCCGCACATTACAATTCATGGAGACGCTTTTCCAGAGACCACTTCACAAATTGATGAAAAATCTTACTATTGCTGAATATACGAAATCCCTTCTGGAACAATGTTGCCTGTGGTCCGGATCATGAAGTGGCTTCCCATGGATACAAACCTCTCATGAGCCTCTCAACCGGCAACAGGACCTCAAAGGTGGTGCCTTTCATCGGAGACGAGGTCACTTTGACCGTACCGCCGTGCTCCTCCACCAGGAGAGAGACCTTGCTCAAACCCATGCCGGCTCCACTGGTTTTGGCAGTAAAAAAAGGATTGAAAATGTCATTCAAATCTGTGCTGTCGATCCCGACTCCCGTGTCCGTAAACACAATTGAGACCGCTGAATCGATATTCTTCAGAGTGACTGTCAGCCGCCCACCTCGGGGCATAGCCTCGTATGCGTTCAAGATCAAATGATAGAAAACTTCCTGAAGAGCGGTTGGATCAGCTTGTATCTCCTGAAGGTTATCATCGACCTTTAATGTAAAAGTTATAGACGCTGCATCAACCTGATTCAAGGTCTGGACCACCAACTCCCGGGCCTTTTCAATCAATGGCGGCAGTTTGGTTCTCACGAAATGGAAGGAATAAAACCTGGCAAACTTCACATAGTCTTCAATAGTCTTAACCATTTTTTCGAGGCGTGAGACATCGTCCAGCATGATCTTCGTGTACTGAGAAATGTTAGGATCGTGTGAGGCAATCTTGTTCAAGCGAAGGGCGAAACCACCAAGTGATGTAAGAGTGTTCCTTACTTCGTGGGCGATTCCTTCGGCAACTTTGCCCAGGGAAGCGAGTTTCTCCGACTGTTTCAACCTCCTTTCGACCTCGTAGACCCTAGAAAGATCAGCTACCACCAAAACTATTCCTTTAAAACGTTGATTATCCTTGATAACTGATGTTGACAAATACCCGGGGAAAGTGCCTTTGTCCTTTTTCCTGAAGTGAAATTCACCTTCAATCTTACCCTTCTGAACGGTGTCGTTGACCAGATTCCTGTACAACAGGGTTCTGGCCTCCCCGCGAATCAGGAAATGGATGTCTTTGTCTTTTAACTCATCCAGCGAATAACCCCATAAAGTGGAGGCTGCTCGATTTATGAATTGAATCCGCCCATTGACGTCTGTGGTTATCAATGCTTCGTTGATTATTGAGGTGAGTTGAGCGAGATATCTTTCACGGCGGAGGATCTGGGTGTTGAACTTTGTAGTCTCCTCACCTACTCGACGTCTCTCGAGAAGTTTCGCCACCAGACCCACTACCTCTTCGGTCCCAAATGGCTTGTGCAGACAGTCGTCCGCTCCGAGTTTCATGGCTTTTAACGCAAGCTGCTCGCTGCCGGCTGCTGTCATGACGATTGCCACTGTACGTGGAGACCTTTGCTTAATATAACTCAATAGTTCAGTTCCGTCGCTCTTGGGCATCCGGCCGTCTATAAGCGCCACATCAGGATTCTCCCTGAGAAACGAACTCTTACATTCGGCCACGTCAAAGGCCTGGATAACTTCATACCCGTTTTCCTCGAACACATCTCTCAGCATGTTATTGAGAATTACGGAATGATCTACAATCAGAATTTTTGCATACCGGATGTTGGCGCTCATTTCTTATAGTCACTGCCGCCATCTACGAATCTTCGTCGGCATTCCTCTGAACAAAAATAGACTCTCACTCCGTTGCTTACAATAGTGAGCGTCTGTTGAACGGGAATATAAACTCCGCAAACCGGGTCGCGAACCATTTCATTCACAGTTTCAGGCTGTTCAGGACGTCCAAATGTCTGCTGAGAAAAACGGCGCCTGATGTACCTGCTCACCAACAAATACGTCTTTATGCCGAAATAGGTAAAAATCAAGAACAAAATAATCCGGATTAACATTTCACCTTAGACCCACCCGTTTTTTCCAGCGGCACTACACATCCGAGATGTTCAAAAGGTAGGCGGCTCAGGAGCATCTCTATGGAGCATTTGAGAACAGGGTGTATGACGTGAGGTGCTATCTGAGCAAGAGGTACTAGGACAAACGCCCTGTTGTGCATTCTGGGATGAGGAATTTCCAGACCATTCTTTTGAAAGTGTTCATCGCCGTAAAGAAGTAAATCCAGGTCAATGAGTCTTGACATATTACTGCGGTGAAAAGGTGACTTACCTAGCTCCCGTTCAATATTGCCCAACTTTGCCATCAAATCAAATGGAGAAAGCCTGGTTTCGATGGCTATGACTGCATTAAGAAACCGAGGCCCCCCATCGTTAAGTCCTTGTGGCTCGGTCTCGTAGAGACTCGAGCATTTTTCCACCGTAGTGTCAGCTAGAAGGGCAAGTGCTTTTTCAGCTTCATCGAATGTGGTCGCGCGATCCCCAAGGTTGGAACCAAAACCGATATAGGCCTCAATAGTCATCTAGTTGCGAACTCCGCCTTGTTGATCAGCGAACCGATACCTTCAATGCGGACCTCTACAGTGTCTCCCTCCCCCATCGGCCCTATCCCCGAAGTTGTGCCGGTTGCAATTACGTCTCCAGGGAAAAGAGTCATAATTCCCGAAACGAACTCGACCAAGCGAACCGGATCGAAGATCAGATTGGAGGTTCGAGATTTTTGCTTTATCTCTCCGTTCAAATAAAGCTCAATGCGAAGGTCCGAAGGATCGATCTCCGTTTCAATCCATGGCCCTATTGGGCAGAACGTGTCGAAGCCCTTGGCGCGAGTCCATTGCCCGTCCTTACTCTGTAGATCACGTGCAGTCACGTCATTTAAACATGTATAGCCGAGAATGCAGCCTCGAGCCTCCGTCCCTGAGACCTTGCAGGCCGTTTTGCCTATCACCATGCCAAGTTCTGCCTCATAATCCACCCTTGCGCTCTGAAAAGGAAGAAATATGGTGTCTCCCGGACCGATAACGCTTGAGGGAGGTTTCAGGAACAGCAGGGGTTCCTCGGGTAGAGGCATGCCAACCTCCTCGGCATGATCCCTGTAATTCAACCCTACAGCCACAATTTTTGAAGGCAGAGACGGACAAAGCAAACGAACCTCATCCAGCGAATACTGCCTCGGAAAGGAGTTCTCCTCCAAGGGAAGCACCATGTTTCCATCAAGCCTACCTTCAAAAACCTTTCCGTCTACCCGAAAACGCACTAGTCTCATTTTGCTTCCTTCAGTCCCA
>Ga0194058_10000930_pt1 | contig 14599 bp, 8 predicted proteins | sample SepL4417m_MetaG_FD_155490 | JGI IMG/M metagenome (GOLD analysis project Ga0194058, IMG submission 155490) | Anoxic zone freshwater microbial communities from boreal shield lake in IISD Experimental Lakes Area, Ontario, Canada - Sep2016-L442-17m | ecosystem: Environmental > Aquatic > Freshwater >... | reverse complement strand
GCTATGAGAGAAACGAGTCTATCTCCTGAGCAGCTCTCAAGGGATCGAGTTCTCACAAGAGAGTCCATATTATTATTCAATGATGCCAACCGGTTCGAGGGATCGGTGGAGTCTGGGTTAGTCATCAATCTCGAATCATCCGGGTCGTCGACTTTGACGCTGCGACCATGCTTCCAAGACTTTTCCAGATTCGATCGTCTGTCGTTCAAGGCTCACAATCGGTCGAGGGAACTTGTTCTAGTCGGGCTGAAGCTCGTTCACGGATCACGCTCGGGTTCGCTGGAAGTATCTGATATTTCCTTAACCGGCGGGAGGGAGGAGATCCCCCCTGGTGAAATATCCAATCTGAAGTTTCCTGTTGAAAGCTTCTCGAGTTATGGGACCCCGGAGGGATGGTTAGATATACTAGAAATTCAGGTCATCGTATCGCGAGAAAAAACATCTGACGGCAAAGAGCACATCGAAATCCTCGTCGGCGACCTGTACGGGGAATCCAGGGAGATTCCAGCCGGACCGAGGCTTACCGGCAAGGGATTAACGTCGGTACTGGCCCGGGATGTGGCAGGAGTCACGGCTTTTCACACGGTTAAAGTCAGCGGCACGTCCTTCTCCACGGAAAGTAAAGGACCGAGATCCAGTGCTCCCTTTACCGGCGAAGATCTCTGGCTATCGATGCCACCTCCACATCCTTATCCACTCGAAAGTGCACAGGAGATTCTAAGCGGACACATAATGGGCCAGCGGCTCAGTCATCCAATTTCATGGGATTGTAACCCGCTGGGATGTCTGGAATGGAGACATTTTCTCCATCGACACCATTTCCTGAGACCTTTGGTTAAGGCTCTTGCAGAGACCGGAGAAGACCGTTACACACGTGCTTTGAATGAGATCATACAAAGTTGGATAAAGTTTAATCCTGTCCCTATGGACTCCAATGGCGGTGCAGGGCCCTCCTGGGAAACCCTCTCTGTAGCATGGAGACTGAGAGAATGGCTGTGGATAGCTGGAATCGTCTGGTTCCGAGAGTCGTTTCAGCCGGAGACCCGGGTTATCATGCTTTGCTCGGTGTGGGAACACGCCAGAAGCTTAATGGATCACCAAGGGCACCCAAATAACTGGATTATTGTTGAGTCAGCCGCCCTAGCCCTTGCTGGACTTTGTTTTCCGGAATTCTCGGAAGCGGAACTGTGGATGGAGACTGGAATAGAAAGGCTGCAAACTCAGTTTCAAAGGCAGTTTTTTCACGATGGGGTACATTTCGAAATTTCACCTCTCTATCATTCCATATGCTTGGGGGCAATGCTCGAAGTTAAACAGGCTGCCGATGCAAGAGGTGTGAGATTACCAGAGAATTTCGGATCACCTCTCGAGACTTGTGCTGACTATTTGGCGGCTCTTTGCCGACCGGACTTTACCTGGCCTTCCATTAATGATTCCGGAAGTGTAGGGGGAGACTACACAATTCTGATGAGAAAGGTCGGCGAGATCTTCAACCGTCAGGACCTGATTTGGCTCGGATGTAAAGGAAAGCGGGGAAAACCACCACAGCCAAGTGCCCGTATCTTTCCCGTGTCCGGTATAGCAACAATGCGTTCTCATTATGGTCGTGATGCAAATTTTCTTGTTTTCAGGGCAGGTCCTCCCGGTGCAACGCATGTCCACGGAGACGCTCTTTCACTTGACGTGGCGGCCATGGGGCTTCCCCGATTAGTGGATCCGGGCATTACTACGTATGCCCCTGATTTACTCACCGAGCATTACCGTTCTGCCGGGGCTCACAACACATTGCTCATCGATGGAAAAGGCCCCTGGCATTCGAGTATGACCTTCTTGGAAAAAACAAGACCAGCGGTATCCGACCTCTGCTGGAGCTTTGTGGACGGACTTCAGGTGATTACAGGGACTTCCAGAGGACCGTGGCAGAATCTGGACCGGGACACCGCTATTTGCCGTACGATAATTTTTATCAAAGGTGAGTATTGGATCGTCCGGGACATTGCGATGGGACAAGGGACTCATGAACTGGCTGCATGCTGGCAGTTTTTCCCTGGAAGAGTGGAGATAGACGATGAGACCCAGGCAGCAGTGTGCGTGGACGTTAAGGGGGCAAGATTCCAGCTTATTCCATTATTGGGTTCGGTACATTTTGAAGTTGGGCGATTCACAGGATCGATTCGTCCCTACGCGGGATGGGTGTCGATCGAAGGGTCTGACCTTCCTGGTACATCCTGCGTCTACACTATAACTGGACCTTTGCCCATGATTATGGTGTGGGCGATGGTTCCTTTTTGCGGACGCCCGTTTTCGAAAATAGAGGCAACCAGGTGGGATGGAACAAACGGAGAAGTCAGGCTGGGACTAATTTTCCCAGAGGGATACAAGGATTTGTTGACGATGCATGCCCCAGTCTTGTCGGATCGACGTAAGGGCGCAGCCGGCACACACGGCGGCCTAAGCTTCAGCAGAATCGGACACATCGCCCCACGGTCCAGTCGTGGTATTGATGCCCGCGACATTGATTCAACAATGTAAAAACTTATTGTGAGATCAACTTCCTAAAAGACCGGTGCTCACGCCAACGAGCGCCAAGGCCCCCATGAAAGTGATCCCACAGCAAAGGATTGCAGGCAGCAATACGGCTGCGGCGGCTCGACCGGTGCTTATTCGCTGAACCTCTCGTACGCCCAAAATTGTTACAACCAGCTTCCAGATGAGAGCGATCATCCACCCGATTACCGGAACGGCGTTAAGAAGGTCGGGGCCGGAAGCATAGCTGACAATTCTGAAAGTGGCTTCGAAATTCTCGTTTGAACCGCCCACCAGGAATAAGGACGCGTGGAGAAGGATGGTTCCCAAGATGATCCCAATGAACACGAAAAGCGGCAAGAACAGCCCGACGAGGATAGCCATTAGACCGCTTAGCTTGGCAGTTGAAATAAAAGGGGTATCTACCAACATGCCGGCCAGATAACCGGCCATGCCTCCAATTGTACCTATTATCATTCCATAAAGCAGAGGATTGAGTAGCCCCCCCTTGGTGGGAAGCCCAGAAAAAAATTTTGCAGGGGTGAAAAGACTTTGCTTCAAAGTGAGAAAAATGCCCCGAAGGAGGCCTATATTCTCCAGATCCTCCCAGGGACAGTACTTGCTCTCATCATGGGAAGGGAAATTTCCTTGAAGTTTATCTTTCTCGGTATGATCGGACTGGATCTTGTCAGTTGAGGCTTTCTCTTCAGATGTGTGAAGTTGCTCAAGTGAGCCTCCGCAGAAAGCGCAGAATCTTTGGTCTTCCTGCCGGCTGAAATCCCGACCACATTGTGGACAGTACACTATCTTCTCCTTTTACAGCCAAAATCCTCAACCACTCTTGGTCATATCAGCGAGGATTTCCCTGGGACAAAATTTTTATGGCGCCAAGAAAACCGAACAAAACTCTGAAGAGGTCCAAAGATGGAAGCGGACCGAAACCATTCGGAGTGATTTCTTAGGGACAAGTTTCAATAAGGTGTCGGAGCCGACATGTTGTCTCCCAGAAGATCGACTAACAATGCAGAACAACTAAAAGACGTCAGCCGAAAACACGTAAATACTCGTATCTTTTTCTTTCCAGGCATCACTGGGCAATCCTGCCTTCCGGCAAGTCTCTCGGAGAAAGGTCATTCTGTCCCAATTTCTCTCAGTGGCTACCTGGGGAAGAAGAAGGCCTGATCTCGATCCTTTTCTTACCATTATTCCGTGCAATCCTACCTGAATTTCTTCAGGATTGTCTATCTTTTGAAGCGGCGTGAGAACAGAAATCTCCACCTCCAGGTAAGGAAGTTCCTCGGCAGTTACAGGACGGAACCGAGGGTCGCGAAATGCCGCCGCCAAGGACATTTCCGCAACTGTCTTATACAACGGGTAGTCAGCTTCCAAAGACCCTATACAGCCTCTGAGCATCTTCTTCTTATACAAGGAAACAAAGGCTCCTCGGTTCTCCTTGAGCTTCTCCGTGGCCGGCGAGACTGATGGCAAACTTTTACCTTGGGTCTTGGTCTCAATCGCGAGGCGGGCTATATGATGGAGTTCCTGTTTCTCTTCATTTGTTAGGCCCAGGTCCACGCCAACTTGCTTTTTAAGTGAGGACATCCTGGTGTTCCTTCCGTTCAATTGGCTTTAAATTAGGAGTGTCCTGACACACGCTTGACCCTCTTGTCAAGGGCTGGCAGGAACTTGTGGTTTATGGAAAGGAAAAGTGGTATGCGTTCAGTGAGCGGAAGGTACGTTTGCCGAGAAGACTTGGGAAAACATCTTGGGAGTTCTCGTATCCTCAAGGAAATAACGGGAGTTGGTCCAAGCCGACAGTCTCGTGGAGGCCCATCATAAGATTCATATTTTGGACTGCGTTGCCGGACGCTCCTTTGACGAGGTTGTCAATACCTACCATTACGACTACCCATCCGGTGCGCTCATCCAGTTCAACCGAAATGTGGCACTGATTTGATCCGCGTAACCGTGAAGTATCCGGGTAAATCCCTAACGGTAGAACTCTCACAAATGGCTCTGAACGATAATATTCCACATAAATTTCTCGGAGTGATTCTCTCGTCATCCCCTGTTTCAATGGCAGGTAAATAGTGCTCACCATGCCTCGGATGACAGGTATTAGGTGGGGTGTAAATCGGACTTTTATTGTCCGACCGGCCAAACCTGAAAGTTCTTGTTCCATCTCAGGGATATGCCTATGCATCGTAACACCGTAAGGTTTAAAACCTTCACCTGCCTCGCAGAAGCTCGTGGCAATTTTGGCCCCTCTTCCAGCCCCGGATATTCCGGATTTAGCATCTACAATAGGGCAGTCGGTACTCACTGAATCGCATCTCACAAGAGGCGCAGTACCAAGAATGACGGTTGTTGGGTAGCATCCTGGATTTGCAACCAGCTCCGCACTCCTAATAGCCTTGCGATGGATTTCAGGCAAGCCATAGACAGCCTTCTCTAAAATGTCAGGATCCTTGTGAGGGCCGTACCACTCTCTGTAAGTGTCGGCATCTCTAAGCCGGCTGTCAGCAGAAAGATCAACGACTTTAAGTCCGGCCGCGAGAAGCGGCCTGATAACTGCAGCCGCCTCACCGTGAGGTAAAGCCAGGAAGGCTACATCGGCATGAGGTTTTTCGATCAGCTCCGTCAGACTGGAAAGCGAAAAATCATTGTTTCCGAAGATAAAGGGGAAGGCTTCGCCGGCAGTTTTACCAGCCCAATCCCTTGAACTTCCCCCCACTATGTTGACCTCCGGGTGCGATGAAAGAATGCGGATCAACTCAATGCCGGTGTACCCCGTGGCGCCAAAAATCAGTGCATTGATCATTGGTTATTCCCTGCCGACCTCTCAAGATTCCGGACGATAATTAGGGGCCTCCTTGGTTATTACCACATCGTGGACGTGCGATTCCTTAAGACCCGCGGCCGTTATCCTCACAAAATTAGCTTTTGCCCTCACTTCCGCAAGATTGCGGGCTCCCAAATAACCCATACCAGCTTTGAGTCCCCCCATGAGCTGACTAACTGAATTGGCAACCGCCCCCTTGGCAGGGACCATCCCTACTATTCCTTCCGGGACCAATTTGTTCTCCGGCACTCCCTCATGCTGTCCGTAACGATCGCGAGACCCTTCCCTCATTGCCTCCAGCGATCCCATACCGCGATAGGACTTATAAGAGCGGCCCTGATAAAGAACCATTTCACCCGGGCTTTCGTCAGTTCCGGCCAAGAGACCGCCGATCATTACGGTATGTGCTCCTGCGGCAATGGCCTTGGTTATGTCACCGGAATACTTGATACCCCCGTCTGCTACGATGGGTACTCCTAACTGCTCTGCCTTTGCAGCACACTCCATGATCGCTGATATCTGAGGAACACCGACGCCGGCGATAATCCTGGTCGTGCAGATGGACCCAGGGCCAACCCCTACCTTTACCCCATCAACGCCTGCTTTCACCAGATCCTCAACCGCGTCAGCCGTGGCCACATTCCCGCCGATTATGGATAACTTGCCAAAATTACGTTTTAAATCACGAATAGTGTCTATAACATTCTTCGAATGGCCGTGAGAAGTATCAACAACGATTACATCTACGCCTCTTTTTAAAAGGGCTTCGACTCTCTCCTCACGATCCGGTCCGACACCCACGCCGGCTCCGACCCGTAGGCGTCCCAAACTATCTTTCGAAGAATTAGGATAGGTGATAGCCTTCTGTATATCCTTGATGGTAATCAAACCTTTTAGACGGTTTTCAGCGTCCACAACGAGGAGTTTCTCAATCCGATGTTTGTGGAGAAGAGCCTTTGATTCTTCGATTCCGATTTTTTCATCAACTGTAATGAGGTTTTCTCGTGTCATGACCTCCTGAACCTTCAGATCGAGGTCCTCTACGAAACGGAGGTCACGATTTGTAAGAATACCGGTCAGGTAACCATTTACCGTAACCGGTACACCTGATATGTGATATTTTTTCATAATGTTAAGGGCATCACTGATCTTTTGGTCAGGGGAAATTGTGATGGGATCAACGATTTTCCCTGATTCAGAACGCTTGACTCGATCCACTTCCCTGGCTTGCTGCTTGATTGTTAGATTGCGGTGAATAATTCCTATCCCGCCCTGTCGTGCAAGGCTGATAGCCATCTCGGACTCAGTTACCGTATCCATGGCAGCGCTTACCAGGGGAATATTCAGAAGGATGTCACGAGTCAACCATGTGCTTACATCGACCTCGGAAGGAAGCACCTCAGAATAACGCGGGCAAAGGATCACATCGTCAAAAGTTAAGGATTCTGTGCTGACCATCCGTCTGTCTCCATTCAAAAAAGTTTCAGATTTTGAAAAATTGTCTCTTAGTTATTCAATAAAACTGTTCTTACATCGATGAAACCAGAAACTCAATCAACGAATCGTAGGAGTCAACCGTATTAAGCCAAAACGGTCTGCAACCTTACAGAATGCCTCCGAAGCAGATTCCATGAAGATATCAAGGTAGTTGTCCCATCTTTTTTTGGGATAGACAAGTTCAGGTTCAACCTTTATGCCACCTAGTTCACAGGCGATTTTAACAGCGTCGTAGAAATTGCCGATCGTATCCACCAAACCCATTTCCTTCGCTTTCTCGCCGGTAAAAAATCTCCCGTCGGCAATGGCACGCAGTTTTCCCTCATCTATCTTTCCTTTTCGTGCTTTTGCTACATCCATAATGAACTGTTCGTGGATTTCCGCAGCAAATGTCTCCAGTATAGTCTGTTCTTCCTCGGTTAACGGGCGCACAACCGATCCGATATCCTTATATTTTCCTGCTTTGATCACTTTAATGTTGACGCCGACCTTGTCGATTACTTTCTGGAGGTCCGGCAGCATCATAATGACCCCGATGCTTCCTGTTATGGTGCCCGCAGAACACACAATTCTGTCGGTGTTGCTGGCAATGTAATAGGCAGCCGATGTTCCCACAGTCTCCATAGAAGCCACAACGGGCTTTTTCTTCTTTATCTTGGATATTTCACGATAGATTTCCTGAGCGGGAGCCACGGAGCCGCCGGGTGAATTTATTCGGATGACGATGGCCTTTACTGATGACCTGCGCTGAAACTTCCTCAACTCCTTGAGTAAATCGTCCGCAGAAGTGATCGTTCCTTCCAAATTAATTACACCAATTCTGTTGGAATGCTCCAGCAGATCGCTCCAGGAGAAGGTTTCCCCGTCCTTTTCCCACATTAAGGAAATGCCTATCGAGGCAGCAATGAAGACTATAACAACAAGAAAAATAAACAAGACGGCCTTACCCGTCCGGGACCTCTTCATTTAGAATCTCCTACAGCACTATTATGTCAGAGGTGGAAAGAATAATAGTATGTTCCTCGGATATGACGACCTTATCAAAATTATCTTTGGTCGGCAAGAATCAACACCGTGAAAAAGTGCTCTTTCAGCGGTTAGGATAAGCGCTGCCTAAAGATCTTAAGAAGACTCTCGTTATTTCCCAGGACTTCCTCAGCCCTGTTTTCGGTCATCCCTGCACCGACCAAGACTCTGACAGCCCCTTCACGACTGATGAGATTTTCAGGTGAGTGGGTATCCGTATCGATTACCAGTTTGGCTCCAACTCCGTCGGCAATTCGCGCAACATGTCCGTTGGTGAGACTGTGGCCTGCTCGAGCGGTAATTTCTAGACAGACCCCATTCTTTTGAGCCAAGCGGGCCTCATCAATGGTGATAAATCCAGGATGGGCTAGAATGTCCACGCCCGAATCTATCGCGGCACGGTTGGTACCAGGGGCTACCGGCTCGACCGGAGACTCTCCATGAACTACCACCAGCACAGCCCCCAACTTTCTAGCCTCGGCCACGAGTTCAGGAATTTGATCCGGCGGCGCATGAGTGATCTCGACCCCTGGAATAACAAAGACCTGCTGAAAACGATTCAACTCAGCGGCAACTTTCAATATCCTTGGCAGTACGAAATCCAGACTGGAACCGTCTACGTGATCAGTTAGACCTATAGCCCGGTAGCCAATACAAAAAGCTCTTCGAACCAACTCGCTTGGAACCAGCAACCCGTCACTGAAGAGAGTATGTGTGTGAAAGTCAATCAAGCGACTACCTCCTATGTTCTGTCAAAAGCTAAGATATTTGCCCTCGTTCGTATAGTGACTCCCAGTCTTCTAAAATATATCGATTTCTCGACAATTCCAAGGAAAAGCTCGGCGAAGCCCCTGGCTTGAACGATGTTTCTTGTTGCTAAGACTACCTTGTCTTGTTATCGTTCCAAAAAGTGCTTCCCATGATTTCAGTTTTATTTTAATATCGCTATTGCTGAAGAAGCTTACGGGAAAAGCTGGTGATCATTAGTTCGATGTCACAGGGCTTTGGTTTTTATGATGAAGCTTGATAAAATCGGATGTAATGTTTTTCGGTGCATATTGGTCACCGCGGTAATTGCCTCGATTATTCTATCATGGCTCCCGACAGAAGCCTTTGAAGCTGTGGATGTCATTTCCGGGGTCATAGATTCTTCTCAGTTCAAAGGCAAAGACCCCATATCAAGGCTCCGTTTGGCTGCGGACCTTCTCCATGACAAGAAGCTTAAACCCTCGGATATGACCTTTCTTCTCCTCGACTGGGGAGATCAGTATCTCAGGGAACCATCCGATCCCCTCGAAAGACTGAAACGGTGGACTGACCTAACGAATGACGAAAAGCTAAGCCACCTCAAGATTCCCAGGGATTTTTTTAACCGTATCTTGTTGGCAGAGTTTCTGGTGAACAAGACCCCTTACTTGAAGTCATCGCCTCAAAAGAGGCTTGAAATCATTTCCAAGCTGGAAGAAAAGAACCTCGTTGACTGGTCGGTAGCCCTGGCGTACGCCAGGCTTTACGCAGGAGCCATTCTCTCAGGCTCCAAGGGCTTTGACACGACATCCCCTCTGGAAGCCCTGAACATTCTAAAAAAGCTCGAAGATGGAAAACTCGTGGGGTGGCATTACCGGGTCCCTGTCGAGACAATTTTGGTTGCTGAGGCTTTGGCGATGGACAAGGCCTACCAGGAGGCCTCTCCTCTGGACCGCCTTGCTAAACTCAGGGAATTTGAGAAAAAAGGACTAGTCACTGCTCAGACCAAGAGGGAGCTTGAAAAACTTCCGGCCTGGAGGCTCCTAGTCACAGATCCTTCATTCTTAAAAGCAGATCCCAAGGCGAAAAAAGAAAAGCTTCAGAAACTCGAAGGGGATGGCCTGATTTCTCAGTCCACTGCTTCTGATCTCAAAGGAATCTTTCGGCCTTCCGCCTTGGCTCCATCTGTTAGACCAAAACCGTCTCCTCTCCCTCAAAAAATCTCTCCTTCAGTAAACTAGGGCGACAATCTCGAAAGGACAGTATTGTGTGCGGAATAGCAGGCTTCGTAAGTAATAATCACTGGCTGGAAAAAATTGACTCATCATGGGTCGACAGTACCGTGCAGCAATTAGAGGCAGCATCCTCCATGTCTTTCGGGAGCCACAATTTCGTCGGCCCTCTCAGTGGGCTGGTTGAGAGGTTTGACGATCTCATGTCTTTCGGCCTGCACCTGGAATTGATAAACGGAGGAGAGAACCTGAAGAGGGTCGAAAGACTGGCTGATATTCTTGATGCCTCGAATCAAAATATCGAAGCGTTTATGGTGGAGAACGGACCCACGGAAGCTCTCGAACAGATGTCCGAGGCTATAAGAGATTACTCCTGGCAAATAAGGCACGAAGTCCTCGGTAGTGCTGTAAGGGCCGCAGCACTTCTACCCTCTGGAATGCCCACTTCGGGGTCCGGGAGATCTCGAAGTTTTGCGGTTTGGTCCATCGAGCAAGTCTTGGAGAATCTGGATCGTCTCGAAGTCCGTGGCCGCGATTCGGCAGGCATCGCAATACAGTATGTGGTACCGACCGGGATGTATCCAGAAGCGACGGTTGGCCAAGAAGATCCTTTCTCTTTACCCCGCCCGGAAAAAATAGAGAAGGGAGTAAAGAGTGGTATGCATGTTGTAAAGCTACCGGACAGGCGAATTGTTGTCACTTTTGTATATAAAGTGGCCAATTTGGTGGGGCACCTGGGGGACAACACTACGGCGCTGCGAAATGCCATTCGAGCGGATGAACTATTGTGGACGGTAGCTGGCCAAATTCAGCATGTTAACATATTAGCCCATACGAGATGGGCCTCCAACGGAATTATCAGCTTGGCTAACTGCCATCCGGTGGACGGAGCCCTTTACAGAAAAGAGCACGAGGACACACTCGGGGATATGGCTGCAGAATTCGTGCTCAATGGAGATGTGGACAATTACCACATGCTGCTTGAAAAAGTGGTCCACGCACAAGGCTACGCTATTGAGCCTTCTATTACGACGGACGCCAAGATACTCCCTGTCTATTATCGACTCGGAACAGACTGTTCCCAATCTCCAGAGGACAGGTTCGCCGCATTGATGAACAACTGTGAAGGCTCTCTGGCAGTTGTGATGCAGCACCCTCATTACCCCAACTCCTGGTACCTAGGCCAGAAAGGAAGTGGGCAGAGCCTCTTTGTCGGCAAGATCAAAGATGGGTTTATCCTGGCATCAGAGGTTTACGGACTTGCTTCACGTACTCGTACTTCTTATAGCCTTTCGGGCACAAAGAGAGGAGGGACGCAGGCTGTCATACAGGCTGGTACGTCGGACAATGATGGTTTAAAAGGTCGTTTCCTCGAAGACGCTACGCCGTTTCAACTCAAGGCCGAACCCATATACATCCATTCGAGGGACATTTTCCGAAAATCCTACGATTATTACTTTGAAAAAGAAATTCATGAAGCCCCTGCCAGTGTTCATAAAACGATCAAAGGCAAGTATCGAAAAATTGCGAATAAAATAGAATTCGGATCCAACGGCTATGGATCCTTCGCAACCCTCCTCGGTCGCCTGCGCGATCCTGATTTGACTTCAATCAGAAGGATCATGGTTATCGGACAAGGAACCGCATCAGTGGCCGCCATGGGTGTGGCTCACTTGATTGAAAAGGCTCTGGCTCGATCACGTGTTGTGGTCGACTGGTGCAAGGCTTCGGAGATGTCAGGGTTCCTTTCGGAGGAACCGCTGTCGGACATGCTGTTGATAGCGATTTCCCAAAGTGGAACTACCACTGATACGAACCGTACCGTAGACGTGGCCGGATCGCAGGGGGCCTGGATACATGCCATTGTCAATCGTCGCAACTCTCCACTCGTGGAGAAGGCCGATTCGTACTTCTACACAAGTGATGGCCGAGACGTGGAAATGGCGGTCGCTTCCACAAAAGCATTTTACTCACAGATCGCTGCCGGAAAGTTGACTGCCCTGATGTTGGCCCGGGAATTTGGAAGTTTAACGGACGAAGAGATTTTTCAGGAAGTGGAGGAATTAGAGAGACTCCCGTCTGACATCCAATGGGTTTTGAAACACAGCCGGAGCATAAAGGATTTGGCTGAGAAGTACGGGCCGAGCAGCAGAAACTGGGCAGTAGTAGGGAATGGTCCCAACAAGATAGCTGCCGATGAGATCAGGATTAAACTGAGTGAGCTTTGTTACAAATCCATACCATGCGACTTCACTGAAGACAAGAAACACATCGATCTTTCTACAGAACCGCTTACCATAGTAGTGGCCAATGATCTCCCGGAGCATATTGTTCAAGATACTGCAAAAGAGGTCGCAATTTTCAAGGCACATAACGGCAAGCCCTTGGTAATATGTGCACGCGGAGAAAAACGGTTCAATGATCATGCGGAAAGTTTGATAGAGGTTCCCAACACAGGCTCCGGTCTCGGCTTCGTGACCGCGACAGTGGCCGGTCACCTGTGGGGGTTCTACGCTGCCAAAGCAATCGACTCTCGCGCCGATGTGTTGCGAAGCGTCCGTTCCATGCTGACACAGGTATTGGATGAACCGCTCGTATGGAATCCGGAAGCCTTCAGATCAAAGTGGACGGAAATCATGGGTTTGATCGAGCAAGGTCAGATGAACACGGCTTTGCCCGCTTCTTCTGTGGCTTCGCTTGCCCTCTTCGCTGCAGGATTGAGGTATGATGATTGGTGGCGTGAAATCCCAGTGTCCGTAGTCAGTGAAGGAATAGGGATTTTGAATAAAGCCATAGAAGAAATGACAAGACCTATAGACACTATTCGCCATCAGGCCAAAACAGTTACCGTCGGTATCTCAAGGCCTAAGGAAGTGATCACGCCTGTACTCCTGAAAGCTCTTGAAGAACTTTCAGTTCAGCCCGCTAAAATCAAGGAACTGGACCTGAGACTGCTCCGAACGGTGTCCCCAATTATTTCCGAGGTACATGGCGGGCTGTTTTACCGAGTTGTGGAAACGGCAGATGGTACACCGGCAAGCTATACCGGAGAAGCATCATTGATCCAAACGGTCGGGCGCTTCGGCTCATGTCTGGGAAAAAGTTCCAGGTATGATGAGCCAAAATCCGCCGGCGGCAGCAAGCGAACTGCCCTAAGGCTTGGTCGGGCTGTGTGGAGTTCAGGACGGGGCGGCCAAGAAAACCTATTGATTATACCCTTGTTTGATCAAAAAATTGGCGATTGCAAAGGCATATTGCTGTTTCATCTCAACTTTGCGGTCCATTCAACACTTCAACAAAAGCTCGGCATCCTAAGAGGAATGGGAAATCGGTATCACGAATTAGTAGAGCGGCTTGAGGACCTTTCCAGCTCCTATTCACTGGAAGACTTTCTCGAAGCCGTCACTCCCCGCGATCTGATACTTGCTCCGGTTGAGAGCATGGTATTATCAAAGTCCGAATGAGATGGTAGTAGTAACTGGGGTCACCCATTTTAAACATTTAAAAAGCCTGTTTTCACTATCACTACATTTTGTTGCGTGCCTGCCGAACGATCCGAGTTTGCCCCGCTTGACAAGTTAAACATAAAAAGATATATAAACTCGTAGGTTATTTGTAAAAGTTAAACCATAATAGTAGCAAGACTGCGAGCCTGTTCATGGTTCAAAAACTGATTCGCTTGTGTGTGTTGACCCTGGTTATATATTTTTTGCCCTCAATCCAGGGAAGCGCGCCTGCCTTCGAGATATACCCTAGACCCCAGGAGCAATACATAGTCCAGAGAGGCGATTCTCTTTATAGTATTGCCGGCAAATACTATTTCAATCCCAGCCTCTGGCGCAATCTATGGAGCCATAATCCAGGTATTTCTGTAAGACACACTGGGACATCTCCTGAGAAAGAGCCGCTCATACCAGGCACAAAAATGCTCATTTATAATGCCCGGTCTTCTTATCCGGCATTCAACGAGTCTTATTCCCCCCCGACGGGAATTCCTGATGATGTACGATTTATAGTAAACAAGGTCCCGTACAAAGGAATCCCGTACGATAGGCAGTTTTTCAAGTATAAGTTGAGTTCTAGGCCAACTCAGATATGGGGTTACATTGTAAGTTCTCCTGAGTTGAACAAAATCAATTTCCTCGAAAGAGACCTAGTGTATGTTAGGTTTCGGCCGTCAAAAAAACAAGTGGTACTAGTAGGAGACCGTTTCGGTATCTATCGGGATAGAGGCCCACTATATCATCCGGTTAACCCGGACAGAGAAATCGGGTATCTTACTGAAATCGTCGGAGAGATCGAGGTCACGAGCACTGGCAATGACCTCATTACTGCTATTATATTGGAAAGCTACGTGGAGATTGAGCGAGGAGACAAGGTTTGTTTTTACGCTCCTCGAGCACGGGAAATCGTCCCGACTAAAACTCACAAAATGTTGACCGGCACTATCCTGGTTTCAGCAACAAGGGAAACTTATTACCCTGATAGCAGCAATCTGGAAATGGACATTGTATTCATTGATCGGGGCGAGTGCGACGGGCTGAGAGAGGGTACGCTTCTCAACATATATCGTCCTAACGAGCCTGCACCCGACCCCTATTCGCAGCGATGGATGCCGGTGCCGGACACTTTCCTTGGTGAAGGAATCATCTTAAAAGCTTTTGACAAGAATTCTACTGTCCTTATTACCAGGTCTCGGGAGGAAGTAGTGCGAGGGGACATAGTAAAG
>Ga0194058_10000913_pt1 | contig 14676 bp, 9 predicted proteins | sample SepL4417m_MetaG_FD_155490 | JGI IMG/M metagenome (GOLD analysis project Ga0194058, IMG submission 155490) | Anoxic zone freshwater microbial communities from boreal shield lake in IISD Experimental Lakes Area, Ontario, Canada - Sep2016-L442-17m | ecosystem: Environmental > Aquatic > Freshwater >... | reverse complement strand
ATCTGCCACTCGTCGCGTAGCGACGCCCTGACGGTAGCCGTGGGTTTTAACCCACGGTCTGAGGCATTCCGTCACCCGTTCGTCGCGTAGCGACAATTGAAAACATTCAGGCGTCGCTACGCGACGCAATGTCTGTGTGCCGCTCCGTGTCCGTGGGTTAAAACCCACGGCTACCATCGGCAGTCGCTACGCGACCAGAAGCAGGACGTCAAATCAACATGCCCCAGAAAATCGCTGATAAATGGCCGTGAAGATGCTCGGCGACCGGCTGCGCCCTTCGACGGATGAACTGCTGGGCTGTTTGGCGCGAACACCCGCTTTCCGCACCCAAAACAGGAAAAGCCATAATTTTTCGCAAGGTGCCTTGTAATCTTAAATATTCGGATTAAACTGACAGACTGGCCCAATTCTCCCGTGACCTCACGCGGGCTAGGAGGCCCGTTTTGAAGATGATTCAATTTGCGATGGAGACGTAATGCAAAGATAAGAACAGGCCGCTTGACGGCCGCGAATACATATTGATCGACGCGTAGCGTCAAGTAACTGCTTCCCTCGAAACTGCCAACCTGAGCGAAAGCTCTTGTACAGAAGCAGCCTTGTGCCACGCCCCGAAAGGGGCGTCGGCCAGGCTGTTCTGTGCGCCCCTTGGCAGGGGTCGAGGGAGCGGCTCGGATCGGCGCCCTTTTTCTTTTATGCCGCACCGACATGCTTGTCGCCAATCCGCAACTACATCCGAATACAAACGGTATTTCTTTACTCTTCGATTTCAGGGCGACTGTCGCTCGCAACATCAAAGGAGATTTGAGATGAGAAGGTTGATGGCAGGCATTGTGACGTTTGGTATCGTTATCAAGAGGAGTGCGTGGTTCGGGGCCGTGTTCTGTGCCGTGTGCTTCGGTGATGTCGCCGGGGCTGCTACGATTACCTACAACGCCAGAGCCGATTTCTCTGGTGCATCCAATCCCAACGGTCAGTGGAGCTACGGTTATCGCCCAAGTTCCAGCGACCCAATGATTCTCTTCACACATTATGCCGACCCACCCAACAATGTGGGAATGGCTCACGGTACTACAGGAAATTTAACTTGGCACGCTGATAACTACATTTTCTCCTTTGCACCAGGCGTCTATTTAATTCCACCCACACAAATTGGCGGGCCGAATGACATTGGTTTCCACCCCGCTCCCGGTGCCTGGGCGACAGGTCATGATTTAGACTGGGGGATGATTCGCTGGACGGCACCGGACGATGGAACGGCAAATATATCCGCCGGGTTTGGTGGGACGTCTGGTATCGGTACGGGCCGTAGAGACGTGTATGTCTATCAGGGTTCAATCAAACTTTCATCTGCCAATATCGCTGGGACGCAAACGGCTTCCTACAATGGCACTCGTGCAGTCCACGCCGGGGATACGATTGATTTTGCAGTCGGACCTTATGACACATGGGGTGGTGATTCAACCTCACTTTCCGCCATAATAAACTTCACTTCCACCCCTATCCCCTCCATATTCGCTCTCCTCAGTCCATCGAATGCCACGATTATCACTGGTGGGACAGGATCGTTGGGCATCACGGTCAAAAACACAGCGGCAACTGGTGCTAATAACCTCAACTACACGCTGACTGCCGCTGTCCCAATCGGAAACGCCTCGCTAGGATCGGTAACTCCTGGTTCCGGCAACCTCACTCCCAGTACAAGTCAATCTAGCACGGTATCAGCCAGTTCCAGCAATTTGGGCTTGAACACAATTCGGTTCACGGCCACGGATTCTAACGCTTCCAATTCGCCACAAACAATCGATGCAACCTTGACGGTTCTCGGCCATACTGTTCCGAGCTTGACCCTACTCAGTGGCAACAGCCAAACGGTGATCATTGGAGCGAACGGCGTTACCGCAGGGCTGAAGTTGTCCAACGGAACCCTCAACCAAGCCGGTCTTGCCTCGTTGGATGTCAATTCGCTGGGGACACTCGTTACCGGCTCTACCGGCAATAAACTGGTGGCGTCCGGTTCCTCGCAGTCCTACACGGCGTCATTAAACACCGGAACGCTAGGCATGCAGGTCAAGACCTTCAGCTTGACCGTTGGCGATGACAAAACGCTATCGGGTGCGTCATCGGCAACCGCTCTTTCGACCACGGCAACTCTCACGGTTCTCGGCCATACCGCTCCGAGCTTGAGCCTACTCAGTGGCAACAGTCAAACGGTGATCGTAGGAGCGAACGGCGTTACCGTAGGGCTGAAGTTGTCCAACGGCACCCTCAACCAATCTGGTCTCGCCTCCCTGGATGTCAATTCGCTGGGAACAGGCGTAGGCGGAACTACGGGCGGTAAACTGGTTGCATCGGGTTCTACGCAGTCGTACACGGCAGCGTTAAACACCAGCACGCTAGGCACGCAGACGCAGACATTCAGCCTAAACGTAGGCGACGACCAAACGATTTTGGGAGCGTCGTCGGCAAGCAATCTTTCAACAAGTGCATCGTTGACCGTTCTCGGCCATACCGCTCCAAGTCTCACCATCAGCAGCAGCGGCAACAATCAGACGGTCATCGTCGAGGCTACAGGCATTACCGCTGGACTAAAACTGTCCAATGGCACCCTCAACCAAACCGGTCTCGCCTCCTTGGATGTCAATTCGCTGGGAACACTTGTTACCGGCTCGACCGGCAACAAATTGGTGGCATCCGGTTCTACGCAGTCCTACACGGCAGCATTAAGCACAGGTACGCTAGGAACGCAGACCCAGGTGTTCAGCCTCAATCTTGGCGACGACAAAACGCTGCTGGGTGCGTCTCCAGCAACCAATCTTTCGACCACGGCAACTCTCACGGTGACGGACCACTCCAACGCTTCCCTTTCCTCTGGCACCAACCTGAAGACTAAGACGATCAGCTTTGGCAACTTCCTCAAGGGGGCGACGGCACCACCCCGCCAGAGCTTTACCATTTACAACCGTGCAGCGAACACGTTGCCAGCCTACACAGCGAATATGCAACTAATCGACTACACGGAAGCGGGCGATCCGGCACTTTCACCGACCGTCTTTCTGTTCGGGGGAATGTCGGCGGGTGGTTACGTGACCTTTCCAGCCTCCCTGAACACCAGCAACTACACCACGACGGGGGAAACGACGCTCACGATGTCCTCCTCCCAACTGGTGGATGACAGTCCGTTGCCGGGTGCGGGCAGCAACAACAACGGGACGATCATCGTCACGCTGCAAGGGAACGTCGGCACCGCCACGGCAGATGCCAGCAACTCTCCGACTAAATTTGGCACTGCATTGAATGCCCCAATAGCCAGGAACGCCAGCTATGCCAACCTTGAATCCATGGCAATGGCAACCACGGGCAGCGGCGGAGCAGGCAGGATCGGCAGCAAGGCGACGATTCTGGCGGGAACCGCAAGCGTTGCCACAACGGCCAGCATGGCTTGGCGGACGGGGGCCAAGAATCCACTAACGGGCATTCAGGAGGCATTTATCAGTGATGTCGTCGATTTGACCGGCATGGGAATCGTGGATGAACCGAAATATCACGGGAGCCTCCATACGGATACGTTCGTGCTGCAAATGAGCTACAATTCGCTAGCCTTCGAAGCTAGGACTGGGCTGAGCGAACTGGGGGCTGCCAATGCCGGATTTATCCAAATGGAATATCTGGATCAGGGGGTTGATGAATTAGCTGGCACTGGGGACGATCAGTGGAAGTTGGCCGTGCTTGGTAATTTCGGCGGAACATCTCACTTTGTAGGCGTCCAGCCGTATAACTCCAGCTTCTTCGTGCTGGGTGATTATGGCGTGGATGTAATTTCTCATTCCGTCTGGGCAGTTCTGGATCACAATAGCCAATTTGCCGTAGTGCCCGAACCCTCCACCTTTGCCTTGCTCGGTGTCGGCGTGATCGGACTTTTTGGTTACGCATGGAGGCGGCGAGCGGCGAGAAGAACGGCACTGGCTGAAGCACCAGACGATGCCCCGGCGATCCTGGCCTTCCCTGCACATGCCTCCCATCAACCGGAATCGAAACGGCTGGCAGCGTGATTTCTCCGCGTGGGGTCGGGCCGAAGCAATTCGTGAGGGATATTGCCTTCACGTAGCGAGACTGCCAGCGAGGAGGCTTCCGTCTGGCTGATCTCATGGCCCCGGTGGGCCAAGACGTGCTTTACGGCCGCGGCACCGGGAAGCTCAGGGCTAGCCCGGGGCATGCGGTGCGAAGGTTCAGCAGCACGGCATGGGTTTGGAAAGGGTTCCAGACACCCACGGTATCGGCCAGGCGGAAGCGATCGGCCCCCGCTTGCCGCGCCGTTCGTGCGCATGTAGAAACATCGACTGCTCGGGAGACAGGTGCCACTGAGTACCGAAGCGGCTGTTGCCGTACAGCCCGCAGAATTCCCAGAACGATGCAAACCACGGTGTGCTGTCGCCTTCACGGGCACTGGGGCTGGAGGCGATCACCCACCCCTTCATCACTTCCTGAAGGAACGCGTTGTGTAGCAACCGTTGCGATGGACGCGACTCAGCTCGTCGGATCGGAACATGCGGCGTCCGCCCTTTTGTAACGCCTGAAGTGCGGCCAGCGATTCCGCGAGTTTTTCGTTCGGTATTGCCATGGGAGCCCCAGTGTAGGTTACTCACGTTTCCAAGTATATTGTGCCATACAAGAACAAGTATGTTGTGTCGTGCGACTACAAGTCAACTAAGCTGTCTCAATACAAGTAAACACGGATTTCGCCCATGCATGGTATGCCTGATTAGCGGCATGAAGTTTCATCCCAGTGAGCCCGGCGTTTACGGGATTCTGGTCTTCGATGGCATTGTTTTCGTAGTTGCCCTTTTAGTTACAAGGGTTGTGAGCGAGTTGTGCTTACCAATGCGAGGCGGGCCGATCATCAAAACGCCGCTGGACACGCCGCACCCGTAGGGCGGGTGGAGCACGGAAACTCAACCGCAGTGGTGCGTTGCGCGAACCGGTCTAAACCAGGTGGAAGGTTGCCATTCGGTGGATTCCGTGCGCAACCCACCATTTCCCTAGAGGGTTCGCTCCACGCACCCTACAATTTATGAATAATCAGCAGCGATTCTCTGGGGCTGAATGCTTCAGACCGTTGGCGCGGCTGCCTCGCCGCTGCCCGCTCCAACTGCGGCGGACTGCTCGGGAGCATTCTGCACCGAACCGAGGAACTTCAACTGCTTCTTGCCGGCCACCTCGGCCACATCGACCGTGATCGTGTCTAAGCCGTTGAACTCGCCCTTGAGCAGTTCTTCGGAGAGCGGATCCTCGACGAGGTTCTCGATCGCCCTGCGCAAGGGACGTGCGCCGAAATCGAGATCCTTACATGCCCTGCGAACGATCAGTTCCTTCGAGTCGTCGGTTAGCACTAGGTCTAGGCCGCGCTCCTTGAGCCGCTCGCGAACCTTTTGGACCTCCAATTCGATGACATTCTTCAGATCGTTCTCCGTCAGGTGACGGAAGACGATGATGTCGTCGATACGGTTGAGGAACTCTGGCCGGAAGACCTTTTCGATCTGCTCCTGCACGCGGTTCTTCATGCTGTCGTACGTGGCGTCGTCGTCCGGCTTCTGGAAACCGAAGGCCGATTCATTCTTGATCGCGTCGGCACCGGCGTTGGTGGTCATGATGACGATCGTGTTGCGGAAGTCAACATTGCGGCCGAAGCTATCCGTTAAACGGCCCTCTTCCATGACCTGCAGCAATGTGTTGAAGACGTCCGGGTGTGCCTTCTCGATTTCGTCGAGCAGCACCACGGCGTAGGGCCGGCGACGGATCTTCTCGGTCAACTGGCCGCCTTCCTCGAAGCCGACGTAGCCCGGCGGGGCACCGATCAAGCGGCTGACGTTGTGCTTCTCCATGTACTCGCTCATGTCGATCTGGATCAGTGCGTCTTCGTCGCCGAACATGAATTCGGCCAGGGCCTTGGCCAAGAGGGTCTTACCCACGCCGGTGGGGCCGGCGAAGATGAAGCAGCCGGTGGGCCGTTTGGGATCTTTCAGCCCGCTGCGGCTGCGACGGACGGCTTTGGAGATCGATTTGATTGCCTCGTCTTGGCTGACGACCCGCTTGTGCAGATCGCCTTCCATCCGCATGAGTCGCATCGAGTCCTCGGTCGACATCCGAACCAGCGGAATGCCGGTGATCTTCGACACGACTTCGGCAATCACGTCCTCGTCGACCACGCCGTCGGTGGCGCGGGACTTTTCCCGCCACTCATGCGTGATCAACTGCTTCTTCTTTTTGAGTTTGTCGGCCTGATCGCGCAGCGCGGCGGCCTTCTCGAAATCCTGGTTGGCGACCGCTTCTTCTTTTTCACGATTGAGGTTCTCGACCTCTTCGTCGATCTCCTTGAGATTGGGTGGACGCGTCATCGACTTGAGGTGAACCCGCGCGCCCGCCTCGTCGATCACGTCGATCGCTTTATCCGGTAGGCAGCGGCCGGTGATGTAACGGCTCGACAACTCGACGGCGGCCTCGACGGCGTCGTCGGTAATCTGCACATGGTGGTGCGTCTCGTAGCGATCGCGGAGACCCTTGAGGATCTCGATCGTTTCCGGCTTGGTCGAAGGTTCGACCATCACCACTTGGAAGCGGCGGTCCAATGCGCTGTCCTTCTCGATATACTTGCGATACTCGTCGAGCGTCGTGGCGCCAATGCACTGGATTTCGCCGCGGGAAAGGGCCGGCTTGAGTACGTTCGAGGCGTCGATCGCGCCCTCGGCACCGCCTGCTCCCACGAGGGTATGCAGCTCGTCGATGAACAAAATCGTGTTCTTTGCGCGGCGGACTTCATTCATCACCGCCTTGATGCGCTCTTCAAATTGGCCGCGATACTTCGTACCGGCAACCATCATTGCCAGGTCGAGCACCACAATGCGCCGGTCGGCAAGCAATTCCGGCACGTCGCCGTTGACCACGCGCTGGGCGAAACCTTCCACGATGGCCGTCTTGCCTACCCCGGCCTCACCCAGCAACACCGGGTTGTTCTTGGTGCGGCGGCCGAGGACCTGCATCGTCCGCTCGATTTCTTTCTCACGGCCGATGACCGGATCGAGCTTGCCTTGCCGGGCCAGTTCGGTCAGGTCGCGGCCGAAGCTGTCCAGGGCAGGGGTCTTCGACTTGCCGGACCGCGGCGACTCGCCGCTTTGGCTCTGCTGCTCGCGTCCGCCACCACCGCCGCCGCCACTCAGGCTGCCGGCCCGCTCGGAGCCTTCGGACCCTTCCATGCCATGCCCCAACAGGCTCAGCACTTCCTCGCGGACTTCTTCCAACTTCAAACCGAGGTTCATCAGGACCTGGGCGGCCACGCCTTCCTGCTCGCGCAACAGGCCGAGCAGGATGTGCTCGGTACCGACGTAGTTGTGGCCCAGGTTGCGGGCCTCTTCCATCGAATACTCGATCACTTTCTTAGCGCGGGGCGTCTGCGGCAGCTTGCCCATGGTCACCATGTCGGGACCGCTTTGCACAAGCTTTTCGACCTCGAGGCGGATCTTGCGGAGATCGACCTCGAGATTCTTCAGCACATTGGCGGCCACGCCGCTTCCTTCTTTGATCAGGCCGAGCAGGATGTGCTCGGTGCCGATATATTCGTGATTGAACCGCTGGGCCTCCTGGTTTGCCAGTTGCATCACCTTGCGGGCGCGGTCAGTGAATCGTTCGTACATTCAATTGTCTCCCTTGCTCTCATGCTCCGAATTCACGGAGGTAACGGTATGTTTGCGGGCCTCGGTGAGCAACTCTCCCTCACGGTGGATCTCCAGGGCCCAGCGATGGGCACCGTCAAGCCGTACGAGATGATTGAGTTGATGAGTCGCGTCGTCGAACCGCTTGGTGTGTCGCAAGAGCGTGGCCATCAGGAGCCTCGCTTCCAGGTCGTGCTCGTCGCGACGCAACAGGACGTTCAATTTTCGTTCGGCTTCAAACCAGTTCCCTTTTAAGTAATCTTCCAAGGCTTCTTCAAAAATCTTTCCGCCGGTTTTCTCGGAGGCCGTCGCTTGTCGCCGGTCGGCCCATGCCCAGTAACCTGCGGAAATGCTCCAGGCCACTCCAAGGAAGACCCAACTAATTATACGCAACTCGCGCGCAAGTAAGTCGGTCCAAAACCAAGTTCCCAGGAGAACCGCATTCAACATGGCCGCTGCCGTGACGGCAAAGGCCAGGGCGGCCCAATTCCCATCACGAACCAACTGCGGTAATCCCGGCCACAAGTAGACCGGCCACGGTGTCCTGCGCATCGGCTTTCACATCCCTGACCAGAGCCCTTGCTCGCCCTTCGTAGAACGGAATTTATTCCGTTGCTTTGTTTTTCAGGCAAACGGAATGAATTTCGTTCTACATATATCTAGTGGCAATGACATCCACCACTAGACGTATAGTGGCTCGCCGAAACCTCCCTGAACAACGGTTCCGCGCAATCTACGAGCCGATAACCACCGAATTGTAGCTTTGAAAAGGATTGGAATCAAGGTAACTAATGGAAAGAAGGGCTCATCGACGGGTTTGCGGACAATTGTGGTGCGGGCGTCCCGCCTGCCCAAGATGTTTGGGTGAACGGGGCAGGCGAGACGCCCGCACCACAAACTTGGCGGAGAATGGAAAGAAGGAATGGCTGCCCGGATTGCATCGGCGAAAGCGATTTGAGAGACTAAAGGGTATGAATTCCCAGTATATTTCCAACCCGATCGCCCTACTCAGAATCCTCGATGCGGCCGCCAATCGCGCTCGGGAAGGACTTCGGGTGATCGAAGATTGGGCTCGCTTTGCCTTGGATGACGCCCATTTGACGGAGTGCCTCAAGCAAATTCGTCACGATCTGGCCGCCGCCTTGGCTTGTATTCCGTGGGAGCAACGACTTGCCGCCCGAGAAACCCAGGCCGATGTCGGAACCGGAATTACCACTCCTTCGGAGCATAGCCGAGAGAAACTTTCGGACGTTTTGATGGCTAACTTTCTCCGGCTTCAAGAGAGTCTCCGGAGTCTCGAAGAATTTGGAAAAATAATTAACCCCACGATTGGGTGTGCTGTTGAGCAGATTCGGTATCGGACTTACACCGTCCAGCGGGCGATTGATTCCACGCGTATCGGATTGGACCGATTGGCGACGGCACGACTTTACGTATTGCTGGATGGGCAAGCGACGGTCGAGCAGTTTGAGCGAATGGCCCAGCGACTGATTGAGGCCGGGGTGGATCTCCTACAGTTGCGCGACAAGCGGTTGGCCGACCGGGAGCTGATCGACCGTGCCCGACGTTTGCGGCGACTGACACGGGATACCCAAACGCTCTTGGTGATCAATGATCGGCCCGATCTGGCTGCCTTGACGCTGGCCGACGGTGTCCATGTGGGCCAGGAGGAGCTTTCTGTAAAGGATGCGCGATCGATTGTCGGTCCGGATGCGTTGATCGGCGTATCGACGCATTCGATTGAGCAGGCTCGGCAGGCGGTACTCGATGGGGCGAATTACATCGGCGTCGGGCCGACGTTTCCTTCCGGCACGAAGCAGTTCGATCATTTTCCTGGGGTGGAGTTGTTGCGAGCGGTCGCCGCCGAGATTCGGTTGCCGGCCTTTGCCATCGGCGGCATCACGCGGGAGAATATGGGGCAAGTAAAGGCAGCAGGGTTCGTGCGAGTAGCCGTCCGTGGGGCGATCACCGGGGCGGAATCTCCGGTTCAGGCTGTGAGAGAAATCCGAGAATTTATGATGACAGAAAAATGATTGACAGAAATATAGCGAGTTCGCCGAACCAGCGTTTACGCTATATTTCTGTCAATAATATTTCTGTCACTACCTTCCATTTAGGGACGCATCCAATGCCTGTTCATGTGAAGCACGAGGTTCGGCGGTTAACGCAGCATGAATTTTCGGTTGTCGCCTATCAAGTGATGGGAACATTGTTTGAAATCCACGAAGACTTGGGGCGGCTGTTCGATGAGGGGATATATCAGCGGGAACTCCATCAGCACTTGCCGGAATTACACAGCGAAGTTCCGATCGAGGTTACATTTGATGCGTTCAGCAAGACCTACTATCTTGACGTACTATTTCACGGAGCGATCTTTGAGCTAAAAGCGGTGGAGATGCTTGCCCCACGGCACCGCTCGCAGTTGCTCAATTATTTGTTACTAACGGATGCGGAACATGGAAAGCTTGTGAACATGCGACCGCAAAGAATTCAGCATGAATTCGTCAATACTGGCTTGGTTCGAACGGACCGGACTGCGTTCGATGTGCATGATCATAATTGGAGCGATTGCGGCGCGATAAATCTGAAAGTCTGGTTAATCGAGCTTCTTCGCAATCTAGGCGTTGGACTGGATTTGAAGTTCTACCAAGAGGCTGCGCTACACTATTGTGGCCCAGCGGCTGGTGTGATCAAGGTGGAGATTTGTGGGGCTGGCGGCAGTATCCTTGGCCACCAGGAGCAGCCTCTGCTGAGTCCAGAGGTGGCTCTTCGTATCAGTGCAATTGATCCCGACCGTTGTGTTGATTTCGAGCACCAGCTCCGTTGTTTTCTCCGCCACACGTCCTTGAAAGCTCTACAGTGGATCAACCTCACGCGACCGCTTGTCACATTCAAGACTCTTTCCTGACTTCATTTTTCTGTCCCCTTCATTTTTCTGTCGTAAATCCATGCTCTACGAAGTTGAACTCAAATTCCCCGTGCCCGATTTAGCGGCCTTTTCCAGGAAACTGATCGAGCTGGCTATTCCGATTTCTCCTGCCCAGGAGGAAATGGATGTTTATTTTGCCCATCCGTCACGGGATTTCGTGAAAACGGATGAGGCCCTTCGGCTGCGCCGCAGAGGCGATGCGAACTACATCACCTACAAAGGACCGAAGATCGACGTCACGACCAAAACCCGTCGCGAGATCGAAATGCCGCTAGGCCCAGGGCCGGAATCGTTGGCCTCCTGGACGGCATTGCTGGAAGCGGTCGGGTTCCGGCCGGCCGGCGAAGTCCGTAAATCTCGCCGCAAGGCAGATATCCCTTGGCAAGGCTGCGAGGTGGAAGCCTCCCTGGACGAAGTCGATGGGGTCGGCACGTTTGTCGAGTTCGAGTTGGTGGTCGAGGAAAGCGGGGTAGAAGCGGCCAAAGCCTGCATCCAATCCCTGGCCCAATCGTTTGGCCTGACCCAAGGCGAACGGAGAAGCTATCTTGAGCTGCTACTGAAGGTATGTTTATAGCCCCAGCACGTCTTCCATTCCATACAGCCTGCCCACGGAGGCTGAATGGGAGTATGCCGCACGGGCAGGTGCGAGCACGGGCGGCCTTGGCGAGGTAGAATCGAACAGCGACCTGAACGACGCTGCATGGTACGCAGCGAACTCCCGTGGTTGTGGTCCACGCTCCGTCGGAAAGAAAGCACTCAATGCTTGGGGGCTGTGCGACATGTATGGTAACGTGGCCGAATGGTGCGCCGATGGCTATGCAGCCGACTATTATGCCAAATCGCCTACCGACGACCCAGCCGGTCCGACTGCGGCCGCTGTGCGTGTGGTTCGTGGCGGATCGTGGAATCATCCCGCCTCGGCCTGTAGGTCGGCAGCCCGCTTTTCGGCAAAGCCGGACGAGCGAAGGTCGAATGTCGGATTTCGAGTCGTGTTGGAGACGAAACCGTGACCAGACGGCTTGCATTGGTGCTTTACATTGACCGCCGACTGGACCGCCGACTGGACAGAGCGACGGCAGAGGACTAGAATCCAAAATATGGAATACAGCCACATCATTACCATTGAACCAGACAAGCGAAGTGGTCAGCCTTGCATTCGGGGTTTGCGGATGACCGTGCAAGATGTACTAGAGTATCTCGCATCGGGCATGTCGCATGCAGAGATTTTGCGTGATTTCCCCGATTTGACCGAACAAGATATCCGCGCTTGCCTCAGTTACGCCGCTGACCGAGAAAATCGCCTGTGGGTGGTGCCTGCAACATGAGGTTGCTCTTCGATCAGAACCTTTCGCATCTTCTGGTCAAGCTGCTCCTGGAAGAGTTTCCCGGGTCGGTTCATGTTCGAGATCTGGGGCTGGCTGCGGCAGCCGACACGGTTGTTTGGCAATATGCAATGGAGAATGGATTTATAAATCAGCGCACTCCAAATTTACGCCAGCAACGCGCGGAGTTTCTCTGGTATATGGAGACAGTCAGGCTCGGATTCCAGCGGGTCGCCGGTCACTCCGTAGGCCCGCGAACGGCTGCCGCCGCAGATCGTGTTGTATTCGCAGACACCGCACTTCCCCTTGAAACCGCTCGGCGTGCGAAGGCTGAGAAAGACGACTGAGCCGTCAAGCATGACGAGTGGTTGCCGACAGAGTATCGCCAGGAAGCGTACCAAAGACCTCAGCAAGCACTGGAGCTTGACCAAGATACAGTCAAACTACCTGACACTATCGGATTCTATGTGTTGGTCTGTTATTACGAGGTTTCTTGGCTAGACTGAAGTTCCCCCCAGAGAAATGCAAGAATCCCCTGTAATTCCGGGCGTTTAAGCTCGGATTGGGTGTGGTGGCTCTGCCTACGGGCTGATGGACTGAAGCAGGTTGAGGGCTCTTTGTTGTTGGATGTTGGGCATGGTGGTCTTTGTGAATGTGGGGGCCTCGGCTCCGAGGCCGGGACAGCGACAAATGTTGCTGACGATGCGAGCGAGGTCGTCCAGCAGGGTACGGAAGGAATGAACGACGGAATCGTTATCGAGTTGCTTGGTCCGCACCTTCTTTAGGGCCGCCGCCGAACGCTTTGCGGGTGCCACGGGGTCGCGTGAGAGCTTGCTGTCCTGGTTTTCGTCGGCGAAGAGCAGCGGACGCCACGCTTCGATCATGTGCCACTGGACGTAGTAGGCGAGCATGCACAGAAAAATGTGCGCTCTCACCCGGTTCTCGAGACGATGGCGGATGGGTCGAACCATCAAGTCCACGCTCTTGAGGCAGCGAAACGCGCGCTCGACGTTGCTGAGTAGCTTGTAGCTGCGGACCATTTGGCCTGCGTCCATCGTCTCGGTCGAGACGCTGCTTCGTACAACGTAGATTCCGTCGAGCGCGGCCTCGGCCGCGACCGCCTCTTGGTTGATTTCAAAGCGGAATGAGTCGTCATTAATGTGAAGCACAAAGTGCTTGGACATTTTGTACTTATTAACGACTTTGCCCACTCGTACCCCGATTGCGTCCTGGCCATGTAGCTGCCCCTGCTTGGTTTTCTGCCGGACCTTGTCGAGCTTCGCAGCGATGGATTCGATCTGCCGCTCGTACTGAATCAGCCGCGTTTCGGCTACTTTCGTGTTTTCGTTGCTCTTGGCTGCCGCCTCGGCGGCGATCGCGTCCCGGTCGATCTTGTAGTCAAACCCGTCGTCGCGAAGGTCGACCGTATAGTGCTTGCCGACTTTGTATTGCTTGAGTATCCTGTCAACCTGAGTGCCGATGCTCTCCTTGCCGTGCAGTCGGCCACGATTCACCATGCGGAAAATACGGTCCAGCTCCTGGGTCGTTGCCTTGAGTAAGCTGATGCGCTTGGCGACTCGCCGCTCGGCCAACTCGAGATTGCGACAGGCCACCAACCGCTCGCCGGGAAAGTCCGGATGCGTAAGTTCAAAGAGGTTGCGTTCATCAAACAGCCCCATCTGAATCGAGCCCCCCGTAACCAGCTTCTTGATCGCCCCTGGGCGAAGAGCACTAATCCAGCCGCACCCCTCGATGTCGCGCAAGGCATCGACTTGTTTCTGGGTGATCATCCCGCGATCACCAACCAGCACGAACTGCTTGATGCCGAACTCCGTACGCATCTTTTCGACTTGGGGTAGCAAGGTTTTGGGATCACCCGAGTTGCCATCGAAGACCGACACCGCCACGGGGACGCCCTTTTGGTTAGTCAGCAGGCCGTAGTTGACCTGAAGCATCCCTCTCTTGCCATCGCGGTTGTATCCCAACTTGGCCAGAGGACAGGTTACGCCCTCGAAGTAACTCGATGTCAGGTCGTAGAGCGCAAGTCCGCCGTCCGCCAAGTGACGAGCCGCCAGCTTCTTCTCGATAGGGGCCTGATGTTCCAGCAGCCAATCCATGGCCTCGTACAGTTCGTCCTCATCCGTCTGGCCCAGGCCCAATATCTCAGTCAGAGTCGTGCTTGACCACCAATGCGTCGTGGCCAGTTTCGACTGGGGATTGAGGATACGGGCGGCCACCATCGCCACCACCAAGTCGCGCTGACGCGATGGCCGAGAGTTGATTAGTGCTGAAAAGCCGAGACGCCGCATCACGGTCAGCACGGCCTCTGCGTGCCCGTGGGCTCGTGAGCCGTCTTCGACGATCTCGAACGCCTCGTCTGTCGAGATCATCTGCTTACCCCGGAGGATCTGACGCAGGGCGACGATAGCCTCCGTTGGCAGCTTCGACAGGTTGGCCAAGGTGCGTGTCTTGACTTTGCCGTTCTCGCGATAGCCCTCACGAAGAAGGATAGCGGGAGGTGAGTCACGATTGGGTATGGCGGTAATGTACATGCCTACGCATTGTAGCGAAGAATTACTTCATTGCAATGGCAATATCGCACATAACGAAAGATTTACATGCCAACATTTCGGCACCCAGTTTTTCCTCGATCCACACAAAAAAGCCCTGATTCCGGGCAGTTGCGCGAGGTTCAGGGTTAAAAACAGGGCGGGAACTTCAG
>Ga0194058_10000910_pt1 | contig 14699 bp, 15 predicted proteins | sample SepL4417m_MetaG_FD_155490 | JGI IMG/M metagenome (GOLD analysis project Ga0194058, IMG submission 155490) | Anoxic zone freshwater microbial communities from boreal shield lake in IISD Experimental Lakes Area, Ontario, Canada - Sep2016-L442-17m | ecosystem: Environmental > Aquatic > Freshwater... | reverse complement strand
TTTTGTATGTGCGCCCGAATCCTACCATTTCCCAGCAGAATCGGTGCTTGCTGGCCGGTCACGATCCGCGGCTTACGGCCAACTTGAAGTTCCCGACCGGGCCAAGTCCGCTGCCGGGCGCCAAATTTGCCGGTGCCCCTCCGTGAACGGGGCGGACGTCGGCGGGTTGCCGGCCGGGGCAGGCATCGCTGCCGCCGCGACTCTGGCCGTTACCAGGGCGTTGGCTTGTAGTCCTTCAGAAACTGGCCCCAGAGATGGCTGCCTGTCAGTTGGCCGGCGAAGATCGGATCGACGATCCGAGCGGCGCCGTCGATGATATCCAGCGGTGGCGAAAACCCTTCCTCCGCCTTACGCGCGGCGTGCACTGCCGGATCCTCGTCAGTCACCCAGCCTGTGTCGACGGCGTTCATGTGGATGCCGTCCCTGGCGTAGTCCGCTGCACTGGTCCGCGTCATCATGTTGAGCGCGGCCTTGGCCATGTTCGTGTGGGGGTGCTTGTCGGTCTTCATTGTGCGATAGAACTGACCCTCCATCGCGCTGACGTTGACGATGTGCTTGTGTTTGCCAGGCGCGCGCAGCATGAGGGGCTTGAGGCGTGCATTGAGGATATAGGGCGCAATCGCGTTGACCAGCTGGACCTCGAGCAGCTCCGGTGTCTCCACCTCGTGCATGCGCAGCCGCCAGCTGTTGATATGGCGCAGATCCGTCTGCTGCCGATCCTCGTCGTAGACATCTGTTGGGAACAGCGCCTCGCCACCTAGAAAGTCTGCGTCGAGGTAGCGCCGCTGAGACAGCGCGGCGCTATGCAGGAGCCCTTCACCGCGCAAGCCACCCGGCAGGTTCGTCCCGACGAGAGCGGTGCCATCGTGCAACTGCGAGGATTCGAGGGTCTGCCGCAACTCCTCGTGACTCGCCAGTGGCCCCTGCCACGCGACGGGCAGGAGCGCGACAGCATCCGCTTCCCGTGCCAGCAGGTGCTCGAAGAAGCCCGCGGGCCGCCGCACCGTCTGGCAGGCGTTGTTGAGGATGTAGTCCAGCCGGGGCAGGCGCTCGACCAGAAAGCGTGCAAACAGCTCAACGCTCGGGGTGTGCCGCATGTCGAGGCCGTGAATCTGCAGGCGATCGGCAAAGGTCGAATAGTCAGCTTCGCGCGAATAGCGATCCGCAGCGTCATTCGGGAAGCGTGTCGTGACGACAACATGAGCGCCCGCCCGCAGCAGCTTCAGCGACGCCTGAAAGCCGATTTTTACGCGTGCGCCAGTAACCAATGCGTAGTGCCCGCTGAGGTCAGCGGTCTGCTCGCGTTTTGCATAGTTGAAGTCGCCGCAAGCGTCGCACATCGAGTCGTAGTAGCGATGCACCTTGCTGAACGGCTGCTTGCAGACGTAGCAGTTTCGCGCGCTATGCAGTTCCGCTCGCTCACTTGCGGCATTGGATGGCGGCGGCGCTAGCCATAGCGGCGAATACTCTGCTGCGCGGCGTTGGACTCGCAGTCCTGCCTTCTCGACGGCGTTGCGATCGCTGGCCTTCGCGTTTGCGCGCGCGGCCCGTCTGAACGCTCTTGTCATCGTCACCAGTTCGTAGCGGTCGGGCTTGGACACGAGCCCGGCGAGCGTTAACAGCTCGCGCCTCTGCTCCTGCGACAAACGTGTCAGGTGGGAGCGATCTGCATCGATCAGGCGCAGCACATGGATGCAGGCGCGCAGGTCGTCGTCAGACAGTGGCGAATCAGGTCCGGCAGATGAGGCAGTCATCCAGCCATTGTATGCCGGTGTCCGTGGCTGCGGCGCCGCAACTGCTGCACCTCGTGCTCAGGCGGGTTGAGGCGCCATTCTCAGCATTCGTTCTGGCCGGTATGGGCGCACGACGAGATCATGGCGGTTGTACAGGACTTTGGCGGTGATGAGCTCACCGATGACCGCTACGCGTGGCCGCGCTGACCGTGCCCGAGCCGTACTCGTACTGCATGGCCTGGCCAGGGCGCTGACGGCAAGACCAGGCAGGACCGCAGCGGGGATACCCGCTGCTGACGCACGGAATTGCGAAAATTCCGGCCAGCCGCGCCGTCCGACGAGCACCAATGCCTTGCGCCGCCGACTGCTATTATGGGCGGACGAGATATGCAGAGCGACCTCTATGACCGACCTCCTTCCTCCTTGCCCGAAGTGCATATCGACCTACACGTACGCGGATGACGGCAAGTTTGTTTGCCCGGAATGCGCGCACGAATGGACCGCGCAGACGGTCGAGACGCCGTCCGATGATGCCGCTATCTACAAGGATGCTAACGGCAACGTGCTGGTTGATGGCGATTCGGTGACCGTCATCAAGGACCTCAAGGTCAAGGGTGCATCCTCGGTGCTCAAGGCCGGTACGAAGGTAAAGGGCATACGGCTGGTCGAGGGGGATCACAATATCGATTGCCGCATCGACGGATTCGGCGCGATGAAGCTGAAATCCGAGTTCGTTCGCAAGGCCTGAGCTTTCCATCCTGCTCACGGCTGGAAGGCATGAGCTGAATCGACGTCGGCGCTTCCGGCCGGCGCGCCCGTCGTCGCATTCGATATCCTGCGTTAATCACTGTCTGTGATCGATCGGATCGTCGCGCCGCGACTTTCTCGTCGACAAGACGGTCGCAGCGTGATTGCGTGCAGCCCGTTCAGTTAGTTCAGAATCTTTCCCTGCCGTCGACTAACGGCACACTTGTGGCATAGTCGGCTACAAGAGCATGCATATTCAGGAGCTTGAACATGACGGTCATTGCAGTAAAAGCACTCGATCACATCGTGCTCCGGGTGGCTGATGTCAAGCGCGCGGTTGCTTGGTATCGCACCATTCTTGGATGCACTGTTGAAAGAGTACTGCCTGTGCTGGGGCTGACCCAGCTCCGCGCGGGATCCGCACTGATTGATCTTGTTGACGTCGAAAGCGCCGAGGGCGCCAAAGGTGGCGCTGCTGCAGGCCGCAAACGTCGTAATGTCGATCACTTCTGTGTGCAGCTGGAGAGCTTCGACGAGAAGAAGATCGGTGCATTCCTGCAGCGAAAGGGCGTCAAGCCCGGCATCGTCGGACGCCGCTACGGCGCGCTCGGCCATGGCCCTTCGATGTATCTGACCGACCCGGACGGCAACATGGTGGAGCTCAAGGGCCCCCCCGACGCCGATCAATCGGAGCGGATGCCTGGCGCGAAATATCCCTCGCGGCGTCGCGCTCGTTCAGTTGGCTGAGGCAACTCGTCTGTTCTAGGAGTAGCTTGACTCGCTCGCGTGGACGAACAATCGTCGCGCTGAAAGCGATCATCTGTCCGATGAGTCGCGTTGCCCGGCGTTCTTCTTCCCTCTAATGTAAAGGCGATTTGGGTCGCGTGAACCGCCCGGCTGAGCAATAGTGTGAGCGGTTGCCCAGACGGCAGGTGCTGTTCCGCGACTTGGTCATGCCGAGGTTCGCCCTGGGGGGCACCTAACGCGTAGTGTGCATAGAGAGTTCTGTTCTGCGTCAGCCTGGCGTTCCTGCATATGGGGATGTTGCGATGGTCAACTTTCTGAAGAACATCGCGAATGACCCGCGACTGAAGAAACTCGGCCCCGGGCTCATTACGGGCGCCGCGGACGATGATCCGAGTGGAATCGCGACGTATTCACAGGCTGGTGCCCAGTTCGGCTACAGCATGTTGTGGACGGTCGTCTTTACCTACCCATTAATGGCCGGAATCCAGATGGTCAGCGCCCGACTCGGGTGCATCACGGGCCGCGGATTGGCCGCGAATATCAAGGTGGCCTTTCCGCGCGGCGTGCTGTACGCGATCGTCGGGTTATTGCTGGTTGCCAACACGATCAATATTGCTGCCGATATCGCGGCCATGGGAGAAGCCCTACGGCTGCTGCTCGGCGGGTCGGCGCATGTCTACTCTGTAACCTTTGGCCTGTTGTGCCTGACGCTGCAGGTGTTTCTGAGCTACGCAACGTACGTGCGCTACTTGAAGTGGCTTACGCTGACATTGCTGTCCTACGTCGCGGTCATCTTCACTGTGCACGTGCACTGGGCCGAGGTTCTGCGCGAGGTCGCGATACCCCGTTTCGTGCTTGATCATGACGCCGTGACAATCGTCGTTGCCCTGTTTGGCACGACTATAAGTCCGTATCTGTTCTTTTGGCAGGCGGCCCAGGAAATGGAGGCGCTGCGCACGGTCGCGGTTCGAGAGGGCGGCGTTGAACTACTGCCCCATGTGGCAGCGGTGGCGCGGCGACATTTACGCCGGATTCGCTGGGACACGCTCCTGGGCATGGGTTTCTCCAACGTCGTTGCATTCTTCATCATCATGACCACTGCCGCGACGCTGCATGTGGCGGGGATTACCGATATTCGTACGTCAGCTCAGGCGGCGGAGGCGCTTCGTCCGCTGGGCGGATCAATGGCGTTCCTGCTATTCAGCCTCGGCATCATCGGCACCGGCATGCTCGCAGTGCCGGTACTGGCCGGTTCTGCAGCGTATGCAGTAACGGAATGCTTTGATTGGCAGTCGGGCCTCGATATGAAGCTGCACGAGGCAAAGAAGTTCTACGGCATCATCGCGTTCGCAACGGTTGGCGGTGTCGTGTTGAACTTCACGCACCTTGATCCCATGCGCGCGCTGCTTTGGAGCGCAGTCATGAACGGTGTAATTGCGGTCCCAATCATGGTCGTTATGATGATGCTGGCATCCCGCAGCGACATCATGGGCAGCTTCGTGATACCCGCGCGACTACGGTGGCTTGGCTGGGTCGCGACGCTCGTAATGGCGGCGACGGTCGTTGCGATGGTAGCGACCCTATAATCGGCGCGTCACTTTTATAAGGCGCTGTTGTTTGTGCGCCTTGAAGCATTCCGCTCTTCCTGGGCATATGGTGAGCGTCCGATCCGTAACTGTGCGATGTTTGCCGCCTTTCATCCAGTGCAGGCGTTCAGCATGTATTGGAACGCGCTTGGCTGGCTTAACCTTGAGTGGGGAGGTTGCGTAAAGCACCAGCCAAGCTGTTGGATCAGAGCTTGACCGCCGCGAGGGCGTTCCTTGATACTAAAAATATAATTAGATCAAAAATATTTCATCCGTCGGCCCGGCGGTTTGAACGGCGCAAGTTATCAGGAGAGCTGCTATGGGGTCGTTAGTTGGATTTTTTGTGGTATTTCGCGAGCATCCCCTAATTGTTCTCGCGGTTTTTCTGATCGTCATCGCGGGCGTGCTTCGCTGGCTCGGAGGCGAGAATACTCGCGCAGCATTGGCCGGAATGCGCAACGTTGCGGCTTCGTTTTTTACAGTGCCGTTTCAGTTCCTCAAGCGCACGATGCTGATGTTCGAGAAAGCGGACGAACTCGAGCGTCCGTATATCAACTCCCACGAGCATGTCCTGCATATAGCAAATCGTTTCAATTATCTTGCAATTGCTGTGCTTGCTATTCTGGTCCTTGCCGGTGGCATTTCGTCGTCACTGATCGCCTTGTATCCGGAGGCAGAAATTGCCGCGAGGCAACCGCTGCGCGACGAGTTGGATAGCGCCAAGGCTGCCCTCGACAGCGCCCAAAAGGATCTAGACGCTGCCGGCAAGCCCGGATACGCCGATCGACTTAAGGCTGACGCCGATCGGGCAAGCGCTGATAGTACGAAGCGTGCAGTTGCGAAGGAGAAGGCGAAGTCGGCCGTCGAAGCGGCGGGCGAGGGTCTTGATCTCGGCGGCGCAGTGAACGGCGTGCTGGACGCCACCAGCGAGGAAAACGCAAAGAGCGCAGCAGCAAACACAGCTACTCAGATTGACGCCAAGTGTGAGTCTTGGAGTGGCTTTACAGCTGACCGATGCCTGAGTCTGAAGCAGGCCTTTTTGGCGTTGGGCGACGCTACAGGAGCGGCCGTGAGCGCAGAACGAGCGGCTAGTGAGGGCGATCGGGTGTATCGCAGCGCCGGCCAGGCGCAGAGCAGTGCACAGGCGCTCGTGACAATGAATGGCGAGAGCGTCAAGTCCGCGCAAACGGCGTACGACGAAGTGTCAATTTGGAAAATGACTTGGTTGAAGTCTCATGTGATCGTCTCCGGCGGTTTGCTGGTCGCGGCACTCGGCTGGGTGATCGGCATCGTCTGGATTGGTGCGATCATTGCAGAGGTGCTCAGTTGGCTCATCCTCATGATGCTGTCACTTGAGCGGAAGAATCGGGCGGATTGAACGGATATTGCGGTTCAAGGCCCGTTTCACGGCTGGCCGACGGCAGCCAGTGATATTCAGTACGGCGATAACGGTCGCCGTTGTAGCTGGCTCATAAGCGGCGGGGCTATTAGCGGTGTTAGTGCGACCTCCGACAGAGACGAGGCAGCCGCCTCGCGCGAACTTACGGCGTTCTGGTTGTGCTGACCGCATGTTCCTTGAAGAACGGGCTTCCGCCAGCTGTTACGGTGTTCGCCCAGTGTTTCCGAGGTAAAGAACTCCCCTGCTGCGTTCATCAGTAATGCGGCGCCCTGAAGGCCGAGCGAGCGAGGCGGAAGGCTGTTCGTTTCTATCGGGCAGCTGTTTGGTCAAAGTCCTGGCTCAACGACGATCAGAGCAGGTGTGGCCGGGATCGGCCTGTTCGACAGCATAGCGAGCCTAGTCTTAGGTGAAGACAGCAGCAGACCGCTGCCTGCAACGGCTCCGGCGAGGAAGATAATCTGCGGCGCCCGCTATAACCGCGAGATCCCTCGCGCGGCGTCTGGAGAAAGCTCAGCGGCACGTTCATTTCCCGTCATCGCTGTAAAATCCGCAGAACCGCGCCGCGCCGCACTCTGCGTTGTGGTCTGTCGTCACGAATTCTCAAGGTCGCGTGCCCACTCCGGCTACGCGGAGCGGCCCACGCTTAGCGCGGACTGGCCCGATTACCGGGCCACTGATGGATCCAAGAACGTGGCCAAGGACAGCGCCGAAACTGTCCACCGCCTGCCCGCCACTGCCCAAGGGCGCTTGCCTGCAAAACGGCGTAGCTCGGCCCGGTACAAATGCGTATGAACGTAGCGACTCGGCGTAGCTGGGCTAGTGGTTCTTTGGCGCCTGAGAGCGAATAATGCAAAAGGTGTAGCGCTGCCTTTCAGTAGTCGGTCGCTCGTCATCGTCGCGTCGCTTCGTTTCGCCCTCGGCATTCAGCCAAAGCACTATGGAATTGAACCCATCACCCTCGCCGAATTTCGCGGGCGTCGCTTCACAGGCAGTCAGTCATCGCCGGGTGTTGTTGATTGACGAGCAGGCCGTCGTTCGAGCTGGCCTACGGCAGGCCCTGAGCGATCAACCCGGGTTCGTTGTCTGTGGCGAAGCATCGTCTGTTGCTCAGGGGCTGGAGTTCATTCGTGAACAGCGCCCCGATGTCGTGGTGACGGATACGGAGCTACGTGACGGGGATGCTTTTGAGTTGATCAGGCTCGCCCTGAAAATCTCACCAACAATCGCTATTCTCGTGCTCTCTAAGCGTCACGAGAGCATGTACGCCGAGCGATTGCTCCGCGCCGGCGCCCGCGGCTATGTCATGAAGGCCGCGTCGTTAGCGGAAATCCTGCAGGCGCTTCAGCGGGTGAGCGTTGGGGATCTATCGCTTAGCGACTCGCTTGTGGCGCTCTATCACACGCGCTTCTTGAAGCCAGAGCCGTATTCCCGTCAGACGCCTGACTGCGCGCTCGATATTCTCACGACGCGAGAGTTTCAGATATTTCAGCTGAGCGGCCGCGGATTGAACGGCCCCGCGATTTCCGGCGCGCTCAGTATTCGACCTAAGACGGTGGAGTCCCATCGCCAGCGCATCCGCGGCAAGCTCGGCTTGCTGCACACCGGCCAGTTTGCCCGCTGTGCTGCAGAGTGCGCTTCGCGTTGTCGGCTTGAGCGCAGTGACTCGGCGCGATGCGAACTCGATCCTCGATACCGTTTGCTTCCAGGCGCTCCGACTCAGAGCCGAGACGAGCACTGACATAGACCCATCAGCCTAGAAGTCGTCGGCCCGTGTCAGTAGATAGCACCCGTTGCTGCAGTTCCTTGCGCACTTGTTGGTCCCAAAGCCGTTTAATAAAGCATGCCGCGGTGCCATGGCTGACGCGCGTACGTGACGCTAATTTCAGAGCTTTAGCTAGCGATGCGCGTCGACTAGCCCAAATGATTCTGCTGCTTGCGTGCCGCCAATGGCTGGATAAGACCGCGGCGGTCACTGGCGCTGACTCGACGTTCCCGCGCCTTCAGTCGCGTAGGGCTTTAAGGTCTTCCGGCGACCTCAGTCGTCGGCCAGTGAACGCGATGTTGCGCCACTTGCCAGCGCCGAAGCGGTCCGCCCAGGGCATCGGGGTTACGGCGCGGTGGCATCGACGGCTGCGTTCTGCGTGAGTAGACCCCCCCAGAATGGAATTTTCACTGGTCTATGAACTCTTGACCGACACAGCCGTGCCCCTAAAAGGCAAGTATTGTTCTCTCCAGATTTACTCTGAGCAGGGTGACGCTAGGGCTTTGGTCGTGACCGCGATCGATGTGCCGCTTCAGCTGCTTCCACTCAGACAATCTAAGCGAAAGCGGCGATGATTGCGGTACATCGGTTGACCCCATGTACCATTTTGGAATCGAGCGCTTGGTGATCGACTCACACAGCAGCTCGATGATCCCGGTATGCCAACTGGCAGTCTTGATGGCGGCATAGAAGGCATCAACACCACCGGCCGGGCCTTCGAAATAGTGAAAGAAGCTGCCGTCGTCGTGAAGCAGAGCACCCGTTACCGAATTAGTCTCGCTGAATGGCCGGGCGGCTTCGAGCACAATTTCCAGTTCCCGCTGGGCCATTGGCTTGATGGCGGCACTCACATAGCAGATAGATTTGCCATCGAGCATGAGACCTCGACTTTCCTTACACCTATAGACTGACCGAAGCGGCCTCGGACGCTGGATCGGGTTGCTTCAAATGCTGGAGCGACGGGAACAGTCCTGCAAGATTCAGCGCCACGAATGGCGAAAAAAGTACTAAAAATGTCCGTGACAAACGAGCGCGGACAACCAAATAAATTCTGAGTAAGCTCTCCTGAATGAAGTCTAGGGCATTTATTGCGTCGGCAGATATCGCACGCGAAACCGGCTTCGGTAGGGACCAGTTGCGCAAGTGGCGCCAGCGCTTTCAATTTCCGCCGTTGGAATTCACGGCTGAGGGGAAACCGGGTTATTCGGTCAACACCGTCAATCAGCTTCGGCTGGTCAAACGCCTGCTCGAGGGCGGCTTTCGTCCCGGTTATGTCGTAGGCAAGACTCTTGAAGAACTCGAGAGGTTGCACGTCGCGGTGAGCGGTCGGTTCCAGGGGGATTCGCCGATGAATCGACTAGTGCGCTCATCGAGCAGCTTAAGAACGCAGACTCGGCTGGATTTCTAAAACTGTTGGTAAAGAAGCGAGCGAAGAAAACCCTACTTCAGTTTTCACGTAGTGTCGACGCCCCGCTACTGACAGGCCTCGGTGATGCATGGGCGCGCGGGGACGTGGACATTCATCACGAGCACTTCCGTTCCTTTTGCATAGAGCGTTATTTTCACGCGCAAATTTTAAGGCTAAAGCCAAAGCGCGGGGCTCCAAAGATATTGATGGCCCTTCCGCCCGGAGAGCATCATTTTCTCGGATTGTTGATGATGGAGGCCGTATTGGCAGAGCAGGGTGCAATGCCGGTCAGCCTAGGATCGGATATTCCGCTGAACGAACTGAAACTGGCAGCGGCTTCTCACAATGTCGACGCGGTCGCTCTGTCCTTCAGTATTGCTTACCCAGCCCGCGATATTTTACCGACCCTGAAACATCTAAGGCGTTTGCTGCCGCGCCGAATTCCAATTTGGGCTGGCGGGGCCGCGTTGGCGGGCGTCAAAAATCGCCCCACGGGAGTCAGCCTGTTCCCGGAAATAGACGGCGTCATTGCCGCTCTCAATGACATGGTCGATCAAATGTCCGTTCGCTAAGGCGTTTGCCGCGATGAACGAATTGATGCGTCGCCGTCAATGTGGAGGGTCCCTCTGGAATTCGGATACGGACACAAGTGGCTTAACGCGGTGTGTCTGCTGACACCGCGTCAGGATTGCCGAGAATGTTTCGGGCAGCAGAAACGATGTCTGTTTGTAATATTTTTGAACGTCGGCGAGTCCGTCGGTGCGGGCTACCGCGGAGCATTGCGTCTCGGACAGCAGAATTTTGCTACGTACCAAAGAACAGGAGATAGATCGCGTTCGAATAGCTCTAGAGAACATTGGCTGCGGCGCTGACATGACCAAGGAGTTTCCTGCTCGACAAGATTGCCAACGCGGGCGTGATCGCGACAATGCATTTTATACCCGGCGCCGAATTTTTCGGTCCTGCGCTGCAGTTCCTTGCTCACTTTTTGGCGACAAAGCCGCCTACTAAGCCATGCAGCGCTGCGATGGCGGACGCGCCACCGTAACGCCAGATTCAGCGCTTCAGGACGCGACGCGCGTCGACGACCCCGAAGGACTCTGCTGCTTCCGTGCCGCCTATGGCCGAAACAAGCACGCGTCGGTCACTTCCGCTGACTAGCGTCAACGCGTCTAGATCGGGCGCGTAGGGAATACCCAGATTCCCTAGCGAATACCCAAACGTTTTGACTAGCGTGGGAAATATGTTCGCGTGGGAAATGGGATATGCGGACTTTTCCGACAGAGACGCAAATCCAGCAGCTCGTGCAACACTATCGTCCGTTGCGATTAGCATAAGCGGCACGAGCACTTGCTCGCTTGCGGCGGAGCAGTGGCCCCATTTGCCGTCTTCTCCTAATGACTCCCCGTGATCGCTGGTAATAACGATAAGCGTGCTCTTTCTGAGTCCGCCGATCAGCTTCGCGACGAACCTGTCGAAGTAAATGACGGCGTTGTCGTAGCTGTTAACGATTTGCTCGCGATTCTCCTCAGAAAATGCTGCCGCCTTGCCGTTGAGATCCGGCCGGTACACCCGGCACTCCGGGCAGCTCATATACCTGTCACCGTACGGCCAGTGTGCGGCGTAGGTCTCGACCACCAGGAACTGCCGGTCGGGCGAATGTGCGAGGGCAGTAATGATCGGCAGCATTTCGTTATCGCTGCCAAACGTCCACTTATCCAATCCGACTGCCGGAGCGACGTTCCGGTGGAGAACGTCTATCTCATCACCGACGAACTCCGGCCATAAGTTATCGTTGGCGCTAATGAAGGCAGTTCGGTATCCGGCACTTTTCGCATACGAGAAAAGCGACGGGCTCTGAAACAGGTCCGAGTAAACCGAATGAACGGGCTCTACCATCAGCAGTGGCACCGACCTATCCGTGCAGTCACCATGGCTCGTCACGTTCTCAAAACTGACATGGGGAAGCTGCAAAGAACTCAGCAAGGGCGTGACGTTCCGGCCGTAGGCGGTGGCGCTAAAACGATCAGCGCGGAGGCTCTCGCCAATGATGTAGATCACGTCGAAGTGCGACGCCTGGTTCTGCGGCGCAGGCGCCTTGTGACGCATGGGGCGTTCCAGGCCAATTTCGTGGGTGCGGGAAATCCCCAGGCGGACATTGGTCGCCGCAAGCGCGAACGTCGGAGAATAAATTTCCTGGCTCGGCAGTGCCTCATCGACCAGCACGCACCATGAAAGTAGCCCGAGAAGTGCAAACGAGGCGCGCTGATAACTGGCCGAAGCTCGCTTTCTCCGGAACAGAAGAAGTGCATATAAAGCGGTTATTGCCAGAGCCGCAAGAAACGCCGCACCGCTGAAGTAAAGTTCGACGCTCGCAATGAATTCATGCGATGGATTGGCGGCCGCGAGGCGGAGTTCTCCTTCGCCTAAAAATCGACCGTAATAGCTTTGGAATGCGTATTGCGCATAGTGGGTAAAAAACAGCCCTAGCGAAATGGCAAGCCGCGCCGGCAGAGCGGTGATATTGAACAGTGCCAGGCTCAGCAGGACGAGCGCTGGTAGCGAGACAAGCGAGTCAGAAAAAAGCGTACGTAATGGCTGCCCGAGCCATAAGTGGTCAAGAAGTCTTTCGCCAGCATAGAGAACGGCGACAGCCAAAAGTGTTTCGCCGAGATGGTGTCGAAGAAATCTCAGCGCGTGCGTTGCGCCGCGCACAATCAGCTTCCGTGCGGATGCAGTGCCGCTATTCGGCATACGCTTCGGTTGGGCGCGAAGTGCTGGGCGTGTCGATCATGTTCGGAACGGTCCGTTGGTAAAACCTAACATCCCAGCTGCTTGGCGGTTCCTAGCGCTCCACTGACTCGGGCGACTCCTGTCGCGATGGGGGTTGCCTGGAGCACGCGCAGCTGGTCGCGGATCGCAAGTGTGGCATCGATTCTGTTCGCCGGCTTGATGTCGTCCAACGGCGCCAGCAGCCGGTGGCGTTTGGCTTCGGAAAGGGCTGTCGGCGACCTCAGCGCGCCAGGAAATATCGCCCCTATCAAGCCGGCGCAGCCACGGCTAACGAGCGGCCTGCCGGCGCCGGCGACCACGGCGTGCCATTTGACGGCGGCAAGCTATATCGACCAGAATCCAAAGACTGCTCAACTCGAATTCCCCCGCTGGGGCCATAAAAAACGAGCAGTTCAGCGTTCACCACAGGCGAATTGCCAATGAAAAACACCTACCTCATTCGTGGAGGTCTGCAGGGCCGTGAGCGCTTGCGGATCCTGTCGCAGGTCATGCAAAGCTCCGGTGTGGCGCTGCTTCGGCGTGCAGGCGTAGGCGCAGGCGCGAGTTGCCTTGATGTTGGCTGTGGTGGCGGCGATCTGGCATGTGATTTTGCGCGCCTTGTCGGGGCAGAGGGCCGGGTGGTGGGCGTCGACATCGACGAGACAAAGTTGTCGCTCGCTCAAAGCGAGGCGTTGTCGCTGGGATTTCGAAACATCGAATTTCGCCACCTCGATATAACCAAAGCCGTTGTCGGGGAGAAGTTCGACTTTGTGCACGCTAGATTCTTGTTGACGCATTTGCCGGATCCGGCGGCAGCGCTCGCGCGTATGGCGGCTGCCCTCAAGCCGGGTGGCGTTCTGGTGCTGCAGGACATCGACATGGAAGGCCAGTTTTCGTGGCCGGCGTCGCCGGCCATGGATCGCTATAAGGACCTCTATACGCGGGTTGCGCGCTGTCGGGGCGGCGACCCCTTCATCGGCCGACGTCTACCGGCGCTGTTGGCTGCTGCCGGCTTGAATTCGATCGCGTTCAACGTCGTTCAGCCGGCGGCGACTAGCGGTGACGTAAAGCTCATTGCGCCCAACACGATGGAAAACATTGCAGCCTCCCTGATTGATGAGGGGCTCGCCAGCGCCACCGAAGTGGAGCAGATCATTGCCGAGCTCTATGCGAGCGCGCACGATCCGAACATGTTGATGAGTGTGCCCAGAATCGTAGAGGCTTGGGCGCAGGCGTAGCGTCGAATTGCTGTCACCGGTGACGGCGACCGCGTCGACTGGTGTCTAAAGTATGGCGGCCGGACGTCACTGGCGGCGACTTCGGCAGATTGCCGACCTGGGTCACTACGGATAGCCGGTGGCATGCTGCGGCGGATGTACGGCTCCCGCCTAATCACCCGCGGCGCTTAGTCGCCGCTTGACGCCAGCCGGGGGCGGGTCGAACCCGGCGGTGCTGGCAAGCCAGCGTTGGAATCGTGCGTTCAACGCGTCGTCGAAGCGACGACCCGTCAGCGCGGCGGCATCGATCGCCACTCGCGTCGTTCCCCCGCTCTTCCGCCGATCCGGGTATTTCCTATAGCTGCACGTGCAGGTCGCTATGTCGCAACCCCTCAGGGGCAGTTTGGGCGGCACGTCGCGGGAGAGGTGGCGCACCCCGAACGATTCTCGAGCGGCGCCGCAGCAGGCGATGCCTGGCACAATCGATACCGCATGCCAGGGATTGCTGAGGCGCACATTGCGAACACTACGCTGTGGCACGGGCTCTTCGCTCTTTGCGGAGAAGCGCTCGCGTAATGCCTGAAAGATAGACGCCATGGGTAAGCCGCCTTCGTCGGATGTGGTGACTGAACGATTATCATTTTTACACATAGCCGGCGAGCGCTAGGGTTTGACTTGACATAAGCGCGCCTTCGGCTGCGGCTTTTTCTTAGCGCCGCGTTATGTAAGAAGCCGCCGCGCGGCGGACGGTCTAGGTCCGCGCAGCTGAGCGTCGCAAGGGGCGCGAACCCAGAGGCGCTGCCGCACCTAGGGCTTCCAAGCTGCACCAGAATCCAGAGCCGTTTGTGAACGTGCCGTTGCCGCGGCGGCGTCTTCGGCTGAGACAACAGCGGCCCTGCGTTAGTGGCGAAGGGCGGTTTTGGCCTAGAAATTCAGCTGGGTAAGGCAGTCCGTCACCCGACGCTGAAAGCGGAGGTTGCGGATCGGAAATGACTTGAGAAATGCGCTGCGACTGATCGACGGGCTATGCCGTCGTGCATGAGTTGCCCAATGACGCGCGACCAGACCATTGCCCGCCAGCGCAGCCGCGATCGCGGCGACCAGGGAAATCATCGCGTGGGCACCTGGAGTACGTGCCGCGCGCTCTGCCCACATTAAGCCCTCTGCGTCATCGCCCGCGGCAAGGTGCGTCAGTGCCCTTACCCCCAGCATGGCGTAATGCATCGGATCCAGCGGGCTGAGCTGCATCGCGAGATCAACATGTTCCCGGCCCGCTGCTGCGTTACCGGCTACCGTTTCGTTCCAGGCCAACGCATAAATTCCCTGCG